>VMHT01127088.1_pt1 | contig 367259 bp, 317 predicted proteins | sample 4693611 | NCBI WGS metagenome assembly VMHT01 (sample SAMN12280063, study PRJNA550983) | marine metagenome | isolation source: seawater sampled from same location over 5 years 0.02-0.2 micron viral filtrate | place: USA: collected off the coast of southern California halfway between the port... ... | reverse complement strand
TTGATCGTTAACGGTCAGATTAAACGGGGCTGCTGGCTTGGGCACAATGGGAACCTATTTTTGCTGATCGATAGCCTCATTATAACCAATATGAGTCAGCGAATTAACCGAACGGCACACTAGTCAGCCGCTCCATTTCGGCGTAGTAGCGTTGTGCCACCTCAGACCAGCCGGCGGGCTCTTCTGGCCACTGGTTGGGAAGAAAGTAACGCTGCCCTTCCGGACTGGTGTGATAAGCGTCGTCGGGCCACCGCTCACGCCCGAAGTGGTAATACTCCTTTAGATCCGGAGGCGTGACCTGGTCGTTCCCTGCGGACAAGGCTTCAAATCCCAAGGCACGGTAGCCGCGTGGCATCTGACGGTCTGCAGGCGTCATAAGTTGCTTACGTGCCAAAGGCTGATTAAAAAACACATAGGAGGTAGCGCGCAGTTCATCGATCAACGCCGGATCGACACCGTGGCCGCGAATGGTAAAGAACCCGATCTCACAGCAGGTACGATCAATGTCGTCCGCCACCTTACGACGCGCTTCCTCGCCGCCGTTCAGGGCGGGTGTGAGATCAATGACAGGAATATTGCTCGACATGGACTTCACCTCAGTGAAAGTAGGCACCGCCATCAACAACCAGGGTCTGGCCGGTAATGAACGACGATTCGTTGCCAACAAGAAACGCCACAGCGCCAACCAGATCGTCAGCAACCATATCGCGGCTCAAAACACGTCCTTTCAGCGAGCGGCCTTGAACGCCCTTAATGAGATTCCGGTTCTGCATTACACCCTCGGTCAAGGTGAAGCCGGGAGCCACACTGTTGACCCGAACACGGTGCTCTCCGCACTCAGTCGCTAGGGCGCGGGTCAATGAGATCACCGCACCTTTGCTGGCCACGTAATGGGCCATTAATGGATTCCCCTTGAAGGCAACCCCGGATGAAATGTTCACGATGCTGCCCCGTCCTCCCGTCCAGAAGGCGGGCATGACCGCCTTGCAGCACAGGAAAAGACCCAGCACATTGACATCGAATACACGCCGCCATTCGTCCAGAGCGAGTGACTCAAATTCGGTAGGTTTCAGCGAGGAGTAGATACCTGCGTTGTTGACGAGGGAGTCGATCGCTCCATACTCAGTCAGGGTATATTCCACTAGAGCATCAACCTGCTTGGGGTCGGACACGTCCACCTCATACCCGCAGACATCCAGACCGCACTCCTGCAGGGTACAGGCGCGGTTTTGAGCATTCACGAGATCGGCAATCACCACACACATTCCCCGAGTGGCCAGATCTCGTGCCACAGCAAAGCCAATGCCCTGACTTCCACCGGTCACGATCACAACAAGTTTGGCGCTCATAATGCGCCTCTCGCCTGAGCAGCCTTGAACAAACTTAGATCGGGTTGGTAAAAGCCCTTTCCGAGTATCCCCCCCTGGCATCAGCGCTCACCAAAGCAAGATTTACAATCGGCACCAACTGCCTTTCAGTCACACGCTGCGCACAAACTACACCAGAACTGGGGCCCAGAACGCTCCCCGGGCGCGTTGACCAATCCTTAGGAAGCAGCACCTCCCAGTCAGAGACTAATGACGGCGCTTGGCTTAAGGCCTGTCCGCCCAGGCCGCAGAAATCAATAACTGCACTATCACCAATCGAACCAAGTACAGGGCGCCCCTCCTGATTGGGAAAAAGAGTTCCTTCAGGTGGTTGCGCAAGTATGGTCGACCACTCCGTTTGCCCACTAAGTCGTATTCCGAACTGCAGACCGTTTCCACCAGCAGCTACGACACGCCCTGAGCAGTCCGGAGCACGGGGACCAAACTGGAGTAACCACCCTGCCGCCGCCATCAATATGGGAAGAACGAAGCCCGGGCTATTTTCAAGGAGAGTTCGGTACTCGTTGGACAGGCCTTCAAGCTGGCCCAGAAAAGCAGAATTTGCTTGGTCCGTCAGGGAATGACAGTCATTGCCTTCCTCTAGTGCCGTTTTGATAACCGCAGCGACCTTCACAGGCGACTTCTGCAATAGGGGGCCGAGTTCCCTCACCGCAAAGTCGGCATGACAACGCAGGCTTTCCAGACACTCCGGCTCGGGTGAGCCAAAACGGATACCAATTGGCGCGCCTTCAACAATGGGCGCGCACATCTGGCTGGCACCATCACCGATGACAAATACTGGCATGGATGGGGAAACCACCTGCGCCAATGGCGTGACCACTCCCCAATCCTGGGCCGGTTGGAAATTTACTTTGCCGCTATCAATTAGATTGACCGCCTGGTCAGGGGTGGTTACACCCCCCTCAAACAGCAGAGCATGGACCGTCGCGTTGCGAACAGCTGCAGGAACATCTGAAGTTACAAACGGGGGTCCCGCATGGAGTACAGTTAAACCATCCAGGTTCGGCAGGACCTCTCTTAGTAAGCAAACCCGCTTGAGGAAAATACCAGCAAACTTCTTGTGTAGACTTCCGTCCAAAGATTCCATCTCACCTCACACCAGAATGTTTTAATGAGCCACCAAGGCAATGCATACACAAGTTGTGCCAAACCCCAAAATATGGATACAGAAATTAATTAGTTATTGTTTTTAAAGGGATTTAAATATTGAAAAAAGTTGGGAGATATAATTATTCGAATCTAGACTGCGCCCCATATTGATCAGTACACTAATTAATGCACCAAAAAAGATCGGAGTAGAGGGCAAAGAAAGAGCGCAGATTGGAATTACAAACTGGGGATCAGAATCGAGCAGGGATCATCTATCACCGCAGCGCCGTCGACCCAAACTTCAGATCGAGGCTTATAGCATCTTCAACGCAGCCGGCATCAGAAGGACTCCATAACACCCCTTGACCGCCGGGAGGGGAAATTACTATGCAACAAAGCCCCAACGGGGCCAGAACTACAGAGTTATCACTGGAAAGCGGCGCCCAAGGCTTCAGTGATTCGCACGCCCCTTCTATTCGTCAGCACAGGTGTCCCCATGGGTCCTTAGCTCGCATGTTGATATGGAAGTGATTTAAGCCTCTCCAACCGACTGACCACAAGCCTTTCATTCTAGAAGGCCCACCTTCGGGGCACGCCCGCTACCTGACAGTGCATGCGCCGGCCGAAAGAACTTTGTTAATGGGCCAAGGAAACTAGGGAAACCTAGAGAAAAAGACTTAACCATATGATTTTATAGGTTTATTAGGAAAAACAACGCGGTTGGCTTACCAATTGCATGCACTTCCACAGGTTTTTTCACTCGGGAGTATGCAGAATGAATCGTCGAGAGTTCCTTAAGGGCGCCACATCACTGTCTGTTGGTGCCAGTGTCCTGCCTCTATTCAAGGTCCTGCCAGCATCTGCGGCCAGCCAGGAAACCGCCGTGGTCGTGATTGGCGGCACAATTAACAGCCTAGATATTCACCGCAGTGGTACGAACCGGGATAGTTACCAGGTAGCCATCAACTGCTATGACCGCCTTGTCTCGTTCGGAACCAAAACAATGCCGGACGGCTCCTTGAGCTACGACTACGACAATGTGCAACCGGAGCTCGCGGAATCATGGGAAACCAGTGATGACGGCACGGTGCTAACCTTCACCATTCGCGAAAACGCAACTTTCTGGGACGGCAAGCCCGTCACGGCCCATGACGTCAAGTGGTCTCTGGATAGGGCTGTATCTCTAGGTGGCTTCCCAACCGTTCAGATGAAAGCCGGAAGACTGGAGTCGCCAAATCAGTTCGAGGCCGTTGACGACCGCACCTTCCGCATTACACTACCGTTTCCCTCCAAACTGGCACTACCAGACCTAGCAACGCCAATCCCCATCATCATCAATTCGGAAGTTGCCAAGGCGAATGCTACCGCCGCTGATCCGTGGGCCACCGAGTACCTACACCGTAACCCGGCTGGATCTGGGGCTTACAAAGTGGCTCGCTGGGACGCTGGCCAGCAGTTGGTCTATGAGCGCAATGACAAGTGGGTCGGCGGGGACATTCCAGGCTATCAGCGGGTTATTGTTCGCGAAGTGCCGGCCCAGTCCACACGCAGGGCACTAATCGAGCGAGGCAGCGTCACTGCTTCCCATGACATCCCCAACAAGGATGCCAAGGAGTTGGCCAAAAAGCCCGGGGTGAAAATTGTCAGCACCCCTATTGAAAACTGCGTCTACTCCCTGTGCACCAATCTGGACTTCGAGCCGTTCAAGGACAAACGGGTACGTCAGGCAGTGGCCTGGTCCATTCCTTACCAGAAGATTTTTGAGCAGGCGGCCTATGAACAAGGAGTGCCCATGTGGGGCGGCACCGATACCGTGGACAAGATAGCCTGGCCGCAAAAATCACCTTACGAGCAGAACATCGAGAAAGCCCGAGCACTGATGACCGAGGCGGGATATGAAGACGGTTTTGAGGTACCCCTGTCGTTCAATCTGTCCCACGCGGACTGGGCAGAACCAGCGGCACTGCTGATCCAGCAGGGCTTGGCAGATATCGGCATCAAGGCAACCATCGAGAAGATTCCAGGAGCGAACTGGCGCACTGTTGCGCTGGTGGACAAGAAACTGCCCCTACACCTGGAAAACTTCGGTGGTTGGCTGAACACCCCGGACTATTACTTCTTCTGGGCCTACATCAAAGGCAATCTGTTCAACTCCTACAATTATGACAATTCCGAAATGGCCAGACTGGTGGACGACACCCTCGATATGGCCACGGACGACCTCGACTACGCCCCCAATGTAAAGCGCATGATCGAACTGGCCTTCGATGATATCCCGCGGATTCCTCTTTGGCAGCCGACTCTGAATGTCGCTTTCAAGGAGAGCGTGGAAGGCTACGAATACTGGTTCCATCGCCAAATGGACGTCCGCGCCCTCAAGCCGGCATAAGGAGCGAGCAGCATGCCCATCATACTGGATAAACTGCGCAAGGTAGCTCTCCGACTTCTGCAGGCTTTGCCAACAGTGTTCGGCATCCTAGTTGTGTGCTTCCTGTTGACCCGGGCATTGCCCGGGGACCCGGCTGCCTACTTCGCCGGACAGATGGCCGATGCCGAATCCATTGAGGAAGTCCGCAGGACCCTCGGCCTAGACAAGCCTTTGCCAATGCAGTTCGTCACCTATGTCGGAGACCTGATTCAGGGCGATCTGGGCATGGCAATCTCCACCGGCCAGCCGGTCATGTCCGAGCTGGCCAGCCGTCTCCCCGCTTCTTTGGAACTGACACTGGGGGCTCTACTTCTATCGTTTTTGATTGCCGTCCCTCTGGGGGTTCTAGCAGCCACACGACCCAACACCTGGGTTGACCATACCTGCCGGTTCCTGGTCACTGCCGGCGTCTCCCTGCCCACGTTCTTTACCGGATTGGCACTGATGTACGTGTTCTATTACTTGCTCGGCTGGGCCCCAGCCCCAATGGGCCGGCTCGACATGATGTACCTGCCTCCGGAACAGGTGACCGGTTTCCTGACCATTGACGCTATCATCGCCGGCGAATGGGAGGTGCTGGGGGCCGCTCTGGCACAGTTAGCCCTACCACTAATCACGCTGGCCCTGTTCACCCTGGCCCCTATCGCCCGCATGACCCGGGCTGCGATGCTGCAGACCCTGGGTAGCGATTTTGTGCGCACCGCCCGGGCTGCCGGCCTCAGTGGTCGCCGGGTGCTGGTAACTTACGCCCTCCGCAATGCCCTGCTTCCGGTAGTGACCACCCTAGGTATGGTGTTTTCCTTCGTACTTGGCGCCAACGTACTGGTAGAGAAGGTATTCGCCTGGCCCGGCATCGGGTCCTTTGCAGTAGAGGCACTGGTGGTTTCGGATTACGCAGCCGTGCAGGGTTTTGTGCTCTCCATGGCGCTGCTGTTCGTCACTCTCAACCTCCTGATCGACGTGATCTATACCCTGATTGACCCCCGCGTGGGCGAGGAGGCCTGAAATGACCAGTATGACCACCCTAGCAGCCCCAAAACTGGAGGGGCCTCCCCGCACCAGCTACTGGCAGCACCTGCGCCATGTGGCGTCCGAGAACCCTATGACCGGGCTGGCGTTCGCTCTGTTCGCCCTGTTTATCGGCATGGCCTTGTTCGGGCCCTGGCTTGTGCCTCACGACCCGCTGAACACGGGTGTCGGGCCTGCACTACAGGCGCCCAGCGCCGCCCATTGGTTCGGCACTGACCACTTGGGGCGTGATGTATTCTCCCGGGTCGTCGTGGCAACCCGACTAGATCTGCTGATTTCGGTATCCGCAGTGGCAATCTCATTTGTATTGGGTTCCATCATAGGCTGTTTTGCTGGCTACTTCGGTGGCTGGACTGACCGTATCACCGGCCGCTTTGTGGACACCATCATGGCCTTTCCGCTGTTCGTGCTCGCAATGGGTATAGTGGCGGCCGCCGGCAATACCGTAGAAAACATAGTCTACGCCACCGCCATTATTAACCTTCCCTTCTATGCGCGCATGGCTCGGGCGGAAGTGAGTATCCGCCGCAACGCTGGCTTCGTACAGGCAGCCCGGCTATCCGGCAATTCCGAGTTGCGGGTACTGTTTGGGCACATCTTCCCCAATACCCTGCCGCCGATGATGGTGCAAATCTCCCTCAACATGGGCTGGGCCATCCTCAACGCCGCAGGCCTATCGTTCATTGGCCTCGGGGTACAACCGCCAGCGCCGGAGTGGGGCATCATGGTCGCCGAGGGCGCCAACTTCATTATCTCCGGCGAGTGGTGGCTGGTGATCTTCCCGGGGATGGCGCTGATGCTGGCGGTATTCACCTTCAACCTGATTGGCGATGGCCTGCGGGATCTCGTGGATCCCCAGCGCCGCACCTAAGGAGCACACCATGAGCTTACCCTTACTGGACATCCAGCACTTGAGTGTCGACTTCGTCACCCGTAACGGCACGGTACGGGCGATTGACGACATATCCCTTGCCGTGGGAAAAGGCGAAACCCTGGGTATTGTCGGAGAATCAGGCTCGGGCAAGTCGGTGACATCCTATGCCGTAATGCGCATTCTCGACCGAGCCGGCCATATCGCCGGTGGCAAGATCAGTTACGGCGGCATATCCCTGCACAAGGCGCAGGAAAATGACATGATGGACATCCGAGGCCGGGAGATCTCTATGATTTTCCAGAACCCCCGCGCGGCCCTGAACCCGATCCGTCGCATTGGCCATCAGGTCTCCGACGTACTGATACAACACAGCCAAGCCACTCGTAGCAACGCCCGAGAAAAAGCCATCGAGATGCTGAAAGCGGTTAAAATCCGCGATCCGGAACAGCGTTACGACGCTTATCCCTTCGAGTTATCCGGCGGCATGTGCCAACGGGTCGTGATCGCCATTGCCTTGGCCTGCCGACCTAGGCTACTGATCGCGGACGAGCCAACCACCGGGCTGGATGTCACCACCCAGAAGGCGGTGATGGACCTAATTGTTGACCTCACCCGGGAGTACGACATGTCCACCGTCCTCATCACCCACGACCTAGGGCTGGCGGCGGCCTACTGTGACCGGTTAGTGGTGATGGAGAAAGGCAAAATTGTCGAATCCAATCGCTCCGCCGAAATGTTCCACCGCCCCCGTGAACGCTATACCCAGCTTTTACTACAAGCTACGCCCCACCACGATTCCCGAATCCGCGACTTACTGACACCGGAAGCCCGTGCTCAAGCTCTCGAGCTTCCCGAAACCCGCCCCCCGGGAGAGCCCATACTGACCGTCAGCAACCTGCGCAAGCACTTCGGCAAGACCGGCGCGGAAGGCGGTCACCTCGCAGTACAGGACCTATCCTTCCAGATCCGGAAGGGAGAAAGCCTAGGCCTAGTAGGCGAGAGTGGCTGTGGCAAATCCACCACCTCGTCCATGATCATGCGGCTATTGGACACCAGTGGCGGGACCATCGAGTTCCTCGGTGAGGATATCGCACAAGTGCCGGCCTCAAAGTTCGCGTCCCACCGCTTGCGCGGCAAACTACAGATGGTGTTCCAGGACCCCACCGATAGCCTGAACCCCCGTTGGAGTGCAGCCCAGTCCATTGGTGACCCGATCAGCCGGCTCACCCCAGAACTTGGTCGCAAGGAAAGGGAGTTACGGATTATCGAACTGGCCGGCTTAGTGGGACTACCGGTGCACCTGCTGGATCGCTTTCCCCATCAGTTGTCCGGTGGCCAGAAAGCCCGCGTTGGCATCGCCCGGGCCATCGCCCTGGAACCCAAGTTGCTGATTCTGGATGAACCCACGGCGGCCCTGGATGTCTCGGTGCAGGCGGTAGTACTCAATCTTCTGGAAGACCTCAAACACCGCTTGGGTATGAGTTACCTGTTCATTAGCCATGACCTGAACGTGGTGCGCTTGCTATGCGACCGCATCATGGTGATGCAAAATGGCGTGATCGTAGAGGAAGGGGAGGCCAGTCGGTTGCTGGACGCTCCAGCCACGGACTACACCCGCTCTTTGCTAGCGGCCATTCCCCACCCACCGGAAACCGAACCGGTGCCTGAGGAATGCACGGTATGACCCGATTTCCTCCGCATACGGAACGGGCCAGCAAGGGCACAGTGGTAGACAGTATTGTCCAGACCCTGGCAGACGATATTGTTAGCGGCCGCCTGACGCCGGGCGCCAAGCTCGATGCCCAAGCCATTGCAGAGCGGTTCGGAGTTTCCCGCACCCCCATCCGTGAAACCTTCGGCCATCTGGCGGCCATGGGACTGGTAACCCACCGCCCCAATCGAGGTGTGATCGTTGCCACACTGTCGTTCAACGCTCTCAATGACCTTTACGAAGCGATGGCAGAACTAGAAGCGGCCCTAGCGAGACTCGCTGCCCTTCGTATGAAAAGCCGGCAACGGGAAGCTCTGCGGAAGTTTCACCAGGACTCGGTTCACATGCTACGAGACGGCACCGCCGACGATTATGCTCGTTACAACCACGATTTCCACACCCTGATCTTTGAGGGTGCCCAGTCTAGCCAGTTACAGCAATTAGCAGAAGCCACCCGCACCCGACTGGCACCGTTTCGCCGGGCCCAGTTCCGGATGAGCAACCGGATCAGCAAATCATGGGAAGAGCATGACGCTATCGTCCGGGCCATTCTGGACGGAGATGCCGATGGTGTCGCCCGCCTGATGCGCCTCCACGTCCAGACTGTTAGCGTTATGTCAGCGGAGTTCGTGGCGGAGCACCAATCCTTCCTAGAACCCCCGGGAGAATCTACTGTATGAAGGCCGAATCAACCGCAGGCGTGATCTGCACTCCGGATTACAGGGCCAGTGAGGCGGGCATGGAAATACTCCGGGCGGGTGGTACTGCTATTGACGCGGCCATGTGTGCAGGTGCTGTCCTGTCGGTAGTCTACCCTCACATGACAGGCCTAGGTGGTGATGCCCTGTGGCTGCTAAGCGATGGTGCCCAAGTGGACACACTGCTAGGTCTGGGCCATGCGGGCCAGCGCTTGCCTGTCAACGGCGTCTTGGCAACACGCGGTCCAGCCTCGGCCGCCACGACCGCCGGTGCCCTCCGGGGCTGGTCCATGGCCTACGACTGGAGCACCCACCGCTGGGGTTCTACCATGACCTGGCCTGATCTGCTGGAGCAGGCTATTGCCTTGGCGCGGAACGGCTATGGCATCTCGAGCAATCAGGCGTTCTGGCAGCAACAACGCAGAGATCTGATTCGAGACCTGCCCGACCTCAAGGCCCTGTGTTGTGACGAGGACGGTGAGTTGCTCGCCGAGAACACGCGGGTTACCCGCCCAGAACTGGCCTCCACGCTGGAGCATCTTGCCCGGGCAGGGATAGAGGATTTCTACGAAGGAGAGTTGGCCACCGCACTGGCGGAGGGCTTTGAAAAGCTCGGCAACGGTCTGACCCGGGACGATCTGAGCTCGACAAAGGCATGGCACAGCGTCCCTCTGAGTATCCGCTACCGCAACGGTACGTTTTACAACTTCCCGCCACCAAGCCAGGGCCTGTATACCCTCAGTGCCCTGAACGCCCTCAACTTTGTTAAGTTGGCGGCGATAGAAAACGGCGGAGCTGATTATTTCCACTATCTGGCGGAGGCGGTTAAAGCCCAACTCAGGCATCGCAACCGCCATCTATGCGATCCTGCAAGTGGAACCCTGAACCTGCAGTGGCTGCTCAGCCGCGAGCGAGCAGCCGCCGACTATGCCGCTATTGATCCACAGGTCGCGGTTCCCTGGCAGGAAACCGGCAAACCGGCAGACACCGCTTGGTTGGCGGCCACCGATGCCAGCGGGCGAACTGCCTGCCTGATGCAGAGCCTGTTCCATGATTTCGGTTCCGGCTGCATGGTAGGCGATACCGGCATCCTCTGGCTCAACCGTGCGGCCGGTTTCACCCCAGGTTCTGCACATGCCAATAGTTGGGCCCCCGGCAAGCTGCCGGCTAATACACTCAACCCCTCCGCCTGGCTCGCAGATGACGGCCGCCAGTTCTATTTCGGAAGCCAGGGCGGCGACGGCCAGCCCCAGACACAAATGGTGCTAGCAACACAACTGATTGATTACCAGAAAGGCATAGATCAGGCGCTGCAGGCACCCCGTTTTCTACAGGGACGAAGCTTCTTCGGCAGCAGCGAAAATCTAAAACTGGAGAAGAGTATCCCGCACGCAGTGGGAGAGGCCCTGACTCGCCGTGGTCACGAGATTGAATGGATACCAGAGCTCAGTCCTTTTACCGGTCTGGCCGGCGCCGTAGCGATACACCCGGACGGACGAAGGGAAGCGATGCATGACCCGCGAGGCGAAGGCACCGCACTAGGCCAGTAACTGAAGCATTTCAATCAATCGATCGTTTTAGACCACAGAAACAAGGAAACAACATGGAAATGATCATCGCCTGCTCCGTACTAGGAATTGTCGCTGGCTTACTGGCCGGCATGCTCGGAATTGGCGGGGGTGTCGTCATAGTACCGGCTTTGATAATCATCCTCTCGGCGCAAGACTTTCCCTCGGAGTTTATCGTTATCACCGCGGTGGCCACCTCCCTATGCACTATCATCTTCACCTCAATCTCCGCCGCGCGCGCTCAAATCAAGCGCCAGGCTGTGGACTGGGCCATTTTCCGGCTGTGGGCACCGACAGTAGTGGCAGGTAGCTTCTTAAGTGGCTTTGTCGCTGCCCGCATACCTGCAATGATACTGGAGATCGGCATTGCCATCTTCTTACTGGTCATCTCCCTCATCATGCTCAGCCGCTGGGTACCAAATCCATCTCGTTCTATGCCCGGAAAGCCCGGCACCAGCGGGCTTGGCCTTTTCAGTGGCGTACTCTCCGGACTCGCCGGCATTGGTGGAGGCAACGTAATGGTGCCATTAATGGTCTTCTTCAACGTTTCCATGCAGCGGGCCGTAGCCACCTCCAGTGCTCTGGGCCTCCCTTTGGCCCTGATGGGTACTCTGGGTTATGTCATCTCGGGCTGGGATTTGCACATAGCACCTTGGTCCGTGGGTTACATTTACCTGCCGGCGGTTGTTTTGATTGCGTTGTTTACGGTGCTGCTGGCTCCCGTAGGTGTAGCACTCAGCCACCGCATCCCCGCACCGACACTGAAGCGATGTTTCGGTGGATTGCTTCTGCTGGTGGCAGGGCGGATGTTGTTTGCTGCGTTGTAAGGCTCTGACCTTTCTGCATGCGTTATAAACAAATTCAAATTGGCATAGACGCCGAGGAAAGCAAGATGACGAAACCTGAATTCAACCTGAGCCTGGACTCTTTGAGGCAAGCCTACACCACCGGCACCATCGCCCCGCGGCAAGTCGTCAGATCGCTGCGTCACCGCTGCGACAGTTACCTGGACCAGGCCATCTGGACCCACCGGTTAACCGAGGAGGAGCTTGAGCCCTACCTGCGGCGACTGGAAACACTATCCCCCGCGCGCCTACCCCTGTTTGGCATTCCTTTTGCCATCAAGGACAACATCGACCTAGCCGGCATACCAACAACGGCTGCCTGTCCAGCCTTTACGTATACACCGAAGAAAAGTGCCTTTGTGGTGGAACAACTGATTGCAGCGGGAGCCATACCCCTTGGAAAAACAAACCTGGACCAGTTTGCCACCGGACTTGTTGGGGTACGCTCTCCGGCCCCTTGGGGCGCTTGTCGCAACAGTGTGAACCCAGACTACATCAGCGGAGGCTCATCTTCCGGTTCCGCCGTAGCCGTGGCCCTGGGGCTGGTAAGTTTTTCTCTGGGCACGGATACAGCAGGATCCGGACGCGTTCCAGCAAGCTTTAACAACCTAATCGGCCTAAAGCCCACGCTTGGCCGGTTGAGTGTCAGAGGCGTAGTACCTGCCTGCAAGACCCTCGACTGTATATCAATCTTCGCCCGCAGCAGTGCCGAAGCGAAGACGCTTTTAGAACTGAGCAGCGTAGAAGACAAAGCAGATCCCTGGCAACGGGTTCCTCCAGCTGGCCGCATCCCCTTCAAAACCAATCCTAGAATAGGAGTTCCCGCTCCGGAGCAACTTGACTTCGACGGAGACAAGGAAGCCGCCCAGCTTTTCAAGCGCAGCTTGACGGCTGCCCGTAGCCTAGGTGCCGAGATCGTTGAGATAGACCTGGCTCCTTTTACCGAAGCAGCCCGTCTTTTGTACGAAGGCCCTTGGGTGACCGAGCGCTACCTGGCAACCCAGCCTTTAATCGATGATAAGCCCGAGTCCTTGCTGGCGGTTACACGCGAGATTATAGGTAAAGGGCGGAACACCACTGGCGCTGATGCCTTCCAGGCTCAGTATCGCTTGCGAGAACTCAAACAGGCTGCAGACAGGGTTTTGGCAGAGGTGGACCTAATTCTCACGCCCACTGCGCCACGTATCTACACCTTGTCGGAAATCGCCGCTGAGCCCATTGAACGAAACAACCGCCTGGGCACCTACACCAACTTCATGAACCTATTGGACTACAGTGCAGTAGCGGTACCTGCAGGCCACCGCAGCGACGGCTTGCCCTGGGGGGTGACAATATTCTCCAGGGCGTGGTCGGACGAGGCTCTACTGGGGCTGGCCGGCAAACTGCACGCAGAGGCGACGGATCGAGTTGGCGCGTTGAGCGACCCCGTGCCATCGCCGAATCTCCCCGAAGAGCCCGGCACTATCGATGTGGTCGTCTGCGGCGCGCACCTTTCCGGGCTCCCTCTGAATCATCAACTCATCGATAGAAACGCCAGGCTGATGGAGGCCACCCACACCGCCGCCCGCTACAGATTTTATGCCCTTGCCGGCGAACCGCCGTTCCGCCCCGGGCTCGTCCGCGATATCCGTGAGGGTCAGGGTGCCACTATCGCGGTTGAAACATGGCGGGTGCCAGCAGACCATTTCGGATCCTTTGTTGCAGGCATTCCGACCCCCCTGGGTATTGGCAAGGTGGAGCTTGCCGATGGCAGATGGGTTTGCGGTTTCATCTGCGAACCTTGGGGAATTGTGGGAGCCAAAGACATTACCGATGTGGGTAGTTGGCGTAACTATATCGAAGCAGTGGGCTAGATCGGCCACCGTAAATCAAACCCCTAAATTAGCTTGAAGCGTTTGCAGACCAATCTAGGTGGAACCAGAGGTGGCGTTAGTCCATTGTTGTTAATTCCCTCAACCTAAAAGCCGCCCCATCGAACACGTGAGTGTCCGCAATCCGGACACTCATTTCCTAACAGTTGCTCCATACTTTCCAAGGAATAAAATCCTTTGACACAGGCCTGAGGTACAGATCAGGCAACGGTCAAATGTCCACTTTTCAGACACCGAATTCTTATCTCCCTTGTGCCAAAACTCGTCGTTAATCGGCCACAATGTTGATATATCGGAGTTTTTTAAAGTACAGGGTTTTGGCGCAACTGATTGAAGAAGGGGAATTTTGGTCGATTAAGGCCGATTGCTATCAGGCAGTGGCGGCGCCCTCCGGAGGCAAAGGTCTCAGGTTCGAATCCTGACGGGCGGGCCATCTTTCACAAAAGGGCCCCGCAAAATGCGGGGCTTTTTTGTGAAAGACGGTTTGATCGTTAGCTTTGGTGAGAACCTGCGTTCGACAAACGGCGCCAGCCGTTTGGGCGCCGCAGCGCAGCGAAGGCGGGGCGAAGCCCCGAAGATCGCCCACAAGGCGATCTGAGTCTATCCTGACGGGCGGGCCATTATTATCAGGCGCTTACGCGAATAGGCGCGGCTCGTTGCCACCGTGACCACTACTAAAGGCGTTCACACGGTGCTCGAGTTTCCGGATGGCATCGACAATTTCCTCGAAGCCCGGAGGTGTTGAATACATCATCCCCGCACGCACCATTTTCTCATAGTCGCCCCGCAACCCCTCCAGAGTGTCGGTCTCCGGCAATAGCTTCAGCCGTCCATTCAGACATTCGTCATAGTTCGCGTAGCCCGTATGGAAGAAAACTTTCTTGTGGCGAACTACATCCTCTAACAGCTCCCGGTTTTCGACCGCTGACTGGCCGGCAGGATGCTCTGCAAGCATTACCAAGTCGTACCAATGTCTGGACAGCCTTTCAGCACTGTCCCTGAGCTTACCCCTGTTACATTCAACATGTATGAGTGTCGCTTTCTCCCAGAATGTCCGCTCCGGCGAAAGAACCACGACCTCACTGCTCGGATAGACGAGGCCTTGCGTCAACTCAGAGATATATGGGGAGACCAGATGAGTTTCGTTGGGATCGATAACGTTCCTGCCACCCAGCTCAATGAGTACCTGGGAACGGATGTATTCGCCCGTACCCTCTACAACCGATGGGTAAGTGACCCAGATCTTTTCACCACCATCATCCAACTCAACGGTATGTTGCTCAGCCGTTGGCAATTTGGCCAGCTCACTTTCGAGGTACGGGACGACCACTTCGTTCGCATAGGCCAAGACATGACTTTTCAGTCGATCACTGAATTGCTTGGTTTTAGTCCGGCTCACCCCCTCCGCGAATGGATCAAAGCCCTCCTCGAAGGCCCGGTAATCCAGCGTGATATCGACGTCCTCGGAAAAGCGATCAATCACACCGTAAACCTTAGAGAGCGATGTACCTCCCTTGAAAGCCATAGGATGTGCGCCGGGCATGGAGAACAGAGCCTGCAAGGTCCAGCAGACCCATATATCCTTCTCCAGCACCGAGGCTCCGCGAGCCAGTTGAGGCGCAACAGTTTGAAGGATATCGCTTTGTTCTTCTGCGGACAGTTCGAGAAACACCTGCTCAGCCATGGACACGCCCTGTCTCATATTGCCTGAACGCCTCGCTCATCCACGCCGGCATACGTGAGGAAAGCAGCGTCTCAAACTCTTCTTCGCTCAGCCCTTCCTGGATCCGCTTCACCACCTCGGTGCTGATATTGTTTTTACCCAGATACCAAAGCGCGGAGAGGGCCAAACCAGGCCTCTTGCCCGCATGCTGAAGCTTCCTCTGACTGCTGGTGTGCATGAGCTTCACCTTAAGATTCCCGATGCGAATTTCACGGGTAGGTCCATTGGTGTAGTAGACCGGCGTCGTTGGCATTTGCGTACTGAGCTTGAAACGGCGAGCCGCTTCGGCCCCATGAACCTGAATGGTCTCTCCATGGTCTCTCGCGATCACCTCGACCACGCGTGAAACGTCCGGCATGACATTGCCGACAAATCGGCTTTGTTTGGGGCGGACGAAAACACCCCGTGCGACCCGCTGGATAGCGCCCCCTTCTACGAGCCTGGACAAGGCTTTGTCGACAGCAGCACGCGAGCCCAGCCTCAGGAAACGGCTATTGGTAAAAGGTTCACCTTGCGGAACCTTGGAGATCTGGCGCTGAACAGACTCTGTAACGGACATGGCACTCACCTTTAATCATATGTCAGAAAACCTATCACTTTTTCTGACGCAGTTCAAGTTTCGCACAGAACTGACCCAACGAAGAGCAACGCAAAACGCAAATCAGTAATAGCAGTCCGAGTTCACACAGAATTGTGTCGCTTTGCCCCCTATCATTTTTGCCCAGGGAGCACGGTAACTAGATCCAGCGGTGCGTCCCTCTGTTCCAGCCTGAATCAACGTCGCCTCCGAACATAAATGTATTGGGCAAAGAGATCCACCGTGCAGAGATCATCGCTGCCCTGCTGCCCAAGTCTGCCCGAAAAGTGCAGGAGAAATTGACCGATGACTTCTAATGAGCTTATCAAGCGCGAATGACTGAGACTGAGAAACGGTTTTTCTGGGGGCGGCAGTTTCTCAACCCTTCCATTTTCGAGGGATAGTCACGCCCGGCTCAGGTAAATAGGCACGGCTTGTGAGGACCAATCCCAACCTGTCGAATTTCTGAATATTTCCTTTCAAGTTTCCACATAATACTATCTTTAATGAAATAAATATTTCACTATTAGAGTTTCACCCAAGAAAGGAAAAACCAAAGCACTACTGAACATTTTCTTTTATTTTTATTGGAAATAGACATAATTCTGAAACCTTTCTTTCACCACGACCCTGCGTTACACTGGCCGAAGATGCCTTTGGAGATTACCCGATGGATCCTTACGCCCTGAGCGACGAGGCCTGGTGCAAAGAACTTGGCCGGCGACTCGATCGTCTGCGGGAAAATCGAAAAATGAGCCGGGACGAGCTTGGCGAAGAGATCGGCATCAGTCAGCCGACTGTCCGTCGGTTGCTGGACGAAGGGCACGGCAAGCTATCAATCCTGGTTGCCGCGCTGCGGTCCCTGGAGGCCCTGGATCAGCTTGAGACCTTTATCGAGCCGCCGCCCGTTAATCCTGCCCTACTTGGAAAAAAGCGTGGCCGCACCCTGAAGCTTGGCGCGATATCAGATCATGCAAGCCGCGGGCAGAATCAAGGAAACGCTGACGATGGTGATCTAGGATGGTGAGAAACAAAAACAATAGCCTGGATCCGGAAGACTATGCCGAAGTGATGCTTTGGGGTGAACGGGTTGGCGCACTGATGTACGACCGCAGCACCGGCGTCTATCGGTTCGGCTATGACCCGGCCTGGAAGGAAAACGGCCTGGACATCGCGCCGTTACAGATGCCGCTCAGCGCACGGCGAGACGTATTCGAATTCACATCCCTGAATCCGGAAACCTACAAAGGGTTGCCCGGATGCTTCGCCGACATCCTTCCGGACGATTTCGGCAACGCGGTTATCAACGCCTGGCTGGCACGCCAGGGCCGGGACCCGGCCACCTTCTCATCGGTGGAGCGTCTTCTGTACACGGGCTCCCGTGGCATGGGTGCCCTGGAATTCCGCCCGGCCATTGTGCACGAGTCTCTCGAAGGCGGGGAATCCCTTGAGCTCGACACGCTTATCAGCACGGCGCAGCGTGTATTGGACGAACGTAGCCGGGCCGGAGGCCCCCTTGCCCCGGACAATAATCATGGTATCAGCTCCATCTTCCAGGTCGGATCCTCCGCCGGCGGTGCCCGACCGAAAGCAGTGGTTGCCCTGAACAAGGACCGCACGGATATTCGCTCAGGACAGCTAGACGCACCGGAGGGCTACGAGCACTACCTGCTGAAATTCGATGGCGTGGTTGAACACCAGAGCAACAGCGAGATCTTCGGTGACCCCAAGGGCTATGGCCTAATGGAGTACACCTACTACCAGATGGCGACCGCCGCCGGCATTAACATGGAACCCTGTGAGATCCTGGAGGACGGCCCCCGGGCCCACTTCCTGACCCGCCGTTTCGATCGGAGGGGAAACCACAAGATCCACATGCAGACGCTCTGTGCCATCGCGCACGCGGACTACAAACGCCCCGGTCAGTTCAGCTATGAGGAGCTTTTCCAGGTCGCCCGTCGCTTGAGACTTTCCAGGATTGACGCCCTGGAGATCTACCGTCGCATGGTGTTCAACGTGGTGGCCAGGAACCAGGATGATCACACAAAGAATTTCTCGTTCCTGATGGACAAAGATGGCAAATGGTGCCTTTCCCCGGCCTATGATGTGGCCTACAGCTACAAGCCCGGATCCCATTGGGTGGAACAGCACAACATCAGCCTGAACGGCAAGCGCTCCGGGTTTACTCGGGACGACTTGCTGGCGGTTGCCTCCCAGATCGGGAACTTCAGGGAACGGGATGCCAACGACATAATTGAGCAGTGCACCGAAGTGGTATCCCGGTGGCGCACCATGGCTACCGAAAACGAGGTTCCCGCTTCACTGGTGGATGAGATAGAAGCCAATCTGAGGTTGGACCTGACAGACTGAGCATAACAGCAATGATCTAGTCCAAATCATTAATTGGGTCATCACCATTCGTCAGTTTCAGCTCGACCAGGCAAAAACGGCCGGGTTCGTCGCGGTTGGACGTAAACAGCATCAACCGCCGGATATCGTTCATATCCATAGCCCTTTCAGAGGGCGCATTTGCCACGTCGTTCAGATCCAGCTCTATGCGATTGATGCCGGGCTGTATCTGAAAGGTCCGGTTGAAACGGTCCTGGTAGTGGATACCCCGATCCTCGTGCTGCCGGTCATTAATGCGAAGGGTCAGTGGAATGACCTGACCCTGGGGGTTCCAGATCACCATTCTGAGCACGTTATAGGTGCCCCATTTGGCGGGAAGATTGTGGAGCGATGCGCCAGAGTAGCGCTGGGTTGTCAGGCCAATGGTCAGTCCCTTGTCAGTGAGATCTCCGCATTCTTCGGCGCTTGCGATACGTATGTCCCCATTCCAGAATCGTTCCGGGTTCTGCTGTTGAAAATTGTAAAGGTCTGGCAGCCAGCGGCTGACTCGATACTGCTGGTGGGCAACCATGGCGACGGCCATGATATCCGCGGCCAGAAGGGCGAAGACTGCCAGTCGCAATAGCCATTTTGCAGAGGGCCGTAACGAGGGAAATCCCGCGCGGGGCCGAGCCACAAGCACCAGCCAGAGTCCCGCCAGATTCCGCAACAGATCGAGTGACTGGATATTCCGTTGGTGGTTAAAAGACTGCGCGTACTCAATGCCGGCACCCATCAGAAGAACGACGCTGGAAGCCGTAATCCAGAGCTTCCAGCCCGACAGGTGACGCCAGGGCTGAACGACCAGTGTCAGTAACGCAAAGAAAACAGGGTGCCCGAGATTCCAGGCGGATTTGATAAGAGGGCCGTCGCTCCACCCGGGGCCGCCGACAAAAAACAGCGGCAGAAGGCAGAGAAGACCCGCCAGGGCCAGCCAGAAAAGAATCCGGCCCCGGCGAGTTGAGCTCGAGATCAGAGCATCGGAGCTCATTAACTCCGGCTGGTGACTTCCAGCAGGTGGTAACCGAACTGGGTTTTCACCGGCCCGAGGACCTTGTTCACTTCGCCGCTGAACACAACCTTATCGAATTCGGGCACCATCTGGCCGGGGCCAAAGGAGCCAAGATCGCCGCCGCTGCGGCCGGATGGGCAGTTGGAGTGCTGCCTGGCAACTTCGGCGAAGTCCTGACCACCTTCAATGGCGCTTTTGAGTTCTTCACATTTTGCTTCGCTGTCTACGAGGATATGACGGGCCGTTGCCTGTGCCATGGATTGTTTCCTTCTGTGGTCTGTATTTAATGATGCAAACTTGCGTGGGCGAACTTGAATGCTGCCCGCCACGGCGATTCCAGGCAAGCCTTTTTATCCGTGTAACTGCGGTCTCACCGTTTGTGGCTTAAATCTGTACAATGCGCCGCTTTCGTTCCGGTCTGTGGCCGGGCATTCATCTGATGACGGACTTTCCTTTGATTTCCACCGCAAACATTACCATGCAGTTTGGTGCCCGACCGTTATTTGAAAACGTGTCGGTCAAATTTGGCAACGGCAACCGATATGGCCTCATTGGTGCCAACGGTTGCGGAAAATCCACCTTTATGAAAATCCTGGGTGGTGACCTTGAGCCCTCAGCCGGCCAGGTGATGGTGGACCCTAACCAGCGGCTGGGTAAGCTGCGCCAGGATCAGTACGCCTACGAAAACTGCACGGTACTGGATACGGTCATCATGGGCCACGAACAATTGTGGCAGGTGAAGGCCGAAAGAGATCGCATCTACTCGCTGGCGGAAATGAGCGAGGAAGACGGCATGGCGGTGGCCGACCTGGAAGTGCAGTTTGCCGAAATGGACGGGTATACCGCCGAAGCCAGGGCCGGTGAACTGCTGCTGGGGCTGGATATTCCGGAAGATCAGCACAATGGCCTGATGAGCGAGGTCGCACCTGGCTGGAAACTGCGGGTGCTGCTGGCCCAGGCGCTGTTCTCAGACCCGGACATTCTGCTGCTGGACGAGCCTACCAACCATCTGGACATCAACACCATCCGTTGGCTCGAGAATATTCTGGTCGCCCGCAACAGCACCATGATCATCATCTCCCACGACCGCCACTTCCTGAACAGCGTGTGCACCCACATGGCGGACCTGGATTACGGCGAGTTGCGCCTGTTCCCCGGCAACTACGACGAGTACATGACCGCAGCGACCCAGGCGCGGGAGCGCCTGCTGGCAGACAACGCCAAGAAGAAGAAAGAGATTGCCGAGTTGCAGCAGTTTGTCAGCCGCTTCTCGGCCAATGCGTCCAAGGCCAAACAGGCAACATCGCGTGCACGTCAGATCGACAAGATCCAGCTTGAGGAGGTCAAACCGTCCAGCCGGGTCAGCCCGTTTATCCGTTTTGAGCAGACCAAAAAGTTGCACCGCCAGGCCGTGACACTGAACGGCGTAACCAAGGGCTTTGACGGAAAACCACTGTTTGAAAACCTGGATCTGAAAGTAGAAGCCGGGGAGCGAATCGCGATCATTGGCCCCAACGGTATCGGCAAGACCACCCTGATGCAGTGCCTGGCGGGCAATTACGAGCCGGACAGCGGCGAGGTCAAATGGACCGACAGCGCCCAGGTTGGCTATTACGCCCAGGATCATTCCCAGGACTTTGCCGAGGATATGAGCCTGACCGACTGGATGGCCCAGTGGACACAGGACGGTGAGCAAATGGTTCGCGGCACGCTGGGGCGAATGCTATTTTCAGGGGATGAGATTGGCAAATCGGTAAAGGTGATTTCGGGTGGTGAAGAGGGTCGCATGCTGTTTGGCAAACTGATCCTGCAGAAGCCAAACGTGCTGCTGATGGATGAACCGACGAACCACCTGGATATGGAATCAATCGAGGCGCTGAACCTGGCGCTGGAAAACTACCCGGGCACGCTGATTTTCGTCAGCCATGACCGGGAGTTTGTGTCGTCGCTGGCCACGCGCATTCTGGACCTTTCCGCGGATGGCGTGACTGATTTCAGTGGCAGCTACGATGAGTATTTGCGGAGCCAGGGGTATTACTGAGGCACCCGCTGATTCTTTATCCGGCCATGCCGTGTAGCTGGAAACGGTGGCGGTGCTGCACACCGCCGCCGCGTTTACCAGGCTGGTATGTGTTAACGCCCGTGGCTACTTAAGCCGATTTCAACGTTTGCATATCAATCACAAACCGGTACTTCACATCACCCTTCTTCATGCGCTCGTACGCTTCGTTGATGTTGTGGATATCCAGCATCTCCACATCGCAGGTGATGTCATGCTCGGCGCAGAAATCCAGCACTTCCTGGGTTTCCGGCATACCGCCGATCAGTGAGCCGGCCAGTACCCGGCGCTTCATCACCAGAGCACCTGCCTGCAGGGCCGGATCAACAGGTTCCAGAAGCCCTACCAGAATGTGGGTGCCGTCATACTTCAGGCAGTTCAGGTAAGGGTTCAGGTCGTGTTGCACCGGAACCGTGTCCAGCAGGAAGTCGAAGGTTTCGGTGGCGGCTTCCATCTGACTGTCATCGGTGGAGATAATCACATGATCCGCGCCCTGCTTTTTGGCTTCGGCCACTTTTGCTTCGGAGCGGGTGAAGATGGTCACTTCCGCACCCAGGGCCTTGGCGAATTTCACGCCCATGTGACCCAGGCCGCCCATACCGATCACACCCACCTTGTCACCGGCTTTCACACCGTAATGACGCAGCGGTGAGTAAGTGGTGATACCGGCGCACAGGATCGGTGCCGCAGCGGCAGGATCCAGCTTTTCCGGTACCCGGACCACAAAACGCTCGCTGACCACCACCTTGTCCGAGTAGCCACCGTATGTAATGGAGCCGTCATGGCGGTCCTGTCCGTTGTAGGTTGCGGTGTTACCTTCCAGACAATACTGCTCCAGGCCTGCGTCACAGGCGGAGCAACTGCGGCAGGAATCCACCATGCAGCCGACACCCACAACGTCGCCCGGCTTGAAGCCTTTTACGTCCGGGCCGACGGCGGTCACCCGCCCGATGATCTCGTGCCCCGGCACGACCGGGTACTGGGTCATGCCCCAGTCGTTCTGGGCGAAATGGATATCGGTATGGCACACGCCACAATAATCGATCTCGATAGATACATCGTCGGGACGCGGCTCGCGGCGGTCAAAACTGAACGGAGCCAGTCCGGAGTCCGGTGATTTCGCAGCATAGGCTTTGGTATTGGCCATAATCCGGTTGTCCTTCTTTGCAGGAGAATGTGTGGGAGCTATACGTATAAGATTCGGGTTTGTGTCACTTTTTTCAACCCATTGCCGCCCGAACCTGTTGATCCGTCACCCTCGGCCTCGACTCTGTTACCCTGTAGCAACTGACGGATACATGCGTGTCCACTATCAATTTTCATCCGCCCATTCACTTACAAAGGCCCCCGGGGTATGACCATCAGCCAACCCTCGAAAACACTGGCCGCCATCATTGACTCAAGCCAGCCCCGGATACTGCTTTGCTGTGGCGAGACCGCCGGCAGGGTTGGTCAGGTCTGGCTGGACCAGAAACCCGAACACCGCCAACTGACGCTGGACAGCTCCGACCCGAATGCCGGATTACCGCCGGAGGTGGTGCCGGATCTGGCCATCATCACGGATACCCTGGAGCATCTGAGCCACGAGCAGGGCACGCTGCTGCTGGGGCAGCTCAGAAACTTCGGCACCCAACGCATTGCCGTGCTGGTTCCGGAGAGCAGCGAGTGGCACTTCAACGATTTCATCGGGCTCGGCTTTCAGCGCCACGGGGAGGTCCAACAGGACGAACAGACCCTCACCCTGTTCACCTACAATCTGGACAGCTACAACCACAAGCGCACCTGGAACAACCCCGATTACTGGGCCAACCCGGAAATGTGGGGCAAGGCCTGGTGGTGATACCCCGTCAAGGCAGCGGTTGCTGATCCGCTACCTCACTGACCGGCTCCTGATCGGGCACTTGCAGCTGGGAGTCGTAAGCGGCCTGCAGGCCAGTATCTTCCTCGTCTTCATCCGCCCCCTGGTCAATATATCTCGGATACAGAGGGGAGAGCATGGCCACCAGAATGCCAAAGGCGCAGAAGGTGGAAAACGCATCCGCATAGTCCAGCCGGTCCACCAGCACACCGACCACCGGCGAGCCGGCTGGCTGACAGCATCACCAGCATCAGCGCATGGGTGATCGGCGGGTTGTTCCGGTCTGCAAGATCACTGACCACAGCCCCGCCCAGACCGGCAACACCCACCGCCAGCCACAACCAGCCGGTTCCTCCGGATGGCAGCGCCCCGACCGTTACCACCAGATCCGGCGCAAAAATCCAGTAGGCCGCTGACACAAAGCCCATGACAAAGGCAAAAAGGGAGAGCCGAAACAGCCGCCACCACTGCAGCGCAGTGATAGGGGGCGGCGACGATACAGCGGCAGGTACTACCCGTGACACCGAGGGAACAAAGAACCAGGTGGCCGCAACCCCCATTGCGGCCAGCAAAGCAAAAGCACCATAGGCATAACGCCAGCCACCAGCGAGAAACAGAATAGCCGGTACGGCCACAATCACCCCGATACTGGTGCCGGCATTCATGACCGAGCTGACCCGGCCATGTTTCGAGCGCTTGACGGTCACCTGCATGGCCGCCGTCAACGCGGGCATCATCAACCCGGTGCAGATGCCACAGGCAATCACCCCGACACCCAGCGAAATCCCACCTGCCGACTGACTGATCAGCCCCAACCCGGCGGCACCCAGTCCACCGGCAAGCATTGCGGTGGTGCGGGCACCCATGCGATCCGCCGCAAACGGAGCCACCGGCATCGCCAGGGAGAAGCTGATCAGCGGCAGCGCACCAATCACACCAATGGCGTAGGCCGACAGTTCCAGATCCGCCCTGATGGGGGGCACGAACAGACCGAACGCAAATCGCGCCAGGCCATAACTGATCGCAACCAACGCTGCCCCGAACAGGGCAAATCCAGTGGACGAGAGCTGTTTCATGGCGACACACCTGATGATCCCGGATGCCTGCAACGCGGGCACCGGCATTTGCATGCAATGCTCACACAATAGCAGGTGATGGCCGGCACCACACAACCGGTCACCATCGGCCAGCGATTCTGCTACCCTTGGAAAATCCTGAACACCGGTTAACCGAGGCCCACTGAATCATGACCGACGTTTATCTTTGTCACCCCCGCCGCTCTCCCATCGGTCGCTTTGGCGGCAGTCTCGCGCCGGTGCGTCCGGACGATCTCGCCGCCCGCGTGATGCGCGCGGTGCTGGAACAGGCCCCTGAACTGGATCCCGCCGCCATCGATGAAGTCATGCTGGGTGCCGCCAACCAGGCCGGTGAGGACAATCGCAATGTGGCCCGCATGGCGGCCCTGCTGTCGGGCCTGCCCACCTCGGTTCCCGGAGTGACCCTGAACCGGTTGTGCGGCTCCGGCATGGATGCGGTAGGCACCGCCTTCCGGGCCATCCGGGCCGGCGAACTCGATCTGGTACTGGCCGGCGGGGTGGAATCCATGTCCCGGGCCCCCTATGTGATGGGCAAAGCAGATTCACCCTTTTCCCGCGGCCAGAAAATCGAAGACACCACCATTGGCTGGCGGTTCGTTAATCCGCTGATCAAACAACAGTACGGTATCGACTCCATGCCGGAAACGGCTGAGAACGTCGCCGAACAGTTTGCGATCTCCCGGAAAGATCAGGATCTCTTTGCACTTCGCTCCCAGCAAAAGGCCGCCAATGCACAAAAATATGGCGTGTTTGCCGAGGAAATCGCACCTGTCAGCATTCCCCGGCGCAAACAGGAACCGTTGCTGGTGGATACCGACGAGCACCCCAGGAGCACCACCCTGGAAAAGCTCGCCAGCCTGCCCACCCCGTTCCGGGACGGTGGCACAGTCACCGCAGGCAACGCCTCCGGGGTCAATGACGGGGCCGCCGCCATGCTGGTGGCCAGCGAAGCCTCGGTTAAGCGGCACAACCTGCAGCCCGTGGCGCGGATTCTCGGCATGGCGACTGCCGGGGTGGAACCCCGCATCATGGGCATCGGGCCGGTACCGGCCGTGCGCAAACTGCTGGAACGCCAGGGTATCCCTATGACCGATATCGATGTCATTGAGCTGAATGAAGCCTTTGCGGCACAGGGCTTGGCCGTACTACGGGAGCTTGGCATTGCTGATGACGATCCCAGGGTGAACCCCAATGGCGGTGCCATCGCGCTCGGCCACCCACTAGGTATGTCCGGCGCGCGCCTGCTGATGACCGCCGCCCTTCAGTTACAGCGCAATGGGGGGCGCTACGGCCTCTGCACCATGTGCGTGGGGGTCGGCCAGGGCATCGCCACACTGATCGAAAAAGTCTGAATCACCCACACTATCGAGGCACCATGAACCCGGTAATCGAGCAATTGAAGAACCACCGCTCCATCCGTAAATTCAGCGACCGGCCCATCGCTCCGGAGCTGTTACGCTCACTGATTGAAGCAGGCCAGTGTGCCGCCACTTCCAGTCATATCCAGGCCTGCTCTGTGATCCGGGTGACTGATCCGGAGAAACGAGAACAGCTGGCGGAACTGGCGGGCGGCCAGAAATACGTGGCCAGTTGCGCGGAATTTTTGGTGTTCTGCGCCGACATGAAGCGCCCCACCGATGCGGCAGAAAGAGCCGGTGCCGAGGTTACTCGCGGTATGACGGAACAATTGCTGGTTGCCACCGTGGATACCGCCTTGATGGCCCAGAATGTTGCCATCGCTGCGGAATCCGAAGGCCTTGGCATCTGCTACATCGGCGGCATTCGCAACAACCCGGGTGAAGTCAGCCAGTTGCTGGGCCTGCCAACCCACGTTTACCCTGTGTTCGGCATGTGCCTGGGTTATCCGGACCAGAACCCGGAAATCAAACCCCGTCTGCCGGTGGAAGCAGTACTGTTCGAGAATGAATATGATGCCTCCCGGCAGCAGGCCCTGGTGCAGCAGTTCGACGAAGCCATGAACGAATACTATCTGGCCCGTACTGATGGCAACAAAGACACCGACTGGTCCCGCCAACTGGCCCCCCTGTTCAGCGGTAAACTCCGCCCCCATATGCGGGAGTTCCTGAAAAAGCAGGGGTTTGAACTCAAATGAAGTGGGCCTGGCCAGGGGCAGCCCTGCTCTCGCTGACATCCTCGCCAGCCATGGCCATCACGCCGTTGCCTGACCCGGGCATCAGCCTGGGAGTCCAGCTGGAACAATTTGATTACCGGGAAAAAAGCAACGGCGAACGGCTCAATGCAGAAGATGGTTCCCTGCAGGGCGGCTGGCTAAGCCTGGCACATCAACTGGGACCAGTCACGCTGGGACTCAGCACCTCAAGGATGAAGGGCTCCGTAGACTACACCGGCCAGACCCAGTCCGGCCGGCCGCTGAGTACTGAAACCGACCAGGGCATTACCCGCTTCGGAGTCAGCCTGCAGGGACCATCCTGGGGATACGGGCCGCTGCCTTTGCACATTTCACCCTACGTGACGGCGGGCCACTCAGGCTGGAACCGCAGCATCCAGCCCACCGACATATCCCGGGGACTGACCGAGAAATACCGCTGGTGGCAGGTTGCCGCCGGAGCAAACGCCTGTGTGAACACCCACGGGCAATGGTGTCTAAGAGCCGGTATAACCCGCACCTTCGAAGGTAGCATGACCGTCCGGCTGGAGAGCATCGGAGCCGGCGAACCGGAGCTGGAACTGGGTGACGAATACGGGGGAGAGATCGCCCTGGGCTGGCGCAGCGGGGCTCTGACAGTGCAGGCTTACTATCAGGAGTGGTCTTTCGGTGCCAGTGATCCGCAACGGATCAGCGCCGGGCAGGTGTTGCTGCAAATCCGGGAACCCGCCAGCAAGACCCGCATAGCGGGCCTTGCCGGGGGTGTGCGGTTCTGACCTCAGTAATTAACGGTATAGGCAGTGCCGTTGTAGGTAACGGTATAGCTGTCACAACTGGAGAAAGTCACTTCTATCAGCGTGCCACCAGATGCCCTGACAGTGATCGTGCCGAAGCTGAAGCCCACACCGGAGTCACACAGAGTCAGGTTGGATGCTTCATAATCCACGTAGCCAAGATCCTGGTCGTAAACCCGGGCACTCACGGAATAGGAACCGTTGGAACCGTAAACTAACACGTTTTCCGTGCGGTACTGGCGGCCATCGGTGCCTACAAAGTAGTTCTGGTAAGAACAGTCACCCTCGTTACAACTATAGGTTCCCCGGCTACGGTAAGTCTCCCCACGGTACGTAATGACATAGTCAAAGGTGTAGCGGTAGCTCGAAGAATCATCGCGATTTTCGAAGTCGAAATACCCATCGATAATATATTGATCATCCCCTGCAATCGTGCAGTAATCCTGATACTCAATATATTGATCGCTGTAATTGTCAGAAACGGTGACCAGTGCGCGGCCCCCGCAATCGCCCTCTATCGGCACTGTCTCAGCTGCTGACGGCATTGCGGCGACATCCAGCAAGCTCATGCTGATATCGTATACCAACGACTCTTCACCATTGGCTGAGATTGAGATCCCTGTCGGAAAGCCCTGATCCGGTTGCTCTTCCTCAAGAATAGCCTGCTGGGCAGACTCTCTGGCAGCCTTCGAGACGGTTTTGGCATCCTCATCACTGCCTACAACCGCTTGCTCCTCATTGTAGTTCGCTGGTTCAAAACCACCGCCACCGCCGGAACCACCTTCTCCGCCGTCACCACCGGAACTACTACCACCACAGCCCGCCAGCAGCAGGCCGAACGCACACAGCACTGCCAACGCTGCGTGCCTGAATCTGAATGTATCAAGAAAAGGTTTCATCGCATCTTTCCTTAGACGAAAGGGTTGGACATAACTTCCCACCGGGGCGAGATTGCCTCGCCCCTTCGCCAAGAATAGATTAACTTCTCTTAATCAACAATCAGATTAATTATTGTGTGACGCAATTCCTTGCAAGTCACCAGGTTCCAGATTTTTTTAGCTTCCGCAATTGACTGATTTTTAATCAGATTTCCTTGCCCGCCAACTGCCGGACAGATTCATTACCAAAACCTGCCGCGCGCTGTTCTTCCTTACCCTCTACCCGGCTACGCAGGGCATCCAGGGTCTTGAAGGGGAGGTCCCGGGCGATCAGTGAGGCGATCCAGCCCGGCAGGCTGCCGCCCACATCCACTTCCACCAGGTAGCTTACCCGGGTTACGCCCGGCTGGATTTCGGTCATGGTGTAGGCACCTTCCAGCCGGGGCATGCGGACTACGCCATCTTTCTTCTCGACCAGGTTGCTGTCGATGTTCTGATAGGCGAGACGGATGCGGTTTTGCTGTTCATCGCGGGTCACCTCGGTACGCAGGATCACGTCCCGGTCCCAGGCGGGCCAGGGGGAATCGGTGCGGTTATAGACAATGGTGGTGTTCTCGTCCATCTGATCCAGCAGGCGGGCATCACTGCAGCGATGCATCCATTCGGTGTGCTTGTCGGTGGCGCGAATCACTGCCAGTACGGCCTCCGGTGACGCATTGATATCTGCCTCACCACGGAAACCGGGCAACGGAACACCGGGCACATCCATGCGCCAGACGGTAATACCTTCATCCTGTTTAATTTCTTCCCAGCGGGCTTCTTCCGCTGTTGCCTGGGCTGCCATGACCAGCATGGCCAGCACTGCAAATACGACTGATTTCAACATACCTGTTCCTCCCTTTGTCAGCGGCATACCGCCTGAAATCCCGCTGTCCTTAGTGATAAATGCAGAAGGGATTCTACTGATAGTTGAGATACAGAAATATCTAACGGTCCGCAATACTACGAGGTTTGCTCCAAGACAGCTTTTGTTATCCTTCAGGCACCATCCATCAACGGAGTCGACATGTCTGAACGTCCCCCGCTTTCATTGCTGGAACTCGCCTCGGTTCGCGAGGGCGATTCCACCGCAGCCACTCTGGAAAACAGCGTTGCTTATGCACAGCACGGGGAGTCCCTCGGCTTTCGCCGTTTCTGGCTGGCAGAGCACCACAACATGGAAGGCATCAGCAGTTCCGCCACCTCGGTACTGATCGGCCATATTGCCGGCAAGACCCGCTCGATCCGGGTGGGTTCCGGCGGTGTGATGCTGCCCAACCACCCGCCTCTGGTGATCGCAGAACAATTCGGCACCCTGGCCTGCCTTTACCCGGACCGTATTGACCTGGGACTGGGGCGGGCACCGGGCACCGACCCGATTACCAGTCGCGCCCTGCGCCGGACCGGCCTGGGGGCCGAGCAATTTCCCCAGGACGTGGAAACCCTGCAGCAGCTTCTTGGCCCCCTGCAGCCCGGCCAGCAACTGAAGGCCATTCCGGGTGCCGGCACCGAAGTGCCCATCTGGCTGCTGGGCTCCAGCCTGTTCAGCGCCCAGCTCGCCGCCATGCGGGGCCTGCCCTATGCCTTTGCCGGCCACTTTGCCCCGGCGCTCTACCGGGAGGCCATCCGGGTCTACCGGGAGCAGTTCCGTCCTTCGGCGCAACTGGACAAACCCTATGCCATGCTCTGCGTACCGGCGGTACCGGCAGACAGCGATGAAGAGGCCCGCTATCTGGCCACCACCAGCTACCAGCGGATTCTCGCCCTGTTCCGGGGCCAGCCACTCTGGCTCAAGCCACCGGTGGAAACCATGGACGGGCTCTGGTCACCCGGCGAGCAGGCAGGCATCCGGGACTTTCTGGCACTGCAACTGCTCGGCAGTCGGGACAGTATCCGTCAGCAGCTGGACGAACTACTCGCCACCGTGGAGGTGGATGAGCTGATGTTCACCGTCGACCTGTATGACCCGGCCAAACGCCGTCATGCACTGGATATTCTTGCGGAGGCCTGATCGATGACAACGGAATTTCATGTATTCCTGTCCCACGGACTGGAAAGCGGGCCGGGAAGCATCAAGGTGCAGGCCCTGAAGAAAGTGGCAGAATCCTTCCCCGGGGTGACCGCCACGGCGCTGGATCACCGCAGCACCCGCGATCCCCGGGAACGCCTGCAACAGATGAAAGAAGCCCTGGATAACAGCCGTGCTGATCCGGCCCGGACCATTCTGGTGGGCTCCAGCATGGGGGGCTGGGTAGCGGCCCAGACCAGCTCGGAGTTGCCGGTGCTGGGTTGCTTCCTGCTGGCTCCCGCCCTGGCCCTGCCGGACTACCCGGAGTCCAGCCCGCAGATCGGTGCCCGCCAGGTGCAGATCATCCATGGCTGGGATGATGATGTGGTCGCGCCCATGCCAGTGGTAGAGCTGGCCAGGATTCAGCGACTGCCCTGCCTGTTGTTAGCGGACGGCCACCGTCTGGAAAACAGTCTGGAGCGACTGGAAATGGAGTTCAGGCACTTCATGGCCAAGTGCCTGGAAGCAGCCTGAGGATCGAACCACCCGGAAAACTTACTTTTTCGGGTGGACAAACTCCGCCAGCTCATTACCCGCCTCATCCATCAGCCGCAACCGGTGGCCGGACAGGTTGACCCCGACAGTATTGGCAAAGGCCGCAAACAGCATTGATTCGGTCTGGCTGTCCGGGCAGGCCATGCGGGTGCTGCCCATGGCATCGAACAGCAGGTTGCTGCCCTCCACCTGATAACGGCCCATGAAGCGGTTACAGCCGCTGAAGCCATTTACCCGGCCATCGTCCAGCAGCATCATATGGGCCTCACGGGCCTTTTCTGCTGCCGGCACCTGTTGGCCACGTACTTCGACCAGTTTCCAGTAGGTGTTGGTCAACGGCACCACCGAATCTTCCGGCTCAACCGGGGTACTCACGCAGCCGGCCAGCAACACCAGCGGCAGCAACAATGCCAGTACAAGTCTATGAATTCCCTGCATGGGGATTCTCCCTGAATCGTAGGTTCTGGATGGCAATTTGCCACCGCTCAGGTTAATAGTCCAGCCAGTCCCGAGGCGCGGATCACACCTCGGCTCACCGCCTCGCCCAGCACCTGTTCATCACACACCATCAGGCTGAGCCAGTTCCGCGCCCGGGTAATACCGGTGTAAACCAGCTCCCGGGTCAGTACCGGGGTCAGCCGGTCTGGCACGATCAGGCTGGCGTGCTCGAACTCGGAGCCCTGGGACTTGTGCACGGTCATGGCGTAAACCGTTTCCAGGGACTGGAGACGACCCGGGGAGATCCAGCGGATGGCATCAGTACCGTCACTGGCGGGGAAAGCCACCCGCAGGGCATTTTTCGCATTGCCCTGTTCGTCCTGGTCCCAGGGAACTTCCAGGGCAATGCCGATATCCCCGTTCATCAGTCCCAGGTTGTAATCGTTACCGGTAATCAGCACCGGGCGGCCCGGATACCAGCCCTCAGTCCGTTCGATCAGGCCCGCACGGTTCAGTCCTGCCGCTATGGCCTGGTTCAGGCCCTCCACCCCCAATGGGCCACGCCGCAGGGGGCACAGCACCTGGAACTTGCCAAAGGCCTTGAGAACGGAGCGGGCCCAGTCATCCCAGTCCTCGCGGGTCTGTGGCGTTAACTCTCTCTTGCGGACCAGATTCATGATGTCCAGATAGGCCCGGTAACCCACCGGCGGCTCAACCGGTTTGCCCTGGACCAGCCGCCCCTCGCCTGCATTGGCAAAGCTGGCAGGACTGCCGCTCAGGGCATGGGCCACAATGCGCGTTTCCCGGTCACCGGCACCCGGCTCACGGGCCGGCAGGGGCAGCCAGGCCACGTCCGGATAGTCCCCGGCCCGAACGGCCCGGACCAGTTTCTGGTCCAGTCGGTTCTCGTTAATCCCACGGGCAAGCTGGCCAATGCCACTGTGCTGGTCAAACCGGTGACTGACCCTGAGCATGGCCACGGCCTGATCCAGCGGATAACCGGCCTCGTCCTTCAGCACGTCCGGCAGTTGGTAACCGGTTACATCCCTGAGCCAGTCCAGGGTTTCGGGAAGATAATGACCTTCCGTCGCCCGCTGGCAAAGCTCACCCAGCACCGCACCGGCATCCACCGAAGCCAATTGATCCTTGTCACCCAGCATCACCAGCCGGGCCTGTGCCGGCAAGGCAGCGAATACCGAGGCCATCAGGTCGACATCCACCATCGAGGCTTCATCGATCACCAGAATATCCAGCGGTAAAGGGTTTTCCGGGTTATGCCGGAAATGCCGTGTGCCCGGCCGGCTACCCAGCAGACGGTGCAGGGTGGTCACCTGGGCGGGAATGGTCTCCGCAGCCGGCTGCCCGGGCAGGCGGGACAGGGGCAGTGAGTCCAGCGCCCCGGCAATGGATTCACTCAGGCGGGCAGCGGCCTTGCCGGTGGGGGCGGCCAGCCGGATTTTCAGGGGCTGGCCATGGTTATTGCCGGTCTGCAGGGCCACCGACTGCAATGCCGCCAGCAGTCGCACCACGGTGGTCGTCTTTCCGGTACCGGGGCCGCCGGTAATCACACTGAACCGGCTGCGGGCCGCCAGGGCACAGGCCACTTTCTGGTAGTCCGGCTGATCCGATGGCGGGAACAGTATGTCCAGGGCACCGGCCAGGGCCTGATCGCCACCAACAAGACCGGGCTCCGCCAGACGCTCGCTAATACCCCCGGCAATGGCACCCTCATAACGCCAGAACCGGTACAGGTAGAGCCGGCTGCCATCCAGCACCAGCGGTGTCACTGCCCCGCCATCACCCACTGCGGTACTGGCCTCAATAGCCCGGAACAATTGCCCCGCACTGTAGCCATCCAGCAGGGCCGCTGGCAGCGGCAATTCTTCGGGACGATCCTCTGCGCCTTCCGGGGGCAGAACCAGCGTATCGGCGGGGTGACCGCACAATTGTTCGAGATCCAGGCACACATGGCCACGGCCCACCTGGTGGGAAACCAGTGCCGCCAGCAGCAACAGTTCCGGTGCTGGCTGCTCGCCCTGCTCGGTCAGGGTATCCTTCAGGAACGCCGCAAAGACCTGGTCCAGCGCCCGCAACCAACCCTGCTCCACCCAGCGATCCAGCACCCGCATCAGGCTTTCTGGAGAGGCCATCGGGCTGGCAGGCTTTGCAGTTTCCATAACATCAACCATCAGGCGGCCTCCCCGGTTGTGGCGCGGAACAGTTGGTCCATGCCGTCAATCATCCGTTCATCAGGCAGGTCCGTGAAGACTCCGGCCCCCGGAGCATCCACGCCCCGCAGGAAGTAGTACAGTGCCCCGCCCATGTGGGTGTCGTAGCGGTAATCCGGCAACCGGGCCTTGAGCAGTCGGTGCAGCGCCAGCAGGTAGATGGCGTACTGCAGGTCATAGCGTTTCTCGAGGATGCGGGCCTCCATTTCCGGCTGGCTGTAACAGTCACTGTCCGGCCCCAGCACGTTGGATTTGTAATCCATCACGTAATACCGGCCCCGGTATTCAAACACCAGATCCACAAAGCCTTTCAGCATTCCGTTAAAGGTTACCCCGCTGGCAGCCGGCCGGGGCCGGCCAGGCAGTATGTAAGTACTGACCAGCCGGTCCAGGGCACGGGTGTCGACCTGATGACTCTCGAACCAGAATTCCAGTTCGGGAATCTGCACCTGCAGGTCGGTGAGGCCACAGTCGTCACCCCCCGGCAATGTAAAACGGGCATCCATCAGGCGCTGCATCCACTCTTGCAGATCCGGCACATAGTCCTGCCAGTTACGGCTGGCGCAGCGGGTTTCCAGCATCAGCCGCAGGGCCTCCGGCTCGGCACGGGTCCGGGCAAAGCCCTGATTGCCGCACCACTCCAGCAGTTCATGCAGGAAGGTACCGGCGGAGGCACCCTTGGGGAACCGGTGCCAGGGGGCATCGGCGGTTGCGCCGGGCGGCTCTGCCGTTTCCGGTTGTTGCTCGTCCCTCAGGTTCTCCTGCTCCGGCTCATCAGCTGCCGGGGCAAATCCCTCACCGGTCAGCGCTGATGCTCCGTAGGTAATGGCGGAGTAGCTGGCGATCCACCAGTTCTCGCGGGCTTCCCGTGAGGGCTTCATAGCCCCGCCCAGGGGCACGGGATCATCCCCCGCATAGGCATCTTCATCCGGCACCGGCAAATCGGTAACCGCAATATGTGGTTCGCCCGAGGCCAGGCTTTCCAGTGCCCGCACCATATCCGTTTCCATCCCCGGAGTGCTGTTGAGCAGATACCCCAGCCCGCTGCGATGCCAGTCGGCAATAGCAGCGCAGCCCACCCAGGTGGCGTAGCGGGCGCGGGTCAGAGCAACGTAGAGCTTGCGAACATCCTCACCAAGCCGCTCCCGGTCAGCCAGAGCCACGGTTTTCTCATCCGGCTCCATGGCAATCTGTAGCTGGCCACTGGCATCGTGGTACTTGAGAAAACTGCCGCCTTTTTCTTCACGGAAATCGGTGGCGAAAGGCAGGAACACCAGCGGATATTCCAGGCCCTTGGACTTGTGCACCGTGACCACCTTGACCAGTCCGGCATCGCTTTCCAGGCGCATGGTGCGATGTTCGTCCTGGCTGTCGGCATCCCGCAACATGTCGGTGTAGTGGTGGATCAGCGAATGTTCGCCGTCCAGTTGCTGGCTTTCCTGCTGCAACAACTCGGCAATGTGCAGTATATCCGTCAGTAATCGCTCACCATCCTCCGCAGCCAGCAGCCGGGCGGGTACGCCATAGTCCATCAGCAACTGGCGCAACATGGGCAATACACCCTGGGTCTGCCAGGTCTGCTGGTAGGCCTGGAAACGCCGTATTTGCCGGTCCAGCTCATTCTCGTCGTTAAGCAGTTCATCCAGCTCGCGGAACCCGAGTCCCAGCCCGGAGGTGGCCAGCGCGGTGCGGATCAGGGATAACTGCCCCGGTTCGGCACAGGCCCGCAGCCAGTAGAGCACTTCCATGGCCACCGGCGACTGCAGTACCGAGTTGCTTTCCGACAGGTACACACTGCGCACCCCGCGACTGCCAAGCGTACGGCGGACCTCATCGGCCTCGGTGCGCTTGTTGACCAGAACGGCAATATCACCCGGTTTCACGGGCTGGGTCTGCTCCGGTGCTGCGCCGGGTATCGCAAACCCCGCCAGCTTTTGCTTGCCGGCATTGAGCAGGGCCACGATTTCGCTGGCGCAGGACTCGGCCATCGCCTCCCGGCTGGCCTGCTTGGGTACCGGTTTTTCATCGGTCAGGGTCCAGAAGGTCAGGCTGGGTTGCGCCTGCCCGTTGCGGCACCACTGTTGTTCGGTGCCCCGGGCTTTAACCGGATGGAAGGGCAGCGGGTTGCCCTGATCGGAACGGAACAGGAAGGCACCTTCCGCAAGCGCCTGATCGCTGTGACTGAACACCCGGTTCACCGCCGACACCATGGCCTCCGCCGAACGGAAGTTGGTGCCCAGGGTGTGGGTGCGGGATGCGACAGCACGGCGGGCATCCAGGTAGGTGTAGATATCCGCGCCCCGGAAGGCATAAATAGCCTGTTTCGGGTCACCGATCATCAGCAGGCCGGTGGCCTCGTCATTGCTGGCTACCCGGTACACCTTGTCGAAAATGCGGTACTGCACCGGGTCCGTATCCTGGAACTCGTCGATCATGGCCACCGGGAACTGGCGGCGGATGGTGGCCGCCAGGTGGTCACCCTGCTCTCCGGCCAGGGCCTGGTCCAGCCGCACCAGCAGATCATCGAAGCCCATCTCTGCCCGGTGCTGTTTTTCCTGCTCCAGCCGCTCGCTGATCCAGTGGGCCGCGTGAACCAGTATGTCGGACCGGGCAGAGGGCATATCCTGTAATTCAGCTTCCAGCGCCTGCAGGGCATCCATGGCCGGGTGCAGGGGTGGGTTATCCCCCTTCCAGACCGCTGCAAACCCTTCCGTGGTCAGGTTGTCGTAGCCCTTGCTCCGGCTACTGCCCAGGAACTTCTCCGGCTCGGTTTCGTCGGATTCCGCCCAGGCCCGCAGCCAGTCCAGGCAGTTGTGCATGGTTTTGCGGGATCCGCCGTGGATGGGCTTGGGTGTCTGCTTGCCAGCCTCCTCAAGAATCTTCTCGAGCTCATCGCACCAGGCCAGCCAGGGGGCTTTCAGCTCCGCCAGTTTCGTGGCGCGTGCATCCACGGCCTGCCGGGCGGTTTGCGCCGGCTCACCAGTCACCGCAGGCAGCAACTCGTCATATGCCAGCAGGAAACGCACCTGCTTGCGCAGGGCTTCCGGGTCCCGCCAGTGATCCAGCACTTCCGCTGTCAGGTCCGCAGACAACGGGTAGAAAAAGGTACGCCAGTAGTCCCTTACCACTTCATCCAGCAACTCGGTCTGGTCGGTTTCCAGGGTCAGCCGGAACAGGCTGCCGCTGTCAAAGGCGTGCTCCCCCAGCATGCGGTTGCACCAGCCATGGATGGTGGACACGGCGGCCTCGTCCATCCACTCGGCAGCAAGCTGCAACTGCCGGCGACAACCAGGCCATTGATTGATCGGATATTCGTTGCGCAGGCGCAACAGGGGATCACCGACCTGCTCACTGATATCCACGTCGGCGGGGTCCTCCGCAAACAGATCCGCCGCCTCGGTGAGCCGGGAGCGGATTCGATCCCGCAGCTCCTTGGTGGCTGCTTCGGTAAAGGTCACCACCAACAGGTTGGGCGGCATCAGGCCTTCAGACAGATCCGGATGGGACTGGCCGTGGCCCAGCACCAGCCGCACGTACAACAGGGCAATGGTGAAGGTCTTGCCGGTACCCGCACTGGCTTCAATGAGCTGACTGCCCTGCAGTGGCAGGGTTAGCGGGTCCAGACTGGTAACGGTATCGCTCATTATTTCTTCTCCCCGTTTCGTCCTGCCTGTTCCTGCCACCACAGGGGCTCATAGAGTTGTTGCACCAGGCTCTCGAACTCACCGCTGGCCATCAGCGCCGGGAAATCCGGGTAGGCGGATCGAAGGTAGCCGTTGTCTGTGCCCAGGGCCTGATCGTAGGCTCTTTCCGCTTTCTGTTCCGCCGCATCGAGATTGCCCTCACCCCGCACGGGATTGAGCCCCCGCAACCATTCATAGGCGGTACCCGCCTCCACCGGCAGGGGGCGTGTGCGATTGACCTGCCACCAGTCGAGCAGGGTTTCCAGATTTTGCAGGGCCTCAGCCTTTTCCATGGAGTGCAGCCGTACACTGCGATTCTCTTCCTTGCCCAGGATCAGGGTTTCGAAGGGTTCCGCCAGAGCGTTACCTGCCAGGTGGACCAGCCAGTCATCCAGCAGGCTGGCATATTTCAGCGGGCGGGATTTGCCGGTACCGCTGCCCAGAATACTGCGCCGCGAGACCACCAGGCGGCATAACCGGCCATCAGCACTCTGCCGCAAATCGGTGATACGATCCGCCACCGCGATGCCCTGGTACTCGTGGTGGATATCCAGCGCCCGGTCCAGGGATTCCGGCCAGTCTGCCACCGCCTGGCGATAGCGACCGAACAGGTCCGGCAGTCGCCCGGACAGGTGTTCCCGCAGATGGGGTTCGGTAATCCCCATCCCGAGATCCCCCCGGCGGGCCATGGTATGCAGACGCTGCCCGGTTTGCTCCAGCAGTTCGGTTTCCGATTCCGCGGTCAGCACCGACTGCTCAATCAACTCTTTTTCCAGCTTCCAGTGATCCAGGGGAGAGAGGCCAAAATTCTCCGTGTCGTTGTCCAGTTCCTCCAGCTCGCCAAACCATACCTGCAGGCGACCCCGGAAGAAGGTTTCCACCGGCTTCTTCAGGAACTGGCCCAGCTCCGCCAGGGACAGGGGCTCTTCCGGTGCGACATAGGGCAACGGTTCATCCTTGTCCTGCGACTGCACTTCACCGTGGGCCGACAACCATTCCCGGTCATAGGAAAACAGCTCCCCGGCGGCCAGCACATCAGCGATGGCAGAATCGCTGCCCCGCTCCGGGAAGTAGTCACGACTGAACGGCTGGAGCGGGTGTCGGGTGGTCAATGCCCCGGACACACTCTGATCCACGTCAGCAGGCAGGGACCAGATGGCATCCAGATGATCCCGCAACTGACTGACCAGCACCGAGGCGGGCCGTTCGCTGTCGTCCCGGATGCTGCGCCCCACCCAGCTGATATAGAGTTGCTGGCGCGCCGACAGCAGGGCTTCCAGGAACAGATAACGGTCATCCTCCCGGCGGGAACGATCCCCGGGGCGATAATCCAGTGCCATCAGGTCGAAATCCACCGGCGGTCGGGAGCGGGGATAATCACCGTCGTTCATGCCCAGCAGGCAGACACGCCGGAACGGGGTGGCGCGCATCGGCATCAGGGTGGCGAAATTGACCTTGCCGGCCAGGAATCGCTGGTTCAGCCCGCCCTCTTCCAGGCCCTCCATCAGTCGTTCCCGGACGATGGTCAGGGGCAGTTCCTCGGTTTGCAGGCCGCCCGCCTCGCAATCGGCGCGCCACTGTTCCGCCTGGCGACGGAACCGGTTAATCAGCAGCAGATCGTCCTCTTCCGGCTCCCCGAGGAAGGTGTCCACCAGCTCATGGACCAGCGCCATCCATTCATCCGGCCTGTGATGCCCCAGCAACCGGGCCCTGAGAGCCTCCAGCCGGCCCACGAACCGGCACAGGTTACCCGCCAGGGCCGCCTGCAAGCCGGCTATTTCATCGTAGGGTTCGATCGCCTGCCAGGCTTCACCGGCCCCGGTACCGTAACCCAGCAGCATGCGCCGCAAACCCGCCTGCCAGGTATTGCGCTGCAGGTTTGCGGGCAGCCCGAGTTCCGCCCGCTGCTCGGCATCCAGCCCCCAGCGGATATTGGCCCCTTCCACCCACTGGCGCACCAGCGGCAGATCCCCTTCCGCGATACCGAACCGGGCACGCACTGCGGGCACTTCCAGCAGGCTGACCACCTCGCTGGCGGCAAAGCGGCTCTCCGGCAGGGCCAGCAGATGGTCTATGGCAATCAGGGCCGGCTGCCGGTGCCGTTGGCCCTGATCGGAGATGGTGAAGGGAATATACCGGTCATCCTCATGGCTGAAGCGCCCGAACACCGCCTGGATATGGGGCGCGTAGGTGTCCACGTCCGGCATCATTACGATGATATCCCGGGGGCGCAGCGTGGGATCACTGCTGAATGCCCCCAGCAACTGGTCGTGGAGAATCTCCACCTCCCGTTGCGGGCTGTGGGCTTCATGGAACACCACCGAGCGGTCTTTGAGCGGATCAACAAGTCGCTGCTGGTCCCGCATTTCCTGCTGGCTGGTCAGCCTGAGGATATCGTTCTGCAACTGGTGCAGCAGTCGTGGTTCATCACCTTCCGGCCCTTCGTGGGGATTGAAGATATCAATGCGGCCACCGGGAGCCTGGAACTGATCCCGGTACTGTTCCGGGTCATCAAACTCGTCCAGCAACCGGATATAGTCCCGCCCCTGCTTGCCCCAGGCCGCCAGCAATGGATGGGCATGCTGGTGCAGCTCCTCCTCGGTGGCTGCGGCGGCCAGCCCGGGGTGACTGCGGCCCCGTTTGCGGCTGGCGGTCAGCAGGTCCCGGTCGCTGACGATATCCGCCCAGTAGAATTCGCAGGGGTTGTGCACACAAAGTACCACCTGGCTCAGACGGCTGAGTACCGACAGGGCTTCCAGGGCCTGGCGCGGCAGGGAGGACACCCCGAACACCACAATACGCCGGGGCAGATGGGCCGGTCGATCGGCGGCGGTCAGGGTCTGCCCCCGCTCCAGAAAACGGGTATGGATGCGGGCCCGGCTGGTGACAGACAACTCGCCGGTGTCCGCCACCAGCTGCCTCCACAGCTCCGGCTGCCAGCGTAATTCGTCGTTCAGTTCCCGGATTTCGCCCCGGGCCAGTTGCAACTGGTCACGGCCCTGTTCCCAGTCCGCCAGCCAGTCGGCCCGGAATACCTGGTACTGGTCAAACAGATCGGCAATCTGCTCCGCGAGCTGATAACGCCTCACATCGGTTTCCGCACCATCCATAAAGCGCCGCAGCGGCGCAAACTCCGACTTTTCCAGCAATGCCGGCAACAACCGGTAAAGTCGCCAGACCAACCGGGGCTTATCGAAAGGTGACTGTTCCGGCACCTCCCCCGGGGGCAGCACCGCCCGGTAGGCCTGCCAGATAAAACGGGAGGGAAACAGGAAATCCATGCCGGCAGCGATCCCCAGGCCACCCCCTGCGCCTTCACCGGTCTGCGGGTCTTCCGCCAGGGCCAGCTTCAGCCACTGGGCAATGCCGTTACTCTGGACCAGGAAGGTTTCCCGCTCCAGCGGTGGCAATGGCGTTTGCCGGCTGATCCAGACCACTGCGTGGCGCAGGTCTTCCAGGTGATTGGCATGCAGGGCGTGAAAACCCGGCTGAACGTCATGGTTATGGGGCATATCGGAAAATTCCCGGTACTGAGGGGCGGCTCTGGAGGCAGACTATTCTGTCATTTTCTTGCGAAAACTGCCTTGTTTTGCCAGTCTTGATAAATGTAACAATAAATAACCGAGAAAAAATCCCCGGAAACAACGAGGTGTAAACGATGGACAAGTTAAAGAAACTGGCCGGCATTTCCGCGCTGACCTTTGCAGCACTGACCGCCGCCAACTCGGTGAATGCCGCCAACTGGCGCTACGCCCACGAAGAATACGAGGGTGACGTTCAGGACGTATTTGCCTACAAATTCAAGGAGTACATCGAGGAAAATTCCGACCACACCCTGCAGGTTTACCGTTTCGGTGAGCTGGGCGAATCCGATGACATCATGGAGCAGACCCAGGCAGGCATCCTCAATTTTGTTAACCAGTCCCCCGGCTTTACCGGCTCCCTGATTCCCGAAGCACAGATCTTCTTCATCCCCTACCTGATGCCCACCGACATGGAGACCGTCATCGAGTTCTTCCGTGAAAGTGAGGCAATCAACGAGGACTTCCCGGAGTTGTATGCCGAGAACGGCCTGGAACTTCTGAAGATGTATCCGGAAGGGGAAATGGTGGTGACTGCCGACGAGCCGGTGACCAGCCCCGAGGAGTTCGACAACAAGAAGATCCGGGTGATGACCAACCCGCTGTTGTCTGAAACCTACGACGCATTCGGTGCCACTCCGACTCCGCTGCCCTGGGGTGAAGTGTACGGTGCCCTGCAGACCAACATGATCCAGGGTCAGGAAAACCCGATCTTCTGGATCGAGTCCGGCGGTCTGTATGAAGTATCCCCGAACCTGATCTTCACCGGTCATGGCTGGTTCACCACTGCGATGATGGCCAACCAGGATTTCTACAACGGCCTGTCTGACGAAGACAAGCAGCTGGTTCGGGATGCTGCCGACTATGCCTTTGAGGAAATCATTGTGCACATCGACGGCCTGGCGGATCGTGCTCTGGAAAAGATCACCGAAGCCAGTGACGAAGTTACCGTGACCCGCCTGAACGATGAACAGATCGAAGCCTTCAAGGCCCGCGCGCCGCAGGTGGAAGAGAAGTTCATCGAGATGACCGGTGAGCGCGGCAAGGAACTGCTGGAGCAGTTCAAGGAAGACCTGAAGGAAGTTCAGAACGACTGATCCTGACGGACCAGAGACTGCCGGAGTTCAGATACTCCGGCGGTTGTTGTAACAACCCGCCCCGCCCGGCCTTCGTCCGCGGCGGGGCAACGTATTCTGGAGTGCGTGCCCATGTCCGAGAATACCCCGGAAGTTGAAGACGATACCGGCCATTACGAGTCGGGCCTGCCCGGGTTCCTGGGAACCATTGACGAATTCATCGCCAAGTTTGAAGCCTTTCTGCTGGCGGCCGGCGTTATCCTCATGGCCGTCAACACCTGCGTTAACGTGATTGCCCGGTTCGTATTCGGTGAAGGCCTGTTCTTTTCCGGCGAGATCAACCGGATACTGATCATCCTGGTCACCTTCGCGGGGATCGGCTATGCCGCACGCCATGGGCGACATATCCGGATGTCGGCGATCTACGATGCGGTGCCCACCAAGGCGCGCAAGGTCCTGATGATCGTGATTGCGCTGTTTACGTCTGCCGTCATGTTTTTCCTCTGTTACCACTCTTACGGTTACATCGAAACGCTGTACGGCAGGGGGCGGATTCTGCCCGCTCTGGGCTTTGAAATCTGGTGGATCTACATCTGGGCACCGGTCGGCTTTGCCATTACCGGCATCCAGTACTTTCTGACCGCCATCAAAAACCTCACCAGCCGCGATGTCTACCTCTCCACAGGGGTTATGGACGGTTACGCGGACAGTGAATCGGAAGTCTGAGCGCACAGCCGACAACAGTAAGGAAGGACTCACCCATGGCAACCATACTGATGATTATCATGATCGGGCTGCTGCTACTCGGCTTCCCGATGATGATTCCACTGGCCACCGCCGCCATCGTCGGCTTCGTGATGATGTTCGATGGCTTTGGCCAGATGGGAACGCTGATACAGCAGATGATGGGCGGCATTCGCCCCGCGTCGCTGATTGCCGTCCCGATGTTTATTCTCGCCGCCGATATCATGACCCGGGGGCAGTCTGCTGACCGACTGATCGCCATGGTCATGTCGTTCATCGGTCACGTAAAAGGCGGGCTGGCGATCAGTACCGCCACCTCCTGCACCCTGTTCGGTGCGGTATCCGGCTCCACCCAGGCCACGGTTGTAGCCGTCGGCTCCCCGCTGCGGCCGAAGATGCTCAAGGCCGGTTATTCCGACCCGTTCACCCTGGCACTGATCATTAACGCCAGTGATATCGCCTTCCTGATTCCGCCAAGCATCGGCATGATCATTTACGGGGTTATCTCCGAGACCTCCATTGCCGAGCTGTTCATCGCGGGCATCGGGCCGGGCATCATGATCCTGTTCATGTTCTCGCTGTACTGCCTGCTCTACGCCTACAAGAACAACGTGCCGACCGAAGAGAAAGCCACCTGGGCCCAGCGCGGCAAGTCTATCCAGCAAGCCCTCTGGCCGCTGATGTTCCCGGTGATCATTGTCGGTGGTATCTACGGCGGCATCTTCAGCCCGACCGAAGCGGCCGCGGTATGTGTGCTCTACGCCTTCCTGCTGGAGTTCGTGATCTTCCGTTCCCTGGCCATGACGGACATTATCCGCATCGCCAAGTCCACCGGTCTGATTACCGCCGTGGTGTTCATCCTGGTGGCCGTCGGCAACGGCTTCTCCTGGATTATCTCTTTCGCCCAGATTCCCCAGACCATTCTGGAAGCGGTTGGCGTGAACGAGGCCGGTCCGGTGGGCGTACTGATTGCCATCTGCGTGGCGTTCTTCATCGCCTGTATGTTCGTGGACCCGATTGTGGTGATCCTGGTGCTGACACCGATTTTCGCCCCGGCTATCCAGTCCACCGGGCTGGATCCGGTGCTGGTGGGTGTACTGATCACCCTGCAGGTGGCCATCGGCTCGGCCACACCACCGTTCGGCTGCGATATCTTTACCGCCATTGCGATTTTCAAACGGCCCTATCTGGAGGTGATTCGCGGTACGCCGCCATTCATCATCATGCTGGTGGCAGCCGCCGGCCTGATCATCGCATTCCCGGATATTGCCCTGTTCCTGCGGGACCTGGCCTACGCAGAGTGACTCTGGCCACTGGTAACTGAGGAGAAAGACTATGTTCAAAAGGATTCTGGTGGCTGTGGATGGTTCCAAGACATCCCTGAGTGCGCTGGACAAGGCCATCGAGTTTCAGAAGCTGGTGCCGGAGATCGAGATTTTCCTGATCTGCGTGTACAAGCACCACAGCCTGTTCGAGGCCTCCCTGTCCATCGGGCGGCCCGATGATATGGATATCCCGGACAAGGTGCTCTCGGAGTATGCGAAAACCGTGGTCAATCATGCCAAGGAGCATGCAAAGGAGAAGGGAGCCACCAAGGTGCGGGGCTTTGTGAAGGCCGGCCGGCCCTCAAAGGTGATCATCAAGTTTGCCAAGGAGAAAGAGGCGGACCTCATCGTGGTAGGCTCCAAGGGCACCCACAGCGACAAGGACGGCATGCTTCTGGGTAGTGTGTCCCACCGGGTGGCCTCCCACGCCAAATGCCCGGTGCTGGTCGTCTGATCCGCCTGTAATTACTGGCAGGGCATCTCCCGGATGCCCTGCCACGTTCCTTTTTACTGACCCGACTTCAGCTTTTCCCAGTATTTTGCGTACACCTGCAGGGCATCATCGCCAATATCTTCCTGGAATTCCGCATTGATCATGTCCGTGGCGTTCGGGTAACTGGCCCGGTTGTTGGCAACGGAATCATCCAGCAGTTCCCGGGCCGCCAGGTTCGGCGTTGCGTACCCGATATCCTCGCTGATCAGGGCGGAAATCTCCGGCTGCAGCACAAAGCTGATGAACTGGTGGGCCGCTTCGGGGTTCTCGGCATTTTTCGGGATCACGAAACTGTCCAGCCACGCGATAATGCCCTCTTCCGGATAAACATATTCCAGATCCGGCATGGCTTCCTGGCCCATCACAGCTTCACCGTTCCAGATCATGCCAACATCGGTTTCTCCCTCCAGATAGGGCATGCGGGGTGCATCTGAGTTAAAGGTGCGCACGGATGGCATCAGCTCGGAGAGCTTCTCGTAAGCCTGTTCGATTTCTTCCGGGTCGGTGCTGTTGCCGGAATAACCCAGCACCCGCAGGCCCACGTGGAACACTTCACGCATATCGTTGGTGAGCATTACCCGGCCTTCGAAACGCTCGTCCCAGAGATCCTCCCATGCGGTGACTTCACCCTCCACGTCAGCGGTATCCACCGCCAGACCGGTGGTGCCCCACAGGTAAGGAATACTGTATTGGTTTTCCGGATCAATCCCCAGGTTGACCAGTTCCGGGTCGAGGTTATCGAAGCCCTCGATCTTGCTGCGATCGATAGGCATCAGCAGGTCTTCCTGGCGCATCTTGCTGACGTAGTAGGTGGATGGTACCGCCAGATCATAGGCTGCACTGTCGTCCAGAAGTTTCAGGCGGGCGTACATGGCCTCGTTGCTGTCATAGGTGGTGTACACCACCTGGATACCGGTTTCCTCGGTAAAACGGTCCAGCACTTCCTGGGGCATGTATTCGGACCAGTTATACAGATTGAGTACCTTCGGCTCCTCGGAACTACAACCCGTGAGGCCCACGGCCAACAGGCCCGCCAGCGCAATTTTTTTCATCGTTTGCTCCTTATCAGTATCCATTGAGACAACATCAGCATGAACAGGGAGAACACCAGCAAAAGGGTGCCCAGGGCATTCACTTCCGGCTTCAGGCCCACACGCACCATGGAGTAGATCCGCAGGGGCAGAATTTCGTAACTGGGCCCGCTGACAAAGGTGCTGACCACTACATCGTCCAGTGACAGTGTAAACCCCAGCAGCCAGCCTGCCAGCAAGGCGGGCATGATGGCCGGAATCAGCACGGTTCGGGTCATGGTGAAGTCACTGGCTCCCAGATCCCGGGCCGCTTCCGGCAACCGCTCGTCAAAGCCGCTCAGGCGTGCCATCACGGTAATCACCACAAAAGGCAGGCAAAAGGTTACGTGAGCCAGCAACAGGGAAAAATAGCCCAGCTGAATACCCACCAGCAGAAACAGCGCCAGTAGCGAAATGGCCAGAACGATCTCCGGCGACATCATCACGATAAACAGCATGCTGTTGAGCATCTGCTTGCCCCGGAACCGGTAACGGTGCAGGGCCAGGGCGGTGAGCGCACCGATGAGGGTGGACACGGTGGCCGCCGACAGGGCCAGCCAGAGGGAATTCCACATCGCCTGCACCATGGCCCGGTTACTGAACAGCGCTTCGTACCAGCGCAGGCTCAGGCCGCCCCACTCGTAACCGGTGCGGGCATCGTTGAAGGAAAATATCACCAGCACCAAGATCGGCACATACAGCAGCAGGTACACCAGGGTCAGGTAGGTGCGGGGCAGCCAGCGGTTCATACCCCCTCCTCGCCGATGCGGCGCTTGCTCAGCCGGTGGGCAAACATCAGGAAGGCCATGGCCAGGGTCAGCAGGATGCTGGCTGCCGCCCCGAACGGCCAGTTGCGGGCATCCAGGAACTGGTTCTTGATGACATTACCCACCAGCAGGTTACGGGAGCCACCCAGGATGTCCGGCACAAAGAACAGCCCCATGGCGGGCAGCAGCACCAGCATCACGCCCGCCAGTATGCCGGGCAGGGTCAGGGGGATAATCACATGCACAAAGGTCGCCAGACGGCCCGCACCCAGGTCGTGGGAAGCCATCAGCAACTCCTTGCGCAAGTCCTCGAAGACCGAGTAGAGCGGCAGGATCATGAACGGCAGCAGCAGGTACACAAGACCGATGATGACCGCACCTTCGGTGTATAGCAGTTGCAGCGGCTCGTCGATAAGCCCCAGGTTCATCAGCCCCTGATTCAGCAGGCCGTTAGTGGCCAGAATCAGCTTGAGTGCGTAGGTGCGCACCAGTGAATTGGTCCAGAACGGAACAATCAACAGGAATATCAGCAATATCCGGGCGCGGGGGCCCATCAGTGACAACGACCAGGCAAACGGATAGCCGATCAGCAAACAGACCAGGGTGGTCATCACCGCCATGTAGAGGGAATGCAGGAACACCTCGAGGTAGAGGGGATCCAGCAGTTGCCGGTAGGCATCGAGGGTCAGCGGCAGCGACAGGAAGCTGCCCGCATCCCGGGTCATGACACTGGCAGCAATCACCAGCAGGTTGGGCACCAGCACCAGCAACAACAGCCAGCCCCAGACCAGGACCAGCACCGCGTTGCGGAAGGGCTGCTGCAACCCGCTAGCCATCCTCATCCACGTCTCCCTGTGAAGCAACCGATTCTTCCGGCAGCAGCCATTCCCAGCCGTCCACCCAGCTCACGCGAACCGGCTCGCCGAGGCGATAGTCGAACACGGGGTCATCTTCGTCGAAAAACTCGCTGGCCAGCACCTGGGTGCCGTCCACCAGCTCAATCACCGAATCCAGGGTGCTGCCCTTGTAATTGCGCTCGATCACCTTGCCCGGCAGGCCCTGTGAATCTTCCGGCTCCAGTACCCGGATATCCTCCGGGCGCAGCAGCACGTTGACGGACTGCCCCACGGCAACCCCGAAACGGGGTAACCGCAAGGTGCGATCCAGGCCCATTACGTCCACCCGGATACGCTCCTGCCCTACGTCTGTGATCTGGCCGGGGAAGAAATTGGTCTCACCCACAAACCGGGCGGCAAACAGATTGGCAGGACGCTCGTACACTTCCCGGGGCGTACCCAACTGCTGGATTTCGCCGTCCCGGAGCACCACCACGCGATCCGACATGGAAAGGGCTTCTTCCTGGTCGTGGGTAACAAACACAAAGGTAATACCCAGCTCCCGCTGCAGACGCTTCAGTTCGCCCTGCATGGTGCGGCGCAGCTTGTAATCCAGCGCAGACAGGGGTTCATCAAGCAACAGCAGACGGGGGCGCTTGACCACCGCCCGGGCGATCGCCACCCGCTGCTGCTGGCCGCCGGACAACTGGTGCGGCTTGCGGCGGGCAAACTCGCCCAGTTGCACCATATCCAGCACTTCGGTCACCCGCTCGCGGATCTCTTCCCGGGGTCGTTTTTCCATTTTCAGGCCGTAAGCCACATTGTCGAAGACCGACATATGGGGAAACAGCGCGTAATGCTGGAACACGGTGTTCAGGGGCCGGCGTTCGGGGGGCAGACGGGTGAGATCGTCACCGGCCAGAGTGATGGCACCGGTGTCCGGCTGCTCAAAACCCGCCATCAACCGCAACAGGGTGGTCTTGCCACACCCGGAGGGGCCCAGCAGCGTGAGGAACTCGCCGTCGTAGATATCCAGATCCAGCGAGGCGAGTACCGGCTTGCCATCGTAGGCCTTGCTGACCTTGTCCAGTGACAGAAGCGTTTTCAGCATCAACGGATTACTCAGCCACCGTTTCCAGGTACGCCCGGTCGGAGATATTGGTCCAGGGCCGCACCTGTTCCAGGTACTGCTGCTGTGATTCAATGATCCGTGCTGCCATTTCATCCTCCTCCGCTGCTTCGGCCAGCAACTTCTCGGTCGCTGCCCGCAGGGCATCAATCACCTCCGGGGGAAAGACCTTGTGGGTCACGTCCGGATAGTCTTCTTTCATTTGCGACCAGGCCTTGCTGTTGGCATGGGTGCTCTGGGTGTACATATCAAACGCTGCGGCCTTCATGGACACCCGCAGAATCTCCTGCAGATCTTCCGGCAGTTTGTCCCAGGTCTTTTTGTTGACCAGGAACTGCACTTCTGCCGCCGGCTCCTGCCAGCCGGAATAGTAGTAATCGGCAATCTGGTGGAAGCCCATGTTCAGGTCCAGTGCCGGGCCGACCCACTCCAGCGCGTCAAGCGTGCCCCGCTCCAGGGATGAATAAAGCTCACCGGGCGGGATATTGGTGACTGCCACACCCACTTCCGACATCACTTCACCGGCAAAGCCGGGGGTACGCATTTTCAGCCCTTTCAGATCATCCAGGGACTTTATTTCCTTGCGGAACCAGCCACCCATCTGGTTGGCGGTGTTACCACCCGGGAAAGAGAGCAGACCGTAAGGCTCGTAAACTTCCTGCATCAGCTCCATGCCGCCGCCATGATAGAACCAGGCGTACTGCTCCGGTGCGATCATGCCGAAGGGCACAGTGGTGAAGTACATGGCGTTGGGAATCTGCCCCTTGTAGTAATAGGAGGCGGTATGGCCCATGTCGTACCGGCCGTGACGCACCAGATCAAAGATGCCGAACGGAGCCTTGTGCTTGTTGGAGGAATCAATGCGGAATTTCAGCCGGCCATTGGACATTTTCTCTGCCATGGCAGCCATGTTGCGCGGCGCTTCACCCAGAATCGGCGAATTCGGCCCCCAGGTTTCGGCCAGCCGGATGGTGTAGGTTTTCTCGGCATGCAGTGCGGTACTGACCAGGGTCAGCAGCGCCATGCACATGGCCATCAGCATCTTGCGATTGAACATAAGCAACGGATTCCTGTTGTTGTCGGTATGTATGGACACCAAGGGTGCCTATCATAGCGACACCCCGGGGCCGGGCCAAGCCACCGGGGGTCAGGATATCCGCGGGCAGTCAGACTTTGAACTGACCCACCAGCTCACGCAGGCTCTCACCCAGACGCGCCAGTTCATGGCTGGCTTCGTTGGTCTGGGTCACGCCGTCGTCACTGCGCTGGGCCAGTTGGCGAACCTCATCCGCCACCACCGAGAAACCGCGTCCGTGCTCGCCGGCCCGGGCAGCTTCAATAGCAGCATTCAGGGCCAGCAGATTGGTCTGCTCGGTAACCGCGTGGATCACGTCCAGCACCTGCTGGATATCGTCGGATTTCTCGGCCAGGGCATTGATGCTGGCGGCGGTTTCTTCAATTTCAGAAGAAAGCTGGTTAACCGCGCCCTGGGCACTGGTGATGGTGGTGCCGCCTTCGCGGGCCATGCGGTCCGCATCGGATGCGGCACCTTCCACCTCGTTGGCATTGCCGGAGATCTGCTGGATCGTCGCAGCCATCTCGTTGATCGCCGAGGCGATCTGATCCGTTTCAGAACCCTGCTCCTGAACCGAGGTGCGGGTTTCGTTCGCCACCCGGCTGAGTTCTTCCGCAGCCGAAGCAACCTGATCGGTGGTGGAGCCCACTTCACGGATGGTGTTCTGGATTTTCACCACAAAGGCGTTGAAACGGGCACCCAGCTCGGACAACTCATCAGTGCCTTCATCTGGCAGGCGCTGGCGAAGATCACCGTCACCTTCGGCAATTTCCTGCATCATGCTGGTCACCTTGCGGATCGGGTTGGTGGTCGGGCCTTCACGGGAAGGGTCCGGTGCGAAAGCAAGGTTGTTCAGATCACGGTCATAGGCGAACACATAGTTGCCGCTGTTGAAGCTGATCGCCCGCAGCCGCCGGCGCGCTTCCTCCTTCGCCTCTGCCCCGGTGAACCGGTTATCCGCCCGCACGTCCATCACAATGTCCCGGGCAGAGTCCACCAGGTCCTTCAGCCCCTGTTTACGGGCATCCAGAAGCCCTTCTTCCAGGCGTTCGAGTTCCGCTTCCCCGTTGTCCTGCATCTGCTTGATGGCCAGACCCTGCAGTATGCCGGCGGTGAGGATGACCGGCACCAGTACGGCAATCAGTACCCGGTAACGGATTTTAAGACGATTGAGGATACCCATAACGCTTCGCTCCCACCTGTGACTTCCGGCTCTAGCAAGGCACAAATACTACCTGTGCAGCACAACCGTTTTCCGTTGCGGTTTGTAACCGGGAAATGTTGGCCGAACACCCCGGAACCCCCCGTCGGAGACGGTCAGGAAACTGATTTATTTAACTTTATTCAGGAATAAGGGTAACGACAGGGCGGCCAGGATCTTGACCGCCCCTAAGACTAAAGAAGCATCAGAAAGGAAAGTCTACAAGTCAGAACAGCAGGCGGGCCTGTTCCTCGCCCAGATACTTTTCCCGCAGCGCTGTGAGCTCTGCGGAGTCACCGGGGGCAGACTCTTGTTCGTTCAGCGCCATCCGGTAGGGCATGTAATCCTGCATTACCCTCAGCACCTGTACACGGATATGGCCTCGCATACCCCGGCGCTCCAGCACCGTCATCATCAGGTCTTCCACGGCGGGTTGGTCTTCGCTGCTTTCCGCCAGATCCACAAAGAAATCCAGAAACACCCGTAATTCAGGATTCACCTGCAACTTTGCGTACACATCGGTACGCACCTGACCGGGAACCGGCTTGCCCCTGGCCTTTTCGGCGTTCGGTAACCGGGCCAGCTTGTCCCGTACCCCTATGGCATCCAGCTCGGTCCGGGTTTCTGCCGATGCCTGATGATTCCCGGACTCCGATGAATAAGCCGGCAAGCTGATCAGGATACTGCCGGCCACGACCGGGCCAAGCAAAGCAAACATGTAGCGGGATAACATTGAACGATTCTCCTTGTTATTTTCCGCCAGTTTAGATCAGGGCCTGGGGTCCGCGGGCGCATCTTCCTCACATTTCCGGCAATCCAGCTCAAATCCCAGCATGGATTCGCGACCTTCCGGGGTGACCACCCAGGGCCGGTTAACCCAGGGAGGCTGATGTCGCACATGCTGGTTATGACCGCAGGCCAGCTGCGCCACCCAATGGTTTTCATCGTCCCGGTGATAGCCTGTAATCGGCTGCTTCATGGTGTATCAGACCTTTTGCTCACACTATGCAGGGAACATTCTGCCATATCGCGGATGACGAACACCCGGCCGATCCATTAATCTGTCTGTTCAGCCATAAGCTTATTCCGGAGATACCATGAAAACAGCTCACGACCTGGTGGCCGAAGCCAAACGGGATATTCAGGAGGTTTCACTGGACAGGGCCGACGAGGCCATCCGTCAGGCAGATCTGTTACTGGATGTGCGGGATGCGGACGAATACCGGGCCAGCCACATTCCCGGTGCCGTGAACATTTCCCGGGGCATGCTGGAGTTCAAGTTCACCAACGATCCGTCGCTGGAAAACCGGGACATGAAGATCGTGCTGTACTGCAAAACATCCGGCCGCGCGGCACTCAGTGCCCGGGCTCTGAAGGAAATGGGCTACCGCAACGTGCAGTCCATCGAAGGCGGCTTTGATGCCTGGAGCGGAGCTGGCAAAGAAACAGCCAGGCCTGACCTGCCGGAATTCGAGTAATTGTCCGACCTCACCCTGCTGCAGCTGCTGCTCGCCAATCTGGCGCTGCTGGCCGGAGCCTGCCTGCAGGGTGTGGCCGGCTACGGCATCGGCACACTGTCGGCCCCGTTACTGTTCCTGATCAGCCCGGTCCTGCTGCCGGCACCCCTGGTGTTGAATGCGGTGGTTCTGACGGTGCTGATGCTGCTGCGCAACCGCGCCTCCCTGGAAATCCGGCAGGTCCGGTTTGCCATCGGCGGCGGCGTGGGTGGTGCCATAATGGCAGGGCTGACCCTGCTGGTGCTCAGCCCCCAGGGCTTCGAGCTTATCTTCGGGGCATTGATCCTCACCGGCGTGGCCCTCAGTGTCGGGGGGCTCAAGCCGCAACTCAACGCCCGCAACAGCATCCTGGCCGGAGCCGCATCAACCTATATGGGCACCATTACCGCCGTTGGCGGGCCGCCCATTGCACTGATCTACCAGAACCAGAAAGGACCACTGGTACGGGCCAATATGTCCGCGTTTTTCCTGCTGGCCAGTTTCCTCAGCCTGGCAGCGCTGCTGGCCTCCGGCTACCTCGGGCAGCGGGAGTTGTGGCTGTTTATCACTACTCTGCCCGGGGTGATTGCCGGTTTTCTTCTCTCTGCCCTGTTCGTCAACCGCATGCCGTTCGAGTGGCTGCGGCCTATCATTCTGGCCATTGCAGCCATTGCCGGCGCTGCAGCCCTGTTCCGGGGGTTGCAGGCACTATGAGTACACCCCCTGCAACTTGTGCATTTATTGGACAAAAGTGTAGCGGACACAGGCAGATTTGTTGCTATACTCAAGCTTTGAACCCTAATTCAAGTGATTCCCATGGACGAGACCATCCAGCCACTGCGGATTCCCGCCGTATCGGATGAACCTGCAGACACGTCAAACGTCGCCGGCCTGCGTGCCATCCTCGACAATCTGGATGCTCTGGTTTACGTATCCGACATGGGCAGCCACGAACTCATCTACATGAACGCCTACGGCCGGCGGATCTGGGGCGACACTTCCGGGCGCAAGTGCTGGCAGGTGCTGCAGGACAGTGACGGACCGTGCGAATTCTGCACCAATCATAAACTCGTTGATGAACAGGGACAGCCGACAGCGCCCCACGTCTGGGAGTTCCAGAACCGGCTTGATGGCCACTGGTACCAATGCCGGGATCAGGCTATTCGCTGGACCGACGGCCGATTGGTCAGGCTGGAGGTCGCCACGGACATTACCGAACGAAAAAACATGGAACTTGCGCTAGAGGCCGCCCACAAGGAGGCAAAAGAGGCTGCCATGGAAGATCAGCTGACCGGATTGCACAATCGCCGGGCCTTCTTTGAATTCGGTAACCGACTGCTACAGCAATCCCGGCGCAGTGAAGCCCCGCTGGCCCTGATCATGCTCGATCTGGATCATTTCAAGCAGATCAACGATACCTACGGCCACCAGACCGGGGACGAGGTACTGCGGAAGGTAGGAGAGGTCATCCGGCTGCGCACCCGCGAATCGGATATCAGCGCGCGGATCGGCGGAGAGGAATTTGCCCTGCTGCTGCCGGAAGCCACTACCGATGAAGCACTGGATATGGCCGACCGCCTGAAAATGCTAATGGCAGAATCCGCTGTCGAGGCTGAAGGCACCCGCCTCACAGCAACCGCCAGTTTCGGAGTGGCCGGCCTGGGGCCCGGCGACATCGACCTGGACAGCCTGATAGCCCGGGCAGATGCCGCCATGTATCGCTCCAAGAAGGATGGGCGAGATCTGGTGCGCCTGGGCAACTGAATCAGCCCGGGCGATCAGTCACTGCCATGGTCAGCCTTGAAATGCAGGTAGTTTTGCCCTGCTCATTCTCCAGCACAATTTCCCATACCTGGGTTGTGCTTCCCAGATGAATAGCCCGGGCAGTGCCATAAACCCAGCCCTTGCTGACCGGGCGAATGTGATTGGCATTGATGTCCAGCCCGACTGCCACCTTGCCCGCATCCCGCAGACAACAATTGGCCGCCATGCTGCCCAGGGTTTCCGCCAGCAGTACCGAGGCACCGCCATGCAGTATGCCAAAAGGCTGCACAGTGCGTTTATCCACCGGCATCCGTCCCCGGACATAATCGTCCCCGACTTCCAGGTATTCAATTCCCAGATGTTCAACCGCCGTATTGCGGCTGTTCTTCATCATTTCTTCAAGATCCGGTTTACGGGTCCAGATCGACATAGGCGTGTACTCCTGGGTCAACACTGCTGCGGTCTTTCACCGCGGGAACACCGGATTCTATCTTGATAGCTAGCGAACAACCAGCCTTTACCGGTCTGGCGGAGAATCGCCCGGAGTACGGTACTGCGCCATGAGCTCCTGGATCACCCCTGAGTCTTTCAGCTCTGCAACCGCCTGATGGATGCGGTCGGTCTGCTCAATCAGGGGGGACTGTCGGGAAATCACCAGAAAGGACTCGCTGCCCGGCACCCGGTAAGGAGCCACCCGGGCATTCACACCGGTACTGCGTGAAGCATCGACCCCGATCAGCTCCGGGGCGATGACCACGTCTACCCGGTCTTTTTCCAGCATTAACATGAGGTTTTCGTAGTGGGGAGCCGGTTCCTTGATCAGGCTGTCATCCTTATCAAACTCCGTAAAATACGAAGCCTTGTCCAGAACACCGATCCGCTTTCCGGCGAGATCTTCGTACCGGCGGACCTCGTGATCCGGGGAAAGATAGAAAAACAGTTTTGACTCCGACGGGAAAAGCGGGTCCACGAAGGCGAGAAACCGCGAGCGGGCATCGGTACGCTGAGGCCCCAGCAGAATATCCACTTCGCCGTCTTCGGCCATTTTCAGCACCCGGCGGAAAGGCGCTTCCCGGAATTCCGCCTGCCATCCCATGCGCTCGGCCAGGGCCAGGAAAATATCGATATACAGCCCCGAGGGTGCTTCGCCCTCAAGATCCCGATAAGGTGGCGCGTGGTTTACACCCACCACAGCACTGACGGCCTCCTCCGGAGGCTGCGCCACGCTTTCAGCGGCCAGCGGCAGCACCACCGCCAGCACAAGTATCCTGTGAATTCCCTTCATACCACCGTCCGTTGCGACCACTTGCAAATGGGTATATCAGGCACAGGATAGTACATCCTTTCCAAGTTTGCCTCAGGCTCCCTCAAAGAGCTCAGTCATCCGGCAGGGCAGGTTACTCGTACCTGCCCTGTACCAACGGGGGTTGATCCTGTCCCGGATCACCTCCACATAACGTAACAGGCACAACAAACACATTTCATCGATCTGCAAGCAGGGAGAATACTGCATGAACATTCTGATGGTTCTGACATCCCACGACCAGATGGGCGACACCGGCCACAAGACCGGCTTCTGGCTGGAGGAATTTACCGCTCCCTACTACGTATTCAAGGACGCGGGTGCCCACATTACCCTGGCTACTCCCAAAGGCGGACAGCCGCCCGTGGACCCGAACAGCGAGGCAGAGGATGCACTGACCGAATCCACCCGCCGGTTCAGCCAAGATGCCCACGCCAAGGAAGCCCTGGCCAGCACCCGCAAACTTGATGATGTGGACATCACCCGTTTTGATGCCATCTTCTATCCCGGTGGCCACGGCCCACTCTGGGATCTGGTCGATAACCCGAAAAGCATTGAATTGCTGAAAGCGGCCCATGAGCAGGACAAGGTGATTGGCGCGGTATGCCACGCACCGGCGGTGTTCCGCCATGTGGAGATCAAACCCGGGCAGAACCTGGTGGGCGGTCGTACCGTGACCGGTTTCAGTAACAGCGAAGAAGAAGCCGTGGGACTGCTGGATGTCGTGCCATTCAAACTGGAGGACATGCTGAAAGAGAATGCAGCGGATTACAGCCGGGGCGAAGACTGGGCACCGCATATTGTGGTGGACGGCAAGCTGATTACCGGCCAGAACCCGGCCTCCTCTGAGGGTGCCGCCAAGGCCGTGGTGCAGGCTCTGCAGGAAAGCTGATCCTGCACGGGCCGGTGGCAGCCCTGCTTTCCTGCCACCGGCACCACCTCACCCTTTATACCCGGATGCGGAACCAGAGCGCATAGAGCGCCGGAACGAACAGCAGGGTTATCAGGGTACCAACGGCCACCCCGCCAATCAGCACATAGGCCAGGGGCCCCCAGAAGCTGTCCAGCGTAAGTGGTATAAACGCCATTACCGCCGCCAGCGCCGTGAGCAATACCGGGCGGGCCCGCTGCACGGCTGCCTCGATCACCGCTTCACGGGCTTCCAGGCCTGCTGCAAAGTTATCTGCTACCTGCTGGGTAAGAATCAGCGTATTGCGCATCAGGATACCCGCCAGACCGATCAGACCGAGCAATGCCACAAACCCGAACGGCTGGCCGAACAGCAACAGGGCCAGGGTGGCACCGATCACACCCAGCGGAGCTGTTGCTACCACCATGAAGGTGCCGCTGAACGAGCGCATCTGTAGCATGATAAAGATCAGCATCAGCGCCACCATCAACGGCTGGAGCTTCTGGATAGAAGCATCCGCCTTGCCGGACTGTTCCATGGAACCGCCGATATCGATCCGGTAGCCTTCCGGCAACCCCGCCCGGATATCTTCCAGCTCTGACCACACGGCGGTGGTGACGGTATTCGGCTGGGCACCGCTGATCTCCGCATTCACCGCCAGGAACGGCTCCCGGTTGTAGCGTTTGATCACCGGTTCTTCCCAGACCACTTCCATTTCACCCAGGTGGGAAACGGGCACCTTCTTGCCATCACGGGTGCGCACTTCCAGCACCTGCATTTCCGGTGCCTCTGCGGTCAGTCCCGAGCGGGCAATCAGCTCCACCGAGCGGATTCCCTGCCTCAACCGGGTCACCTGCACACCATCGAACTGGAACTGCAGCTGCTCAGACACTTCAGCGGGGGTCAGGCCGATACGACTGAGCCGCTCCGTATCCATTTTCAGGCGGATGGCGGGCACCCGTTCAGACCACTCCAGGTGGGCATCCCGTACATGCTCATTGCCGGCCATCACTGCCCGTACCTGCTCGCCGATCCGTCGCAGCTCATCCCGGTCTTCGCCCAGCACCCGGAATGACAGGGGCCAGACCACCGGCGGCCCGTACAACAACCGCCAGACCCGGATTCGTGCTTCCGGGAAACCGCCCCGCTGAATCTCCTCCCGGAGTTCGGCCATCACCCGGTCACGGCTGGCTGCGTCGTCGGCCACCGCAACAATCTTGGCAAACGCCGGATCCGGCTGCTCCGGATTGGCGGAAATAAAGAAGCGGGGCGCTCCCGCACCCACATAAGCGGCAACATTGCGGATTCCGTCCCGGCCCAGCAGAAACTCTTCGACCTTTTGGGCGGTCGCATCGGTCGCGCGGATATCCGTTCCCTGGGGATGATAGATGCTGACCAGCACCTCCGGGCGATCCGACTTGGGAAAGAACTGTTTCTGTACCGGTCCGGCCAGACCGGCAATGCCCAGAACCAGCAGAGCAAAGGTAATCAGCACGACGCGCTTGCGGTGGGTGACGCACCAGGTGATCAGGTCCCGCAGCCGTTGGTAACCGGCTGTGGCATAGGGATCGAATCCGTTCTGGCCGTGCCCTTTCATATCCGGTAACAGGGACACGCCCAGGTAGGGAGTGAAGGTCACCGCTACAAACCAGGACACAATAAGGGCAATGGCCAGCACCCAGAAGATATTGCCCGCATACTCACCCACCCCGGACTGGGCAAACCCGATCGGCACAAAGCCGGAAGCGGTCACCAGGGTGCCGAACAACATGGGGGCCGCAGTCACTTTCCATGCGTGGGACGCGGCGCGCACCCGCTCCCAGCCCTGCTCCATCTTCACGATCATCATTTCAATGGCGATGATGGCATCATCCACCAGCAGACCCAGGGCGATAATCAGCGCCCCCAGGGTCACCCGGTCCAGATTGATGTTCATGACGCTCATTACCATGAACGTGATCGCCAGGGTGATGGGGATGGCGATACCCACCACCAGTCCCGCACGCAGACCAATGGCCAGGATGCTGACTCCCACCACAACCACGAGCGCCACCAGGAACTTGATCTGGAAAAGATTGACCGCCTGGGCAATCGCCTCCGACTGGTCCGCCAGCACCGTCAGCCCCATGCCCAGTGGCAGCTTCCGGCGCTCATTATCCACGAACTGCGCCAGCCGCTCCCCGAGGTCCAGGCCATTCTCGCCGTCTTCCATCACCACGCCCAGCAGCATGGCACTCTCGCCACCGGCGCGGATCAGGTAACCGGGCGGATCTTCATAGCCCCGCTTGATATCGGCAATATCCCCCAGCCGGATCAACCGGTCACCGACACGCACCGGCACCGATGCCAGCTGCCGTGGCTCCGACACATCGGAATCAATCCTCAGGTAGATGCGGGGGCCGTCGCTGTCCAGCTGGCCGGCAGGTGCCAGCCGGTTATGAGCCTGCACCGCCTCGAAGATGGCTGCCGGAGAAATCCCCAGATTGACCAGCCGGGCATTATCGAATTCAAGAAATACCCGCTCCGGCCGCTCACCCAGCACCAGTGCTTTCTCGACACCATCGACCCGCTGCAGCCGGTCCCGCATGTCTTCCATTTCCCGGGTCAGCTCCCGCATGGGCAGCCCCGGGGCAGTTACCGCAATCAGGCTGAAATAGACATCGGAAAAGTCATCGTTGACCAGCGGGCCGACCACGCCCGGGGGCATGTTCATCCGCTGGTCTTCCATACGCTTGCGGACATCCGCAAAACGGGCGGGCAGCTCACTGCTGGGCGTGTAATCGTGGAACTGGATCAACATGTCGCTGCGGCCGGGGCGGGTGGTGGTCTCGATTTTCTCCAGATCCGGCACCTGCTGGATTTCCTTCTCCAGTGTACCTACCACCTGATCCTGCAATTCCCCGGGAGTCGCCCCCGGCCAAACCACCGACACCACCATGACACGGACAGTAAACGACGGGTCTTCGGCTCGCCCCATCACATTAAAAGCGTACAGACCGCCCACCAGGCTCAGAATCAGGAAAAACAGGGCGACTGAACGTTCCCGTACTGCAATCGCCGAGAGATTGGGAAAACTCACTGTTCAAGCTCCCTTACCGACATGCCATCCCGCAGCAAATGGGTGCCCAGGGAAACCACCCGGTCATCTGCCGTCAGATCAGCATGAATGCGCACCCGCTCCGGCCCTATGTCCAGCACCTCGATCGCTACCGGATACACCTGGCCATCCCGCACTTCCCAGACAAACGAACCCTCACCCCGTTCATCCAGGGCACCTAATGGCAGATCGAGCGTGTTGGAATCAGTATGATCCAGAGCGAAGCGAACTCTCACGATGCTACCCAGGGATAACTCGGCCGACTCTCCGGCAATGCTGTAGCGAGTGCGCAGTGTGCGGCTCAGGGCATCCACGGAGCCCGCGACTTCCCGCAGAGTAATGTCACGGGGCTGTTGTCCCCGGACCAGTATGTTGCCCTGCTCCGGAGGCTTCACTCCCTCCGGCAGGTAAACTTCCACTTCCCGGTCGTCCCGGTACGCCAGCATCGCAATAGTCTGACCAGCGTTAACCACCTGACCAGACTCACCAGTCACGGTGGTCAGCACCCCGTCCGCAGGGGAGTTGAGGCTTGCGTACTGCAGGGCATTGCGAGCCAGCTCCACCCTCGACTCGGTGGCATCCAGGCGAGTACGGGCCTCTCGTTCGACCAGTTGTTGGCGTTCAAAGGCCTGGCGGCTGATGTGGTTCTCTTGAAGCAGTTTCCGGTCCCGCTCAAGGTCCGAAGCGGCCAACGCCAGAGCAGATTCTGCGGCCGCGTACTCGGCCCTGGCAGCGCGCAGGTTTTCCTCCAGATCCCGTGCATCCAGACGAAACAGGGTCTGCCCTTCCTCAACCACCATCCCCGAATCCACCGAACGCTCAATGATACGCCCACTGACCTGGAACGACAGGGGTGTCTCGTAGCGCGCCCGTACCTCGCCCGAAAGGGTCAGCGCCCAGGCACCGGTGGGCTGCGGCGACACGGTTTTCACCCAGGGGGGGCCGACCGTTTCTCCGGACTCATCCGAACGCTCACCCGAGCACCCAGCCACCAAAAACACCATGAACAATACTGAAAGCACGCTTCTTTTTGTCATTTATTCGGTCCTTAATACCCTGGGGGAAGAGCCTGTCCGTGTTACGGACCCGCGAGCGCCAGTTTAAAACACATGTTTTGAAATCGCGATGACCTGTCAAGTCTTGGCCGCCGGCAAGCAGGACAATGGTTGCCAGGTCCTGGACAAACAATGAAAAGAGACCTCATCTGCTACCACTATAAGTTCGCATCACAATTGATCCGAAAGTAAACTGCTTATAAGCTCAACAACCTGTGGAGGCCCTTGGAGACACTGTGGATTTTGCAACCCTGATAGGCTTGGTCGGTGCCATTATGCTGATCGCTTCGGCGGTCATCCTGGGTGTCTCGCCTGAAGTGTTTATCAACCCCGCCTCCCTGCTCATTGTGGTGGGCGGAAGCTTGCTGGTGGTTCTGGCCAAGTTCAGCTTTGCCCAGTTTTTCTCCGCATTCCGCGTGGCGGCGCGAGCCTTCAAGTTCAAGCTCCCGGAGACCCAGGCCAGCATTGACGAACTGGTCGAGGTCGCCCAGATAGCCCGCAAGGAAGGAGTACTGGGTCTTGAAGACCGGGATGTCAGCTCGCCGTTCCTGGCCCAGGGCATTCAGATGCTGGTGGACGGACAAAGCGCCTCCACGATCAAGGGGCTTCTCGACAAGGAACGCCTGATGACCCTGGATCATAATCGTTCCGGTGCCAAGGTTTTTACCGCCCTGGCCGATGTCGCACCCGCCATGGGCATGATCGGCACCCTGATCGGACTGGTGCAAATGCTGTCCAACATGGAAGATCCCAAGTCCATCGGCCCAGCCATGGCCGTGGCCCTGCTGACAACCCTCTACGGCGCGATGATCGCCACCATGATTGCAACGCCCATCGCCGACAAGCTGTCCCTCCGTATGACCGAGGAAGCCAGGCTGCAGTCCCTCTATACCGATGCCCTGGTCGCCATTCAGGAAGGCACCAACCCCAGAATTATTGAGCAGATGCTGTCCAGTTATCTTCCCCCGGGAGAGCGGGAGAAACAGGCCGGCACTGAGACAAGCCCGGGATAGCGCCATGGACGAGCTTCCGGAGGAGGAAAAACCGGGCATTCCGGCCTGGGTAGTGACATTCGCCGACCTGATGTCATTGCTGATGTGCTTTTTCGTCTTGCTATTGTCGTTCTCCGAAATCGATGCCCAGAAATTCAAGCAGATTGCCGGCGAGCTCTCCAAAGCCTTTGGGGTGCAGCGTGAAGTGCCGGCGCTGGAAATCCCCAAGGGCACCAGCCCGATCTTTGACAAGTTCTCGCCCGCGCCGCCGGAGCCCACCGTCGTTAACCAGGTGAAGCAGACCACCACCGAAGAGCGGCCGGAACTGGAAACGCTCCGCAGTCCCACAGACCAGGCCATTGAGGCAGCCCTGGAAGAAACCCGCCAACAGCAGATGGACAAGATCCTGTCGGTGCTTGAGCAAGCCGTCAGCGAAGGAAAGGTGGACATTGCCCAGGACCGGCACCGGATCATTATCCGCATAGAAGAGAAGGGCTCCTTCCCTTCCGGGTCCGCCGAGCTGACCTGGGAGTTCGAAGGTCTGCTGCTGGACATGGCCGAGGTGCTTGCGGACATCCCCGGCCAACTGACGGTGGAAGGTCACACAGACAATGTGCCCATCCGTACCGACCGCTTTGCGAGCAACTGGAATCTTTCCGCCGCCAGGGCAGCGGCCGTTGCAAATGTACTGTTGGCCGCCGGAGATATCGATCCGCAACGACTGTCGGTAAAGGGATTGGCAGACACCCGGCCCCGGGTGCCCAACGACAATCCGGCTAACCGGGCGAAAAACCGCCGGGTGGAAATCATTATCGACCGCTCCGGCCCAATGGAGGAAGAAGTACTGCGCCTGCGAGAATTACTGGGTAACGACAACCCGGACGACGGCACCACGGTAATCGATGTCACCCAACCGGAAGATCAGGAGCTCACCTGGTAGACCAGCCAAATTGGTGCAAAACTCATCGACATGCACCAATGTCGAGCGTTTATTCCCGAAGAACCCGCTGTGAGTTTACTTCACCACCCACCTGGGGAAGCCCAACCTACTACCAGATATCATTTTGCATCAATATGGAACACTGATTGCTTTATCGCACCACTCAAAAGCACAAACCGCCCGTGCAGGTGGATAAACTCACGCAATCAGGAGCAAACAACCCGTGGATATCACGAGTGCAATTCACACCCTGACGGAAAGCGCCAACACCCTCTTTATTCTGATCGGTGCCATTATGGTACTGGCAATGCACGCAGGCTTCGCTTTCCTTGAAGTGGGTACGGTGCGCCACAAGAACCAGGTGAACGCGCTGGTCAAGATCATGACCGATTTCGGTATCTCCGCCGTGGCCTATTTTTTTGTGGGCTACTACATCGCTTACGGCGACCACTTCATGAACAGCGCTGGCGAGCTGACCAGCGGCAATGGCTACGAACTGGTCAAGTTCTTTTTCCTGATGACCTTTGCGGCGGCCATTCCCGCCATTGTTTCAGGTGGTATCGCCGAACGAGCACGGTTCTATCCGATGCTGATCGCCTCGGGGCTGATTGTGGCACTGGTCTATCCGTTCTTTGAAGGTCTTATCTGGAACGGCAACCTGGGCTTCCAGGCCTGGCTGGAGCACCAGTTTGGTGCCGCCTTCCATGATTTCGCAGGGTCTGTTGTGGTCCATGCAGTCGGCGGCTGGATAGCGCTGGCGGCCGTCCTGGTTCTGGGTGCCAGAAACGGTCGCTATCGCAATGGCCGTGTGGTGGCCTTTGCCCCGTCCAATATTCCTTTCCTGGCCCTGGGTGCCTGGATCCTGACCGTGGGGTGGTTCGGCTTTAACGTCATGTCCGCTCAGACCCTGGATGGCATCAGCGGACTGGTGGCCGTCAACAGCCTGATGGCCATGGTGGGCGGCATTCTGGTCGCCATGTTGGTGGGCCGCAAGGACCCGGGTTTTATCCATAACGGCCCGTTGGCAGGTCTGGTCGCCGTGTGCGCCGGTTCGGACCTGATGCACCCGGTCGGTGCATTAATCACCGGCGGCGTGGCCGGTGCCATCTTTGTTTACCTTTTCGAATGGGCCCAGGCAAAAATCGAGCGTCTGGACGATGTGCTGGGTGTCTGGCCACTGCACGGTGTCTGCGGTATATGGGGTGCCATTGCCGCTGGTCTGTTCGGCCAGGAGGCCGCTGGTGGACTGGGCGGTGTCAGCCTGATATCCCAGCTGATCGGCTCTGCAGCCGGCCTTCTGGTAGCATTCGGCGGCGGGCTGCTGGTCTATGGGATCATTCACCTGCTCTCCGGCCTGCGTCTCAGCGAGGAGGATGAGTTTGACGGGGCCGACCTGAGCATACACCGTATCGGTGCCAACGCCGTCGAATAAAACCGGTCCTTTCCTGGATTCAGGACAACTGGTAACACGCCGAAAAACGCAGGTGGCCTGTCTTTTGCTGTGGTATTCGTCATGACCGACGGGCTCAGCAAGAGACAACCACCATGCAGATCCAGACACCGCCGGAAGGCCTGTACGACGAACTGTTTGATGCGCAAAACCGGGTACGTCCCAGTTGCCGGCTTCTCGAGCAGTGGCTGACAGAATCCGACGAATCCCTGTTGGCGGAAAAACGCAGGGAAGCCGATGTCCTGTTCCAACGACTGGGTATTACCTTTAACGTCTATGGAGAGGACCAGGGGGCCGACCGCCTCATTCCCTTCGACCTGATTCCCCGGGTCATTTCCGCTGCAGACTGGCAGAAACTTCAGGCCGGCCTGCGCCAACGGGTACAGGCGCTGAACCGTTTCCTGTTCGACATCTACCATGACTACGACATAGTCCGGGCCGGCGTGATCAGCGCCGAGCAGGTCTTTGCCAATCCCCAGTACCAGCCCGGCATGCAGAGACTCAAGCTACCCCGCAACCTCTATTCCCACATTGCGGGAATCGACCTGATTCGCCACAACGATGGCGACTTCTACGTTCTGGAGGATAACCTGCGCTGCCCCAGCGGGGTCTCTTACATGCTGGAGAACCGGCGCATGATGATGCGCCTGTTCCCCGAACTGTTTGCTCGGGCACCGGTGGCACCGGTGGATCACTACCCCAATCTGCTCGGGGAAACCCTGCGGGCGGCCTCCCTCAAGCCAGACCCCACCGTGGTGGTATTGACACCCGGACGCTTTAACAGCGCCTATTTCGAACACGCGTTCCTGGCCCGCCAGATGGGCATCGAGCTGGTAGAGGGCGCGGACCTGTTTATTCGCCAGAACCGCGTTTACATGAAGACCACCGTGGGACCACAGCAGGTTGATGTGATCTACCGGCGCATCGACGATGATTTTATCGATCCCCTCAGCGGCAATCCGGATTCGATGCTCGGTGTGCCGGGCCTATACGCTGCCTATCGCAGCGGCAATGTGGTGCTGGCCAACGCCATGGGGACCGGGGTCGCGGATGACAAATCCATTTACCCCTACGTACCCGATATGATCCGTTTCTATCTGGGCGAGGAGCCGATCCTCAAGAACGTACCCACCTGGCAGTGCCGCAAACCCGAAGACCTGTCCCACGTGCTGGATAACTTGCATAACCTGGTGGTCAAGGAGACCCAGGGAGCCGGCGGCTACGGCATGCTGATCGGGCCCAGAGCCAGCAAGAAAGAGCTGAGCCACTTCCGGGATCTCCTCAGAGCCCGCCCGGACAACTACATTGCCCAACCGACCCTGAGCCTGTCCACATGCCCCACCTTCGTGGACGCGGGCATCGCCCCTCGGCACCTGGATCTTCGTCCATTCGTACTCTCCGGAAAGAAGATACAGATGGTTCCGGGCGGACTGACCCGTGTAGCGCTCAAGGAAGGGTCGCTGGTGGTCAATTCGTCACAGGGCGGAGGCACCAAGGACACCTGGGTACTGGAGGATGACCAATGCTGAGTCGCGCCGCTTCAAGCCTGTTTTGGATGGCACGCTATCTGGAACGTGCCGAGACCCAGGCTCGTTTGCTCGACGTGAGCCTGACCATGGCTCTGATCGACGTACCCGAAGACCGGGAAGAGCAACTTTCGGTGCCGTTGCTGGTCACCGGCACCAGGGAAGCGTTCGACCAGCTTTACCCGGAAATAAGCCCGCAAAATCTTATCGATTTCCTGTTGCTGGACGACCGACACCCGGCCAGCGTTTACAGCATGATCCGCTCGGCCCGGGACAATGCGCTGCAGGTTCGCGGCAATCTATCCGCCGATGTCTGGGAGAGCATCAACCTGTCCTGGCTGGAGCTCAGGGATCTGCGGGATCGAGGCGTTACGGAGTCCAATGCCAGTCGCGTGTTCGACTGGACCCGGGAGCGTTCCCACGTATTCCGGGGTGCAGCCTATGGCACCCTGTTACGCAATGATGCCTTTCATTTCCTGAGGCTGGGCACCTTTATCGAGCGGGCCGACACCACAGCGCGGGTGCTTGATATACGTCATCGCATGGCCCTGAATTCCCTTGAGGAGCATTCAACCCAGTCATTCTTTGAGTGGACTGCCCTGCTCCACTCGCTGGCCGCCTTTGAAGCCTATCAGAACACTTACGGCCACAACATCGACCCGATGAATGTCGCCGAACTGCTGATCCTGATGCCGGACGTGCCCCGTTCCCTGCACGCCTGCCTGCAGGAAATTGCCGACCTGCTTGAGCAAATCAACAGCGGCAACGCCCGGCGCGCCCGGAGGCTGGCCACAAGTCTTTACGCCAATATACGCTACGGCGATCGGGACTACATCGAAGAGCGAGGCCTGCATGAGTATCTGGTTGATTTTCTGAACCGGATCCAACGCATCACCGGACAAATCCAGAAAGACTACATGGGGTGGTAACCGTGAAACTGCATATCCGACATGACACCATTTACCGTTACGACACCCCCATGGAAAACAGTCTACAGTATCTGCGCCTGATGCCCCGCAACACGCCCCAGCAGAAAGTTCAGTCCTGGGAACTGAGCACGCCGGGAGAAACCAGTCAAATGACAGACGGGTTCGGCAATCAGGTCACCGTAATGACCATGGACAAGCCGGTATCTGAAATCACCCTGACCGCCGAAGGCGTGGTCGATCTTACTGGCAAGCCATTAACCCGTGACGAGGCGCCCTTCCCGCCCCAGGTGTTTCTTCGTCATACCCCGCTGACCGAGGCGGATGCAGCGATCCGCACCTTTGCAAGTCAGTTTTCAGCCAACAAGCGCAGCCTGGTAAGAATGATGAACCGGATTCTCGAGCGGATTCACTTTACGCCCGGGGTCACATCCGTGACCCACACCGCCGCAGAAGCGTTCGCCCAAGGGGAAGGAGTCTGCCAGGATCATACTCACATCTTCATTGCTTGCTGCCGCCATATCGGCGTGCCGGTTCGATACGTCAGTGGTTACATTCATACCTTCAGCGAGGATCATCTGGCCACCCACGCGTGGGCAGAAGTATGGCTGGGCCGCAACTGGCATACCTTCGATGTCGTCAATCTGCTGAACGTGGCGGAAAGTCACATCAAGCTGGCGACCGGGCTGGATTACCGGGACGCAGCCCCGGTTCGTGGCGTGCGCAGCGGGGGCGGAACGGAGCACTTGCAGACCCGTGCCTGGGTCACCATGGCAGGGGAAAACCAGTAAACAGGCGAGCCCCACAAATCAGGACAGGAACCACGCTTTTTCCCGGGAAACGGTTACACTAGGAGGATGACTGTTTTCTGAGGGTTGAGCATGACCTATTGTGTGGCGATGTGCCTGGCCGACGGCCTGGTGTTCGCGTCAGACTCCCGCACCAACGCGGGCTTCGACCAGATTTCCACCTTTCGCAAGATGCACGTTTTCGGACAACCGGACGAGCGGGAGCTTGTGCTGCTATCGGCGGGCAACCTGGCAACCAGCCAGAGCGTGATCAGCCTGCTGGAGAAACATGCCGGTACTGGCTCGGATGACATTCTGGCAACTGATTCCCTGTTCGAGGCGGCCGAACTGGTCGGCCAGACCATGCGCGAGGTGGTCCGTCGGGATAACCCAGACGGCACCATCAACCACGTGGACTTCAGCTGTTCGCTGATTCTCGGCGGGCAGATTCGCGGCGGGCAGCCCCGCCTTTTCAACATCTACCCGGAAGGTAATTTTATCGAAGCCACCCGGGAAACCCCCTATTTCCAGATCGGCGAATCCAAGTACGGCAAACCGATCCTGGACCGGGTACTCAACTATGGGACCTCTCTGGAGCGGGCCTACCAGTGCGCGCTGATTTCCTTCGACTCCACCATGAAGAGTAATCTGTCCGTGGGTATGCCTCTGGATGTCGCTATCTACCGGAACAATGACCTCCAACCATGCATCAATGAGCGGGTGGATGAGCACAACTGCTATTTCCAGACACTCCGCCAACAATGGCATCAGGGCATCCAGGCACTGGTCAACAGCCTTGACGCTCCCACCATCGACCAGAAAAGGACCAGTCTGTCGGCATGAATGACCACACCAGCCTGATCAGCATCAGTCTGCTCAACAGCGTGATCGTGATTATCGCCGTACTGCTCCACTACGAGTGCCTGCACCGGCTCAGCAGCCTGATGGCGGTCATGCGGCAGAGCCACAAATTCCGTCTGGTAGTGGCGGTGTTCGGCATTCTGGTTGCCCATGGAGTCCAGGTCTGGCTGTTCGCCTCGGCCTATTATTTCATGCACAAGGCCGAGGGCTGGGGGTCACTGGCCGGGAATTTCACCGGCCAGTTCATCGACTGCGTCTATTTTTCTTTCACCACCTTCACCACTCTCGGTTATGGCGATATCGAGCCGCTGGGTGCCCTGCGCTATCTCACTGGCATCGAGGCACTGGCCGGGCTGGTGCTGATCACCTGGAGCGCCTCCTTCCTGTATATGGAAATGCAGCGCTACTGGGCGGACCGCTAGTGTCCCGTCTGGTTAATTCGCTGACCGCTGTCAGATCCAGCGGCAGCGGGCCAGGGTGTAGTACAGCAATGGCACCACGATGATGGTGAACAGGGTGGACATGGCCAGGCCGAATACCAGGGAAATGGCCAGACCGTTGAAGATCGGGTCGTTCAGGATGAAGTAGGCACCCAGCATGGCAGAGATGGCCGTCAGGGCAATCGGCTTGATGCGCACCGCGCCGGCCAGCACCACCGCCTCATCCAGCTCCACGCCCTCATCCAGAAGCTGGCAGATAAACACCACCAGCAGGATCGAATTACGCACGATGATACCCGCCAGGGCGATCATGCCGATCATGCTGGTGGCGGTGAACTCCCGTCCCAGCAGGGCATGCCCCGGCATGATTCCGATCAGTGTCAGCGGAATCGGTGCCATGATCACCAGTGGCAGGATGTAGGAGCGGAACTGGGCCACCAGCAGCACGAAGATCATGAATATCCCGACGCTGTAGGCGGCTCCCATGTCCCGGAAGGTTTCGTAGGTAATCTGCCATTCGCCATCCCACTTCAGGGTGCCCCGTTCCGGCAAGTCCGGCTGGCGGATGAAGTACTGTTCCGGTGCGTCAGATTGCTCATTCAGCTCACTGACCATGCGGAACATGCCGTAGAGGGGCGAGTCCACGTCACCCGCCATATCCGCCGTGACATAAGTCACCGGCAGCAGATCCTTGTGATAACGGGCACCCAGCCAGTCCGCCTCGCGCACCTCCGCGATACTCGCCAGGGGTACCAGCTCCCCGCTGCGACTGCGCACCGACAGGGACATGAGCGCGGTTTTCTGAGCCTTGTCGCCTTCACTCAGAATCACCCGGATAGGTACCGGATACTTGGCGTGTTCGTCATGCAGATAGCTGACCGTGGAGCCACCCAGTACCGTTTGCAGCGCCTGCACCACCTGGGCCTGGGAGACCCCCAGACGGGCTGCACGGTCCCTGTCCACATGCACTTCCCACTGACGTGTGGGTGCCTCGACGGTGGTATCAATATCTACCAGACCCTCGATGTCCTGCATGCCCGCTGCCAGCTCGGCAGCCAGCTCCGCCCGGCGTTCGGCATTCACGCCATAAACCTCCGCCACCACCGGTGACAGCACCGGCGGACCCGGTGGCACTTCGACAATCTTCACGGAAGCACCATAGGGCCGGGCAATGTCCTGCAGCGGCTCCCTGAGGGACAGGGCAATCCCATGGGACTGACGTTCCCGTACCTCGTCATCCGCCAGATTGATCTGCAGGTCGCCGTGATAGGGCTCGGACCGGAGATAGTACTGGCGCACCAGACCGTTGAAGTTGATCGGCGATGAGGTGCCTGCATAACTTTGCCAGTTGGCCACATCGTCCACGGATTCCAGATAGCCGCCCATTTCCACCAGCAGTTTCTGGGTCTGCTCCATGGGGGTGCGCTCCGGCATGTCCACAACCACCTGCAGCTCCGACTTGTTATCGAATGGCAGCATCTTGAGGATCACCAGCAGGAACACCGGCAGCGACGCGGCAGCCACGGTGACACCCACCACACCCAGGCCCAGCGCACGCCTGCGCCAGGGATGATCGCCCAGGAAGGGACCAAGCAAGCGGCGGAAAAACGCCAGGGTGCGTTGGTTTACGCCATCGGCGGAATGGGCACCCGGCTTGTCCTCATCCAGACCATCTCCCTGCTTGTGTCGCAGCAGACGCATGGCCAGCCAGGGGGCCACCACAAAGGCCACAATCTGGGAAATCACCATGCCGGCCGAGGCATTGATCGGAATCGGGCTCATGTAGGGGCCCATCAGGCCGCTGACAAACGCCATGGGCAGCAAGGCGGCCATAATGGTCAGGCTGGCCATGATGGTCGGCGTGCCCACTTCATCCACCGCCACCGGGATAATCTCTTTCAGTGACCGCCGGGTATTCTGGATACGGCGGTTGATGTTCTCGGTGATCACGATGCCGTCGTCCACCAGAATGCCGATGGAGAATATCAGCGCAAACAGGGACACCCGGTTGAGGGTAAAGCCCCAGGCCCAGGAAAACACCAGCGTCAGCAGCAGGGTGACCAGCACCGACACACCCACGATGGTGGCCTGTCGCCAGCCCATGGCCGCCAGCACCAGCAGCATCACCGCCAGGGTGGCGGAGATCAGGTCCGAGATCAGTTGCCGGGCCTTGTCGGAGGCGGTTTCCCCGTAGTTACGGGTAACCATCACTTCGACATCCGCCGGCAGGGCGCGATTACGCAGCAACTCCAGCCGATGCTCGATGGCCTCGGTTATGTTGATCGCATTCTCGCCGGGTTTCTTGGCGATGGCCAGGGTCACCGCCGGGTAGACCTGCCCGGGTTCACCACGGTTGGCTTCATCCTTGGCGGGACCGAAGCCGAGCATGACACTCTGGTCCGGCACTGTGCCGCCCCGGCTGATTTCAGCCACGTCTTCCATGAACACGGCCGCGCCTTCACGCATACCGATCACCAGGCGACGAACCGTTTCCACATCCGCCAACAGAGTGCCCGCCTGCACCGGGATGGATACCCCATCGCGGGTGACACGGGCTTCCTGGCTGCTGGCATTGGCTGCCTGCAGGGCATTGCGGATATCGTCGATGCTCAGGCCGTACCCTTTCAGCAGGGCCGGATCAAAGCGGATATCCACCCGGTCCGGCGTGCCGCCCACGGTGTAGATATCCCGGGTGCCGGGCACCCGCTTCAGGGCCACTTCCAGCATGTGGGCCAGACGGGTGAGTTCTTCGCCGGTGTGGCGATTTTCCGGGTCATACAGGGTCAGGGTCATGATCGGCACATCATCAATACCCCGGGGTTTTACCACCGGCTGGCTGGCTCCCAGATCCTGCGGCAACCAGTCCTGGTTGGAGTACACCTGGTTATACAGCCGGACCAGCGCTTCCTGACGGGGGATGCCCACCTCGAATTCGACGGTGACCACCGCCTGGCCCTGGCGGGATACCGAGTAGACATGTTCCACCCCGTGGATCTCACTCATCACCTGTTCCGCCGGGGTGGCGATGATATTCTCGACTTCCCGGGCACTGGCCCCGGGATAGGCCACCATGATGTCTGCCATGGTGACATCAATCTGTGGCTCTTCCTCCTTGGGGGTGGTGATCACCACGAAAATACCCACCAGCACGGAAAGCATGGCGAGCAACGGGGTCAGGCGGGAATTCTGAAAGGCCCGCGCAATAACGCCGGAGGGACCAACCGGTGGCAGCTCGTTACTCACGATCGGTCTCTCCTTCGCTGAGGGTCAGCCGGTCACTACCGACCAGCATCCGGGGATTGCTGACAATGTTTTCCCCTTCATCAAGCCCCGCCAGTACTTCAATACGACCATTCCGCTCGACTCCGGTGCGAATCTGCCGCAGCCGGGGCTGCTGCTGATCGTCCAGCACAAACACCCCGCGCAGCTCACTGCGGTGGATCAGGCTTTGCGCCGGGATCCACAGCGCCTCGCGGCTGGCCACCGGCACACTGACCTTGACCAGCATGCCCGGGAAAAGGCTGCCATCCGGCTCGTTCAGGCGCATGCGCAGCCGGAAGGTGTGGGTGGCGGGGTCCGCATAGGGATAGAAGGTCATTTCACCGGTTTCCAGCACCCGGCCATCGGTCAGGGTTACCAGTGCCTTACGCTCGGTTCTGGCAAGATCGGCGTAACGCTGGGGCAGATCTACCGCGACACGCAATTGCTCAAGCGTCAGACCGCTGAGCAGAGGCTGGCCCGGGCTGACGGATTCACCGAGCTCCACATGCCGCTCGGTCACGATGCCCCCGTAGGGCGCTTCGATACGGGTATACTCCAGCTGCTGCCGGGCCTCAGCCAGGGCGGCTTCCGCCCGTTCTACCCTTGCACCAGCCCCATCCAGGCTGTTCTTTGCCTGATCGTATTCCTGGCGGGACACCAGTCCCCGCTCGTGGACTGCTTCAATCCGCTCGAACTGCTGCCGGGCATCCTGAAGGCCGGATCTGGCTTCACTCAGAGCCGCCTGCGCCTGGGCCACACGGGATTGCTGCTCACTGTCCTCGAGCTGGACAATCAAGGCCCCGGCAGGCACCGAATCATCCACATCAAAAGGCAGGCGCACCACGGTGCCACTGGTTTGTGCGGAAACCGTACTCTGCTGGACGGCCTCAATCACACCATCCAGCCTCACCGTTTCCTGAAGCTCGCTGCGTTCCACCCGGACAGATTCCACCGCTTCCTGAGCCCAGGCAGATGACACACCAAAGCCAATCAAAGTTGCAGCCAGAGCTGCCCGCCAGCGAATTACCATGCCCATCACCTTTTGGTTATATGCTAATGCCTTAATGTTATCAAAACAGGCGCGCAGACTTAAGTCCGCAAAAGCAACTATCCCTGCCCATGCTTGAATCTAGCAGCTTGACTACCGGTTGCGCGTTTCGCCGGCAATACACATCAAAAAAGCCCCACCCGGAGTGTTCCGGGCGGGGCCGAATGTCACCCGCCGGCTATGAGAAGCGGGCAACCGCCATAAAAAGTTACCAGCGAGCGGTCAGTGCCGCCCGCAGGGTACGGCCGGGTTCGTTCACCCGGAATACACCCGGGTCCGCCAGGTTGTCCTTGCTGACGTGACGCGCCCAGGTGTTATCGAACAGATTGTCCACAGCCCAGGTAAGGCTCAGGTTGTCCATCAGCGGATGGGTACCGGACAGGTTGACCACGCCGTATCCGGGCGAGGTGCCGGGATCCAGGCCGGACTCCTGATCGATCCGGTCCTGCCGGCGCGCCAACGCCCACTCCGCCTCCAGCTTGTGGCCGTGATACTGCCAACCCAGTGTCTGGATGAACTGGATGGGCGGGATACGGGGCAGTGAGCTGTCTGCGTCACGATTCTCACCCCGCACCGAGGCCAGCTTGCTGGTGCTGCTCCAGGTGCCATCGTTCCAGCCAAGCAGGCCCTCTACCCCGAGAAGCCGCGCGTCAATATTGCGGTAGCGGGTGTCGGTGGTGCCATCGGGGTTATTGACCGCAAACCGGTAAACATAGTCCTCCACCTGATCGACCCACACCGCCGGCCGCCAGTGCCAGTTACCCCTGCGGCCAGCCAGCCCTGCTTCCAGTTTGTTGTGCTTCTCGGTATCCAGGTCGGGATTGCCGACCCAGCTGCCCCGCATGGTGCGCTGCGCCACGTAACGCTCATTGACTCCCGGAGAACGCACGCTGTGGCTGGCGGTCACTTCCAGGGTATGGCCGGGCGCAAAACGCCACTCCCCGGTGAGGAATCCGCTGACATTGTCATCCACCGCTTCGGTGTCGGTAGTGCCATAGGCGGATGCATAGAGCCCCGCCGGCGAAAGCGTCATCATGCCACCGGGCATGGGCCGGAATGTCTGATCGGCACGGGTGGCATCCATCTCTACCCGGTCGTAACGGATGCCCGCACCCAGCCGGGTGTTAACTCGAATCTGGTGGAACCCCTCCACAAACAGACCTACCCGATCCCGCTCCACACCAGGCCACATCAGGGATGCTTCATTATCGAGGTTCATGCCGTTGTACATGGTGGCATCCCATTCGTTGCTTTCCACATCAACGCCCAGGGCCACGTCCTTGCTGAAGTTGATCGTCTGGTCCAGCACCAGTCGCGCACCCCGGGTCCGGGTGACGGAGTCGGTCTGCATTTTCATTGGCGACTCACGCAGACTGAAATTGTCCATTATGTGATCCACGTCCGCCTGCCAGGCCATCAGGCTCCAGCCGCCGTCCGGCACCGGAGCGCCAAGCTCCAGGCGATAGAGATCCGTGTCGGTTTTTGGCGCGTCCATGCCCCGGCCGGGGAATTTCACGTCCCGCTCTTCCTGACGACTGACCAGCCCCTTGATATAGAAGCCATTGTCCGCCTGCCAGGCACCATCCAACCGGGCCTCGCTGTTCTGGTAGGCGCTGCGCACTTCCTCGCCATCGCCATCTTCATAGTCATCCGCTTCGTCGTATCCGCCAGCGGCGCGGATAAATGTGTCCTTGCTGCCCGCCGCCACACTGCCGTTAATCAACTTGCCCTCTCCGTTATCGGAGCCACCCATGGTCAGGTGGCCGGTCGTGCGGTTGCCTTCGGCAAACTCCGGAGCGGCCGTGGTAGCCACCACCTGTCCGCCGGCAATCGGCCCCCACCGCAGGGTGCGGTTGCCGGTGCGCACTGCCAGCACCGGGGCCAGCGCAGTGCTCAGGCGACTGGTGGGAGGATCCATACGGCTGGGGCAGGCACCCTCTACGCGCATACCGTCCATCAGCACATCCACCCGCTCTTCACTCTGACCATGAATTACCGGATCCAGGCCCCGACCACCCATCCGCGACAGGGAAACGGCCGGGCTGGATGCCAGACGCTCCACCGGTTCGGTCTGAACGGCAGCTTCTGACAACCGGGCAGCCTCGGCAGACTGACCTTCGGTAACACGGATAATCACACCTTCATCTTCGGTGGCAGCAAATACAGGGGCTACAGCAAGACCGGCCATCAGCAGACTGATACAGCGGGCCAGTGGATGTTTTCTCGGCATGTGGTCGGATTCCCGGTTCTGACATTTGATAACCGGGATTTTATGGCAGCGCTCCGCCTCTGGCTTGAGACACAATGCCGCACCCCCTTTTAGGTATTACTGTTGGTTCCCAGGTATCACCATGGGCAGGCAGCAGCGGGTTTGAAGGGGGATTTACTTGTCAAACTACGCACTTTTATGGTGCAATCATCGCCCTTTTTCTGAGCAGAATTTTTCTGCGGCATTCAATATGCACATTCCGAGGCGTATCCCATGACAGCAAAACTCGACGAAAAACTCGAACCGATCTATCAGGACGTTCTGCACCGCAACCCCGGCGAGAAGGAATTCCATCAGGCCGTTCACGAGGTACTGGAAACCCTGGGACCGGTACTGGTGAAGTACCCCGAGTTTGCTGACAAGAAAATCATCCAGCGCATCTGTGAGCCGGAGCGCCAGATCATTTTCCGGGTACCCTGGCAGGACGACAGCGGCGAGATCCATATCAACCGCGCTTTCCGTGTTGAATTCAACAGTGCCCTGGGCCCTTACAAGGGCGGCATGCGTTTCCATCCGTCTGTTTACCTGGGCATCATCAAGTTCCTTGGCTTCGAGCAGATTTTCAAGAACGCCCTGACCGGCCTGCCCATCGGTGGCGGCAAGGGCGGCAGTGATTTCGACCCGAAAGGTCGCTCTGACGACGAAATCATGCGCTTCTGCCAGAGCCTGATGACCGAACTGTACCGCCACCTGGGTGAGTACACCGACGTACCCGCCGGTGACATCGGCGTAGGCGGTCGCGAGATCGGCTACCTGTTCGGCCAGTACAAGCGCATCACCAACCGGTACGAGTCCGGCGTACTGACCGGCAAGGGCCTGGACTGGGGCGGCAGCCGCGCCCGCACTGAAGCCACCGGTTACGGCACGGTATTCTTCACCCAGGAAATGCTGAAAGCCCGTGGCGACTCCCTGGAAGGCAAAACCGTAGTGGTATCCGGCTCCGGTAACGTGGCCATCTACGCCATCGACAAGTGCCATGAACTGGGCGCCAAGGTTATTGCCTGCTCCGACTCCCAGGGCATGATCGTTCACGAAAAAGGCATCGACCTGCAGACCGTCAAGCGCATCAAGGAAGTGGAGCGTCGTCGTATCAGCGCCTACACTGAATACCACAAGGATGCGAAGTACGTGGAAGACGGCAACATCTGGACCGTTCCCTGTGACGTGGCCCTGCCTTGCGCCACCCAGAACGAGCTGAACGGCAAGGATGCAAAAACCCTGATCGAGAACGGCTGTATCGCCGTCGCGGAAGGTGCCAACATGCCCACTACCCCGGAAGGCATCGTGCTCTTCCAGGACGCGAAAATGGCCTATGGCCCGGGCAAGGCGGCTAACGCCGGCGGTGTTGCCACATCCGCACTGGAAATGCAGCAGAACGCCAGCCGCGATTCCTGGACGTTCGACTACACCCAGAAGCGACTTGAGGAAATCATGATCGATATCCACAAGAACTGCTTTGAAACCGCCGGTGAGTTCGGCTCGGAAGGCAACTACGTGCTGGGTGCCAACATCAATGGTTTCCTCCGCGTCGCCAAGGCGATGGATGCCATGGGCGTAATCTGATCCGCCATGACTGACGAGCCTCTCCAGCCTGTCGACCGGGTATCCACCGGACTGACCGGGCTGGATGAGGTTCTCGACGATCTGCGAATCGGCGATAACGTTGTCTGGCGGGTCACCGACCTCAACGATTATCGCCGCTTCGTCCTTCCCTTTATTGATTCCGCTGCGGCCTCCGGCCGGCAGATCATCTACCTGCGCTTTGGCGACCATCCGCCAATCGTCGATTCACACCCTGCCGTTCGCACTATCGCCATCGATGCCCTGGGCGGGTTCGAGAGCTTTACCAGCCGGGTCTGGCACCTGATTGAAGACCACGGCCGCGGTGCCTTCTACGTGTGCGACAGCCTCAGCGAGTTGCTGGATGCCTGGGCCACGGATGCCATGGTGGGCAATTTTTTCCGGGTGGTGTGCCCCTTCCTGTTCGAGCTGGATACGGTGGCCTGGTTTGCCCTGAACCCGGCACGGCATTCCCGTACCACCCTGGACCGCATTCGCCAGACCACCCAGGTGATGATCGATGTGCACCGGCACGGCTCCGATGTGCAGATCCACCCCATCAAGGCCTGGCGGCGGCAATCCCCCACCATGTTCCTGCCCCACCGGGAGCAGGACGGTGAATTTCATCCGGTGACCGACAGCAGCGATGCCACCCGCCTGCAAAGCAGTCTGGAACTGGACAACCTGCACCGCCAGCCGCTCCTGGATTATTGGGACCGCCTGTTCCAGGAGGCAAGCCAGGCCCTGTCACAACAGGACCAGGGCAAGATCAGCCAACTGCAGGAACAGGTACTGCAGGTACTGATCAGCCGAGATCCGGACATCCTGGCACTGGCCCGCCGCTATCTGAGCCTGGAGGATCTGCTCTCCATTCGCAGCCGGCTGGTGGGCAGCGGCTACATCGGCGGCAAGGCCACCGGCATGCTGCTGGCCCGCAGCATTCTGCTCAGGGAAGACCCGGAACTCTGGCAATCCAACCTGGAGCCCCACGACTCCAGTTATCTGGGCACCGATACCTACTATGCGTTCCTGGTCCACAACGGTCTCTGGCCGGCCATCATGCGACAGCGCTCGGAACCGGGTTATCTGACCGAGGCCCCGGCGCTGAGAGAAGGCATACTGGCGGGTCAGTTTCCCGACGAGATCCGCGCCGATCTGGAGCGCCTGCTGGATCATTATGGCCAGTATCCGATACTGGTGCGCTCCTCCAGCCTGCAGGAGGACGGCTTCGGCAATGCGTTTGCAGGCAAGTATGAAAGTGTTTTCCTGGTCAACCAGGGCGCGCCCGAGCACCGGCTGGCGGAGCTGGAGAATGCCATCCGCCAGGTCTACGCCTCTTCCATGAGCGAGGATGCCCTGGTGTACCGCCGGCAACGGGGGCTGGACCAGCGGGAAGAACCCATGGCGCTGTTGATCCAACGGGTCAACGGCCGCTTCCATGACCGCTATTACCTGCCAGACGCGGCGGGCGTGGGCGTTTCCCGCAACACCTTCGCCTGGGACAGCTCGATGGATCCTGCCGCCGGCATGGTGCGCCTGGTCATGGGACTGGGCACCCGGGCGGTGGACCGGATTGAAGGGGATCACGCCTGCGTGATGGCGCTGGACCAGCCGGACCGCCAGCCCTTCCGAAACCGTGATGAGGCCTACCAGTTCTCACAGCACCTGGTCGATCTGCTGGACCTGCCGGAAGGGGGCATTGCAACACGCCCTCTCAGCCAGCTGCTGGAATCGACAGCGGATCTGCCGGTCGCCAGACTCGCGGAACAGGACCGGGAAGCCAGCCGGCGCGCCGGGCAACTGGGGCTGTCGACCCCGGTGTGGCGACTGACGTTTACCCCGCTGGTCCACCAGACACCGTTTATCCAGCGGCTCGCCAGCCTGCTGAAAACCCTTGAATCCGCCTACCGGCACCCGGTGGATGTGGAGTTCACGCTTCACCTGAAAGACACAGAAGGACCAGCCTTTAACCTGGTGCAGTGTCGTCCCCTGGCCACCATCGGTGAAACCGGCCCGGCTCAGCTTCCGGACAATCTTGCGGATGACCGCTGCCTGTTCCGCACCCGGGGGCATTTCATGGGCGGCAATATCAACCTGGCCATTGAGCGCGTCATTCGGGTTGATGCGGCCATCTACTCGGAACTGACGACCAGCCAGCGCTACGAGGTGGCCCGGCTGGTAGGGGAAACCGTACGCGCTTCTGATCAGCCAACCCTGCTGATCGGACCGGGACGCTGGGGCACCAGCAGCCCGGAACTGGGTGTACCGGTGCGCTTCGCGGACATCGCCGGGGTGGCCGCCCTGGCGGAGGTGTCTGAAAAAGCCGGTCAAATGGTCCCGGATCTTTCTTACGGCTCCCACTTCTTCCAGGATCTGGTGGAGGGCGGCGTTGCCTATGTTGCCCTGTTCCCGGAAGACCGCCATTGCGATTATTTCCCCGACCACTTGCCCCCAGCCCGCGCCGGCAGCAGCCATCCGGACAAATCCGTGGAGCAGGCGGTCTGGGTTTGCGATTTGACCGACCAGCCGCTGCAGCTGAGCGGCGACGTAGTGCGCCAGCAACTGGTCTGCTACTACCCGGATTGATCCGCCTCAAACACCCGTCGATTTTTCACCTGCGTATCAGCCTGTGCTGCTAGAATGCCGCGATGGAATGGCTGACACACTCCCAGACGGGCTTCCGCCAGGCTGCACGGTACCTTCTGGCTATGCGGCTGGCCCTGGTTACGCTGCTGCTGATTGCGGTGGCCGTGGCGGAAACCACCGTAACCCTCGCCCATCGAGCCGAGGCACTGATTCTGTGCCTGGTTTATGTCGTGTTGGCGACCCTGGGCTGGCTGTGGTTTACCCGTCGCCCGCCGGGCTCGGCCATCACCGTCAGCCTCACCCTGACCGCCGACCTGCTGTTGATCGGCCTTTGGCTGTTTCTGACCGGTGGCTACACCAACCCACTGGTATCCCTGCTGCTGATACCCATAGCCGTGGCCATCATTCTGGTGCCCCTAGGCCAGGGTATCGCCATCACCATTGCGAGCGTTCTGGTCTACACCGCACTAATGCTCTGGCATACCCCGGTTACCCGCGAGCATCACGGCACAGACCTGGCACAACTGCACCTGATAGGCATGTGGGTCACCTTTGCCATGACCGCCGGCATTCTGCTACTTGTGGTCGGCACCCTGGCCCGGCAACTTCGCCAACAGCAGGCCCAGCTCGCCCAGGTGCGGGAGAGCCGCTTGAGGGATGAACAGATTATCGCTCTCGGGCTCTCGGCTGCCTCGGTTGCCTACCGTCTGGGCACACCGCTGAACACCCTGACCCTGCTGACCGAAGAACTCAAGCCCGCGATAGCCGCCGGTGACGACTGTACGGAAGATCTCAACCTGATGCAGCAACAGCTGGCATTGTGCAGCTCCCACCTGCAACAGCTGTCCTCTGCCGCAAGTGAAGCCCGGACAGCGCGGCTGGAAACACTCACCGCCAGTGACTGGATGGCACGTCTCAGGGAATCCGCGACCCTGCTCTGGCCCGGCGCACGAATCGACTGGCATTCCCCTGAGATCCCCAGCCGGCTCGATGTGGATGCCACTCTGGATCAGGCCGTTCTCAATCTGCTGGCCAATGCCGTCACCGCCAGTCCTGAGCGGGTTTCTGTTGCGATGCAAAAAGAGGAGGACGGCCGAGTGCAGCTGATCGTGGAGGATCACGGCAGCGGACTGGACCTGACCGGCCACGGAGCCCCCGGCGAGCAGCCAGTCGCTTCCGAAAACGGCCTGGGTGTCGGGCTGTTCCTGACCAACGCCACCATTCAGCGCATGGGCGGTACGCTCAGGGCCCGCACTGATGGTTATGGCACCAGCATGATCATTGATCTGCCGGAACATGCCGCTCCGGAACCGGAAACAGGAGACCCAAGGTGAGCGAACCTGCAACCTGGCTGCTGATCGACGACGATGAAACCTTTGTGCAGGTACTGCAACGCTCCCTGCAACGACGGGGCATCAGCGCAGATTGCGTGACCAACGGCAACGATTCGCTGGCATTGCTCGCCTCTCGTCGTTTCAGCAAGTGCGTACTCGACCTCAACCTGGCCGGTGAGAGCGGCCTGCAGCTTTTGCCGGTGCTGCTGGACCAGCAACCGGATCTCGACATTCTGGTGCTCACCGGCTACGGCAGCATCGCCACCGCCGTTGAGGCCATGCGCCGGGGTGCTGTGAATTATCTCTGCAAACCGGTCGCAGTGGACCAGCTGGTTGCCGGGTTCGAAAAGCTCGATCAGTTGCCGGATGTACGCAAGGAACCGCCATCCGTCGAGGAAATGGAACGGGAACACATACAGCGGGTGCTGAACGAGCACGACGGCAACATATCCGCCACCGCCCGAGCCCTGAACATGCACCGCCGAACCCTTCAGCGCAAGCTCCAGAAGCACTCCCGCTGGCGGGAGTAGACACGAATACGGATGTCCCGGTACCGCAACCCTTTGTACCATTCACCCATATTCATCCATCAGGAACGAACGCCGGTAACATGCCGCCCGACAATCTCAAAGCGATCCGGAACACCCGTCCGACCGACGAGCAGAAGCGCCTTTCCCTGGTGGCTGCCACCCTGTTTGACCGCAGCCACGAAGCGATCATGATCACCGACCAGAATAATCGCATCATTGACGTGAACCCGGCCTTTTCGCGCATTACCGGCTACCACAAGGATGAGGTACTGGGCCTGGCACCCTCCATACTGAGTTCCGGGCGACATTCCAGGGAATATTACCAGGCCATGTGGCGCACCCTGGAGGACAAAGGCTACTGGCGGGGGGAGATCTGGAACCGTCGCAAGAATGGAGAGGAATACGCCGAACTGCTGTCCATCAGCCGGGTGGAGCTGGATGATCCGGCTCAGGTCTACCATGTGGCCTCCTTCTCCGACATCACCGCGCTGAAAAACCACGCCCGGGAACTGAACCGGGCTACACACTATGATGATCTGACCGGACTGCCGAACCGCCAGCTACTGGAAAGCCGGGTCAATCGTGCCCGCGCCCATGCCGACCGAACCCGGGCCGGCTTTGTGCTGTGCTATCTGGACGTGGACGGGTTTGCCGCTATCAACCAGAAATTCGGACACAAGGCCGGGGACCGGGTACTAAAAGCGCTTTCCGAGCGGCTGACCCACGCCCTGCGCAGTGGCGACACCGTTGCCCGCACCGGTGGTGACGAATTTGTCCTGTTGCTCCAGAGCCAGGTAGACGAGACGGTTTTCCGACGCATTCTGGATACCGTTAACCGGCCGCTGGAAGGCGACGATCTGAATATCAGCCTGACCGCTAGCCTGGGTGCCACCTTCTACCCAAGGGACAAGGCGGATGCCGAAGCCCTGATCCGCCATGCCGACCAGGCCATGTACTTTGCCAAGGAAAAGGGCAGGAACCAGTTCCACATTTTTGACCCGGCGCTGGACGAAGACCGCCGTCGCCGGCGGAACCAGCTTGCGGAGATTTCTTCGGCGCTGGAAAAGGAGCAGTTCGAACTCTACTTCCAGCCCCAGGTCCGCCTGGATACCGGTGCCGTGACAGGAATGGAGGCGCTGATACGCTGGAATCACCCGGAAAAAGGGCTGGTCCCACCCGGGCAATTCCTGCCGACGGTGGAAAACAGTCATCTGGAAGTACCGCTGGGGCAGTGGGTGGTAAAGGAAGCCATTCACCAGCTCAACCGGTGGCGTGCTGCCGGCCAGTCCCTGGCGGTCAGCATCAACATCAGCCCCCGGCATCTCATGGATCGCAGCTTCCTGACGTTTCTTGGGAGCTACCTGCACAGCCATCCGGACCTGGACCCTGGCCTGATCACCCTGGAAGTACTGGAGTCCACCGCCCTGGAGGATACCCAGCGGGCCGGCAACCTGCTCAACCGCTGCCGGGAAATGGGCCTGAAAGTGGCTCTGGACGACTTTGGCACCGGCTTCTCGTCGCTGAGTTACCTGCGCACCCTGCCGGTGGACCTGATCAAGATCGACCAGAGTTTTGTCCGTAACATGCTTACCAGCCCGGAGGACCGGGCCATTGTGGAGAGCGTGATCTTCCTCGCCAAGCGCTTCGGCCACCCGGTGCTGGCGGAAGGCGTGGAAACCGGGGAACATATGAACGAGCTGCGCAGGATGGGCTGCGATGCCGCCCAGGGTTATGGTATCGCCAGACCCATGCCCACCGGCGAAGTGCTGGGCTGGGTAGCCGACAGATCCGGGCACTGAAGGACCTGAGCCGAACAAACGAACAGGCCGGTGTTAAAGATAGCGGCGTTCATCGAGGGTTTTGAGGCGCTCAGGGTGAAACACCATCAGTCCGGTCACCACAGTGCCATTTACAAACCCTTCCGGCAGCATCACCAGCGGCAGATAACGCACATACTCATGCACCAGTTCGCGCAGTTCATAGACCTCACCGGTCCATAACAGCAGGCACATGAACAGCCCCGCCGCCGCTACTGACAGGCCGGCACCAAAGAAGCCACAGAAGAAGATGTAAGCGAAGAAATTGCGGAAGTTGCGGCGGCGCTCCCAGACCATGATTGCATGGGTCACGAGGGCAGGAATCATTACCGTGATCAATGCGTTGGCCGCAAACATGACCAGCGGCTCACGCCCGGTAATCACCGTGAAAGCGAGGGCCAGGAGTCCGCACAGCACGGCCAGCCCCCAACCGGTCATCAGGGTGACCGCGGTAATGCCCAGGATATGAATACCCAGCCCGGGCGACAGGCCCGCGCGCATCTGCCATAGTAGCGCCAGCACCAGAGCCGCGCCGTAGAATGAATGCTGCAGGGCTTCGTCCCGGCGAAACCCCCGCCAGTCCACCGTCCTCACAGCGACCACCAGCACGGTCAGAAAAGCCAGTACTGTCAGCCACCATTGCAGGGTACTGAGCAGATTGTCTGTCATGCCCATGGCAAAGAAACCGTCACGTTCACACCGTTGCTTTTTCAATACCGCGCCATGATAACGCCCCGCTGAAGGCGCTGCATTCAAACGGACTTGTTCCCGGTCAAGCTGATCCAGGCCTGGTAGGAACTCAGGAACAGTTGCCCGCTCAGGAAGCGGATCAGATCGGTATCCCGCAGCCGGTCCATGACCGGTCCCTTCACATCGGACAGGTGCAGCCGTACTCCGGCTTCGTGCAAGCGCTCGTTGATTGCCTCCAGGCTTTCCAGGGCGGATGCATCAATATGGTTCACCGCTGTACACACCAGCACCAGATCCGTCATATCCGGATTACGGCTGACCAGATCAAGCACGGTTTCTTCAAGGAAACGGGCATTGGCAAAGTAAAGGCTCTCGTCGATTCTCAGGAAGGTGGCCTTCTTGCAGAGCTCCACATTATGCCGGTCTACATTGCGGAAATGTTCGGTGCCCGGCACCCGGCCGACAACCGCGCTGTGGGGCCGACTGGTGCGATAGAGAAACAGGCCGAGCGACAACAGCACGCCGGTCACGATACCCGCTTCCACGGTATAGAGCAGCGTCAGCACGATGGTGGCCAGCATGGCTCCGAAATCCGCCCGGGAATAACGCCAGGTATCCCGGATGGCCCCCATGTCTACCAGCGGTGCCACGGCCACAATGATGGTCGCCGCCAGCGTTGCCTTGGGCAACCAGGCGATAGCCGGCGTGAAGTAAAGGGTAGCGAGGCCGATACCCAGTGCCGCGAAGGCCCCGGCCGCCGGCGTACGGGCACCAGCATCATAGTTGACCACCGAGCGGGAAAAACCGCCGGTGACCGGCATGCCGCCGGAAAGGCCGGCCCCGATGTTGGCGGCCCCCAGCCCCATCAGTTCCTGGTCCGGATCAATCCTTTGGCGACGTTTGGCACCGAGGGTCTGGCCGATAGAAACCGATTCTACAAATCCGACAATGGCAATCAGTAGCGCACTGACCGCAAGCTGTCGCCACAGGTCATGGTCTGTTGTGGGCAGGGTAAATTCCGGCAGACCCGCCGGCACTTCACCAATCAGGGCCACCCCCTGCGCGCCCAACTCCAGACCCCAGCCAAGCAGCGTGGTGACCAGCAGCACCACCAGCGGCGCAAGCCGAACGCCGATACCGCACACCGTCTTCGGACACCCCAGGTGCTGCAGCACGGGGCTGAGCCACTGGCGCGCGACTATCAGGAACAGCAAGGCACCGCCGCCCACCAGGAGCGTCGGCATATGGAAAGCAGACAGGGAACCCAGCAAAGATCGGCCGATATCGATCAGGTTATGGCCACTGGCGGACAGACCCAGAATATGCCCAAGCTGACTGGCGATGATGACAATCGCCGTTGCGCTGATAAACCCGGAAATCACCGGATGACTGAGAAAATTGGCCAGAAACCCGAGCCTGAGCAGGCCCATCAGAACCAGCATCAGGCCGGACATAACCGCCAGCAATACCGCTCCGGTCACCGGCTCTACAATACCCGCTTCCGCCAGCGGCCCGAGCACCGCTGCCGTCATCAGGGAGATGACCGCAACCGGGCCCACGGACAGGGTGCGACTGGTGCCCAGCAGTGCATACAGGACCAGCGGCGCAATACTGGCGTACAGGCCGACCTGGGCGGGCAACCCCGCCAGCAGGGCATAGGCCAGGGACTGGGGAATCAGCATGAAGGTAACGATGGCGGCCGCCAACAGGTCATCGGCAGCCTGCCCCCGGTTATACCCCGGCAGCCATTGCAGGAACGGCAGGTAACGCTGCAGCTTCACGACGCGGATCAAAGCCGGTTGAGGGGCACTTTCAGGTACACCTGCCCGTTGTCTTCCGCCGGCGGCATATGACCCGCCCGCATATTCACCTGAACCGAAGGCAGAATCAGCCGGGGCATGTCCAGGGTGGCATCACGCTCGGTGCGCATCTGCACAAACTCCTCCTCGCTGACCCCTTCATGGACGTGAATGTTCTTTTCCCGCTGCTCCGCCACCGTGGTCATGCACTGGAAGGTTTCGCGGCCTTCGGCCTTGTAGTCGTGGCACAGGAAGATGCGGGTTTCCGCAGGCAGAGACAGCACCTTGTCAATGGACCGGTACAGGGTGCGCGCGTCGCCACCGGGGAAATCGCAGCGGGCGGTGCCGTAATCCGGCATGAACAGGGTATCCCCCACAAAAGCCGCATCCCCGATCACATAGGTCAGGCAGGCGGGGGTATGGCCCGGTGTGTGCAGCACCCGGCCTTCCAGACCGCCAATCCGGAAGCTGTCACCTTCCTGGAAAAGCCGGTCAAACTGACTGCCATCCCGGGCAAAGTCGGTGCCGGCGTTAAATACCTTGCCGAAAATTTCCTGCACGTCCCTGATGTGGGCACCAATACCGGTCTGGCCACCCAGTTGTTCATGCAGATAAGGGGCAGCAGACAGATGGTCGGCGTGTACGTGGGTTTCCAGTATCCAGGCAACGCTCAGATTCTCGGCCCGGACATAGCGGATAATCTCATCCGCCGAGCGGACATCGGTGCGACCGGCGGCATAATCAAAATCCAGCACGGAGTCGATAATGGCACACTGGTCGCTGTCCGGATCCCGCACCACATAGCTGAATGTGTTGGTCGGTTCGTCGAAGAAGGATTTAACGACGGGGTTGACCATGGCTCACCTCGCTTTCATCAAATGTGATCTAAGCATATATCATTTTGCAATATGCAGCGAAGAAGCCGGTGATTAAATGCGGGATAACCCCGATATCAGTCCCCCAACGCCATGAGCTTTGCCTTTGCCTCTTCCCTGCGGCCGGCATCAGCCACCGGGCGTTCCGGCCTCGCCGGTGCCTGCAGAACACGTTGCAGGTAGGGCTGGGCCCGTTTTTCTTCGCCCTGCTCGATCAGGAAGTCTCCATAAAAGTAATTCGGATCCATGCCATCGGGGTTGAGCTCAAGGGCCTTGAGCAGAAGCTTCCTGGCCTTTTCATCATCTCCGTAACCCAATGGCCAGCCGGGTACCTGATAATACAGGCTGCCCAGGGAAGTATAGGCCGAGCCATCCAGTGCTGCCGGGTCAATCTGCAACGCCTTTTCCAGGGACTTGCGGGCATCCTTGACCAGACCCAGCGCACCAAATCCACCCTTGGCACCAGCCCAGGTGCTCAGCACGATGCCCTGCCAGATCAGTGGTTCGGCCCGGTCGGGATAGGCACTTACCAGTTCATTTGCCTGTCCGGCCAGTTTTTCAAAGGCCTGTTCACGCTTGTCTTCTTCCAGCTGATACTGGATCTGCGCCCAGCGGTGCTGGATCTCCAGCAAACCGCTGTCCATTTCACTGGCTACAGCCGGCAGGCTTGTCATCAGTACCAATACCAGGGTTATCCACTTCATGAGGTCACTCCGGAATCCAGAAAGCGCCGTATCACCGGCAGTTGTTTCAACATGGCCTTGTCCACAAGCCGTGGCAGAATGCCATTGATCACCACAAAAAGTTTCTCTGGCCACCCCAGAAAGCGCCGCTTCTCATCCTTTTTCATCGCCTCGAGTATTTGTCCGGCAACCTTTTCCGGCGCATCCATGGTGTTACCCAGGGCCTGGTTAAGTTCATTGACGGCATCCGGGTTCATCGCGGTCGCCGTCGCCCTGGGAGCGACGTAGATAACCTGCACAGGTGTATCCGCCAGTTCCCGGCGAAGGGCTTCCGAGAAGCCCCTCAGACCGAACTTGCTCGCGCAATAAGCGGTATAGCCAGGGAAACCGATACTGCCGAATGTGGAACCTACAAACACCAGAGCGCCTTCACCGGCGCTGGTGAAGCGGGGCGCAAAATGCCGGGCCACCAGCATGGCGGAGCGCAGGTTGACGGTGAGCTGGTCATCCAGCGCCGGCACGCTCATATCCTTCAGGCTTGCGAAATGGTTCTGGCCGGCACAGTGGATCACGCCATCAATCTCCGGGCACTGCCGGGAGATTTCCTGCAGCTGTAAATCCAGATCGCCACTGGCAAGATCCAGCCGGACATACCGGACTCCCGGCCGATCTTCCCGGTGTCCGGTCTGGCGTGTTGCGATAATCACCCGGGCACCGGCATCCAGCAGCGGCTCCACCAGCGCCTTTCCGATGCCCCCGGTGCCACCCAATAGCAGGAAGGTCCGGTTAAGCAGCTTCATGGCGTGACTCCTCCCGATTCGCTGGCAACGGAATACTGTGCAGCATGTCGCCATAAAGCCGGTAAACCATCCTGGCAGCCTCGATGATGGCCTGCTGATCCCCGGGGTCGGTGATGTCGTTCATCAGATTGCGGAAGAACTCGAAATGCTCCTGATCCAGGGCACCATGGGAGTACAGATAACTGAATGCCTGATCCGGCAAGTCCAGCTGCTTCTGGATGGCTTCACCCAGCGGCGTAGCCAGCTCAATGGAAGTCCCTTCCAGCACCTGCACCATACCGAAGAAGGACGCAGGATTGCCCCGCTGGATGCGGTCGTACAGATAGGCAATCATCAGCTCGATGGAGGTATCCGGTGCGCTGTGGCGGACCATTTCCTTATCTGCTCCGCAGGCCTCCAGGTCATTGAGGATCCACTCGTGGTGGCCGTATTCCTCCTCGATGTATTCCACCAATGCCTTGCGGACAAATTCGAGCCGTTCCGGCAGCCGTCCGCCGCAGGCCATCATCAGCGGCACCGTGTGTTTGACATGGTGGTAGGCCTGGGCGAGGAACCAGCGATAGCCTTCCAGGGTGAAACGCCCTTCCTGAATCGCACGTATCACCGGGGCCCCGGTGACGTGAGCGCGGGCCTCCGCGGTTTCGGTTTGCAGTCGTTCAAAAAACGTCATATCAGATTCTCCTGATGTTGTTCTGTCATGTCGGATAGTCGAAACGGCAGTTACCGCTCCGGAAAGATTCATAAAAAGAGGGAAGCTATCTGCGATCAGGGCAGGAAGATCGGCCTGCACCCGGTGGCGCACGATGCGGCCATTGGCGGTCAGGTATCCGTCCGCCAGAGTCAGCGATCGCCGACAGATATAAACGGTGCCCAGGCGGGCATAATCCGGCAGGCGGAGGTTAAGTTCCGCAAGGGCAGAACTGATTACCTCCGGCCCACGGCCATCGCGGACCACCAGCAGCGCTCGAGGGTTTGGCTCTCCATCACCAAACACCACCGCCTGACTTGCCCCGATACTCTGGATCAGCTCGCTTTCCAGCCATTCGGGACTGATATTGCGGCCAAAGCTGGTGATCAGCAGGTTCTTGGCCCGGCCGTTAACCGTCAGGTAACCGTCCGGGCCAAAGGCTCCCAGGTCACCGGTATCCAGCCAGTCGCTTGCCTCCGGCTCATCACCCAGGTACCCCAGATGGGTGTTGCCGCGAACCAGTATCCGCCCCGCTTCATCCACCCGAACCTGTACGTGGGACAGGGGTTTGCCTACGGAACCCTCACACTCCTCGCCGGGTACATTCAGCGCCACCACAGAACCGCACTCGGACAGGCCATAACCCTCGTAAAGTGGCAGACCTGCCGCACGCCCCCTTGCGACCAGATCGCCCGACACCCGGCCACCGCCAACCGCAAGGAAACGGAGCGATGCGCCATCCAACCGGCCCTGCTCTGCGGAGTTCACCAGCGCCATGGCCAGTTCCGGTACCAGGATCAGGGAATCCGGCTGATGCTGATTGATGCCCGCCACCAGTCGCTCAAGATCCAGACCGCTGCTGCCGGTCATGCCGAGGGATTGCAAGGGTGCAACACTGACCGTTGCACCCATTACCAACGGCAGAAAAACGCCCGCTATGTTTTCCAGCAAGGTTGCCAGCGGAAGGATGCACAGGTGGTGCCGCAGCGATACACCAGCCAGGCGTTCCTGCAGGGCACCGGTGGTAGCGGCCATCTGCGCGGCGGACAGACAGACCCCTTTGGGGGTACCGGTACTGCCGGACGTGAACGTGATCTTTGCGGTCTGCTCCGGCATCAGCGCATAACCGGGGGCAACGCTCAATTGCTGCAGCCAGACACCATGGCCCATCAGCAGCGAATCCGGCCGCTCACCACTGAACAGCAGGCAGTCAAGACCCGCCGTACGTCGTAAATGGTGAAACTGACTCTTCGAGAAGAACTCGGGCACCGGCACACACACAACATCGGCCAGCAGGCAGGCGAGGTCCGCCAGAATCCAGGCTGTCGAATTGTCCCCACACAGCCCGGCACGGCGGACACCGAGCATTTTGAGCTGTCCAGCCAGACCAGAGGCGGCCTGCCACATGGCTGCATAACTGAGCGCCCCGTGACCCTCCCGCAAAGCAATACGTTCGGGATGCTGACGGACACTGGCCAGGAGCATGTCAGGCAAGCTGGCCATACGCACCTCCCGGGCTCTGAACCTCGCTTGCAACATCCGGCATGACCGGTTGCACCAGACCCAGCAAACCCGCCGCCCGCAGCGACTGGATGCCCTCCGCCACCGATATGGCCATCACCACCGGCTGATGGTCGTAGTAACGTCCCCACCCGGAACCACCATCCGGCAGCCGGGCAGGATCGGCATCTGCCAGCAGATGAGTGGCAATGCCCAGCCGGTGGAAGCTGTTGCGGAGCTGGTCCGTACCAGTACAGACCACCCACTCGTAGCGGGCGCTGTGCAGCCATACCGACAACGCCGCAAACAGGTAACGGCTTACCCCGGCCTCGACCCCGGCCAGGTGGGCGATCTCGGCTATCCGCACACGCTCGGCAGCCGGTTCCGGCATGATGGCTTCCACCGGTGCCGTCAGGTAATCCTCAAGAAACAGGCGCTCATGGCCCGCATTACGCGCCCCCACCGCAGCCAGCAGGGTGCCCTGGGCCGTAGTAAGGGTGAGCAGGGAGGGAATACGCAGTGACGGCTCGGCCCCATAGGCCAGCCGGAAGCGGCGACGGATAAACTCCGCCACAATGGTTTCCATTTTGCTTCGGGGGGTAATTTCACTGAACCACCGACCGGCGCACCGTACCCGTGGCACCACCTCCGGTGAGTCCGGAGGACAACAGGCAGACATCATCAACGGGTCTGTCATAAACGCTCTCCAACAGCCTTCGGGCGCAAAGCCCCTGAACACGACTGCCAGATTAGAGCGCAAGGCTTAATCAAGGCTTAAAGAAACCGGGGAGTTTTCTTAAGCCGGGGTTAAGGTTTCTGTGGCAAACTTGCTTACAGCACGCCTGACCGGGAAGATCCGATGAGAATACTGCTGGTAGAAGACGACCACCCGCTGGCCCGCACCATGCTGGAAATGCTGCGGGCGGACCAGAATACGGTGGACTGGCTGGATGACGGCCAGCAGGCACTGAATGCCCTGACAAACGAACATTTCGACTTGGTGGTACTGGACCTCACCCTGCCCAGGGTGGATGGCCTGGACATTGTCCGGCGCAGCCGTGAACAGGGCAGCAGAACACCGATCATCATTCTGACCGCTCGCTCAGAACTGGATGAAAAACTCCAGGGGCTGGATGCAGGGGCGGATGACTACCTGACCAAACCCTTTGCAATGGCGGAGCTGAAAGCCCGTATCCGGGCGGTCACCCGTCGTGGATCCGCGAGCAGTCATGTCAGCGCCGACCTGGCCGTTGGCCGCCTTACTCTGAACACCGAAACCGGGCATCTGACCCTCGATGGGGAAACCACGGTGTTACCCCGCAGTGAGTTCCAGATTCTTCAGTACCTGATGCGCAATCCGGACCAGGTGGCCACCCGCCGCCGACTGGAAGAACAGCTGTACGGTTGGGAGCACGGAGCCGAAAGCAATGCACTGGAAGTACACATCCACCACCTGAGACGCCGGATCGGCAAGTCGGTAATCCGCACCATTCGGGGTGTGGGCTATCTGCTCGACAGCCTGGCTGCAGGGGAAGTGGCATAATGTCCCTGACCCGCACGCTGACCCTGCTGGTCACCACCACGGTTCTGTTCATCGCATTGATTGCAGCAGCCTGGAGCTATTTCGAGAGCAATCACGAGCTGGAAGAGCTGTTCGATGCGGAACTGGCCCAGAGCAGCCGCATCGTCCAGGGCCTGGTCCGTCACCTGGCACCGACGCAGTCTCTGGAGGAGCTGTCCCGCACTCTGGCGGAAACGCTGCAACTGCCGGTCGCGGAAAACAGTCTGGGGGGAGATTATGACGAGATTCTGCCCGGCGGTGCCGGACACAAATACGAGAAAAAACTGGCCTTTGAAGTCTGGTCTGATGCGCGCCAGCCACTGCTCGACACCCTCAATGCAGATGACGGCACAGGCCTTACACCGGGCTATGCCTGGGCGGAATCCGGCGGTTATCAATGGCGCACCTTCACCCTGAATGATCCGGAAACCGGCTTCTGGATACGCACGGCGCAGCGCGAGGATATACGCCAGGAGCTGAGCCAGGAGCTGGCACTGGGCAACATCCTCCCCCTGCTGGCCGCTCTGCCACTTCTGGTTCTTGCCACTGTGACGGCCATCCAGATCGGTTTCCGGCCACTACGCCGGGTGGAAAGGCCGATCCGTCATATGGACCCCGAACGCATCCATCCCCTCGACAGCCACAAGGCGCCCCGGGAAGTGGCGGGACTGGTCCAGGCGGTCAACGGGCTGCTGCAGCGACTGGATCAGGCCCTTGAGCGGGAGCGGCGTTTTTCCAGCGATGCCGCCCACGAACTCCGCACCCCTCTGACCGCCCTTCGATTGAATCTCGAAAAGCTCAGTGAACAACACCCGGATTCATTCTCCGATCTCACCCAGTCCGTCGACCGGATGGTGCACCTGGTGGAGCAGATGCTGCTCCTGAGCCGCGTCGAGTCAGGGCGAGGCTTCGAACAACAAACGGCGGATCTCTCCGAACTGGTTGCGCAAAGTATTGCCGACATTGCACCGCTGGCACTTCGTAAAGGAATTGAACCGTCTCTGGAGAACCCCCATGGTGCCATCCACATCAACTGCCAGCCGGAACTGATCACCACCATGATGCGGTCACTACTGGCCAACGCACTGCAGTACAGTCCCGGAGGCACACTCATAACCGCCCGAATCGACACCACCGGTGACAAGGCCGTCATCCGCCTTTGTGACCAGGGACCGGGTATTCCCGAGGCCGAGCGGGACAAGGCGCTGAGCCGCTTCACCCGGCTCGACCAGCGCATTGGTTCCGGTGCCGGGCTGGGACTGGCCATTGCCCGCAGGATTGCCGAACGCCACAACGGCAGCCTGTCACTTGCCGGTCGGTCCGACGGCGGAGAGGGCCTGTGTGTGATTGTCGAACTGCCACTGGCTGGCCCGTTATGACCCTGCAGAATCCGGCCAGATTTCTGGCATAAGAGGCCGAACTCCCCGTGTCGGGGAGCAGGTCTCTGTTAGCGCTTTCCGTTGCTGCGACATTAGTCGTGACCCGGTGCAAAGGCGATTTTCCGCCGGGAATGTGGCATCTGACCACAAACAAAACCAATAATCAGAAACAGGAAAGCATCGACATGAACACTTCTATCCGCACACAAGGGCTTTTGTCGGTTGTTGCAGCAGGTTCTCTGCTTGCATCCGCCTCGGCCTTTGCACTGAACCCCGGCACCCCCGGGGATGGTGACCCGAACCCCTGCGAAACCAACTGCGGCTTCGAGGTCGGTCCTGATCCTACCGTGCAGTCCATGCGTGCCGAGAACGGTCCTTTCTCCTGGAGCACCTTGGACGTGGGCTCTGGTAACGGCTTCGCCGGGGGCACTATCTACTACCCGGAAGACACCAACAAGGAACTGGCGGCCGTTGCGGTTGTGCCCGGCTTTGTTTCCCCGGAGTCGTCCATTGAGTGGTGGGGCAAACAACTCGCCTCCCACGGGTTTGTGGCCATCACCATTGCCACCAACACACCGCTGGACCTGCCCAGTGCACGGGCCAGCCAGCTGAATGCCGCTCTGGATTACATCCTGGAGCAGGATGAAACCTCCGGCAGCGCCATTAATGGAATGGTGGATGAAAGCCGTCTCGGCGTGGTTGGCTGGTCTATGGGCGGTGGTGGTGCCCTGCGTGTGGCACAGGAAGGCCGGATCAGCGCGGCTATTCCGCTCGCCCCATGGGACACCGTCAAGGATGTCAGTGACGTGCAGGTGCCCACCATGATGTTCGTCTGTGAAGATGACGTGATTGCCCCGAACGACAATCACTCCTACGTGTTCTGGGACGGCCTGCCCGACACCATCGACAAGGGCTATCTGGAGTTTGCCAACGAGGGGCATTATTGCGCCAACGGCAACAATGAGAACAACGAGATTCTCAGCCAGGTGGGCATCTCCTGGATGAAACGGCATCTCGACAAGGATCAGCGTTATACACAGTTCCTTTGCGATACGGATTACACCAGCGACGAGACCGTTCTGGACTACCGCGAGAACTGCCCGTTCTGAGAGAGGCCGCACAGCGGTCTGCCGTTTTATCTGTTGTGATGTCACGCACCGGCCGGGCCTGCTGGCCGGTGCGTAGTTGTATTCGCCGATACCAACCATTGCTGACAGAAAGTACCCGTGGCCATGACTCCCTCTCGCCCCATCCTGATTGCCCTGCTGCTGATTGCCACAGGTGCAGGCACCCTGTTTTACCTGAACAGCAGCGAAACATCAGACCCGACGGCATCATTACCCGAAGCCGCACCCTCTGAATCCGCCGGAAAACGGGCGAACACAGTGGCCGATCGCTGGCACTGGCCGGCAACAACCGGCAACGGGACAGAGCAGAGGAAAACAGAGGCAACGGCGACCGACTTCCCTTTCACTGCAGACGGTGTATTCCATGCATTGCAGAAGGTTCGCATCGGCGAAGATGGCCACCTGATTGTCGATGCCAGGGCACTGGAAGCACTGAACCAGACATTCCGCCACGGTCGCATCCTGCTTGAGCCCCATGAGCTGGAAGCCCTGCAGGAACTCATCAAGGCCGGACTGCCCGGCATCCCCGGAGAAGAAACAGCCCGCATTGTCGGCGGCTACCATCGTTACCTGCAAGCCCGCCGCCAGCAATTTTCCGGGGACGACGCAACTGGCGAACCGGACTCACTGGATGCCACAGAACGTCGCTATAACGAACTCCGGCAGTTGCGGCAGGAGTATCTCGGTGAAGAGGTTGCAAGAGAACTGTTCCGGGAGGAAGATGCTACCGCACAGTACATGCTGGAAGCCCAGCGAATTGCCATGGATCCGGAGCTGTCTGCCGAAGAAAAGATCGCCCGCAGCGCCACCCTGAGTCAGCAACTGCAGGAGCAGGTGCTGGATATCGATAACTGGCCGGAGCGACACGCCGCTTTCGAACGGGAGCGCCAGCAGATCGAACAGGCCGGGCTGTCCGAGGCAGACAAACAGTCACAGATCCGGACGCTGAAGCAACAGCATTTCGATCAACAGGAACTTGAGCGACTGGAAGAGCATTACCTTGGCGACTTCTGACACATCCCATACAGAAAACCGCCGGGCCCTGTGGTCCTGGGCCCTCTATGACTGGGCCAACAGCGCCTTCTTCACCATCATCCTCACCTTCGTTTTTGCCCAGTATTTCAGCTCCGCCGTGGTAGGCGACAAGGTGGCCGGCACCGAGTCCTGGGGCCATATTGTGGGGGTATCCGGCATACTGGTCGCCCTGCTGGCCCCCATCCTCGGGGCCATTGCCGATCAGTCCGGCAGGCGCAAACCCTGGCTCATCAGCTTTACCGTGTTATGCGGAGTTTCCAGCGCCATGCTCTGGTTTGTCACACCCGAAGCTGGTCAGTTCTGGCAGGCGGCCCTGTGGGTCGGACTGGGCATTCTCGGGGCGGAGTTCGCCTTCATTTTCTACAACGCCATGCTGCCGGATCTGGCTTCGGACGAGCGCATGGGCCGCTGGTCCGGCTGGGGCTGGGGGCTGGGTTATGTCGGCGGCATTGTCTGCCTGGTAATCGCCCTGTACGGATTTATCGAGGCCACCGCCAACCCATTCGGGCTGGACCGTGACAATGCCGAACATGTGCGGGCAACGTTTGTGCTAACCGGCCTCTGGTACCTGGTGTTCGCCCTGCCCCTGTTCTTCTTTGCACCGGACCGCCCGGCAACCGGGCTCTCCATGGGTCAGGCCACCCGGGCAGGCTTCCGCCAGCTGAAGGAATCCATCGGCCATGTCCGCCAGTACCGGGACATAGTCCGCTTCCTGATCGCCCGCATGCTCTACACCGACGGGCTGGCCACCATTTTCACTTTCGGCGGAGTCTACGCGGCGGGTACCTTCAACATGGATTCCGGTGAGGTACTGAAGTTCGCCATCGCCCTGAACGTGACCGCCGGGCTGGGGGCTCTGGGGTTCTCCTGGATTGATGATGCCCTGGGCGGGCGCAATACCATCCTGCTGTCCCTGTGCGGACTGGGAGCCAGCGCCCTGGCCATCCTGCTGGTGGAAACGGCAACCGGCTTCTGGGTATGGGGTATGATTCTGGGCATCTTTGTCGGGCCGCTGCAATCCGCCAGCCGGTCCCACCTGGCCCGGGTTGCGCCGGCGCACCTGCAGACCCAGATGTTCGGCCTGTTCGCCTTCTCAGGGAAAGCCACGGCCTTCGCCGGCCCCCTGCTGGTCGGGCTGGTCACGTCACTGACCGGCAGCCAGCGCTGGGGCATGGCCACCATTCTGGTGTTTCTGCTGGTGGGTTTCCTGCTGATGCTGACGGTGCCGGCCAGTGAGAAGGAGCCCGGCGAACCGGGCCCCCTGTAACCACCAGACCGACCGTCGAAGAGTCAGCCCTGCGACAACAACGTCTGGTAATTATCCAGGCGCTTTGTGACCTTGCGCAGGTAATTGATGGTTTCCTCGTAGGGTAACTCCGTCAGCAGGTGCTGATACACCTGATCCGGTGTCATGGTATTGGCGATGCGGATGGCGGGCCGCAATTTCATTCCCGAGCCGGTCAACGCCAGGGATACATTGCCCGGCCCGGTGTTGTAGGCCGCAATGGCACAATAGAGGCGCGACAGGGGATCCTCGATACCCTTGAAATAGCGGTAATACAGGATGTTGAAGTAGGCGGCTCCGACACGAATGTTGTTTTCCGCGTTGTACAGATAGGAAGGAGCCAGCAGCCGTGGCTTGCCAAACAGCTTCGCGGTGGCATCCTGGCCGGCACTGGCAGGAACAATCTGCATCAGACCGAAGGCCGGAATGGGAGATCGTGCCATTGGATTGAAGGCCGACTCGGTTTCCATAATGGCCAACAACAGTTCCGCCGATAACTGGAACTCGCTGTTCTCGCGATTAATCGCCTCGACAAAAGGCCTGGCCCGGGCTGGAAGCCGGGACAACTGGTCCGCATCAATCGTGCGTGCCTGCAGCGCGGCCCCACGGGCATCGGGGTCGACCGGTTTGGGGGCGGGTGCCTGCTTCTCCGGAGGCTGGTTATTATCTGCCAACGCTTTTTCACCGCTGGTCAGCGGGAATACCCAACTGACGACCTTCTGCCCCTGCTGCTCCTGCGTTTCCCTGCGGGCACCGGCCAGCATGGCATCGATTGCCTGGCGAACCCGGTCCGGGGCGGCACCGGAATCACCGAAAAGATAGGCGGGTAACACCGGGCTGCTGTCGTCCAGGCTTCCCGTTTCCAGATGATCAAACCGGCTGCGGCTTTGCTCTTCCACCTCCCGGGCCACTTCATCTTGCTCGAAAGCCGCCCGGCGGGTGATGGACATCAGCTGCTCGAGCATCTGCCGGGCACCCTGTTTACCGAAGTTGCCGGTGTCGCCCTGTCCGGCGGGAGTCGACCAGATGATCTGCTCCCGCTCGAAATCCACCACTTTCTTGATACGGTATTCGTCTTCGTAGAGCACCCAGCGGGTTCTGGAGGACTCTTCCGGTACTGCCCAGACATCGGAGATACGCTGACGGTATTCCTCCTCTACCTGATCGTGCAGCTTCGCAAACTCCCGGAACTCTCTCGCCACCTGCTCCTTGTAGGACTCAAAACCACCTAACCGTTCCTTGCGAAACTCCGCAAACCCCGGATCGGCGGAAAAACCCGTTTCCGGACCCGCATCCTCACCAGCCACCATCAACGGCCAGCCAAGTACCAGTACCGACAGCGCACCACGAAGACGGCCCATCAATTATCCCCCTGTGGCCTCTTTAAGTTTTTCAGAAGCCCGCTTGGCACGGTATTCCTGATAAAGCAGCGCTTCGTTGTCCGGGGACATCTGGCGGTTGGACTTGTCGATAATCTGCTCGAACACCTTGCGGTTCGCTTCCGGTGCCATTACCACCATGGTACAGAACAGGGCTTCATCGTTACGGCCCTCGATGTAATCCATCCGTTCCGGCAGGGCACCGTTAAGCATCTGGTCCGTCACCTGTTCAGATACGCTGGAGAAGGTCGAGCCAGAGCCGGATTCCGCGCCGTTTTCGGTCAGATCCTGGTAGGTCTCGTCCATGACCTGAACACTCACCTGAATCTGCTGGGCCAGAGCTGCCCGTGCCAGTGCCGTAGACTTGGCCCGAAGGATGCTCATATTGGCGTTATCGGGAACACATTCGGTAGCTGCCAGGGCACCCTCGCCCACCAGTTGATTGGGGCTCACAACCCAAGCGGGCAGCCCGCTGGTCGAACTTCGCTCGTCGGAGGGGGAATTGCTGGCACAGCCGGTTATCAGACCGGCAGTGAGGGCAGCGGTCATCAGTTTTACGGTTACACGATTCATCTCATACTCCTTGCAACGGGTTCTACCGATAGGCAGACAGATAATGTCCGAGGTCCGAGGGACTCAGGATTGATTGACGGATATCGCTCAGGCCGACACGGCCCCAGCCATAGAGATTCGGGCGACTGGATTCCCGGACCGTATTCCGGCGTGACTCCGGGTCCTCCCCGGTCAACACGTTCTGATAGAGATCGGCCAGACCTTCAGCATCCGCACCGGCACCGGTGTTGACCCAGCCGGCAAACGCCTTCTGGTTCAGAGAGTTACCGCCCAGGTTGACGGTCTCCAGGTAGAGGGCGCTGTTCTTGCCCCAGTCAACCAGAAAGTCCCCCGGCAAGCCCTTGAGACCGGTAAAGGTAAATTCCCCCAGTGGCCCGCCCCAGTCGCCGAAAGCCTGTGGCGAAAACCCTTCCTGGAGGCTGATCACCGTGAATCCCGTGACCTCGTCGCTGCGGATCAAGAGGGTCAACAGATACTTGTTGTCGAAGTAATACTCGGCACTGAGGCCCTCGCCAAGGTCCCGGTTGACCTGGGGCGTACCGAAGATCTCCCGGGCAAAATCCCGGCTGATGCCTGCGCGAAGGTAGGACAGATCGTCGTATTCCGGGATATTGGTGAAAGCGGACACCACCCGGTCAACCGTGTCCTCCACGATCATCACTGCTTCGGAGAAGTTACCCAGCGCAATAACCGGCAATGACAGGGCAGCCACCCAGGCCACCGTTTTCTGGCGAAAGCCCGCCCTGGCTCCGTTTTCGCCCTGATCCGATGTCTGGCTCATGATTATTTATCCTGGAGTTTGCGGATCGTGTCCGAGGTTTTCCCGGATGCTGTTTCTCTGGCTTCCTCAAGCTCGTCAGATACCCGCTCCGAAGCATCCTCGGCGAGTTCGCGGGCTTCGGAGACAAGATCCTTGCTTTTTTCAGCAATGCTGTCGATGGAAGATTCAGGGCTTTCAGAGCAACCCAGCAGGGTCAGGCAGGATACAGCCAGCAGGATTCTGAACGGTGACACGCGATCTCCTTATTCACCGACACCGGATGGGAGGCGGCAGTTTGTTCTGGTCATTATTCGGGAGAACCTGCCGCCGAATGCAACAGGATCCAGAAGAATATTTGCAGCAACATGAAAAGTCTGCAATTTTTGTCGTGTAAAGAAAGGTAAAAGGGTCTCCCCGACCGGCGGGCTGCATCGAATGGCGGGCGAGGCTACAATGGCCACCCCCTGAACACCGGAGAACACACTTATGGCCCTCGCCCGCTACTGGAGCCGGGAATGGCAGGCTTTCTGGCTGGCTATCGGCTTTCTGACCCGAATCCCGATGGTCGTCCGGATCGACTACTCCCAGCGCCTGATGAACCAGTGCAGCGTTTATTTCCCGCTCGTTGGTCTGCTGCTCGGCATGCTTTACTGGGCGGGCTACCTTGCATTCTCATTGATGGCCGGCCCTGTGGTGGCAATCATCCTGGTCATCATACTGCACCTGTTCATCACCGGTGCCTTTCACGAAGATGGCCTGGCCGACAGCATCGACGCCCTGGGCGGCGGCTACACCGTGGAGAAACGGCTGGAGATCATGAAGGACAGCCGCATCGGCACCTACGGCACCGCAGCGCTGATGATGGCCCTGCTGCTAAAAGTGGCCTTGCTCGCTGAAGCGGACTACCTTTGGCTGGCACTGCTGGCGGCCCCGGCAATTTCCCGGCTGACACCCCTGCTGCTGATGGCCTGCCTGCCCTATGTAACCGACCAGGACAAGAGCAAGTCCAAACCGGTCGCAGACGGTTTTTCCCGCAGCCGCCTGCTCGCCGCCACCGGGTTTGTGCTGTTATTAAGCCTGGGGTTATCCGCCTGGCAGCCCTTACTGGTGCCCGCCGCCTTCACAGCCGTGCTGCTGGTAGCCCTGCTCTGGGGCGCCTACCTGCGCAACCAGATCGGAGGCTACACGGGCGACACACTGGGCGCTGCGGTGGTCTTCAGCGAACTGGCGCTGTTGCTCTTTTTATAGTGTCCCGTCTGGTGGCTCATAACTTCAACAGGCTCCTTAAGCGGTCTGTATCCAGGCACTGTTCCACCTGATCTGCCAGGCGATCGAGCTGCTGGAGGCGGTGGCGCTGGTAGTCCACTGACTGACTGATCTGGCTCTTCAGGCCCGCCCAGGCGAGTAGGGCATCGCAAGCGGCTGGCTCGTCAAACACCCCGTGCACGTAGGTGCCCGCCATCTGCCCATCGTCACTGACGGCGCCATCCGGTCTTCCATGGATCACCGCAAACGGGCGATCCAGCGCAGTTCCTTCGGTAACCCCGTTGTGCATTTCATATCCCTTCACAACCGAGGGTCCGGGGGCTGGACAAACATCGGGTGCAAGCCTCCCGGTTACCGCCCTGAGCTGTTTGCCGGGCACCATCCGGGTGACCATTTCGAACAGGCCCAGGCCTTTGGTATCGCCGGCCACGCCTTCGAGCCCCTGCGGGTCATCAACACGCTCGCCGAGCATCTGGAAGCCGCCACAGATACCCATCAGTTTACCGCCGTAGCGCAAGTGCTTGCCGATGGCCCCGGGCCAGCCCTGCTCTTTCAACCAATACAAGTCGTGCCGTGTGCTCTTACTGCCAGGCAGAATAATCAGATCCGCCGGCGGAATGGGCTCGTCCGGACCCACAAACCGAAGGTCCACCCCCGGATGCAGCCGCAGCGGATCAAAGTCATTGTGGTTGCTGATGCGGGGGAGCACCGGCACCACTACTCTCAGGGCGCCTGCCTCGCTGATCCCGGCAGTACTGACGCTGTCCTCCGAATCGACAACCAGTCCGTGCAGGTAAGGCAATACTCCGAACACCGGTTTCCCAGTGTGTTCCGATAACCAGTCCAAGCCGGGCTGCAGAAGTCCGGGATCACCCCGGAAGCGGTTGATGATGAACCCCGCCGTCCGGGCGCTCTCGCTTTCCGAAATCAGTGCCAGGGTACCGACCAACTGAGCAAAGACCCCACCCTTTTCGATATCGCCCACCAGCACCACGGGACAATCCGCCGCCTCGGCAAAGCCCATATTGGCAATGTCGTTGGCCCGCAGATTGATCTCCGCCGGGCTGCCGGCGCCTTCGGCGATGATCACGTCGTGGCGGGCACTCAGGGCCCGCCAACTGGCCATCACGGAGGCCGTGGCCTCTGCCTTGTAGGCATGGTAATCCAGCGCGTCCATGTTGCCGTGTACCCGCCCCCGGAGGATTACCTGGGCGCCGCAATCGCTCTGGGGCTTCAACAGCACCGGATTCATATCGCTGTGGGGCTCCAGCCCACAAGCCAGCGCCTGCAATGCAGTGGAGCGCCCGACCTCACCGCCATCCACGGTAACCGCACTGTTCAGTGCCATGTTCTGGGGCTTGAACGGCGCCACGGACACGCCCTGTCGATGCAGCCAGCGGCACAGGGCTGCCACCACGGTGGTTTTACCGGCATCCGACGTGGTGCCCTGCACCATCAGGGTAGGCATTTACAACTCCACGCCCCTCTGGGCCTTTATGCCCTGGTCCTTGAAGGCATGCTTGACCACGCCCATCTCGGTGACGGTATCCGCCAGGTCAATCAGCTCCCGGGGAGCACCGCGACCCGTGATCACCACATGCTGCATTTCCGGGCGCCCCTGGAGGTCATCCAGAACCCGGTCCAGATCCAGGTAATCGTATTTCAGGGCAATATTGAGCTCATCCAGCAGAATCAGATCGTAGCGATCGTCTTTAAGCATACCGGCCACCAGGTCCCAGGCTTCGTTGGCGGCCTGAACGTCCTGTTCACGGTTCTGGGTGTCCCAGGTGTAACCCTGGCCCATCACGTGGTAAGTGACGTTCGGCAAATCCCGGAAAAAAGCTTCCTCGCCGGTGCTGAAGGCACCCTTGATAAACTGGACAATGCCAACTCTCATGCCGTGCCCCAGAGCGCGGGCCACCATGCCAAACCCGGAGCTGCTCTTACCCTTGCCCGGGCCAGTGAGCACCAGAAGCACGCCCTGCTCGTTCTGCGCCCGGGCAATGCGTTCCTGCATGATTTTCTGCTTGGCGGCCATGCGTCGGGCGTGGCGTTCGGGATCTTTGGCGCGTTCACGCATCCTCGGTCTCCTTGGTGTTCTTTTTGGGTGAGTCAAAATCCAGGGGCTGGCCTCTGAAAATGGCGGCCACCAGATCCGGTGCAGACGGGAAATATCCATGGAAATAACTGGCGACCAGCCCGTGCCGGCAATAAACCGGTTCAGCGTCCGTGCCGGCCAGCTTTCGGGTACGGGCGTCGGGGTCTGGTGCCAGGCTGAGCCGGGAATGGTGATAGGTATGGCCGCGCAACTCTCCCAGTCGGGTGGTCAGGCTTTGCATACCCAACCCCTGCAGTCGACCCGCCATTTCAGCCTGACCCGGCAGCAGGGCCAACATGGGATAGGCCTCCCCGGCACTGTCGACCAGGCGCTCGGCACACATCATAAGCCCGCCGCATTCAGCCAGTATCGGTCTGCCGGCGGCGTGGTGGTCCCGGATGGAGTGGAACATGGCGGTATTATTCGACAGGTCACGGGCGTGCAGTTCAGGATAGCCGCCCGGCAACCAGAGGGCATCGGCCGGCGGCATGCAATGATCGGCCAGCGGCGAGAACTCGAGGATCTCCGCCCCCATCGCTTGCAGCAGATCCAGATTGGCACGATAGATAAAACCGAACGCGGCGTCCCTCGCCACGGCAATCCGACAGCCACTGAGCTTTGGCGGCGGCGCATCCGGCACCGGCGCGGACAGATCAACCAGGTCGGGCAGGTCCGTCATGCCCGCCTCTGCAAGGACCTCTGCCGCCTCGTCCAGGCGCTGTTCCAGGTCGGCCAGCTCACTGGCCTGGACCAGCCCCAGATGGCGGTCAGGAATCGACATGGCCTCACTACGGGGAATCGCCCCGAGCAGTCGAATGCCCTGCGGCAAGCTCTGCCTCAGCATGTCTCCGTGCCGGGCGCTACCGACACGGTTGGCAATCACCTGACGAACCGGCAACCGGCGATCGAAACTGGTCAGCCCAAGCGCAACCGCCCCAAACGTCTGAGCCATGCCACGGGCGTCAATCACCGGCAACGCCGGAATGCCCATCAGATGGGCCAGATCGGCGCTCGAGGGTTCCCCGTCAAACAGACCCATGGCGCCCTCCACCAGAATCAGGTCGGCATCCTGCGCCGCTTTGGCGAGACGCCACCGGCACTCATCCTCGCCTGTCATCCAAGGGTGAAGCTGATAGACCGGGTGGCCCGAGGCCACTTCCAGTACCATCGGGTCCAGGTAGTCCGGCCCGAATTTGAAGACCCGCACTTTGCGACCGGCCTTGCGGTGCAAACGAGCCAGCGCAGCGGTCACGATGGATTTTCCCTGACCCGAGCCGGGCGCCGTGATCATAGCCGCGGGTACTTGCGTACGAAGCATCAGAAGTGTCCCTCCGAATCGCTCGGGATCTCGCCCTGGGCGGGCACAAATACTGGTGCCCCATCCACTTCAACGGTCACCAGCTTTTGGTTGTAGAGCCGTTCCAGCGCCGAGGGCTCCAACATGACACCCGCCGGTCCCCAGCAGGCCCCGCCGTCCGGAAACAGCAACAACAGGTGGCTGCACCAGCGCGCAGCCAGGTTAAGGTCGTGCAGACACATGAAAACCGCTCGACCGGCCCCGGCCTGGGCTTTAAGTAACTCCATCACCGCCACCTGATGGCGGAGATCGAGATGGTTACTCGGCTCGTCCAGCAACCAGATGTCCGGGTTCTGGGCCAGGACCGTCGCGATGGCGACCCGCTGACGCTCGCCCCCTGACAGCGTATTGACCAAACGATCGGCAAGGTGGCCGACATCCAGTCTCTGGAGTGCTCGCTCGGCAATGGCCAGATCCTCGCCCGACTCCATCTGCCACGGTGAGAGCCAGGGGTGCCTGCCGATCAATGCCGTTTCCAGCACCGTGGCTGGAAACTCATCGTGACGCTCCTGAAACACCAACCCCAGGTGCCGGGACACAGTGCGTCGCTTGATGTCTGCCAATGACGTGGCCCCAAGCCGGACCTCGCCTTGCCGGGGAGCCCGGAGTCCCGCCAGGGTATGCAACAGGGTGGTCTTGCCAGCACCGTTCGGCCCCAGTACACCCCATATCTGGCCCTGGTCCACGGAAAAGTTCATCACCTGCCCACCCACACGCCCGGGCACGTCAATGACCATCTGTCGGGCATTCAACGGTTTCATCCGCGGCTCCGGTACAACAGGTAAAGAAAGGTCGGCACCCCGAGCAGGGCAGTGATCACTCCGACCGGCAACTGTTCCGGCGCTATAACAATCCGCGCCAGAGCGTCCGCCAGCACCAATAGTGTGCCGCCCGCCAGGGCGCAGGCAGGCAGGATGACGCGCTGGTCGTTGCCCAGCACGAGTCGGAGCATATGAGGCACCACCAGACCGACAAACCCAATGCTGCCGGCGGTTGTAACCGCAACGGCGGTGAGCACGCTGGCAACCACGTAGATGAACCACTCCAGGGGGCGCACGGCCACGCCGAGTGCCGCCGCCTGCATCGGACCGCGGGCCAGAACGTTAAGACTCCGGCCCAGGGGAAACAGCAGCAGGCACACCAACAGCAGCAGGATCATGCCGGGCCAGGGCGTGCGGGCATAGGACACATCACCCATAAGCCAGTAAAGCATGCCCGGCAGTCGCTGGGCGGGTGCGATGGCCAGCATCAGCGTAATCACCGCACCCCAGCCCGCCGCCACCACCACGCCGGTCAGCAGGAGACGCGAGGGCGTCCAGCTCCCGGTGCCATGGGCGAGGCCGAACACCAGCACAGTGGCCAACAGGGCGCCGGCAAAAGCCGAACCGGAAACCAGCGCCGTCCCCAGTCCCGCAAGCATGGCCAGCAGCGCACCCACCGCAGCGCCCCCCGAAAGACCCAGCACGTAAGGATCAGCCAGCGGGTTACGGAGGAGCACCTGCATCAGAGCTCCTGCCACGGCCAGCAGGCCACCGGTGGCAAAAGCCGCCAGTGTTCGCGGCAACCGGAGATCAAAAATCAGGGTTTGGTGAAGGGCACTGCCGCCACCGGAAAATACAGACAACAAGTCGGACGCAGGCACTGAAACGCTGCCAACGCTGACCGAAAGCATCATCGCCAGCAGGCTAAAACCTGCCAGAACCAGGAATGAGGGGGCCAGGGCACGGGTCATGACGGTCCGGACTCCCCGGCTGCCCGTTTACTGCGGGTCTGATCCAGTTTTTTGCAGAAAAGACGACTGCCCTGCAACAGTCTCGGCGTGGGACGCTGGATCAGCGACGGAGGAACAAAGTACAGATTATCCATCCGGACCGCTTCCAATCGGGCGAAGGCGGCCCAGCGATCCAGCCACTTGCGGTTCTCCTCTCCCATGCCGCCTGCGAGAATGGCTTCGGGATCCGCTGCCAGGACCGCCTCATCACTGATTCGGGGCACCAGTCGTTCCAGATCGCCGAACACGTTCGTGCCCCCGCACAGGGTAATGACCTTGCCGATCAGGTGCTGATCGTTCACTGTCATCAGTGGCTCGTCCCATACCTGGTAAAACACAGACACCGGATCAGCCTCCTCATACCGGCCCGCCAGGTCCTTCATGCCCTTGCGGAAACGATCCGCCTCGGCAAATCCTGCCTCGGCGGTTCCCGCCAGCGTGGCCAGCCGCTTAATCGTTGAAGAAACACCTTCAAAGGTTCGCGGTTCAATGAAGAAAACGGGAATACCCAGATCTGCAACGGCCGACAATTGCGCTTGTGGGTTGCCGGTCACCCAGCCAATCACCAGATCCGGCTGCAAAGCGATCAGGCGCTCAAGGTCCAGGCGCGTGTGGCTGCCCACCGACGGTACCTTTTTGGCGGCAGGCGGATAATCACTGTAAGCCACCACGGCCACCACCTTGTCGCCAGCGCCTGACGCATAAACCAGTTCGGTCGCCCCCGGAGACAAGGCCGCAATGCGTTCAGCCGGCTGTTCCAGACAAACTCTCTGCTGCCTGTCGTCCACCGCGCAGACCTCGCCAGCGGCCTGCCCCGCCACCACCATCAACACGGCGGCGAACACACTGACTACAAGCTGTCGATGATGTTGACCCATGAGACACTACTCGGTTAATTCCGGCAAGCCGCCACGCCTGGCATCGTCGAAGGCTTGCCGCTGGACGGGCTCAAGTTGCTTCGACACCCACTCCATCAGAGGATGTCCGGGGCGGGTATGGCCGCTTCCGGGCAGGCCATGGTCAATGATTGTAGCGGCAAAGTCACGGGCCAGGTTCCGGACAGTCGACGCATCGGCTCGCCAGTAACCACGTTTTGCCGCCAGCAGGGCGACGGCCTGCATGTGGGATTTCACGTGGGCATTGTTTCCCTCACCGAGGAAGCGATCAAGACCGAGCCCATGGCGATCCCTGAAGTAAACATCGTTGACTTCATCCCACACACTGGAGCGCACCACCTGGGGGCTGGTGATCTGCCAACCCCACAGATTATCGAGGAAATCGGCCGCCATGGTGCGGGCCCCGGCATACCCGTGCTCCATCAGGGGCGCAAGCCATTGCGGGTTCAGGTTCCGGGCCCGCAACTCGACCTGCAGGGCTCGTTGCAGGGAATTAACCCGTGGGTTGTCGGGATCGGCGTATTGGAGAACCCGGTTGCCGGGAGGTTCGCCACGAAGATGTTCCACCGCGTTGGACAAACCACCCTGGAAATCAAATCCGTCGTCGTTATCGAGCACCCCATACAAATGGCTGGCGCGGCCCAGGTAGGTATGCTCTACCGAGCTCAACTGTTGTGTGAGCGCACGCTGGGCGGGGACACCGTCACGCCCGTGACCATAGGCGTGGCCCATACGGCGCAGGTAGACATCGCCCAGCTGGCGACGATCATCCCAGGCGCCAGAACGGGTCGATAGTCGATTGATACCCACCCCGTAGGCCCCCGGAGCCGTACCGAACACCCGCAGTGCCGCTTCGGCGCCGGCGTCAGCGGGCACTACCCCCTGCGCAATCAGGGCCCGGGTGTCCGACACCCAGCGCTCAGCCACTCCATTTTCAGCCAGCGATTCGTCACCCAGGGACCGCTGATCCGGAGGCAGGCTTGCAAGCGCCTGATCGAGTGCCCCGGACAATTCCGGATAGCGCGATTGGATGGTTGCACCGGCTCCCGCCAACGCCATCAGGACCGCCCGGTCCAGCCACATCAACTGGTTCCCGTACAGATCCCGGAACAGGCCAGACGTGGTAAAGACCACATTCCGGCGCCTCGATGTAAGCTGTCCTGGTCCCACCGGCATCCTCTCCAGTTCCTTGACGATGCCCCGGCTGTTCCAGACCGGTCGAATACCGAGTAGCTGCAAGCCAAAGGCAACCATGACACCTTCATCGCGCACCGTATCGGAAGCCCACAACACCAGCGCATCACTGCCGTCCGGACTCGTTCGCACCCCGTTGGCCGCATCCCTGACCAGCTCTTTTGCCAGCGACCAGGCCACTCTGGTGGGAATCAGGTCGTCAGACAGGGCGTGAAAATTGCGGCCCGTTGGCAGCACTTCCGGGGTGCGCAGCGGGTCGTTACCATGGCCCGGCGGGACGAACTGTCCGTCCAACGCTGCCAAAAACTGGCGACGTTCCTCCGAGGGCGAGGCCTCCAGTTTTTGGCGCCACAACAACGCGGGTGCATCGGCTTCACTGGTCATGGATTCAAGCATGGTGTCCACCATGTCGGCGCTCCAGTCCCGCCCGAACACATGCAGGCCGAGAGGCATGAAGTGTTCCTGCATATCGGTCACGTAATGCCCAGCTTCATGCACCAGAAGCTCTGGCGAGATTTGCTCCAGCGATACCTGGTCAGCCGAGAGCCCCATCTCACCGGCAATTTCCTGCTCAAGATCTTTCTGGATGTCCAGCACCTGGATTTTTTCCCGAAGCAGCTGGAGTGCCCGTTCCCGGGTCGGGCTGCCGGGCTCGTTAGCCGCCTCCCAGGTTTCCACCAACTGACGCAGCTCCAGCAACTCATCATAGAGTTCGGTAGCCGCCAGCGGCGGGGTCAGGTGGCTGATCATCACGCCCAGCGCCCGGCGTTTGGCCTGAATACCCTCGCCCACACCGTCAACGATGTAGGGATAGATCAGCGGGAGGGCCCCGCCCAGCAAATCCGGGTAGTCTTCACTGGTGAGACCGGCCCGGCGTCGGGGCAGGAACTCACGTGTGGAATGGCGCCCCAGGTACACCAGAGCATCAGCCTGGAAGTTCTCCCTCAGCCAGTAGTAGAAGCCAACATACTGGTGGGTCGGCGGGAAGGTGGTATTGGCATGCAGCAGTTCTTCATCCACTTCCCAGCCGCGGGGTGGCTGAGGGCCAATAAACACATTGCCAAATCGCAGGCCCGGAAACACCATGTCTTGATCCACCACCATGGATTGGCCAGGCGCCTCGCCCCAGCCACCCAGACCAGGTATCCCTGTCGATGCCAGCTGCTCACGCTCGGCAACCAGAGCCCCTTGGTGACCACCCGCATGTAACCGCTGGCGCCAGAGGTCCTCGTATCGATCAAGCGATGCCAGGGCGGCCTGGCGAGCGGGGTGCCGGATGTGTTCGATCAGGTGCCGCAGGTCCCTGACGCCCCGGTCCAGCAACGACAGCGCCAGCTCTTGCTGCCCCAGATCGTGGGCCTGTTCAAGCCGGGTGTGCAGGTAGCCCAGGGGACCATGAACAATTTCCTCCTGCACCACGGTCGGCAGGGTCTCCAGATATCGGCGATACTGGTCGACAGATAACCGCTCAACCAACGGTGCCATTTGCCGGAGACCCACCGGGTCATCGGGCAGGCTGACACCTCTTTGCTGAATCTGATCCAGAAGCGCCGCCGGGCTCTCCGGAAGATCACCCGTCGTGTACCCGGCGGCCTTCAGTCGGTGCAGGATGTCATAGAGAGACGCCGGCACATCCAGATTATCGGCTCCAATGTTCTGCCGCCCGGGCGGATGATTGTAATAGATGATCGCCAATCGCTTGTCGCGGTTCTCCTTGACCTGCAACCGGTACCATCGTGCCAGTCTGTCGGCAATCGCGCTCACCCGACTGTTTACCGGTTCGGTCAGGGTCAGGGACACCCCGGTCAGCGGATCGGTTGTCCGGGGCTGTGCCACCGCCAGCACCATCGGCTGGCTGACGCCCTGGAGTTCCGGCATCGCCAACCGATAGTGGACCTTATCCGCCGGCACCCCATCCACAGACAACCGCCACTGCGCCTCGGTACGGTCCGATAACCGGATGCCTTTGAGCACCGGCACATTCAGGTCGACCAATGCCTCTGTCACAGCCTGCCGGCCTTCGCCGCCCCCGATCGTGAAATCCTGAAGACTGACAATACCGGCAAGCGTTGCCGGGCCAACCGCATCCGGTAGGGTCCTGACCGCTTCCACGCTGGGACCGCCCCAGCGGGCAAGCACCGAAAAACACTGGATACTCCGGTCTTCAAGGGCACTGCAGATGGCATCAAGGAGTTGCCGGTCGCCCGGGCGGTCACCAGTGTCCAGATCAAGAACCGCCACCACGGGTCCTGCGCCGAGGGCCAGTGCCGATGCGTCCGCGAATGACCGACCGTGACGGTAATACCGGATCAGCTCACGGGCGGGCAGTTCCGGAATATCGAGGGACTCCCCCGCCTGCACCAGCAACCAGCGCATCAGGGCATCCAGGTGCTCCGGCGTTCGCCCCTGATACAACGAGCGACCCTCAAGCCAGCGGGCCTGGGCAGGGAAGTCTGCCACCTGGCTGGCGTAATGCGCCTCTACATCAGAGCCCGGCTCGGGTGGAGTCATCAGGCGAGTCAGCAACTCATCCGTTGCGCCTGCCAGCGGCGCCCTGCCGTCAAGCCGCGACAGGCGCGTCAGGCGTCGGTCTCCGTTAATGGCCAGCAGTGGCACGGAGCGATGTGTTGCTCGGGCCGACAGCAAACGTTCAAGACGAGCAACCTGATCCCCGAACACCGCCGCAACGAGGATGGCGTCGGCACCTGCCAACAAGGCCTCAAGTGCCTGGTCATCCATGACGGCAAGCTGATCCGGGGTGCGCAGGGCCACACGGTGTTCGGGATGACGCTCCAGAAACCGCTGGGCGCCCGCGGCCAGCTCTGCCGCTGACCGATCCGAAACCAAACCGACGACCGTAGCCGCGTTACCGGGGACGGAGACAGCCAACAGGCACAGAAGCAGAGCAACGACAGTGCACAGCCGGGCGAACAGACATTGAGCTCCGGGCATCATCTATACCTCGGGTCTGTCAATGAAAGTCGTATCGCACACTCAACATTGCTGTGCGGCCTGCCGCTATGTATTTGCTGCCATCAAAACGCTCAGCCGTGGCGTATTCCTTGTCGAAAACATTCGCCACGGTCAGGCGGCTGGACCATCCCGGTGCAAACGCCCAGCCCGCGCGCAGATCCAGCGTGCCATAACCTGGCAGCCGGTTGTCGTTGTCAGCATCGTCATAGCGGTAACCCTCGATTATGAACGTTCCTCCGAGGGACCAGTCCTGAATTCGCTTATCCAGGGTCATCCGGACCGTCTGTGCCGAACGGCGGCGCAGTCGGTTATCCGTTTCCCGGTCTCTGGGGTCGGCGAGAGCAACACTGATCTGGCCATTCCATTCGTCGCGTTCAAAACCACTGGCCAGTTCAAGCCCCCGAATTCGGGCTTCATCCACGTTGACAGGCATCATCCGGCCGGTGGCGTCGGTTTCCAGGGAGATCAGGTTCTCCACATCCAGCTGATACAGGGCAACGTCCCAGAACCAGTATTGGTAGCGGCCACTGACACCCAGCTCCACCATACCGGATTCCTCGGGTTCCAGATCCGGATTACCGGAGTAGGAACCACCCCAGCTGTAGACTTCCAGTGGGTAGTAAAGATCGTTGAAGGTCGGGGCCCGGAACGCCGTACCGTAGCTGATACGCAGCCGGTGAGCCCGATCGAAGGCATGACCCAGGGCCACCCCACCGGTTTCTTGCTTGCCATAGGCCTCGTTGTCGTCACCGCGCAGGCTGAACTGCAGGTCCGTGGGGCCAAAGTTAAGTCGCAACTGGGTAAAAAGGGCCGTATTGAACCGGCTGGTTTCATCAAACTCGGTTGTGCCGCTGACCTGATCACTGACCAGTTCCGTGCCTACCACCAGTTCGTGAACATCGAGTGTGAAGGTATTTTCCCAACGACCGGTCAGGGTGCGGGTATCGAAAACGGAGTCATCGTAAAGGTCATTGAAGGTTTCCTGCTCGTCGCGGGCTTCTGAAAAAAGCACCCTTGTCTGCCACTGGTCACTGACCGGCGTCTCAAGACTCAGCCCCAGGGTTCGGATCAGGAAATCGGTGTCGCCACCTTCAAACTCCGTGTTCCCCTCGGACTGCATCAGCACTGCCGATGCACGCCCCCCATTCTGCAGGTCGTGGACAACGCGGGCCACACCGGCACTGTTCCTGTAACCGCGATCCTCGCCCTCTTCCACGATGGCGGTGCCATCCGTTTCCTGATGCAGGCCACTGAGACTGGCCCGGGTATTGTCGTCGCCGAAGGAGACTCCCGCCAGCTCCTTGTAGGTATCGAAGGAGCCTCCGGACAGTTCGAGCCAACCGCTGTTACCCGGCGTGGGCTCTATTGTAAAAGCCTGCACTACGCCGCCAACCGCATCGGCGCCATAGAGCGAGCTCTTCGGACCGCGCACAATTTCCACGCGCTCCACCAGATCCACCGGCAGGAATTGCCAGGGCGCACCACCGCTGGTTGCCGAGCGAAGTCGCACACCGTCGATCATGAACAATGTGGATTCACTTCCGGTACCCCGGGTGTAAACGCTGGTATTTTTGCCAAAAGAGCCATTGCTGATCACATTGATGCCCGGCTGACCGCGCAGCACCTCGGAAAACTCAGTCGGCGATCTCTGCGCCAGCTCCTCCTCGCTGACCACGGTGACCGAGGAAAGGCTCTCACCCACAGTCCGGGGCCCCAGGGTGGCAGTCACAACAATCGGATCCAGCTCGGCCACCATCAGCTCACCGGACTCGGCGGCATGGGCAACAGCGGTCACAAGGGGAAGAACGGTAAAAAAACTCAGCAGGGCCGGTCCGGCCTTGAAAATACCCATAAGACACTCTCGCTAGCATGTCGTGCGCACCCGCACGGCAGTTCGAAATCAGACTACAGAGGTCAGGCTGGGCAGAAACTCAGGCAGGGGAACGCCAACAGGGACGGGAACGCCGGATTCACCCACCTTTGCCGCCCTCCGCAGCAACTGGTGTGTTTACAGGCCGGTCTCCGGGCTCATGAGCAGGATTCGGCGGAGCCGATCCACATTCATCACCTTCCCATGCCCAGGGCACAGTGGCGCACTTGATGAATGTTGACTCAATTACCGTTGCGGGGGCAGCGACGGACTAACTCTGGAAGGCGCCAGAGCGCACCGTCTTCCCGTTTCACCCTGGCAGCTTTGCACAGGGCACCTGAAAACGCTGGCAAGGCTACCAATCGGTCAATCCCTGGTCAATGACATTCGCAAAGCACGGTAGCCAGCCGCTGCCATTCCAGCTCACTGCCGGGAAGTCCAAAGCGCAGGGCGGGAGGGTGATCAAACAGGCGGACCAGAACACCGCGGCTGGCCAGCAACCGGTATATCCGCCGGGCCTCGGGGTGCGGCAGGTAACGGAATAATTGTGTACCGCTGCTTTCGCCAAGCCCGGATGCCGCCAGGAGGTCATGCAGGCGATCACTGGCCGATGCCAGTTCCCGGCTCATCATTTGCTGCCAGCCCCGGTCTGCCAGGGCCCGGGACATAACGTATCGGGCAGGTCCGCTCATGGCCCAGGGACCGAGACTCCCGGCCAGTGCCGATATCGTCTTTTCGTCACCCAAAACCGCACCCGCCCGGATACCCGCCAGCCCGAAGAACTTGCCCAGGGAACGCAACACAACCAGTCCCGGGAGACCGGCATAGGGCGCGATACTGCTCTCCAGTTCCGGTGCGACAAAGGCTTCATCCACCACCAGAAAGCCACTGCGCGATTGCAACTTCCGGTGCCAGGCGAGTAGCTGATCAACCGGCAGCGTCAGGCCCACGGGATTATTGGGGTTGATCCATACCAGACCATCAAGCTGTTCCAGCCAGCGATCATCGTCAGCAACCCGTTCCAGTGCGACCGGCACCACATCATGCCCGGCGCGTTGCCACCAGTAGCCGTGCTCACGGTAGCCCGGTAACGGGATCCCCACGCGGCACGGTGCCCTCAGGTATGGCAAGGCCTGGATAGCGCTCTGGCTGCCGGCAACCGGCAAACACCGTGCCGCAGGGGGCGCGCCACACCAGTCGCCTATGGCTTCAGCTAACCCGTCTTCAGCCTCTGGTAGACGTTGCCAAACGCTGCCCGGGATAGCGGGCAAGGGCCAGGACCATGGATTAATACCGGTGGACAAGTCCAGCCATCGATCGCGCGGGATGCCCCATTCGCGGACCGCACATTCCAGCTGCCCACCATGTTCCGGAAGCGAGGAAGTCGTCACAAACCACCCCTGAGCAGAACCATTCCGATACCGGAGCCGACCAATCCCACCACCACCCAGAGCCAGGCACCCCGTCGGACCAGACGGATTGACGCCTCAATCGCTCGGGCATCGGGGGCAGGCCCGCTTCCGAGTATCGGCCGCTGCCTGATGGCATCCCCGTAGGGTGCGGCACCTCCCAGGGTGACACCAAGAGCGCCCGCACCGGCCGACATCACCGGCCCGGCATTCGGGCTATCCCACTTCCGGGCCTGGGTCCGCCAGCAGCGCCAGGCTTGAGGGCTATTCCCCAGCACGGCATAGGTCGCGGCCGTCAGCCGTGCCGGAATCCAGTTAAGAAGGTCGTCCAGTCGGGCGGCCGCCCGGCCAAAATACAAAAAACGGTCGTTCCGGTACCCCCACATGGCATCCAGAGTATTTACCATCCTGTGCAACAGTACCCCCGGCACACCCCCGACCAGATACCAGAAAAGGCTGGCGAACACCGCGTCCGCTCCGTTCTCCAGCACGGATTCCGTGGCCGCCGCGGCAACACCGGGTTCATCCAGTACCCGTGTGTTGCGGCTGACGATACGTCCTACCCGCTCACGGGCGAGCGGCAGGTCGGTCTGATCCAGGGCGTCGACCACCGCCTTTCCGTGTTCCGCCAGCCCCCGGAGGGAAAGGGCGCTCCACAGGACCAACACCTCCATTACCAGCCACACCGGCTGCGGAACCCGGCTTTCCAGCATAAACGCTGTGACCAGCACCGGAGTAACCAGAGTCAGCGTGGCGAGCAGTCCCCGCCAGACACCTTTTCCGGGAGACAGATTCAGGGTGCGCTCAAGGGCGGAAGCCAGATATCCGAAGCCGACCACCGGATGCCAACGTCGGGGTTCTCCCAGCCACTTATCCATCAACAAGGCCATCAAGCATACCCATACCGATATAAAAAAACCGTCCAATCCGGGCCCCCTGCCTGAACCGTCACCTTGAATAAGGGCCAAGTCTACCTGACCCGGCATCAACCTTGACACTGTTCCCGACAGCGGGGACTATCAGGCGCCTCTGACCTGTGCGGAACCCTGATCATGACATTACCTGCCAACTGGAACTCAGCCCTTCCCCAACCGGACACCCATTTTGCCGAGCGAGCCCGGAGAAGACAGGGACTGCTGACCAAGCCCCCAGGATCCCTTGGCCGCCTGGAAGACATTGCCATCACCCTGAGCGCCCAGCAAAAGACAGACACCCCCGCCGTGGACCGCGTTCATATCTCCGTCTTTGCAGGTGATCACGGCGTTTGCATAGAAGGCGTTTCAGCGTTTCCCCAAGAGGTTACGGCACAGATGGTTGCCAACTTCGCCAATGGCGGCGCGGCCATCAGCGTGCTTGCCCGACAACTTGGCGCATCGCTGGAGGTGGTCAACCTTGGTACGGTTGGTGAAGTGGCCTCCGGGCTTTCCGGGGTCGTCGATGAACACATAGCGCCCGTCACCGGAAACCTCGCTCGGGAGTCCGCCATGAGCGAAGCGCAGGCAACCAGGGCACTGGCCGCCGGTGATCGGGCAGCGGAAAGGGCGGCCAAATCCCGCGCGCAGCTGTTCATTGGCGGCGAGATGGGCATTGGGAATACCACGAGTGCCGCTGCTCTGGCCTGCGCCCTGCTGAACAAGCGCCCGGAACAACTGGCCGGCCCCGGTACCGGCCTCGATAAAGACGGGGTCAGCCACAAGGCAAAGGTGATCGAAATGGCCCTGTCACGCCATGGGAGCGAGCAGGATCCCCTTTCCCTGCTCGCCTCACTCGGCGGTTACGAGATTGCCGCCCTGACCGGTGCCATCCTCGGTGCGGCTGCCCGCGGCATTCCGGTGCTGGTTGATGGCTACATCGTATCCGTCGCGGCACTCATCGGACTCAGACAGCAGCCGTCACTGCGCGATTGGTTGCACTTCAGCCACCGTTCAGCAGAGCCGGGTCATCGCCTGATTCTTGACGCCCTGCAAGCCGATCCGCTACTGGACCTGGAGATGCGCCTGGGTGAGGGAAGTGGCGCTGCCGTGGCGGTCCCTCTGCTACGATCTGCCTGCTGTCTGCACAACGGTATGGCGAGCTTCGCCGATGCCGGTGTCAGCGAAAAGTCAGAGGAGTGAGGCCATGGCAACAACAGTAATCGACCTGATACGTCATGGCGAACCAGAGGGGGGCCGGATGTTCCGGGGTGGCAAAGATGACCCCCTGAGCCAGCAAGGGTGGCAACAGATGCAGGCTGCCATCCCTGCCGGCGAGGACTGGGACGTCATTGTCAGCTCTCCTCTCGCCCGTTGTCGCCGTTTTGCCGAGCACCTGGCTCTGCAACAGGGAATACCGCTGCACGTTGACGAGGATTTGCGGGAAATCAACTTCGGTGACTGGGAGGGACTGACCTCCGAGCAGGTCAAGGAATCGTACGGCGATCACCTTGATCGCTTCTGGCGCGACCCGGTAAACGCCCCGCCGCCCGCAGCAGAATCGGTGCAACAGTTTTACCTGCGGGTCGTACGCGGGTTCAACCGCTGGGTCGAGGATCTCGATGGAAAGAAGGTGCTTATCATCGGCCATGGCGGAGTGATACGCATGATACTGGCCGATGTACTTGGGATTCCGCTGGAGAAATCATTCAGTGGTTTTGCGGTACCCTTCGCCTGCCGAAGCCGGATCCAGGTAGACCGATCCGGATTCGGGGTCTTTCGTGGCCTGATCAGCCACCAGCCTTGAGGGTGAGCGGCAAACCGGCCACCGCCATCACTACCTCATCACAACGCCGGGCCAGCGCCTGATTGAGCCAGCCCAGTTCATCCGCGAAACGGCGGGTGAGCGGGTCCATGCCGATTGTCCCCAGCCCTACCTCGTTCGTCACAATAACCAGTGGGCCCGGATAGGCTTCCACAGCGTCGAGGAAGGCAGCCCGCTCGGGCTGAAGCAGCGCACCTTCAGCAAACAGCAGGTTACTCAGCCACAGGCTCATACAATCCACCAGCAGAAGGGGCACCGCCCCCTCCCTGTCACCAAGATCCGCCACCACTCCGCCAAGGCCAACAGGCTCCTCAACCAGCCCCCAGTGATCCGGACGCTGTTGCCGGTGGTGCCGGATACGCTCCGCCATTTCCGCATCGCCGGCGGTCGCCGTCGCCACATAGACCACGTCGGTGCCGGCCTCCCGTGCACGCTGCTCTGCCAGCCCGGTCTTGCCAGATCGGATACCACCTGTCACCAGTAACTTATTGACCATGAACCTTTCTCTCCGCGGACACATTCCGCGGCCAAGGTACACCAACCGGACAAACAACTGCTATAGTTGGCCAGACCCGGTAAGCAAAAAGCCGCGCTCCCCTCACAGCCCTGGAGATCCCATGCAAGCCGAACTGCTGGATATCCGAAACCACATGGTGCAACACCCGCCTTTCGATGAAATGGCCGAAGACCTGCTCGACCAGGTGGTGCAAAGCATTGAAGTGGTTTATTTCCGCGCGGGCTCCACCATACTGGAGCTGGGCAACAGCAATCACTGGCTGCATTACGTGCGCAGCGGCGCGGCAGAAATCTACCGCCGCTCCGGCGAGCTCTACAACCGGATCGGCGAAGGCGAGATTTTCGGCCAGTTCGGACTGCTGCGGAACAAGAAGGTGCGCTTTCCGGTACAGGCCCTGGAAGATTGCCTGGTTTACCGGATTCCGGACGAAATATTCCAGTTATTGTGGGAAAATGACGAGAACTTCGCCGATTTTGTCGAAATTGAGGACCGCAGTCGCCTGCGCTCCGCGCTCTCCCGCCGGGAAAAATCCAACGAGCTGATGACCTCCCGGGTCACCCGGCTGATCTCCCGGGCTCCGGTTTCCGCCCCCACCACGGTGCGGCTTCAGGAAGCTGCCCGGATCATGACGGAAAACGGCGTCTCCGCGCTGCTGCTGATGGAAGATACCGAGCAAGGCGACCGCCTGAAAGGCATTATCACCGACCGGGATCTGCGCACCCGCGCCCTGACCGAAGCCCTGCCCTCGGAAACCCCGGTCAGCGAGATCATGACCAGCGGCCTCATCACCATCCGCAGCAACATGTACATATTTGAAGCCATGCTCACCATGCTTCACAACAATGTGCATCACCTGCCGGTGATGGACAGGGATGAGGTGCGCGGTGTTATCGCCCTGTCCGACATCGTCAAGTACGAAAGCCAGAACAGCCTCTACCTGGTCAGCAATATCTACCACCAGCAGGATGTCAAAGGCCTGAAGAAACTCAGCCGGGATGTGCGGGACAGCTTCGTGCGCATGGTGAACGAGGATGCCAATTCCCACATGATCGGCAGTGCCATGGCGGGTATCGGCCGCAGCTTCAGCCAGCGGCTGCTGGAACTGGGGGAAGAGAAACTCGGTCCGCCGCCGGTGCCTTATTGCTTCCTGGCACTCGGTTCCATGGCCCGGGACGAACAACTGGTGGTCACCGACCAGGACAACGCCATGATCCTGGACGACAGTTTTGTGCCGGAAGAGCACGATGCCTATTTCCTGGCGCTGGCAAAATTCGTCAGCGACGGCCTGGCGGAATGCGGCTATACCTATTGTACCGGCGACATCATGGCCACCAACCCGAAGTGGCGGCAGCCATTAAAGGTCTGGAAGGAATACTTCACCGACTGGATTGATAACCCCAAGGCCGAGGCACTGCTCAACAGCAACATCTTCTTCGACCTGGACGGTATCTATGGCGAGATCGACTTTGCCGAACAACTGAAAACCCTGGTGGCCGAGAAGGCCTCCAACAGCCAGCGTTTCCTGACCATGCTGGCCCGCAATGCCCTCAATCGAACCCCGCCACTGGGGTTTTTCCGCACCTTTGTGCTGGAGGAAGACGGCAAGCAGCAGAAGACCTTCAACCTCAAGCGACGGGGTACCGCGCCTATCTCGGATCTGATCCGGGTGCATGCCCTGGCCTGCGGCTCCCGCTCCCAGAACTCTTTCGAGCGCCTGAGGGATGTCGCCAAAACCAAACTGTTGATGGAAGACGATGCGGGCAACCTGCGGGATGCCCTGGAGTTCATTTCTATCGTGCGCATTCGCCATCAGGCGTTGTCCATCGAATCCGACGAAGAGCCGGATAACAATGTGCGGCCCGAAGACCTGTCCCCCTTCGAGCGCAGTCACCTGAAGGATGCCTTCCAGGTGGTCAGCAATGCCCAGAAGTTCCTGCGCTTCCGTTACAACGCCGGGACGGTTCGTAATGCCTGAGAGTTCTGAACCCGCACCGGAAATCTACCGTTTACCCTGGCCTGAGCAGTTCCGGGCACTGGCCGATCTGGCGCAGGACTCCCGCCTCAAGTCGTTCTATCAGACCGGCTGTATTCCGGCGGATACGCCGATGGCCGAGGCTCCACTGCTCGCCATGGACTTTGAAACCACCGGGCTGGATGCGGACGAACACGCCATTGTCAGTATTGGCCTGGTGCCTTTTACCCTGGACGGTATTCCCCTGGGGCAGACGCGGCACTGGATCGTTCGGCCGAGATTACCGCTGCACAAGACCTCCATCACCATACACGGGATCACCCACAGCGATATCGAGAAGGCTCCGGACATCGAGGAAATTCTGGAGGACCTGCTGGACAGCCTGGCGGGACGTATTCCGGTGGTGCACTACCGGGATATAGAGCGCCGGTTTCTGGATGTGGCCCTGCGTAACCGGATCGGCCAGGGCATCCGCTTCCCCCTGCTGGACACCATGGCCATCGAGGCTCATCTCAATCCGGACCGCAGGCCCTCCCGCTGGCAACGGCTGATGGGTAAAAAACCGGTATCGATCCGGCTGGCGGATAGCCGGTTGCGATACCACCTGCCCCACTACGCAGGCCACAATGCACTGATTGATGCAATTGCGACCGCCGAGTTATTGCAGGCGCAGATCCGCCACCATTTCGGAGCGGACACGCCCATTGGTGACCTCTGGGTTTAGGGGGCAGTCTCCCCGGTCACTTCATCGACGTACTCTCCATAGCCCTGCGCTTCCATTTCATCCAGCGGAATGAACCGCAGGGCGGCGGAATTCATGCAATAGCGCAGTCCGGTGGGCGCAGGTCCGTCACTGAACACGTGGCCCAGGTGGGAGTCCGCGTAACGGCTGCGGATTTCCGTGCGGGTCATGAACAGGGACCGGTCTTCCTTTTCCACCACCATGTCCGGCTCGATGGGACGGGTAAAGCTCGGCCAGCCTGTACCGGACTTGTACTTGTCACGGGAAGAGAACAGCGGCTCGCCGGAGACAACATCCACATACAGCCCCGGCTCCTTATTATCCCAGTAGCGGTTATTATAGGCCCGCTCGGTGCCATCCTGCTGGGTCACCTCGTACTGGATATCGGTCAACCGCTGTTTGAGCTGCTCCCGGGACGGTTTCTCGAAGTTCTCGGGATCGAAACCGCTGCTGGTCACCGGCCGGAAGCGTGAGAAATCCAGCTCATAGTCTTCCCCATACACCTCTTCGATAAACTGGTAGCGACCGGAGTTGAAGGTATAAACGCGGTAACGCACAGGATTCTTCTTGTAGTAATCCTGGTGGTATTCCTCGGCGGCATAGAAGCGCTCCAGAGGCTGCACCTCGATCACCACCGGCTCATCGTAGATACCGGATGCCTGAAGCTCCTTGACCGCCTGCTCCGCCAACCGCTTCTGTTCTTCATTGTGGTAGAAAATGCCCGGCCGATACTGCTGGCCACGGTCCACGAACTGCCCGTTGGCATCGGTGGGATCCATCATGCGCCAGAGGCCGGCCAGCAGACCGTCATAGGTCATCTGTTCCGGATCATAGTAGACCTGAACCGCTTCGGTGTGGCCGGTAGCACCGGACGACACCTGTTCATAGGTGGGATTGGCTTCTTCGCCGCCGGTGTAGCCAGAGACCGCCTCGACCACGCCGGGGATTTTCTCGTAGCCGGCTTCCACACACCAGAAACAGCCTCCGGCAAAGGTGGCCACTGCCAGCGAATCATCCTCCGGCGCGTAGCGCTTGTCCGGCATGTCTGCGGTGACGCGACTGGCCTGGAATACCAGGAGCCCGAGGGCAACAAATACCCCCAGGGCGATTCCGATTCTGCTTTTCATTCTGTCCGCTCCTTTCCCGGAGTTGCGCCGGGTTATATCAAACGCGATGGCCGGATATACGTAGGCGGCGCGGAACGGATCTGTGCCGCGCCTCAGCAAAAGTCCTGACAGGTTGGAACGAACAGGGGCAGAAAAGTTTCCACCCCGCCAGGAATTACAACTGCAGGGAACGGACCTCCAGGAATTCTTCCAGGCCCCACTTGCCGAATTCCCGACCAATACCGGAGTGACCGAAGCCGCCGAACGGTGCCAGCGGATTGAACGCGCCACCGTTGACAAACACCTGGCCGGTACGCAGCCGGCCCGCTACCCGTTTTGCCCGTTGCTGGTCTCCGGACCAGACCGCACCGGACAGACCATAGGGGGTGCCATTGGCAATGCGGATCGCCTCCGCCTCATCCTTGTAGGGAATCACACACAGCACCGGGCCGAAGATTTCTTCCTGGGCGATGCGGCTTTCCGGGTCCACGCCGCCAAACACCGTCGGCTTCACGAAGTATCCCTGGTCACAGCCATCGGGGGCTTCCGGACCACCGGTCACCAGGTTTGCCCCTTCGTCCATGCCCAGCCGGATATAATCAATCACCTTGTCCCGCTGCTGTGCCGAGGCAAGCGGGCCCAGCCGGGTGCTTTCCTCCAGCGGATTACCCGGAGTCATCTTCGCAACCGCCGCGGCGGCCAGTTCGCAGGCCTCGTCATGCTGGCTTTCATGCACCAGCATGCGGGTCAGGGCGGTGCAGGTCTGTCCGGAGTTCAGCAGGCAGTTGTTCACCGTACCCTTGACGGCTGCTGGCAGGTCCGCGTCTTCAAGAATCACCGAGGCGGACTTGCCACCCATCTCCAGGGCGATGCGCTTGAAGTCATCCGCCGCCGCATGGGCGATCAGATGCCCGGTGCGGGTGGAGCCGGTAAAGGACACCATGTTCACATCCGGATGCCGGATCATGGCATCCCCCACGGTCGCCCCTTCACCGGAAACCAGGTTGAACACCCCCGCCGGCAGGTCGGTGCTGTCGAGAATCTCCGCCAGGATGTAGGCGGTGCCGGGAGCGATTTCCGATGGCTTGAGCACCACGGTACACCCGGCCGCAATGGCCGGTACGATCTTGAGGATCACCTGGTGCAGGGGGTAGTTCCAGGGGGTAATGCAGCCTACAACACCCACCGGGGTGTACTGCACCTCGGAGTTACCGGACTGCTCGGTGAACGGAAAATCCGCCAGCAGCTCGATGTAGGTTTTGGTCACCTTGCCGGGCATGCCCGCCTGGATCGGCGCTGCGAGCTTGATGGGCATACCCACTTCCCGGCAGACGGTTTCCGCAATCTCTTCGGAACGCTCCTTGAGTCCGGCCCGCAGCTGCTCAAGCACATGGGTGCGCTGCTCGACGGTGCTTTGAGACCAGCCGTCAAAGGCAGCCTTGGCGGCGGCGACCGCCTGCTCCATTTCCTGCCGGCCGGCATTGGCCACCCGGGCAATCACATCGCCGGTGGCCGCTTCGTGTACGTCGATGGTATCGCCGGACCAATCCACCCACTGGCCGTTGATGTAATTCTTGCTCAGGTTCTGCATGACTTGCTCCTGGTTTCAGTCGAAAACGATCACGCCGCGGGCGTTCTTGCCGGCCACCATATCATCAAACGCCTGGGGGGCTTCATCGATGGTATAGGTGCGGGTCACCAGCTCATCCAGCTTGATGCGGCCGGCCTTGTACAGCCCCAGAATGCGCGGGAAGTCGTACACAGGCCTCGCTGAACCCAGCCAGCTGCCCCGCAGCACCCGCTCGTCCGCCGGCAGGCTGAGGGTGGTAATGGAAGTCTTGTCTTTCGGCTCCGAGACACCCACCACCACGGCGGTGCCGCCCCGGCCAAGGGTCTTGTAGGCCTGCTCCACCACGGTGCCGGCACCAACACACTCAAAGGCATAGTCCACGCCACCGGTCAGCTTGCGAATGGCCTTCGCCGCATCCTCCACTTCACTGAGGTTGATAGTGTGGGTGGCCCCGAATTCACGGGCCATCGCCAGTTTGCTCTCGTTGGTGTCCACGGCTACCACCATCTCGGCTCCGGCGGTAGCGCAGCCCTGCACCACATTGAGTCCCACGCCGCCGATACCGAACACCGCCGTGCGGGAGCCCGGTTCCACTTTCGCGGTGTTGAACACCGCCCCCACACCGGTCATTACCGCGCAACTCACCAGCGCCGCATTCTGCATGGGAATGGAAGGATCCACTTTCACGCAGTTATCCACGTGCAGGGTGGCGTACTCGGCCATTACGCCGCAGGCACCGAAAACATTCAGGGGCTCGCCGTCGGCCCCGCGGGTGCGCACGGTACCGTCCGGCAGGTTGACCATGGCCTTGCGGCCCTGCTCGCAGAGCACCGGCCGGCCGCGGACACACTGGCGGCACTTGCCGCACATGGAGATGAAAGAGCTGACCACATGGTCGCCTTCCTGAAAGCCGGTCACGCCTTCGCCCACTTCCACCACCACACCGGCGGCCTCGTGGCCCAGCACCAGCGGGGCCGGATAGGGAATCTTGCCGGTGGTGGCGGAATGGTCGCTATGACAAACCCCGCAGGCACCGATCTTGATGGTGATCTCGTCCCGTTTCGGGCCTTCCACGGTAATGGTTTCCACCTGAACCGGCTGGCCCCATTCCCGGCATACCACTGCTTTTGCCTGGCGATCCATAGTCTTTCCCCTGTCCGTTATTGTTGGTTGTCGTTCGGCCCCTTACAGGTCACCGAAACCTTTGCCGTCTGCCACCAGCTTCTCAAGCAATGCCGCCGGTTGCCACTGTTCGCCACCCACCGAGTCCCGGTAACCTGTAACGGTCTTCAGAATCAGCTCCAGCCCGATCTGGTCCGCCCAGAACATGGGGCCACCCCGCCAGGCCGGAAAACCGTAGCCGTAGATCCAGACAATATCGATATCGAGGGGCCGGTCGGCAATGCCTTCCTCAAGAATTTTCGCCCCTTCGTTGATCATCACGTACATGCAACGCTCGAGGATTTCCTGGTCGCTGATTTCCCTCGGCGTAATACCCTGCTCCTGGCGGAACTCGGCAATCAGCCGGTCGACTTCCGGATCCGGAACCGGCTTGCGGCTACCCTCTTCATAGCGATAGACCCCGGCACCGGTCTTCTGGCCCAGCCGGCCCTGTTCCGCCAGCTTGTCCATCCAGCTCGGCGGAATATCCTCACCGGCCTTGCGGCGTTCCTGGCGAATGCGATAACCCACATCAATACCCGCAAGATCGGACATGGCAAACTGGCCCATGGGATAGCCCAGATCCGTCAGCACCTTGTCCACCTGCTTTGGTGTCGCTCCCTCGTCCACCAGCGCGGTCGCCTCGGCACCGCGCTTGTGCAGCATGCGGTTCCCCACGAAGCCATAGCAGTTGCCCACCATGACACCCACCTTGCCGATCTTTTTCGCCACCGCCATCACCGTGGCCTTTACCTCGTCGGACGTGGCACTGCCCCGCACGTTCTCCAGCAGCTTCATCACGTTAGCGGGGCTGAAGAAATGCATACCCACGACCTCTTCCGGACGACGGGTGGCGGAGGCAATCTCGTCGATATCCAGGGTGGAGGTGTTGCTGGCGAGAATGGCCCCTTGTTTACAGACCTGGTCCAGCTTTCCGAAGATCTCCTTCTTGATCGCCATGTCCTCGAACACCGCTTCGATCACCAGGTCCGCATCCCGGAAATCGTCGTAACTGAGGCTGCCATGGATCAGCGCCATGCGATCTTCCACCTGCTGCTGACTGATTCGGCCTTTTTTGGCGGAGTTTTCATAGTTGCGGCGGATAACACCAAGGCCCTTGTCCAGCGCTTCCTGCTTCACTTCCACGAGAGTGACCGGGATGCCTGCGTTGGCAAAATTCATCGCAATACCACCGCCCATGGTGCCAGCGCCGATAATGCCCACCTGTCTGACTTCGCGGGTCGGAGTGTCCGGACTTAAACCCTTGACCCTGGCCACTTCCCGCTCGGCAAAGAAGGCGTGGATCAGCCCTGCCCGCTGGGGCGATTCCATACACTGACTGAACAGTTCGCGTTCCTGCTTCAGGCCCTTATCGAACGGTAGGGTGACGGCGGCTTCTACAGCATCCACGCAACGGAAAGGCGCAAACTGACCTTTCGCCTTCTTCTCGAGACCGGCCCGGAATTGATCAAATACATCACTGTCCCGATCCGCGACCAGCCGGTCTTCCAGATCCCTGACGCGCCGGACCGGTGCATTCTGTTCCACCAACTCACGGGCATACGCAAGCCCCGCAGCCTTAGGGTCTGCGCCGTTATCCACACGATCTACAATCCCCAGGGAAAGCGCTTCGTCCGCCGGAACAAAACGACCGGAAGTGATCATACCCAGGGCTGCTTCCGCGCCGGTCAGACGTGGCAGGCGCTGGGTTCCGCCGGCACCGGGCAGCAGGCCCAACTTCACTTCCGGCAAACCGACCCGGGCCGAGGCCAGGGCGATTCGGTAGTGGCACCCCAGGGCTGTCTCAAGGCCACCACCCAGAGCCGTTCCGTGGATAGCGGCCACCACCGGTTTGTCACTGTTCTCGAGCGCATCCACCACCTCCGTCAGCAAGGGAGCCTGGATGGGCTTGCCGAATTCCCGAATGTCCGCACCTGCGATAAACGTGCGTCCTTCACACACCAACAGCAACACGACGGCCTGATCATCTTCCAGCCCCTGCTGCAGGGCCTCCATCAAGCCTGATCGGACGGGATGGCCCATGGCGTTAACCGGTGGATAATCGATAGTGATCACACCAATGGTGTCTTCACGGGTATAACGGACAACCTGGGACATGACAATCTCCTGAATAGTGACTGGGCAATAGCTAGGCATCGGACCTGTGGTTGTAAACCATCCAGGACAGACCTTTCAACTGCTGTGAAGGCCTCGCATCGAATACTTGCACGGCGGCGCAAGGCAATTCAGTATTCTGGTTCCATCCGATGACCCGATCAGGAGACAGATTATGGCTTCCGCCCCCTGGGACGACCTGCTGCAGTTCGACAGCCAGCTGGAAGAGACCGAGCGCTATGTGCGGGACAGTATCCGCGATTTCTGCGATGACCGGCTGATGCCGGGGATTACCCGGGCCAACCGCCATGAAACCTTCGACCGGGGCATCTTCCACGAGATGGGTGATATGGGCATGCTCGGCTGCACCCTGCCCGAAGAATACGGCGGACCGGGCCTCAACCACGTTTGCTACGGCCTGATTGCCCGGGAAGTGGAGCGGGTGGATTCGGCGTATCGCTCCGCCATGAGTGTGCAGTCCTCCCTGGTGATGTACCCGATCCAGAGCTATGCACAGGAACACGTGAAACACCGCCTGCTACCGAAACTTGCCTCTGGCGAGCTGGTCGGTTGTTTCGGCCTGACGGAACCGGACCACGGCTCCGACCCCGGCGGCATGAAAACCCGGGCCACCAGGGTGGATGGCGGCTACCTGCTGACCGGTTCGAAAACCTGGATTACCAACTCACCGATCGCCGATGTGTTCGTAATCTGGGCCAAGCTGGACGGCAAGGTGACCGGCTTCATCATCGAACGGGACGAAGCCACTACCGGGCTGGATACCCCGAAAATTGACGGCAAGTTCTCCCTGCGGGCATCGGTCACCGGCTCCATATTCATGGACGAGGCATTTGTTCCGGAAGACAACAAACTGGACATCGAGGGTCTGAAAGGCCCCCTGAGCTGCCTCACCAAGGCCCGCTACGGCATCAGCTGGGGAGCACTGGGTGCCGCGGAATTCTGCTGGCACGCAGCCCGGCAATACACCCTGGACCGCCAGCAGTTCGGCCGGCCACTGGCCGCCAACCAGCTGATCCAGAAAAAACTGGTGGATATGCAGACGGAAATCGCCCTGGGGCTTCAGGGTGTACTGCAACTGGGGCGCATGATGGACGCGGGCACCGGGACACCGGATGCGGTATCGCTACTGAAGCGCAACAACTGCGGCAAGGCACTGGACATTGCCCGGGTCGCCCGGGACATGCACGGCGGCAACGGTATATCCGACGAGTACCATGTCATCCGCCATGTCATGAACCTGGAAGCGGTGAACACCTACGAGGGCACCCACGACATCCATGCCCTGATCCTGGGCCGTGGCCAGACGGGCCTGCAGGCTTTCGGCCAGTAATCACCAGCCAATAACAAATCGTCACGATTCCGACACAAATTGCTGCACTGCGGGAAAGGCTGAAAGATAAGGCCTTTCCGGCAGTCTGCTGCAATCTGGCCCGATTACACCCTCAAGAACCGTTGGCGAGCTAACGAAAAAGTCATAGGATATTTCCATATAACAAACATCACTAAAACGGTCTACGGCGGTTCTGATGCAACGGCTCCTTCTGGTTGCGGTTACCCTTCTCTCGGCAATGGTGCTTTCTCTTGGCGCACAGGCCAGCGTGCCCGCTATTCAGCCCGCCGGGCAGGGCACTAGCCTGGGTCCCCACATGGAGTTTCTGGAAGATCCGGAAGGACAACTGACCCTGCAAGACATCCGTGCCGGAGCCGGCTCTGGCGAATGGGTAAAACCGGGCACCAAGGCACCGGGCTTCGGCTACACCGGCTCAACCTACTGGGGCCGGCTGACTCTACCCCGTGCCCCCGCCAGTGATAACGAATTCCTGCTGGAGATCAGCTATCCGGTACTGGACCGGGTAATCGTCCACGTGCTGCAGGGAGGCGAGCAGGTTGCCCGCTTCCACCTCGGGGATCGCATTCCCTACCATGAGCGCCCCATTGACCACCCCAACCTGATCTTCCCGGTCTCACTGGCCCAGGATCAGCCCACAGAGGTTTACCTGCAGGTTACCAGCAGCAGCTCCCTGCAGGTGCCGCTGACCCTCTGGCGCAGCAATGACCTGGTTACCAAGACCTTTGAACACGGTTCACTGTGGGCGCTGTTCTATGGCTCACTGCTGGTTCTGGCGGTTTACAACCTGCTGATCTGGATGGCCGTCAGGGAGCGCTCCTACCTTTATTACGTGCTTTACGTCATGTCCATGGCCAGCCTGACCGCGGCCATTCACGGGATCACCTTCAAGGCATTCTGGCCCGACACCCAGGGCTGGAACGACACCATGCTGGTACTGTCCCTCAGCGGCATGGTGGTTGCCCCCGCCCTGTTCACCAGTAATTTCCTGCAGGTGAGCAACGCCAGACCCAGGCTCGACAAGGTCCTGCACGTTCTGGCCGTGATCGGTGGTATAACGGCCATCGGTGCTTTCCTGCTGCCCTACGGCACCATTATGGTCATAACCATCCTTGCTGCTGCGGTCACCATCGTGGCCTGCTTCACCACCGGCGTACTACGCTGGAAAGACGGCTTTCATGCCGCACGTTATTACAACATGGCATGGACTTTCATGCTCAGTGGCGGTCTGATTCTGGCCTTTAACAAACTGGGACTCCTGCCCCGCAACGGCTTTACCGAGAACGCCGCCCAGGCTGGCACACTGATCGAGGTACTGCTGCTGTCCTTCGCCATGGCCAACCGCATGAACTGGGAACGCCAGCAGCGGGAAGAAGCCCAATGGCAGGCCGCCGAGGTACAGAAGCGACTGCTGGATTCCCAGATTGAAATGAACCGGCAGCTGGACGAAAAAGTACGGGAGCGCACCGAGGCACTGGAAGAAGCCAACGAAAAACTGCTGACCCTGAGCACCACGGACGAGCTGACCCAGCTGAAAAACCGCCGCTACTTCGACCAGGCCTTTCGCACCGAGTATCAGCGCGCCTACCGGGAGAAATTTCCGGTCGCCGTCATGATGCTGGACATCGACCATTTCAAGGATCTGAACGATACCCACGGGCACCAGTTCGGTGACATCTGCCTGCAGGAAGTGGCCAGGACAATCCGCGCCAGCGTGCGCCGTCCGCCGGATCTGCCCGCCCGCTACGGCGGTGAGGAATTTGTGGTGGTACTGCCCAACACGGATCTCGACGGTGCCCTCACCGTGGCAGAAACCATCCGTAATGCGGTATCAGAACTGACAGTCTCCGCCGGCAACCTGTCGGTGCGTATGACGGTGAGTATCGGGGTGGCCTCGGAAGTTCCGGCAGACAATCAGGACGGAGCCGAGATACTTCTCAAGGCCGCCGACGAACGTCTGTACCAGGCCAAGGAAGAGGGCCGCAACCGGGTAAGGGGTGGACAGAACCAGGTCGCCTGATTGCCCCGGTTATTTACCCGGCATTGTCAGCAAACTCCGCAATCCAGCCCGCCACCTGCTGTGGCTGGTCCAGAATAATCCAGTGTCCCGCCTCCACCGGGCGACGGGTCAGCCCCGGCACCCACTGCTCCAGCCCCTCGGACAGCACCGGCCCTACGTAACGGTCGTTGCGGGGCTCGATCAGTTGCACCGGACACCGGGCATACCGTGGCCGGGGGTTAAGCAACCGGGGCAGCATATTGGCCCGGTACAGCATCACGCCCTTGCTGCCATCTTTTACCTGGGTCGGGTTGGTGTCCGGCTCGATTACCCCTTCCACATTGGCCAGATACTCTGTCCAGCGATTCGCCAGCACGGTCTTCCAGAGTAGCGGAGCCAGTACCGGCAACTGGAAGAACATCACGTACCACGAGCTACCCAGTTGCCGCAGCAGGCTTTCCTTGTCTGTCAGGGAAAGGCTCAGGGCCTTGCGGCGCAGCAGAAATCCAACATGGTCCAGGCAGGGGCCGGAGATGCTGGTAAAGGAACGTATCCGGCCGGTCAGCGGTCCATCGGTCACCGACTCCCAGCTCTGGATCGAGCCCCAGTCGTGGGCAGCCAGATGGAAGTCCCGTCCCGGGATCAGCCGATCCACCACCGCCTCCATGTCCGAAGCCAGCCGCGACAGCCGGTAGTCCCGCAAACGGGAAGGCACATCCGAGGCTCCTGCTCCCCGCACATCCCAGGCAATCACATGGAAACGATCCGCCAGGCACTCCGCCACCCGATTCCAGACGCTGTGGTTGTCCGGGTAGCCATGCACCAGCACCATGGCGGGATGGCTGCTGTCGCCCCAGCTACGGGCGAACAAACGGACTCCGGCGTTATCAATCCAGTGACCCTGGCTCATACTGCTACTCCTGTTCCGGGCGGAAATGTGCCGCCAGTATACCGGCACCGCTCCCGCCGGAAAGGACACCCACCGTGTTTTACAGGCCAATGGCCGGACAGGCCGGCCTGTCCCGGCGGCATTGTTACCCCGCCTCTTGCGGGATATATTGCGGTTACCGGGTAACTTGAGGTGCATCCATGAATCTGAACTACACCGCCGAAGAACAGGCCTTCCGGGAAGAGGTGCGAAGCTTTCTGGAAGAAAAACTGCCGGATGATATCGCCGCAAAGGTAAAAAGCTACCGGCGACTGTCAAAAAGCGATCACCAGCGCTGGCAGCGGATTCTCTCGGAGCAGGGCTGGTACGCCACCCACTGGCCGGAAGAGTACGGCGGAGCCGGCTGGACACCGGTGCAGAAACATATCTGGGATGAGGAATCCAACCGCTACGGTGCACCCCGTACCATTCCGTTCGGGGTCAACATGGTCGCCCCGGTGATCATCCGTTTCGGCAACGAGCAGCAGAAGCAATACTACCTGCCCCGGATACTCAGCGGCGAGGACTGGTGGTGCCAGGGCTACTCCGAACCCGGGGCCGGCTCGGACCTGGCCGGCCTGTCCACACGGGCGGTGCGGGACGGCGACCACTACGTCGTTAACGGCCAGAAAACCTGGACCACCCTGGGCCAGCACGCCAACCGCATTTTCTGCCTGGTACGCACCGATCCGGAAGCCAAGAAACAGGAGGGCATTTCCTTCCTGCTGATCGACATGGACAGCCCCGGCGTGACCGTCCGGCCCATCATCACCCTGGACGGGGAACACGAAGTCAACGAGGTGTTCTTCGAGGACGTACGGGTACCGGTGGAGAACCTGGTGGGGGAAGAGAACAAGGGCTGGACCTACGCCAAATACCTACTCACCTACGAGCGCACCGGCCTTGCCGGCATCGGTCTGACCAAAGCCGCGCTGGCCCATCTCAAGGGGCTGGCCTCGCGACAGCAGAAGAACGGCCGGCCACTGATTGACGACCCGACGTTCCGGCAGCGTATTGCCCGGGTGGAAATCGACCTGCAGTCAGCCGCCACGTCCAACCTGCGCATCATTGCCTCGGTGGAAGGGGGTGGCATGCCGGGCGCGGAAAGCTCCATGCTGAAGGTTCGCGGCACCGAAATCCGACAGCAGATCAACGATCTGGCCCGCCGGGCACTGGGCCCTTACGCCCTGCCTTTTGTCGAGGAGGAACTGGAGCCGGATTTCCACGGGGACTACCTGTCCGATCCGGATGCGGCCCCCATGGCCGCCCAGTACTTCAACAACCGCAAGCTGTCGATTTTCGGCGGATCCAACGAGATCCAGAAGAACATCGTGGCAAAAATGATTCTCGGACTCTGAGGGAGCGCGTATGGATTTCCGGCTCAGTGAAGAACAACAGATGCTGCAGGACACTGTGGCCCGTCTGGTCCGTGGCGAGTACAGCTTCGAAAAGCGCCTGGCATTCAGCCAGAGCGAGGCAGGTTTCAGCACGGATTTCTGGAAGCAGCTGGCAGAACTGGGACTGACCGCCGTGCCTTTTGGCGAGGAACTGGGCGGTTTTGGTGGTGGCGGCGTGGAAGTACAGTCCGTCATGGCCGAGCTGGGCAAGGGTCTCTGCCTGGAACCCTGGATGCAGTCCGTGGTGCTGGCCGGCGGCCTGATCAACCAGGCTGGCGACCCGACACAACGGGAGCGCTGGCTTCCCGGTATCGCCGACGGTTCCGTTCAGGCGGCCGTGGGGCTGCAGGAACCCCAGAGTTACTACGATCTGGACAATGTTGAAACCACCGCCCGCGCCAGCGGCGACGGCTACCGCCTGGATGGTCGCAAGGCCGTGGTGATCGGCGGGCACACGGCGGATCTGCTGGTAGTGTCCGCCCGCACCAGTGGCGACAGCCGCGATCCCCGTGGCCTTAGCCTGTTTGTCATCGAAGCCGGCACCCCGGGACTGGAACGACGCACCTATCCCACCATTGACGGAACCCGGGGGTGCGACCTCATTCTGGATGATGTGCAACTGGACGAAAGCGCCCTGCTTGGCAAAGAGGGCCAGGCCGCAGACATCATCCGCTATCAGACCGGCCGGGCTATCGCAGCCCTGTGCGGCGAGGCGGTCGGCGTGATGGAAATAGCCTGCGAGCGCACCCTGGAGTACCTGAAGCAGCGCAAACAGTTCGGCGTGCCGATCGGCAAATTCCAGGTACTGCAGCACCGCATGGTGGACATGATGTCCGAGCTGGAGCAGGCCCGTTCCATGGCCATTCTGGCCGCCAGTGTGGCCGACCAGCCGGCTACGGATGAGCGGCAGCGCACCCTGTCCGCCGCCAAACACGTGATTGGCCGCGCCGGCCAGTTCATCGCCGAGGCCGGCATCCAGTCCCACGGGGGCATCGGCATGACCTGGGAATACGACTTCGCCCACTACGCCAAACGACTGGTGATGATCAACCACCAGCTCGGTGATGATGACTTCCATCTTGAGCGATATGCCGCGCTGATGGAAACCCCTGCCTGAGCAGCGTGGCCCGATACCGGGTACTGACGAAGAGAAAGACAGAAAGGAAAAGAGCCGGCCAAGCGGCCGGCTCCGGACAGGCAGGACTTACTGGGTCAGCTGATAGATAAACACAATCAGCACAGCCACCGGAGTCACAAAGCGGATCAGGTTGTACCAGATCGCAAAGGCCCGGTCCTTCAGTGCCAGATCTGCCTGCAGCGCCTGTTTCGCCACAAACCAGCCAATGAAGATGGCAGTCAGCAGGCCTGACAGGGGCAGCATGATGTTGGCCGTGAAGTAATCCAGCAAATCAAAGATGGTCATGCCCTCAAAACGCTCGAACATACCCAGCGGCGCAAAACCGCTCCACTCGTTGAGGGACAGAATCGAGGCCACACCCAGGGCCCAGCAGGCAAAGCCGACAATCACGGCACAGCCGCCACGACCGATGGTGATCCGCTCTTCCAGCCATTCAGTGACCGGCTCCAGCAGGGAGATGCCGGATGTCCAGGCCGCAAACAGCAGCAGGATAAAGAACAGGGTGCCGAACAGGCTGCCCATGGGCATGCTGCCGAAGGCCAGCGGCAGGGTCTGGAAAATCAGTCCCGGACCAGCGCTGGGCTCCAGGTTGTTGGCAAACACCACCGGGAAAATCGCCAGCCCCGCCAGCAACGCCACCACGGTATCCATAATCCCCACCATAATGGCGGTGCGGCCGATGGACACATCCTGCCCCAGGTAGGAACCGTAGGCCATCATGATCGCCATACCGAGGCTCAGGGTGAAGAAAGCATGACCCAGGGCAATCAGCCAGCCATTCACGGTCAGGGCACTGAAATCCGGGGTGAACAGGAAGCTGACCGCCTCACCGAAATGGCCGGTGGTCATGCCATAACCCACGGTCACCAGCAGCAGCACAAACAGCGCCGGCATCAGGATATTCACCGCCCGCTCCAGGCCGGATTTCAAACCCTGGGCAACCACCAGTACCACCAGGATCATGAACACCGAGTGCCACAGCAGCAGTTCACCCGGATTCCCCAGCAGGTCACCGAACATGGCACCAATAGCATCGGAATTCTGACCGACAAAATCACCGCTGGCGGCATGACCGATGTAGGAGGCGGCCCAGCCACCAATGACCGAGTAGAAGGAGAGGATGATAAACGCCGCCAGCATGCCGATGATGGCAGAGGCACGCCAGAATGAAGACCGGGCGTTGCGGTCTGCCATCAGGCGCATGCTCATGATCGGGTTATGCCGTCCGCTGCGGCCGATCAGTACTTCCGCCATCAGAATGGGGATACCGATCACGGCGATACACAGCAGATAGACCAGCACAAAGGCACCGCCGCCATTGTCGCCGGTGACATAAGGGAACTTCCAGACATTACCGAGGCCGACCGCCGAGCCGGTGGCCGCCAGAATAAAGGCCAGCCGTGACGACCAGAGTCCCCGGTGGGGAGCTGCCGCTTGGGAATCACTCATAGTGTTATCCTGCGTTTGAATCAGGTGAATACAGGGTTCAGAAAGTTGTGCCGATCGACCGACCAGACATTGGGGCAGGATTCTGCCAGCAGATGGCGGCAGATGCCAGTTATACGGCGCTCCGGAACAACCGGAGCGCCGGGGTTTTGGCGCTTAACTAGCCGGTTTTGCTGGCAAAACGGGAAACCAGATCCTTCAGACCCCGGGACATCTTATCCAGCCGGTTACTGCTCTGTTTGGCAGATTCCGCCTGTTCGTCACTGCTGTCCGCCAGGCCGGAGATATTGACAATCTGCTGATTGATTTCTTCCGCCACCTTGCCCTGCTGCTCAAAGGCGGAGGACATGGCAATGAAGCTGTCGGACATGGCGCTGATGGAAGAAACAATATCTTCCAGGGTTTTGCCCGCCTGCTGCACCTTGTCCAGCCCCTGTCCGGCGACCGCCTCCCCTTCCCGGGTGGCATCCACCGCCTGCTCCACCTGCTGACGGAATTCGTCGATCACTGACTGGATCTGGACGGTCGAGTCCCGGGTACGCCTTGCCAGGGAGCGCACCTCGTCGGCCACCACCGCAAAGCCGCGACCCTGTTCCCCGGCCCGGGCCGCTTCAATGGCGGCGTTCAGGGCCAGCAGGTTGGTCTGCTCGGCAATCTCGGAAATCAGACTGGCCGCCTGACCGATGCTCTCGGTGGACTCGCCCAGCTTGCCGATGGCCTGGCCGATGCCGTTCACCCGGCTGACCAGTTGCTCTATGGCCGTCAGCGCTTCACGGCTGAGATCACTGCCGGACTGGGCATACTGGTCCGCTTCCCGGGCTTCCTGCACGTTGGTATTCACCGAGTCCGCCACCTCCTGGATCGAGGCCGTCATCTCGTTGATGGCGGAAGCCACCTGCTCCGTCTCCGCCCGCTGGCGCTCAATGGCTCCGGCGCTGCCACTGATTGCCTGGTGGCTTTGGTCTGCCTGCTCCTGTAACAACTCTGACTGGTCCTCGATGCGGGCCAGGGCGGTACGTATCCGCGCCTGTTCACTGACCAGCACCATCGCGAGTTGCCCATACAGGCCTCGCTCATCGCTGTAGGTACGCGCCACCACCGGATCACTGAAAGCATCCGGACGCAGTGCCAGCAGCCGCTTCAAACGACGTGTCACCAACCCGTTGACCACGCCCGCCGCAAACAGGTGCCCAACCAGAAGCAGTACAGCACCCAACACCGGGGAGCCCTGCCACAAAGCCAGCATGCCCAGCAGGAAGGAAACACCAAAAGGCCAGAAATTCCGCACCAGCCCCTTGAGCCGGTACGCCAGGGGGCTCACGGACTTGCGAGTACTCAGCTTACGGTAAAGCCGCGCCGCCCGGTCTTTCTGTGTCTCCTCCGGAGCCACCCGTACCGATTCATACCCGATCAGCTCGCCGTTCTCTTTCACCGGGGTCACATAGGCGCTGACCCAGTAGTGGTCGCCGGTTTTGGTGCGGTTCTTGACGATCCCCATCCAGGCCTTGCCGGCCTTGAGATAGTTCCACATATCCGCGTATACCGCCGGAGGCATGTCCGGGTGACGGATAATGTTGTGAGGCGAGCCAACCAGCTCTTCCCGGCTGAAGCCGCTAATTTCCACGAAATCGTCGTTGCAGTAGGTGATCACACCCCGGGGGTCGGTGGTGGTGATCAGTCGCGACCCCTCGCGCATCCTGACTTCTTTCTGGGTAACCGGAAGGTTCTCTCGCATAAAGCTCTGGCCTGTTAATAACGAGGGCAACCCGCCGGGTTGCCCTGATTGATTCCGCATTGCTAACAGAATAGACAAATATCAATGCAATACGCATGCGGATTACCCGCATCTTCAAGGTTTAGCGGCCGAAGCGCACCGTTCTTGAATCAGGTGCGACCTTATGTCGCAAGTCTCGCGCGGGGATGAAAGCGGGCATTGATCCACAGAGAAAAGGCAATGACTGCGCCGCCGATGGCGAGCCGGAGCAGGTCGGCATCCCGGTTCCAGATCAGCAGGTTGACCAGCAGGCCCGCCGGCACCAGGGCGTTATTCATCACCGCCAGGCTGCCGGCATCCACCTCGCAGGCACCCCGGTTCCAGAGATAGAGCCCCAGACCGGAAGCCGCCAGACCCAGCCAGCCGAGAATACCCCACTGCAGGCCGGTGGAAGGCAGTTTGCTGCCATCGCCAAATATCAGGAAGGACGGCAGGGCAATCACGATCGCCCCGAAGAAAAAATAACCGAAGGTCCGGTAAGCAGGCAGGTCCGAAGGCCAGTGCTGCATGGTGTGCTTGTAGCCCACCTGGCCTGCGGCAAAGGTGAGGTTGGCAAGCTGCAATAACAAGAAACCGGTCAGGAAATCTGCGCTCAAGCCATCGTAGCGGATAATACCCGCTCCCAGGGTCGCGACCACCGCCGCCAGCAGGGCCACCGGTGAGAAACGGCGGAACAGGGCATCATCCAGCAGGGTCACGTACAGGGGCGTGAAGATGGTGAACAACAGCACTTCCGGCACGCTCAGATAGGCAAAGGAACGGTAAAGACACAGATAGGTAATACCGAACTGCAGCATACCGCTGACGGTGATACCCAGTTTCAGCCCGGAGGGCACCCCCCGAAAGCGGGTCAGCGGCAGAAACACCAGTGCGCCGAGTGCCACCCGGGTGAGCACCGCAAAGTCGCTGTCCACCTGCCCGGCTAGAAATTCACCGATCAGACTGAAAGAAAACGCCCAGAGTACCGTTACAAATACCAGTTTTGTCATGCCAGCTACACCGCCCGGTTTACGAGGTGACGGACTTTACCCTGACTGGCCACCCGGTGGCCAGTACGGTGGGGTCGGAGACCGGAATCCGTTATCATCCCGGCATTCCACTACCCATCCAACGGCAGGTTTAGCCGTTTTTACACCGGACCGACTTCCATGGATGAACAGAACCAGCCACTGCCTGAAGCCCGCCAGCCGTTGCTGGCCCGCACACTCAGTGAATGGCGAACCCTGGCGCTGCTGGGCGGCCCTATCCTGATTGCCCAGGTAGCGCAGATGGCCAACGGTGTGATCGATACCGTAATGGCCGGCCACGCCAGCGCCCGGGATCTGGCCGCCGTGGGCATTGGCAGCAGCCTGTGGATGCCGTTGTTTCTGTTTTTCATGGGTCTGCTGGGGGCTTTGCAGCCGATCATTTCCGGTTACAACGGTGCCCGCACCCATGAGCGCATCATGCCTGCTACCTGGCAGGGGCTCTACCTTTGCGCGGGGGGTTCGGTGGTGATGATCCTGCTTCTGACCAACGTGCAGCCGATTCTCGATCTGCTGAATCTGGATGCGCCCACCGCAGCCATCACCCAGGGCTATCTGGATGCTTTTTCCTGGGGCGTTCCGGCGCTGTTGCTGATGACGGCGCTGCGGGGGCTGACGGACGGCCTGGGCCATACAAGGGTGATCATGGGCTTCTCGGTACTCAGCACCCTGATCAACCTGCCGGCCAACTATATCTTTATTTACGGCAAGCTGGGGATGCCCGCCATGGGCGGCATCGGCTGCGGCTGGGCCACCACCCTGTCGAACGGCATTGCGGCTGTGGCCATGCTGGTCTATCTGAACCGCAGCGCCGCCTACCGCCGCTTTCATATCTGGGCGGAGCGGGCAAAACCGGACTGGCAGGGCCTGCGTTATATCCTCTCCATTGGCGTACCGATCGGTTTCACTATCTTTGTGGAGGCCAGCCTGTTTGCAGTGATCGCCCTGTTCCTGGCACCACTGGGGCCGGTGGTGGTTGCCGGACACCAGATTGCCCTGAATGTGGTGTCCCTGCTGTTCATGCTGCCCCTGAGCCTGGGCATGGCACTGACCCTGCGCATCAGCTTCCTGATGGGGGCCGGTGCGCCGGATACCGCACGGCTGAACGCACGCAGTTCACTGATTCTGGCCGCATCCATTGCGCTGGTGTTTGCCAGCCTGCTGTTTGCCTTTACCGCCGAAGTGGCGGCGCTCTACACCAGTGACGAAGCCGTACAGGCGGTCAGTAGCACGCTGCTGATGTTCGCCGCCCTGTTCCAGATTGCCGATGTCATTCAGGTGACCTGCATCAGCGCCCTGCGCGGTTACAAGGACACCCGCATTCCCATGTTCATCATGCTGTTTTCGTTCTGGTGCGTGGCATTGCCACTGGGATGGGTACTGACTTTCCGGGACTGGCTGGTACCCGCCATGGGGGCACCGGGGTTCTGGGTGGCACTAACGGTGGGACTGGGCTGTGCCAGTGTGTTGCTGGGGAGCCGGCTGTTCCTGTTCCGGCCAAGGATGGAGCTGTTCCGATAAGTCCGAGGCGGGCTAGTCGGCGTAGACCACCCGGTCCCGCCCCCCGGTCTTGGCCTGATACAGGGCACTGTCTGCCCGCTCCAGCCAGGACTCAACACTCTCGCCGTGCTGCAGCATGGCCACACCGAACGACGCGGTCACCCGGCCACCCGGGTGACGCACATATTTGCGGATAATCTGTTGCAGGTGGGCCAGTACACGCTTCTGGCCCACGTCGTCCACACCTGGCAGCAGCAATACGAACTCTTCGCCACCAAACCGGAATATCCGGTCGGCCCGACGGGTATGCTGCTCCAGCACCGCGGCCAGATCCACCAGTACCTCGTCACCAACACTGTGGCCGTAGCTGTCGTTGATCTTCTTGAAGTAATCCAGATCCAGCACCACCAGGGAATAGGAGGCACCGGTGCGTTCGGCATCCACCACAGCGCTTTCGAGCTCCTCGTCCATGCTGCGGCGGTTTTTCACGCCGGTCAGCGGGTCCACCGTCGCCATCTGCTCCAGCCGGCGGCGCTGTTCCGCGTTACGGTGGGCAAACACAAAGGCACAGGAACTGACCACCAGGGCGGTAGCCACAAAGGTCCACTTCTGGACTTCCGAGGAATAGATGCCGGACTGAACCAGCAACGCGCCGACCGCCCCTGCATTCAGCACAATCGCGAGTCGCGGGTCGGTAAGGAAAAACGTCGTCACCAGACAGGGATACAACCAGAACAGTCCCGGCTCACCGGCCGCCATGCCAACCACCACTGCGCCACTGCAGGTCATGACGGCCATGAACAGGCCACCACGACGGGTATCCCCGGTAATCCAGGAGTAGGACATGCCCACCGTCACGCACAACAAAATGACGAGATCCACAATACCCGCCAGATTATTGCCCTGAGCAAAGCGCAGCACGGCGAACGGGGTAATCCCCAAAATCGCGCTCATGCCCAGCATGGTGATGATGGACAGTCGGAAGTCGGTTCTCAGTCGGTACAGCATCCGGTTTATGACCCGATCGACGAAATTGAAAACAAACATAGTACCGGATTGGCCGGAATTCATCCTCTTGTTGTACTACTTTTTACATTGCAACCGATCCTTTAGAGAGTAGACTTTCAGATTGTTGCACCAAAGGAAAGCACCACCTTGTCCGATCTGGTACGTATCGCGCCCGGCGCGCTGGCAATAGGCAAACCGCTGCCCTGGACCGTCTACGATTCCAGCGGCAATCTACTGTTGCGCCAAGGGCATGTCATTCATACCAATGCCCAGCTTGAACAACTATTCGAGCGCGGTCTGTTCAAACCACGACTGATCCGCAAGGCCGTGGAGGAAAACTTCAAGGACACCCGGGCCCGCAACCCCTTTGCCGACTACCCGGAACTGCTCGACACCCTGGAAATCACCCTCAATTCCATTGCCAACAAGGAATCCAATGCCCGCTCCCGCCTGCTGGGTCTCACCCGGATGATCGGACGGATGTGCGACGAAGCACCGGATGCCAGCCTGGGGCTGATTCATCTGTATTCCGTGGAACCCCGGTTCTACGAACAGATCCTGTTCTACGGCATCCTGTGCCATTTTATCGCTCGGGAATTCGGACTTTCCGACAAACGTGCCAGTGTGCTGACCGCCGCAGCCCTCACCGCCAACCTGGCCCTGGTGCCGGTGGCCGACAAGCTGAACGCCTCGAAAAAAGTGCTCACTGACCAGGAGCGTGGGGTTATCCGCACCCATCCCGAACGCAGCGTCAATGCTCTGGAAGCCGCCGGGATCGACAACCAATTACTGCTGCGTGCCGTTATACAGCATCACGAACGGGCGGATGGTTCCGGCTACCCCCGGGGGCTCAGCGGAAACGACATACTGCCGGAAGCGGAAATCATCGCTCTGGCAGAACGCTATGTCGCGATGATCACCCGCCGCGCCTACCGCGACCGGCTGGGCGTTGCCGATGCCCGAAGGCTGATCAATAACATGGCGGATGGCCACCTGCGGCCGGCCATTCCCCGATCCCTTCTGAAAGTACTCACCGACTATCCGCCGGGCATTCTGGTGCGGCTGGTCAATGACGAAATTGCTGTGGTCACCGGCCGGCCTGTGCACGCCCGGGGGCCGTTTGTGAAGGCCATTATCAATCCCCGGGGCGAACGCTATAACGGCACCTTCGAACGGGATTGCAGCCAGCTGGATTACAACATCCGCCAGCAGGAGGAGCCCGAAACCATGCCCTCCATGGACTTCGGGCTGGTGTGGGGATTGCGCTGAAGCACCTTCAGCTTTCCAGCGTTACATGGCGCGGCACATCCAGCCCGCGGCTGGTTCGGGCCAGTTCCGCCAGCAGCGCACTGCGGGTCACGATACCCACCAGACGGCCATGATCCACTACCGGAAACACCTTGGGCCGACCCGGTCCCAGATCCTGGGCCAGGTCCACTACTGACATCTCGGGCGAGATGGTGACCACCTCCGATTTCATCACATCATCCACCGTGGGATCGCCTTCACCGTGGTAGCTGCTCACCAGCAGGGCGTGAATACAATCCTGCTCGGAAACAAACCCCAGCACATGGCGGTGATCGTCCACCACCGGCAGGCCGGTCACATGATTGGCCAGCAGGGCTTTGACCACCCGCGTCAGCGGCGTACCGCAACGTATCGGTTCAATATGATTCCACATCACGTCGGATGCTTTGAGTGAACGCATTGAGGGTCTCCCGGAAGCGTATGTCAGTTCATATCTTCAATTATGCATGCCTCTAACAATAGGCAAAGCCACCGGAATTGAAAACACAAACCCACACCGGTTTCACAATTCCGGCGGTTAATCTGACCCGCATCAAGCCTTCTGTATGATTTCCATACTGATTTCGGCAAACCGCTCAAGCAGCGGCTCGGGCATGTCATGCCCCAGACCGTCGATCATCACCAGCCGGGCATGGGGCAACAGGTACTTGAGCTGCTCGCCAGCCGCCGGACGTACCAGCGGATCTGCCTTGCCATGGATAATCGCCACCGGCATCTGCAGCCGGCGGGTGGAGTCCGCAAAACCGCCGGTGGCCAGAATGGCGCGGGTCTGGCGCAGCAGGCCCGCAGGATTATAGGCGCGCCGGTAATTCTCGATCATCTGCTGGCGCAGCCGGACCGGATCAGCGGGGTATCTGGGGCTCTGGATCGCCTGCCAGAAGTTCATGGAACGTTTGACCACCGAGGCTTCATCGTGGCCTTTGGCACCTACCCCGGACAGTTTGACGATCAGGCCCGGCTTGGGCATTGGCAGCTTCGGACTGTTGGTGGAGGTCATCATCAGAGTGACTGACTTCACCCGTTCAGGCCAGGTGGAAGCCACCAACTGGCTGATCATGCCACCCATGGACACGCCCACCAGATGAGTCTCACTGATATCCAGAGCATCCATAATCCCTTTAACATCCGCCGCCATATCCCGCAGCGTGTAGGGTGCCCGAACCGGGAGCCCCGCCTTGCTGCGGACCATGGCCGCTACCGGATGACCCTCCACACGCGTCTGCAAATGCGTGGACAGACCAATATCCCGGTTATCGAAGCGAATGACCCGGTAACCTTCCCGGGCATACTGCTCCAGCAGATCTTCCGGCCACAAGGTCATCTGCCCCCCGAGCCCCATAATGAAAATGACTGGCTCCCCCTGCGGATTGCCACGGGTTTCGACACAGAAGGACAGACCATTGGCCTCTACTTGCTGGACCTGGGGTGCTGCGCTGTCGATCGGCGTTGCAGTTGCTGGTTGGTTCATATCTTTTAACTCGCTGATTTTTTCCTACAGACTACCGGTCCTGACGGATTTGCCAATACCCGCCGGGACGCAAAACCCCGGACAAACAGGCAACCGGGCGGCCACAGAGCTGCAATCAACCGTTTACAGGCAAAAATATCCGACTAAACTCAACAGGTTACTTTCTTAAAATGATTGAAAGCCCGGCGTGAGCCGGATCAGAACGGGATTGAACCATGGAAACCATCGAAGCATTGATTACGAGTGTGAACGGTCTGGTATGGGGTCCGCCCATGCTGGTGATGATTCTTGGCGTGGGACTTTTCCTGAGTATCGGCCTGAAGCTGATGCCGGTACTCAAGCTGGGGGCCGGCTTCCGGCTGATGTGGAAAGGTCGTACCGGCGAAGAATCCGAGGGGGAGATACCGCCCTTCCAGGCGCTGATGACCGCCCTGTCCGCCACTGTGGGCACAGGCAACATTGCCGGTGTGGCAACCGCGGTATTCCTGGGGGGCCCGGGTGCCCTGTTCTGGATGTGGCTGACCGCCCTGGTAGGCATGGCCACCAAGTACTCCGAAGCGGTACTGGCAGTACGTTTCCGGGAAGTGGATGAACGCGGTGCCTATGTGGGTGGCCCCATGTATTACATCCGTAACGGCCTGGGTTCCAAATGGGCCTGGCTGGGCGTGCTGTTCGCGGTGTTTGCCGCCATTGCCGGTTTCGGTATCGGTAACACGGTGCAGGCCAACTCGGTGGCGGATGTACTCAACGCCAACTTCGGGCTGCCCCACTGGGTCACCGGGGTGGTGCTGATGATTCTGGTGGGGATGGTGCTGATCGGCGGTATCCGTCGTATCGGCCAGGTAGCCAGTTCCCTGGTGCCGCTGATGGCAGTGTCCTACGTCATTGCCGGACTGATCGTGCTGGCCATCAACGCCACCGAGATTCCCGCTGCCTTTGCTCTGGTGTTCGAGCACGCCTTCAGCCCCATTGCGGCGCAGGGCGGCTTTGCCGGTGCGGCGGTCTGGGCGGCGATCCGCTTTGGTGTGGCCAGGGGCATTTTCTCCAACGAGGCAGGCCTGGGCTCCGCTCCCATCGCCCATGCTGCGGCACAGACCAACAGCCCCATCAACCAGGGCATGGTGGCCATGCTCGGCACTTTTATCGACACCATCATTATCTGCACCATCACCGGGCTGGTCATCATTACCTCCGGTGTCTGGACCAGCGGCGAGTCCGGTGCCGCACTCACCTCCATGGCTTTCCAGGCGGCGCTGCCCGGTTTTGGCAACTACATTGTGGCCATTTCCCTGGCAATCTTTGCCTTTACCACGACCCTCGGCTGGTCTTTCTACGGTGAGCGGTGCGTGGAGTTCCTGTTCGGGGTGAAAGCCATCGTCCCCTACCGGGTGCTGTGGATTCTGGCGATTCCCCTGGGTGCCACGGTCAATCTGGGCATGATCTGGCTGGTGGCGGACACCCTCAACGCCATGATGGCCCTGCCAAACCTGATCGCCCTGCTGCTGCTCAGCCCGGTGGTATTCCGCCTGACCCGCGAGCACTTTGAAAAACAGAAGGCAACCGGCGGCTGACGTTATGCGGACAGCGCATAACCATGTTCGCAAATAATCGGATGAGACAGATCAAGTACCCTTGTTTCTGTCTCATCCGCCACCATCCATACTCGTATACACTGAGTAATGCTGAACAGCCAACCAACGAATGACAGGAGAGTGATTATGAGTCTGCGTCTAGGCGATACCGCGCCGGATTTTGAACAGGATTCCAGCGAAGGCACCATCCGTTTCCACGAATGGCTGGGCGACGGCTGGGGGGTACTGTTTTCCCACCCGGCGGACTTCACCCCGGTATGCACCACCGAGCTGGGCCTGACCGCCAAGCTGAAGGACCAGTTCGCCAAACGTAACGTGAAGGCCATCGCCCTGAGCGTGGACCCGGTGGACTCCCACAAGGACTGGATCAACGACATCAACGAAACCCAGGGCTGCACGGTGAACTTCCCGATCATCGCCGATGAGGACCGCAAGGTTTCCCAGCTCTACGACATGATCCACCCGAACGCTGATAACAGCCTGACGGTCCGCTCCCTGTTCGTGATCGACCCGAACAAGAAGATTCGCCTGATCATCACCTACCCGGCCAGTACCGGTCGTAACTTCAACGAGATCCTGCGGGTGATCGACTCACTGCAGATGACCGACGAGCACAAGGTGGCCACGCCGGGTAACTGGGAAAGCGGTGAAGACGTGGTAATCGTGCCGTCCCTGCAGGACGAGGACGAAATCGCCCAGCGTTTCCCGAAGGGTTACAAGAAGGTGAAGTCTTACCTGCGGATGACACCGGATCCCCGTTCCAACTGGAGCGGTGATTAATCGTTAGTGCCGCTGGCAAGATGAAAAAGGCGGGCCCGCCAGGGCCCGCCTTTTTTGTGTCCGGTCATTGCCAGTTGCGGGGCACCTGACCTTCCCGGATACGCTGGGGATGGTTCCCCACATCCACTCGCGCCAGCTCACTGGCAGTTTCTATATCAATCACCGACATCTGGTCCGTTTCACTCCAGGAGATATAACAACGGTCGCCGCGGCTGTTGGTGGTGACCCAGTAGGGTTTCTTGCCCAGATCGGTCAGCAGGGTGTGCTCGAAGGTTTCCCGATCCACGATGGCCACATAATCGCTCATGGTGCCGGCCACACAGAGGGTATCCCCGTCCGCGTTCATGGCAATGCCGTGGTGGGCCGAGTCATTCACATAGTCGGAGCGGGGCACATCGGGAATCAGGTTCGGCAACTCGGCCAGCCGGGTTATCGCATCCTTTTCCATATCGAACTCCACGAACCCGTGCAGGAATGACAACTGGAAATAGAAGAAGCGACCATCCGGCGTGTGCGCCATCGGCCGGATCGCGGAACTCAGGTGGCCGAGACCGGCCTCCTCCAGCTTGTCGCCGATATCAAACTGGCGAATGATCTCATGGCTTTTGGCATCCACCACCTGAAAGCGCCGGTCACCCTTGGTGAAATCCAGCCACTCGGTATCAAACGGCGTGAAAACAAATCCGATACTGGCGTGGTAGATCTTTGAGCCGTCCTCCGAATAGACGTTCTCATGCGGTGAGTTGCCGGAGGGGAACCGGCCGGTTTCCTCACCAGTCTGTACATCCAGGATATGCACCACCTTGCCGGTGGATGCGGATACCGCCACTTCGGTGCCGTCCGGTGACAGGGCCATGTGGTCCGAACGATAACCGTCTACCTCAAAGCGCCACGCAACCTCACCGGTGAGGGTATCAATGGCCACCACATCGGCAAAGCTGGGCCGGGAGACCACCAGCAAACGCCCGTCGTGACTGCTGTACATGTCATCGACATACTGGTTGTTACCTTCACCGACAAACTCCCGGATGCCCCAGAAGGCGATCCGGTGCACCAGGCTGTCGTTGATTTCCGCCATCCGCTCATCCTTGTCCGGTATACCGTTGATACGGCCCAGATGTTCATAGGATTGCGCGTCGATCACATCGATCATGCCTTCCCAGTTGTTACCCACAAAAATCACATGCCGGGCAGGGGCATCCTCACCCGCCTGGCCGAACAGAAACCCGGACCAGAACAGGAAAACAAGGAACGAAACGCGACGGATCAGGGACAGCACAACCATTCAGATAACCTCTTATTGTTACTTATCCGCGCATTGTCGCCTGACCGGTCGCCCGGGTAAACCATGCAGACTCACGTGACGAGACCGGCTAGCCCCCATGGAGGTAACGCCCCAGGAAACTGACGGCGGCATCCATGGCCGTATCATTCAGGAAAAATGTCAGACCATGGCCCCGGTACTCCAGCAGCACCATTTCCGTATAGACACCCCGGGCGGCGAGGGCGGCCTGGAAGTCCGTGCTGTGGTTAACCGGTACCAGCGCGTCCCATCTTCCATGGAACAGAAAGAATGGCGGTGCTTGCGAGGTAATATGACTGACCGGGGATGCCGCCTCATAACGCCCGGGCATCTCTTCCATCCGGCCACCGAGGAAATCCCGCAGGATTCGTCCGGAGCCAGCCGGTAATCCATGTTCATGACCACAAATCCGTGGCTGGCCAGGCGGTCAACAGCAGGCTTCCAAGAAGTAGCCAGAAATGGGTCCGGATGCGGCGGCGGATACTATTCAATGGATCTGTCTCCGGAGTTATCTGTGGTCATTGGAGAAATACGAATCCTCCCCTAACCCGGACTATCAAGCCAGAAGAATCACCACAAACAAAAAAAAGGGCGGACATCCTGTCCACCCCTTTCAACATCTCATTTGGAGGTCAGCCTGAGGCTTCGCTATCAGAACGGCGTTGACCAGCCTTCCGGTACAAAGCCTTCGCGGATACGCTGGGGATGGTCACCCACATCAACGCGGGCCACTTCCTCTCCGCTCTCGTAGGAGATCACTGACATCTGGTCCGTGCCACTCCAGGAGATGTAGCACTTGTCGCCATCCTTGTTGGTGGTCACCCAGTAAGGCTTCTCACCAATGTCCGGCAGGATCTCGTAGTCGAAGGTCGCGCGGTCAACAATGGCCACGTAGTCGCTCATGGTGCCCGCCACACACAGGGTGTCACCGGCCTCGTTCATGGCAATACCATGGTGGGCAGAGTCGTTCACATACTTGTAACGCGGTACATCCGGAATCAGGTTAGGCAGCTCCGCCAGGCGGGTTACCTTGTCTTCCCACATGTCATACTCGACAAAGCCGTGCAGGAACGACAGCTGGAAGTAGAAGAAACGCTCTTCCGGGTCGTGGGCCATGGGGCGGATCGCCGGGCTCAGATGGCCAAGGCCGGCGGCTTCCAGCTTGTCCGCGAAGTTGAATTCCTCAACGGTTTCCAGGGTCTTGGCATCCACCACCTTGAAAATGCGCTCGCCCTTTGTGAAGTCTGCAGATTCCTTATCCAGCGGGGTAAACACATAACCGATGCTGGCGTGGTAGATCAGCTCGCCGTCCTTGGAGTAGACGTTTTCGTGAGGGGAATTACCGGAATCAAAGCGACCGCGTTCTTCACCGGTTTCCACATCCAGAACGTGGACCACATTGCCGGTGGAAGCGGATACCGCCACTTCGGTGCCATCCGGAGACAGCGCCATGTGATCCGAACGCAGGCCTTCTACCTCGAAGCGCCATTCGATTTCACCGCTGGCGATATCAATGGCTACCACATCGGCGAAACTGGGGCGTGAGACCACCAGCAGACGGCCATCCGGGGTGCTGTACATGTCATCCACATACTGGTCATTGCCCTCGCCAATGGCGTGACGGATGAACTGGAAGCCGATCAGGCTGATCGGGTTCAGGGTGATCTCGGTCATCCGCCTGCGCTTGTCCGGGATACCGTTGATGCGACCCAGACGCTCGTAGGTGTCGGCATCGATCACGTCGATCATGCCTTCCCAGTTGTTACCGACAAAAATAACGTCCTGGGCTTGCTCAGGATTACCCGGATTGATTTCCGGCTCGGGATCGTTGTTCCACCACCAGGCGTTGGCACCGGTGGAGGCGGTACCGGCCATCAGGGCCAGTGCCATACAGGCGGCGGGACGGAATCCCGTGCGTGAGGATTTGGAGAAGAGTTTCATCGTCATTTCCCGTGATTTTTATTGTTACTGTACAAGTGTGATTTTACAGCTGCGTACACTTGTACACTGAACACTTCATCACGTTCTATGACAATTCTGACGCAGGGGGTGTCAAGACAGTCAATTCTGACACCCCCTACTTGTCAGTTGGGCCAACCGGAGTCCGCATACACGGGGGCTCCGGCTGAGCGAGGCAGAAGATCAGAAGGCAGGAACCACCGCTCCCTCATATTCTGTTTTGATGAACTGGCGCACATCCTCGGAAGTCAGGGCTTCAGCCAGCTTCTGCAGGGCTTCATTGTCCCGGTTGTCTTCATGGACCACCAGGATGTTTACGTACGGGGAATTGGCACCTTCAATCACCAGTGCGTCGTCGGTGGGATTCAGGCCCGCTTCCAGCGCGTAGTTGGTGTTGATCAGTGCCAGGTCCACCTGATTGAGAATGCGCGGCAGGGTAGCGGCTTCCAGTTCCTTGAAATCCAGGTCTTTGGGATTCTCTGCAATGTCACGTGGGGTGGCGGTGATCTTGCTTTCGTCCTTGAGTTTGATCAGGCCGGCTTCCTGAAGCAACAGCAGGGCACGACCACCGTTGGTGGGGTCGTTGGGGATGGCCACGACGGAACCCTCTTCCAGTTCGCCCAGGGATTCGATGCGGCTGGAGTAGGCTCCGAAGGGCTCAACGTGTACGCCCTGGATAGACACCAGGCTGGTGCCGCGGCCATCGTTGAATTCGTCCAGGTAGGGCTGGTGCTGGAAGAAGTTGGCATCCATGCGCTTCTGGTCGACCTGTACGTTGGGTTGTACGTAGTCGGTGAAGACGCGGACGGTGAGGTCGATGCCCTGTTCTTTGAGGGCCGGTTTGATGTGCTCGAGTATTTCCGCGTGGGGGACCGGGGTGGCGGCTACGGAGATTTCTTCAGCCTGGGTGAAGGTTGCCGCTGTCAGGGCGGTGAGGGCCACCAGAGTCTTTTTCAGGTTCATTCGTTGTTTCTCCCTACTTTATGGATTCGGTATGGGTGTACGGGCCGCTACGGGGTAAGGGTTTCCAGAACACGCCCGTAAATACGTCCCTGTAGGGCTCGGGTCGCGCCATCCCTGGCGCTCCACGGTTCTGGAAACCCTTACCCCGCACCGGCCCTATATCAATCTTGTGCCGAACGCTTGAGAATAATCGGTTGCGTCCCTTGTTCCAATACTGCTTGTTACTTACGGCTGAAATACAGAACCAGTCGGTCTCCCAGCATTTGTAACAACTGGACGAAGATCACCAGCAACGCGACGGTGATGATCATGACGTCGGTCTGGAAGCGCTGGTAGCCGAAGCGGATGGCCAGGTCGCCGAGGCCGCCGCCGCCGACTACGCCGGACATGGCGGCGTAGGAGACGAGGGTGATGGCGGTGACGGTGATGCCGGCGATGATGCCCGGCAGTGCTTCCGGGAGCAGGGCTCCGAAGATGATCTGTTTGACGCTGGCACCCATGGCCTGGGTGGCTTCTATGATGCCGCGGTCGACTTCCCGCAGGGAGGTTTCTACCAGTCTCGCGAAGAAGGGTGCGCCGCCGGCGACCAGCGGGGGTATGGCACCGGCGACTCCCAGGGAGGTGCCGACGATGATGACGGTGACGGGGATCATGACGATCAGCAATATGATGAACGGCACTGAACGCAGGACGTTGACCACGAAGGACAGGATGGCATAGGCCACCGGTTGTTCCAGCAGCTGGCGTTTGCCGGTTAGGAACAGCAGTACACCGACCGGCAGGCCGATGAGGACGCTGAACAGCAGGGACATGCCGACCATGACCAGGGTGTCCCAGCTGGCCCAGCCGATTTCGGTCCAGTCGACGTTGGTGAGCAGGTCTTCCATTATCTCAGTACCTCCACGTGTACGTCGGCGGCTTCGAGGGCCTGCATGGCAACGCCAAGATCACCGCCCACCAGGGACAGGGTGAGCTGGCCATAGGGGGTGTCCTTGATGTGGTCGATGCGGCCGGAGAGGATGCTGAAATCCACCCCGGATTCCCGCGCCACGCTGCCCAGCAGGGGCTTGTAGGTAGATTCACCCCGGAAGGTGAGGCGCAGGATGCGGCCTTCGGCGTGTTGCAGGTCCTGCTGCAGTTCTTCCCGGTCGATGCTTTCGCTTTCAAACACGAAATCCCGGGTGGTGGGGTGCTTCGGGTGCAGGAACACGTCGGTGACCGGGCCCATTTCCACCACGCGGCCGGCATCCATCACTGCCACCCGGTCACAGACCCGGCGCACCACGTCCATTTCGTGGGTGATCAGTACGATGGTCAGGCCCAGTTCCCGGTTGATGTCCGCCAGCAGTCTCAGTACTGACTGGGTGGTTTGCGGGTCCAGGGCGCTGGTGGCTTCGTCGCACAGCAGGATGGTGGGGCGACAGGCCAGCGCCCGGGCAATGCCCACACGCTGCTTCTGGCCACCGGAGAGCTGGGACGGGTATTTGTTGGCGTGGGCTTCCAGGCCCACCCGCTTGAGCAGTTCATCCACCCGGCTGCGGATTTCCTCGCGGCTGTAGATTTTCGCCAGTTTCATGGGGAAGGCGATGTTGTCCGCCACGGTCTTGGAAGACAGCAGATTGAAGTGCTGGAAGATCATGCCCACCTTGCGGCGGAAGGCCCGCAACTCGGCGGGGCTGTATTCCGACACTGTTTCACCGTCGATCAGGATGCGGCCATCGGTGGGCGGCTCGAGCTGGTTGATCAGTCGCACCAGGGTGGACTTTCCGGCACCGGAGTGGCCGACAATGCCGAACACTTCCCCGGTTTCCACGGTCAGGCTGGTGGGATGCAGGGCGGGTACTTCCCGGCCTTCCACCTGGTAGGATTTCTGTACCTGGTCAAATTCAATCACAGGTCGGTCGTCTCCGGTTCGGCGTGGGCATTAGCTGGGTAAAGGGCGCGATTATAAACCAATCGGCAGACAAACCCGAATCCGCACTGTCCCTGACGGATACCAATTATTACATGACAACTACATGTTAACTGCTAAACTCAATAACCGTCTGACCCCCATATAAAATCCGAGGTAGAACCGACGTTGACATCATCAACCGACTCTCAGCCTTCACGGATGAAATCCACCCAGGCATGGGTGACCTATCTGAGCAAGGTGGAGCTGCCGGTACTGGCCAACACCCTGCGTCAGATCAATGAACTCACTGACAGCACCAACAGCACCGTCAATGAACTGGCCAATGTGATTCTCAACGATGCCCAGCTCACCTCCCAGGTGCTGCGACTGTCCAATACGGTTTTCTATAACCAGACCCGTACCCAGGTCAGCACCGTCAGCCGCGCTATTACCCTGATCGGCTTTGACTCGGTCAAGTCCATGGCGATTTCGTCACTGCTGGTGGACACCCTGTTGCAGAAAAACGATCGCCCGCATCTGCTGCGTTGTCTGGCCCGGGCCATCCACGCCGCCGTGCAGGCTCGCTGCCTGTTACCCAAGCGCAACGAGCAGGCGCTGGAAGAGGTTTTTATCGGCGCACTGCTGATGAACATCGGCGAGCTGGCATTCTGGTCCTGCGAAACAGAGCAGGCTTCGGAGCTGGAGGCTTTGCTACATCAGGACGAGCCCCCGGTGGAGGCCCAGAAAAAGGTCCTCCACACCACTTTTACCGAGATCACCCGCGGCCTGGTGGATGCCTGGTCCCTCGGGCCCTTTATCCGGGAAGTGGTGGCACCGGGGAAAGCCAATTCCGTAGCCTCCAGCCTGGTCCGCCACTCGGTAGAGATGGCCCGGGTTTCGGAAGATGGCTGGAGTGGCCGGGAGATAGACCAGCTACTGGAACAGATCGGCAAGGATATCGACGAGAACCCCGCCACTGTCCGGGACAAACTCAAGGTGAACGCCGGGGAAGCTGTAAAGGTGGCGGTCTCATTGGGGATTCCCCAGGTAACCGAACTGATGCCCGGCAACAAGGCCAGCCAGAGCAGTCAGGCACAGGCACCGGCGGTGGACTCACGGCTGCAACTGGCGATTCTGCAGGATCTGACCCGCAGCCTGACGGAGAAACCGGATATCAACGAAGTCTGCCAGCTGGTGGTGGAAGGCATTCACCGCGCCGTCGGCATGCAGCGGGTGGCCCTGCTGATGGGGGACCGTACCGGTGCCCTGCTGGTGCCCCGCAAGGTGGGCGGCAAAGGCACCGACGTCTGGCGCGACAAATTGGAAATACGACGCGACGGCACCGGCCCCCTGGGCAGCCTGCTACCCCACTCGGCATCCGCCATTTATCAGCCGGACAAACAGGGTGAAGGGGTACCTTACGACCGCTGGCTGAGCAAAGTGCCCGCACTGGTCGGCAGCCTCAAGGCCAACGGCCGTCTGGTGGGTCTGTTTTATGCGGACAACGCCGCGAATGACTATGTTCCGTCCGAGGAACAGCTGAGCGCTTTTAACCATCTGGTTCAGAACGCTCAGCTGTGCATCACTCTGCTGTCCAGCAAGGGCTGAACAACGAAGGTCAGTGCAACGCCCGCATCTGCCGCGGGTAGAGCGCTGCGGTCACTTCCGGCTCTTCCAGAAGATCGGCCATTTCCCGGTCGACCTCGGTTTCCTCGCCTTCTTCCGGCAACGGCTCGAACAGGGTGTTCAGCCAGGTTGCCGCCTTGGGTGCCTCGTCCCGAAGGTAATCGGATGACAGCGCCTTGATCCGGCGGAATCCGATGATCCGCTGGTGTTTCGGATCACGGATCTGCTCGAATCCGCGCCAGTAAATCCGGTCCCGGGTGTGGAGCTGCACAAACAGGGTGTCGATCGGGTCGCTGACCTGACTGGCATCGCTGTCCGTTTCCTCGCCGGGGGCGGGCTTGTTCTTGATGGTGGTCCAGGCCGGGTAGAGCACGGCCACTGCATCCGCTTCCACATGTTCGCGGGCGGCACGGAGAATCAGGCTCCAGCGGGCCTTGTCGGCATCGGTCTCCAGTGAGTTGATGGGCAGATCGTAGCTTTGTTCGCTGGACAGGACGATGGCCATCATCGGGGCATCCAGTTCCCCCATGGCTTCGGCCTGTGCTACAGATACCAGTTCGTCGATTGCCATCGGTTGGTTCATGGTACGAATGCCTCCTCGATGCCATCAGGGTGGTGTCGGAAGTTCTGCGACTCCCTGTACCAAGCATAGCCTGTATACGCACTAAATTTAAACGTGCAATTTCCTGCAGCGGATCACACCCCGGTCAATACCGGTTACCAGGTGTTGTCCAGCCGCTCGTAATGGCTGAACCAGGGCACCGCTTCCTCCAGCTGGGCCGCCAGTTGCAGCAGCACGTCCTCACCGCCGTGGGTGGCACCAAACTGCACGCCCACCGGCATGCCGGCAGCCGTCCAGTGGGTGGGCACCGACATGGCCGGCGTTCCGGTCAGATTCCCCAGCTGGGTAAACGGCGTGCGGGCCAGGCTCTCCAGAATCATCTGCTCCACCTGGCCAGTCTTGTGCAACAGTTTGCCGGCCCTCAACGCCATGGTAACCCGGGCACCGAAACGCATGTGCGCCGGCGTGTCCAGTTCACCGATGCGGGCCGGCATCTGGCCGGTGGTGGGGCACAGGTACATGTCGTAGCTTTCGAAGAAGGCACCCAGAGCGCGGGCGAAGTCGTTCCATTGCTGACGGCGTTGTACATATTCCGGCAGGGGCAGGCTTTCCCCCAGCTCGCACAGCAACCGGGTATCCAGTTCGAAATCCTTGTTGCTGGCACCCAGCTCCTCCCGGGCCTTGCGGGCAAGGGTGGATACTTCGCCGAAGTAAAGGGCCATGTAGCAGCGGGCCAGCGCCATACCGTCGAATTCCGGGCGGGCGTACTCCACCTCGTGACCAAGGTTTTCCAGCACCCGCGCGGTTTCCTCTACGGCATCAATACATTCCTGGGCCACCGGCGTGTCGTAGGGGGAGGAAGTGAATACACCGATCCGCAGTTTGCGGGGCGGCTGGGCCATGGTGGACAACCACGGCTGTTCCGGCTGCGGGATCCGGAACGGATCACCCACTGCCGGCCCCGCCAGAACATCCAGCATGGCGGCACTGTCGCGGACCGTGCGGGTTACCACATGATCGGTGGAGGCACCGGTCCAGGCTTCACCCATATCCGGCCCCACCGAGATGCGCCCGCGGGACGGCTTCAGCCCGAACAGGCCGTTGTAGGCCGCCGGAATACGGATGGAACCGCCACCGTCGTTGGCTCCGGCCACCGGCACAATGCCGGCGGCCACCGCCGCACCGGATCCGCCACTGGAACCGCCGGGGGTCACATCGGTATTCCAGGGATTGCGGGTAGGGCCCCAGAGTTCGGACTCTGTGATGCCCTTGAGACCGAACTCCGGCGTGGCAGTGCGCCCCAGAAACACCAGGCCCGCTGCCTCGCAACGTTTTACGAATTCCGAGCTGCGCGGCGCTATGTTGTTACGCAGTCCCCGGCTACCGTAGGTGCAGGGTTTGCCCGCCTGCTCCTGGGCAAGATCCTTCAGCAGCATCGGCACCCCGGCAAGGTCACCCTCTCCGCCCGACTGCACAGCCAGCGCCTCGTCATACTGGGGCTGGCAGATGGCGTTGATGGACTCGTTTACCTTGCGGGCCCGCTCGACGGCCTGGCCGACCACTTCCGCGGCCGTGACTTCACCACGGCGGATCAGGTCCGCCAGTGCCACCGCGTCATAGCGAAGATACTCGGATTGCTTCATGATAACTTCCGTCTGGTATTCTGGATGCTGGAACGGATTGGAACCGGATTATGGGTCAACACACACGCTCGACACTGGCGCTCGCCACCCTGTGCCTGCTGGCGGCCAGCTTCGCCGGCCATGCCCTGGCAAGAGAGCCGGAGGCTGACTGGACATCGGTGGTGCGCCAGTCGCCGTACTGGGTCAGCCAGGGCGTTTTCAACAACATTATCACGATTCGCCGCTGGGTTCTTGAGGAGTCAGCCTACTGCGAAGAACCCGACCGCCACATTCTCTACAACATGCGCGGTCAGTTCCTTGGCTATATTGACGATGAGCTGACCAGCTCTGCCACCCAGAAACGACTGAACGAAACCCGTGCCGGGCTGGCGGAAAGAGGCAAGACCGACTACTGGGTGAAGGGTTCCCCGGACCAGCCGGGTTACCCCTTTGCCCTGGCCTGTGACCAGCCCCATGCAGACCTCGCCAGGGCCGTTGACCGGTATCTTGGCAAATTCCGCGCTGCCCGCCTCTGGGGCCGCTGGGACGACCTGGACTTTGCCACAGAGCAACAGCCGGGTTCACTGCACGATGCCCTGACTTACATCGTTCAGACCCGTGCCCGCCAGGGCAGGATCAACGTATCCAAGGACATGCCGCGCTATCTGGCCGGCCAGATTCTGGTGGAAAGCAGCGGGCGGCCCCGCGCCCTGTCTTCCGCACAGGCCAAGGGCATACTGCAACTGACTCCCACAGCCCTGTCCGACTGCAACATCCGGCCCGCCAACCACTGGCACCGCCTGGCCCAGATCGACTGCGCCTTACGCCTGACCCAGCAGAATGCCCGTAATATACGCCCGGTATTCGAGGAGCGTTTCGGCCATCTGCCGGAGGACAAACAGCAGCGACTGTTCACCCTGTTACTGGTGCAGGCCTACCACGGCGGTGCCACCCGGGTAATCAACCTGCTCAACGATGAGACCCTGTCGTTGCCCGCCCGCTATTTCGCAAGGCATCAGGAGCGCTTCAGTGCCGGGGACATTGCCTTTGGCATGATCTTCCACAACCTGGGCCGGGACCGGTTGGGACTGGCCTCCCTTTACTATGTCGCAGACGTACAGGTAGCCTCCGATGCCCTGTGCCGTACCGACACATTGCAAGATACCGATTTCTGCAACTGACTGGATGTAACCCTTGGACCTGACCCTGATACCGGACAGCCTGGGCAGCGGCCCCGCCATTTTCCTGCTGATCATGTCGACGGTCACCTCGATGATTACTGCAGCCCTCGGAGCCGGTGGCGGCGTTCTGCTGCTGGTGCTGATGGCCATGTGGGTGCCACCGGCGGCGATTATCCCGATCCACGGCATGATCCAGCTCGGTTCCAACAGCGGTCGTGCAGTTCTCACCTGGCGGCATACCGACTGGCGGGTGATCGCGGCATTCCTGCCCGGCGTGGTGATCGGCATGGCGCTGGGGGCCTGGTTGCTGGTGGATCTTCCGCAGCAGGTCTGGCAACTGACCATTGCCGGCTTTGTGCTTTACCTGTGCTGGGGGCCGGCCCTGCCCAAGGCAGCGCTTGGCACACCGGGCATCCTGATCGCCTCCGCGCTGACCAGTTTTGCTACCCTGTTCGTGGGCGCAACCGGCCCGCTGGTTGCCTCATTCGTCAAACAGATCCATCAAGACCGCTTCCGCACCGTGGCCACCTTCGCCACTGCCATGTGCCTGCAGCACGCGCCCAAGGCGCTGGTATTCGGGGTCGCCGGCTTTGTATTCCGGGAATGGCTGGTGTTCATACTGGCCATGATCGCCTGTGGTTTTGCCGGCACCTGGCTCGGCCTGCACCTGCTCAAGTCCCTCAGTAACCGCCATTTCCAGCAGGGGCTCAACCTGTTGCTCACGCTGCTGGCCTTTCGACTGATCTGGCAGGCATTGACCTGAACCTGACTCTTGTCAAGGACAAGGCTTGTAAAAATACCGATAATCGTTATTATTTACATCAGTCTTTCAATCCAGAGCGGGTCCGTTGCCATGCCAGACACTCCAGTCGCGAGCCAGCCATCGCCCCTGACTTCCCTGTTCGAACAGCTCGTCGAGCTGGGCGGTCCGGCCATGATCGTGTTAATAGCCCTCGCTGTGATAGGGCTGGTGGCGTTTTTCTATCTGATGCTGTTCGGCTCCGTCTATGCCCCTCGCATGACCCGTTCGATCCGCAACAGCCTGGAACAGTGGCAGCAGAAGCCCTCCCTCGAACGCCCCGACCAGCTTGAGCGGCAGGCAGGAAGCTGGGCAAGACGCAACCCCCTGCACCAGCTTGTGACCGGTGCCATGCGCACCCACCTGGGCGAGCAGGATCCGCAGCAGGCCCGGGAAATCGTCGCCCGGGATGCCGGCAAGGCCCTGGAGCCGTTTGAGGCTCCCCTGAAGATCATCGAGGTAATCGCGGCGCTGGCTCCCCTGCTGGGGCTGCTGGGCACAGTGATGGGCATGATGGAAGCCTTCAGCGCCATGGCCGCAACCGAAGGCCGTGCCAACGCCTCCCAGCTCAGCGGTGGTATCTACGAGGCGCTGACCACAACCGCTGCAGGTCTGGTGGTCGCGATACCGTTTGCAGCCCTCGCCGCCTGGATCGAGTTCCGCATGCGCCGCCTGCACAAGCAGATCAACAGTGCGCTGGTGACGGTGCTTTCAGTACCGCAGCCCGCCGAGGGTGAGGCAACTGGCGATGCCACGCCGGAAGAGATCACCCGCGCGGCACCAGTGAACCCGGATAAAACCCAAGCCGAACCCGCAGGGCAGTACGGTGGTCTGGCCCATGCAACTGGTTGAGGAAAGACCGGCCCGGCCCCTGCCGATCCGCATTACCCCGCTGATTGATGTGGTGTTTATCCTGCTGGTGTTTTTCATGGTCACCAGCCGGCTGCTGCCCCTGGATTACCTGGAACTGGACAATCAGACCCGCGCCAGTTCGGCGACTACCGGCGAGCCGGTACCGGAGCTGACCGTGTTGACCGACGGCAGAATCCGTCATGACGATCAGACAATGCCGTTGGCCGATATGATCCGCCAGCTGCAGGCAAACGGGGTCACCGAGGTCAACCTGGCCACCTCCCCGGAGGCCGCCCTCAGCCGCTTTACCACGGCACTCACCGGCCTCACCAATGCCGGTATCGAAAGTCACTGGAAACGGCAAACAACTCCCGGGCAACCATGAATGATCTGATGCCACCCCCCGGCCTGTCCGGCAAGTCCCTGCTTGACCGGGTTGAAGACGCGCTGCTGCCGCTGATCAACCTGGTGTTCCTGCTGCTGATGTTTTTCATCGTCGCCGGGCAGCTATCCGAAACCTCCTTGCCGGAACTGCCGGAAACCCTGCCGTCTGCCTCGGAAACCTCCACCAACGCGGACCTGATCGTAGCCGCGGACGGCACCTTCAAGGTGGCAGGTAAACCGGTGACCCAAGCCGGGTTGGCCGAAGCACTGCCACAGCCCGATCCGGAAAATCCCCTGCGCATCGGGGCGGCCGGCAACCTTTCGATGGCGGAACTGGAACAGCTGATGACCTTGCTGGAAAAGGCAGGTTACACAGAACTGCTGTTGCTGACGGAGCCGAATTCATGAGGCAGGCTTCCGGCCCCGCCCGCGCGGTTATACTCGCCGTTGCCGTTACCATGACCGTCGGGGCAATCTGGCTGTCCGCACCGGCGCAGACTCCGCGTTTGCAGCCATTGGGGGATGCCGCCATCAACTCCGCACCCGCGGTGCGGGTCTCGCTGGCCGGTCCCGCTGCAGAGAAAACACCGGAACCCGCTCCTCAGCCCGCGCCCAAGCCGGATCCGGATCCTGAACCTGAACCTGAACCTGAACCTGAACCTGAACCACAGCCTGAGCCCGAACCTGAACCGGTGCCAGAGCCTGAGCCTGAACCAACACCGGAACCGGAGCCCGTCGAGCCACAGCCCCAGCCATCCACCCGGCAAGACAACGAAGAAACCCGGGAGCAGGCCAATCAGTCAGGTCAGGAAACCGCCGAGAAATCCAGTGATGTGCAGCAAGTGGCCCTCACTGCCGGCAGCTCGGATGCCGTCGACAACTACCTGACCAGGCTCAGCCGCCACCTGGCACGCTATTATGAATACCCCCGCCGGGCCCGCCGATTGCGTCAGGAAGGGGTACCGGTGATCGTCTTCGAATTCAGTCGATCCGGCGAACTGATCGGCCACAATCTGCAGGACAGCTCCGGCCACCGGCTGCTGGACGATGCCGCCATCGAGATGCTGGAACAGGCAGCACCGCTGCCCTCCGTGCCCGACTCCATGAGCGGTGAGAGCTTCCGCTACGCCCTGCCGGTCCGCTTCCAACTCCGCTGAGCAAAATCTTGCCCGGTCAGCAAATATTCGCCTGCCGCTGAGCAGTACTTTGCTCACCCCGTCGCCTGCATCACCCGAAAACCCCGTAAGATGCTGTTATATATAGATTTACAAAGTTGGCACGTGAATTGTTTATAGATCTGCGTCCAGGGAAAACACCCGCGGACCTTTTTAATTCATTCACATGTCATGGAGCAGACTTATGCCAACTCCTTGTTATATCAGCATCGAAGGCCAGACTCAGGGTAACATCACCGCCGGCGCATTCACCGCCGACTCCGTAGGCAACACCTACGTTGAGGGCCACGAAGACGAAATGCTGGTTCAGGAATTCAGCCACGTTGTAACCGTTCCGACCGACCCGCAGTCCGGTCAGCCTTCCGGCCAGCGCGTTCACAAGCCGTTCAAGTTCACCGCTGCCCTGAACAAAGCTACCCCGCTGATGTACAACGCCCTGGCTTCCGGCGAAATGCTGCCGCGCGTTGAGCTGAAGTGGTACCGCACCTCTGTTGAAGGCAAGCAGGAGCACTTCTTCTCCACCATCCTGGAAGATGCCACCATCATCGACATCAACTGCAACATGCCGCACTGCCAGGATGCTGCCAACGCTGACTTCACCCAGCTGGTAACTGCCTCCCTGTCCTACCGCAAGGTAACCTGGGAGCACGTTGTTGCCGGTACTTCCGGTGGAGACGACTGGCGTACTCCGATCGAGGCTTAATTGCTGCCTTGATCGTCCAAAAAGAGGAGCTACGGCTCCTCTTTTTTATTTCAGAGATGACCGAACCCCACCCCTCGAACAAATCATCTGACCATAGCCATTTCCCCCAGCACCCATTACCCTTGATCACTGAACCCCCATCAGGAATCGTCGTACATCCATGTCTGCACACCTCCACCACGCCCGCGAGATTGGTACGCTGATGTGCCAGGCTACCCGGGAGATTCTCTGGCAGCCGGCGGAGGACTGGGTGCGTGGCAGGTCAGGGTCGGCGAGGCTGGTGTGTCGGGTGGGATCCGGGCAGGCGACTTATCACCGGTTCGACAGCGCCCGGCGGGTGCATCTGATCAACTATGGGGCGCGGATGATTGCGGCCAAGCAGGCGGCGGAATCGGCGGAGGGCTGGTTGTCTACCCGGGAAATCCGCCAGCGGGGCTATTTTGAGGGCGAGGTCAGTCCGCTGAACCTGCTGGCCCACACCTGCTGCCACGAGTTTGCCCACCTGCTGCAGCAAAGCGCCGGGCAGCGGCATTATGGCTCGGTTCACAACCGGCACTTCTACAGGATTCTGGACCAGCTGTACGACAGCGGGGGAGCCGAGGCAACCCGCACCTGGCTGGAAGGGCGGGCGGCAACACTGAACGTGAATCTGTCGGCCCGCGAATTCGAGTTACCGGACCCGCAGGCCCAGGCGATGCACTGGCAGCCCGGCGACGCGGTCTGTTTTGGCGAGGGCCGCGGACAGCGCCAGGGCCTGATCCGCCGGGTCAATCGCAAGACCTGCACGGTGGATGCTACCGGCAAATACCGGGGCACCCGCTACCGGGTTCCCTTTGCGCTGTTACGACGGCTCGCTGACTGAAGCCTCGATCAGGGTTTTCAGCTCGGGAATACAGGAGCCGCAGTTGGTGCCGCACTGCAATTTATCACCCAGCGCGCCGACCGTATCGCAGCCTGCCGCCACAGCGGCGGAAATCTGTTTGTCACCGACCCCGTAGCAACTGCATACCACTTTACCGATATCTTCAGCCTGCAGATCCTTGCCCGAGAGCAACCCACGGCGCTGATGCTCATCCAGTGCCTCCAGGGCAAAGCAGCTTGCCAGCCAGGCGATATCCGGTATGCGCTCGGGCCGCGCATCCACCATCAATATGGCTTCCAGCCGGTTATCCACCAATCGCGCTGCCCGGAAGCGGCCCTGGGCTGCATCTTGCATGACCAGTTGGGGACGACCGCCGAGAAAATCCGCTGCCTCCCTGAACCAGTCAGGACGTTCCACGTCCGCCAGCCACCAGCTGTCGCAGTCGGCCAGGGGGGCATGACTCCAGTAGCCGGCCCGCCAGCGCCGGGGCCGATCCCGGCGCACCAGCAGCCGCCCGTGCCAACGGGCCGGGTAACGACTGACCCTGGCCACTCCGTGCTTGGACTCCGGCTGCCCGGAAACAGGGTCCGTCACCGGAGCCATCAGTTGCGAGGCCACCGCGTCACCGGAAAACTGCCGGTTCCAGTGAATCGGCACAAACACCTCCCCCGGGCGCTGGCCCTCGCTGCACCGTACACGCCCCACAAAGCGGCCATACTGCCCGGCCAGCTCCGCCAGGTCGGCCTCTTCCAGACCGGATTCGGCCATGTCCCGGGGGTGTATTTCCACAAACGGTTCGTCACGGTGTGCCAGTAGCCGGGGAGCGCGGGCGGTGCGGGTCATGGTGTGCCACTGGTCGCGGATACGCCCGCTGTTCACTACCAATTCTCCGGGCTGCGTGGGCTGACTAACGGGCAACACCGTGCCGACGGGGATCAACCGGGCGCGACCGTCGGGAGTGGCAAAACCGCCCTCGGCAAACATCCGCGCCCGGGACCCGCCCTGATGATCCACCGGCCACTGGACCGGTTTCAGACCGTCATAGGCGCGCTGGTCCAGCATAGCCAGCCCGGACAGGTCCAGCGGGCGGGTGCCGTTGTTATCCAGTGCCGTCAATGCCGCATGTTCACAGAAAATTTCACGGGGTCCACTGTAGTCAAACGCCCCGGCATGGCCCAGCCGGATACCCACCTGGCTGATCAGCCACCAGTCCGGGCGGGCATCACCGGGCAACGGAAGAAAGGCCCGCTGCCGCGAGATACGCCGCTCGGAGTTGGTCACGGTGCCATCCTTCTCCCCCCAGCCGGCCGCCGGCAGCACGATATCTGCCAACGCGGAAGTATCAGTGCGATCCACGCAGTCCGATACAATCACCGTGTCGCAGTGCTTTAATGCCTCGCGCACCCGCGCCGAGTCCGGCAGGCTGACCGCCGGGTTGGTGGCCATGATCCATAGCACCCGGATTTTTCCTTCCAGTACCGCATCAAACATGTCGACGGCCTTCAGCCCCGGTCCTTCCGGTACCTCCGGGCACTGCCAGAACCCGGCCACCCGTTCCCGCGCCCCCGGTGTCTGGTAATCCATGTGGGCCGCCAGGGTATTCGCGAGTCCGCCCACCTCCCGGCCGCCCATGGCATTGGGCTGGCCGGTCAGGGAGAAGGGACTGGCACCGGGCTTGCCAACCCGCCCCGTGGCCAGGTGGCAGTTGATAATCGCATTGCCCTTGTCGGTGCCGGCTACGGACTGGTTGGCTCCCTGGGAGAACGCGGTCACGGTGCGGGGCGTGTCCGCAAACCAGCGGAAAAAGGCTTCAACATCATCCGGGGCCAGATCACAGGCGGCCGCCACCGATGCCACATCCGGGGCCGCCTGCCGGGCGCTGCCCAGAGTCTCCGTCAATCCGGCGCAGTGGGCGGACAGGTACTCCCGGTCCAGGGCATTGTGATCTGCCAGCCACACCAGCAGCCCATTGAACAGGATGGTATCGGTGCCGGGCCTGAGGGACAGATGCAGGTCCGCCAGCTCGCTGGTGGCGGTGCGCCGTGGATCAATCACCACGACACGTCGCCCCTCCCGGGCGGCTGCCTTCATACGCTGGTAAAGCACCGGATGGTTCCAGGCCGCATTGCTGCCCACCAACACCAGCAGGTCCGCCAGCTCCAGGTCCTCATAACAACCCGGCACCACATCCGCGCCGAACGCCCGCTTGTGGGCAGCGACCGCTGACGACATACACAGCCGGGAGTTGGTATCCACATGGGGGGTGCGGATAAATCCCTTGGCCAGTTTGTTGGCCACATAATAGTCTTCGGTAAGCAACTGCCCGGACAGGTAGAAGGCCACTGACTCCGGTCCATGCTGTTCAATGGATTCGCGGATGCGTTCGGCCACCGTATCCAGCGCCTGCACCAACGGCACCCGGGCACCCCTGATTCGGGCACTGAGCAACCGCCCGCCCGGCCCGATGGTTTCATGCAGGCTGGCACCCTTGACACACAGGCGGCCAAAACTGGCGGGATGGTTCTCGTCACCCGCAACAGACCGGGGCTCATCCGACGGATCCGCCAATGCACCCGCTCCCCGGCTGGCCATTACGCCACAGCCCACGCCGCAATAGGGGCAGGTGGTGGCAACAATCTGGTCTGGTCCGGATGCCTGGGTCACGGTCGTTCCTCGCGGTCCATAAAAAAAGCCCGCGTTGGGCCATGGCGTAACCATGGGCGCAATCACGGGCTTCAATGCCTGAATGAGAGAGCAGCGTGCCGGCATGGGAGAGAGCCTGGTCACGCCTTGAGTCTGAAACTGCAATATCAGGGCCAGTCGCGCTTTATCGGTTACGGAACCACTGCAGACGGGGCTTCAGTGACAGACCCGTCAGGATCGCCTCCTGCCAGATTCGGCCACAAAACAGTGCGAACCCCCATAACGGCGCACAGCGGAAGTGCACAATTTCACCAACTGAAGCACCGACGCGGCGGCTTTCTTGCGCCCAAGACACTGTTCCGACGGCAGAGGGAGAAACTGGAACATGGATTGCTAATCCCTACGGACATTGGCAGCAACGTTTTTGCTACTTCCAGACAATGGCGAAGAATCGCCATCCATAAAGAACAGAGGTCATACACCATGGAATCCCGTGAATCACTCCGCATTCTGCTGATCGACAACAACCCGGAACGTGCCGGTCACGTGTGTCAGGCACTGCGGGAAGAAGGCCACGAAGTAATCCGTCAGCGCCCGGATGCCTCCGGCCTGACCGCCGCCGTGGCCCGTGACCAGCCGGATATGGTGATCATCGATATGGAATCACCGGACCGGGACACCCTGGAAAACATGAGCACCCTTAACGAGCATGCGCCCCGGCCGATTGTTTTCTGCGCCGACCGTCCCGGCGACCGCCAGACCATCCAGGCGGCCGTTCGGGCGGGGGTCAGCGCCTACGTGATGGACGGGCTGCAACCCGACCGGGTGCGCAGCATCATTGACTCGGCAGTGGCCCAGTTCGAGTCGTTCCAGGCACTGCGCAACGAACTCGCCGAGACAAGGGGCGCGCTGGAAGACCGCAAGGTGATCGAACGGGCCAAGGGGCTGATCATGCGTCACGAAGGTTGTGACGAGGAAGCGGCTTACAGCCTGCTGCGCCGCACTGCCATGGATCACAGTGAACGCCTGGCCGTGATGGCCCGGCGGGTCATAACACTGCTGGACAAAGCCAGCCAGAATGACCGGGAAAAGAATGCCGGCTTCCAGCGGGCAGGATGAGAAGACTCGTCGAGGCGAATGACTATGGTTGATCCGACTCCCATGAAACAGCGCAACGGCTTCCGGGTCCGCCTGGGGTTTGTGCCGCTGCTGGACAGTGCCCCGCTGATCATGGCCCGGGAGCTGGGCCTGTTCGATGCGGAAGGGCTCAACGTTGAGCTGAGCCGGGAGAGCGCCTGGGCCTCGCTACGGGACAAGATAGCCTTCGGTTTACTGGATGGCGGCCAGATGCTGGCACCGATGCCGCTCAATATGTCGCTCGCCGCTGACGGGCCTCACACCCCGATTGTCAGCGCCATGGTACTGAGCCGTAACGGCAATGGCATCACCCTGGCCAGGGATCTTTACCGGCAGGTGGTCAGCTCTGGCATCAACCCGGACGATCCCATCGCCACCGCCCGTCGCCTGATCCACATCGCCCGGGAGCGGGGCGAACCGGTGCAGCTTGCCTCGGTGGCTCCCTGGTCCAGCCATGATCTGCAGCTGCGGGACTGGCTTGCCACCGCCGGACCGGATGCCATGGAGCATGTGCGCATCCTGCCGGTCTCACCGATACAGATGGAGGATGCCTTCCGTTCCGGCACCATAGAGGGTTGCTGTGTCGGTGAACCCTGGAACAGCCTGCTGGAATACCAGAAGCTGGGCCGCATTATTCACGCCGGGCACCAGATCTGGCAGGACGCACCGGAGAAGGTGCTGGGCATGCGCGCCGACTGGGCCAACCAACATGCTACCGTGCATCGCAAACTGATTCGCGCCCTGATCGCCGCCTGCCAGTGGCTGGATAACCGGGACAACCACGGTCTGCTTCGTGACATTCTCAGTCAGCCGGATTACCTGGGTGAGCAGGTGATGTACCTGGATAATCACCCGTTCAGCCTGTTCCATCCGGACCTGCATCAGAATTTCTTCCGTAATTCCGCCAATTTTCCCTGGATTTCCCAGGCCCACTGGCTGGCGACCCGGATGCTGCACTGGCACCAACTGGCCATGCATGTCTCGGACCGGGATCTGCGACGGATCATCCGCCCGGATCTGTTCCGGGAAGCGGCCGCATCCATGGGTATCGACACGCCACTGATCGACAGTAAAACCGAGGGGCACCATGCCCGACCGTTTACTCTCAACGGTCGCTTCGGGCCCGTGGATGTCTCCAGCGATGCACTGATTGGCTCCCACCTGCACGACTGGCTGGACCCGGAACCCGCCCAAAAATAGCGCGCCGTGCACAATTCCGGCTCCCATACTCCGTCGATGCGGCAACCCGGAGAAGCCCTCCAGAAAGCAGCTCGTTGATTTTTAAAGGTTTTGTTTATCTGGCACAGGGTCTGCTTATTACTTTACAGACGCAAACCACTCTGCTGCCAAAGCCGGCAGCCAACCTTCTTTACAGCCCGACGATCCCAAGAGGCATTGAGGCCTGCATCCGGTACCGGAGGCAGGCTTTTTTTTGCGTGGGAATCACTCAGGAGAACACCCATGATGTTTCGCACATTGCTGACCACGATACTGCTATGGACCGCCACCACCGGACCGGCAACCGCCGAGATAGGCCCACCGGAAAAGCCGGATCTGCGGCTCGGCTTCATCAAACTGACTGACATGGCCCCTCTTGCCGTCGCCTGGGAGCAGGGCTTCTTCATGGACGAAGGCCTGTTTGTGGAAATCGAGGCCCAGGCCAACTGGAAAGTATTACTGGACCGGGTGATCACCGGCGAACTGGACGGAGCACACATGCTGGCCGGTCAGCCGCTGGGTGCCACCATCGGTTATGGCACGCAAGCCGACATCATCACGGCGTTCAGCATGGATCTGAATGGCAACGGCATTACCGTCTCCAATGATGTCTGGGAGCAGATGAAGACCCATATACCCGACAACGAGGCCGGCAAACCAGCCCACCCGATCAGTGCTGCCACCCTGAAACCGGTGGTGGAAGCCCAGCGCGCCCGGGGCGAGCGTTTTCGTATGGGCATGGTATTCCCCGTTTCCACCCACAATTACGAGCTGCGCTACTGGCTGGCAGCGGGCGGTCTGAACCCGGGTTACTACGCCCCTCACAAGGGCGACACCAGCGGCACCATCCAGGCCGACGTGCACCTGTCGGTGACCCCGCCGCCCCAGATGCCAGCCACTCTGGAGGCGGACACCATCCAGGGATACTGCGTGGGCGAACCCTGGAACCAGCAGGCTGTGTTCAAGGGCATCGGGGTGCCGGTGATTACTGACTATGAGATATGGCCAAACAACCCGGAAAAGGTGTTCGGTGTAACTGAAAGCTGGGCCGAAAAGTACCCCAACACCCACCTGCGGCTGCTGCGCGCCCTGATCCGCGCCGCACACTGGCTGGATGAGAACAACAACGCCAACCGGGACGAGGCGGTAAAAATACTGGCCCGCCCGAGCTACGTGGGCGCGGACGAGGAAGTCATTGCCAACTCCATGACCGGCACCTTCGAATACGAGAAGGGGGATGTCCGCAAGGTACCGGACTTCAACGTGTTCTTCCGTTACTACGCCACCTATCCCTATCCGTCCGACGCGATCTGGTACCTGTCCCAGATGCGCCGCTGGGGACAGATCGACGAGCCCAAACCGGATGAGTGGTACATGGACATTGCCCGCAAGGTCTACCGCGCCGACATCTATGAGCAGGCAGCCCGGTCACTGATCGCGGACGGCACCCTCGAAGCCAGTGATTTTCCGGACTTTGCAAAAGACAACTTCGAGCGTCCCCACCAGGGCGAGCTGATTGACGGTGTGCCATTCACGCCCCGCACACCCAATGCCTATATCGACAGTTTCGCTATCGGCCTCAAGGGCGAGTCCCGCATTTAACGGCTTTCGCTGTCAAGGAGAATCGTCATGACCACCCTCAGCCAAACAACCAAGAGCTTCACCTTCCAGTGGCTCCGTAACCTGGCCGGCAGCCTGTCCAGTCCCGCGGAGGCCAGGGAGCTGATCCGCAACCTGATGCTTCCGCTCGCCGGCATTCTGGTCTTTCTGGTGCTCTGGCACCTGGCCGCGCCCCAGGTGCAGACATCACTGGGGGCTTTCCCCGGTCCCACGGATGTCTGGGAGCAGTCCGGCCAGCTCTGGCAGGAGCACAGCGAGCAACGGGCCCGGGCTGACAAATACATTGCCATGCAGGAAGAGCGCAATGCCCGGATCCTGGCCGATAATCCGGAGGCCGAGGTACGTATCCGGGACTATCCCGGTGCGCCCACCTTTTTCGACCAGATCGTCACCAGCCTGGGCACGGTACTGGCTGGCTTCCTTCTGGCCACGGTGATTGCTGTGCCGCTGGGCATCATCATCGGGCTGAACCGCCACGTAAACGCGGCCATCAACCCGCTGATCCAGGTATTCAAGCCGGTCTCGCCGCTGGCCTGGCTGCCACTGGTCACCATGGTGGTTTCAGCAACCTATGTCAGTGACGACCCGATGTTCGAAAAATCCTTCCTGACCTCCATGTTCACGGTCACTCTTTGCAGCCTGTGGCCGACGCTGATCAACACCAGCGTCGGTGTGGGTGCCGTCGACCCGGACCTGCTGAATGTTTCGCGGGTGCTGCGCCTGTCCTTCTGGACCCATGTCCGCAAGGTGGTACTGCCGTCCGCTGTACCGATGATCTTTACCGGCCTGCGGGTTTCGCTGGGAATTGCCTGGATGGTGCTGATCGCTGCGGAAATGCTGGCCCAGAGCCCCGGACTGGGCAAGTTCGTATGGGACGAATTCCAGAACGGCAGCAGCCAGTCCCTGAGCCGCATCATGGTAGCGGTCATCGCCATCGGCCTGATCGGCTTCCTGCTCGACCGGATCATGCTGAAGATCCAGCAGCGGGTCGCCTGGGACCAGTAATCCGTCCCCTGCGACCAACCACATTACGGAGATAACACCATGACGCATCGCCCACACCTGGAACTCACCGGTGTCGAGATGGCTTTCGATACCCCCAAGGGCCCCTTTGTTGCACTGGACAACATCAACCTGAAAATCCGCAAGGGGGAGTTTGTCTCGCTGATCGGCCACTCCGGCTGCGGCAAATCCACCGTGCTGAACATTGTCGCCGGCCTGCTGCAGGCCACCTGGGGTGGCTGTGTTCTGGACGGCCACGAGGTGGATGCTCCCGGCCCGGAACGGGCGGTGGTATTCCAGAATCACGCCCTGATGCCCTGGCTGACGGTGTACGAAAACGTGGAACTGGCCGTGCAGCAGGTATTCCGCAAGTCCATGGGCAAGCAGGAGCGCAGGGACTGGATTATGCACAATCTGGAACTGGTCAACATGGCCCATGCGGCAGACAAGCGACCGGGGGAGATTTCCGGGGGCATGGCCCAGCGCGTCGGCATTGCCCGGGCCCTGGCCATGAAACCCACGGTACTGCTGATGGACGAGCCCTTCGGCGCACTGGATGCCCTCACCCGGGCACACCTTCAGGACTCCCTGATGGAGATACAACAGGACCTGAACAGCACCGTCATCATGATCACTCACGATGTGGACGAAGCCGTCCTGCTCTCGGATCGCATCGTGATGATGACCAATGGTCCGGCGGCCACCATCGGGGAAGAACTGCAAATAGAACTGCCCCGGCCCCGTAACCGGGTCACCCTGGCCAACCATCCCCAGTATGTGGCCTATCGGCAGTCGGTCCTGTCGTTCCTCTACGAGAAGCAGACCTTTCCCGGCAAGGACAACGACGACAGCAAGCCCGAATCGACAGAGACTGCCGAGCAACGCAGACTGCGGGTGATTGGCTGAGACATACCGGATCGGGCCCCGAGACAGTGCAGGCTGCCCAAACACTGGGCAGAATCCAGGCAACCCGAACCGGGCATGAGCCCCAAGTGACTGTTATTACGTGATTTAAAAGTTGGCACAGAGATCGCTTAGTACAAAGCAGGGATGAATTTCCCGGCCATGGAATCGGCCGGACCATCAGATCATTGTTGTTGGCATTGGCGCCGGACCATTGCGTTCCTTCGGGAGCGGAATGCTCCGGCTTTTTTTGTTTCAGGCCTTGGAGCCCCGGGGGCGGGATATGGACACAGCAACTTCCAGAACACTGGCCATCTGCGGCCACGGCATGGTGGCGCAACGGTTCCTTGAGCATCTGGTTGCCCAACCGGAGCATCCCTGGGAGCGGATTCTGGTATTCAGCGCCGAACCCGAGTCCGCCTACAACCGGATCCAGCTTTCTGCCCTGCTGGCCGGCGATGCCACCGAACAAAGTCTGCAACTGCAATCTGACGACTGGTACACCGAACACGGCATTGAGGTCTTTCCCGCAGAGCCGGTGGTCGCCATTGACCGGGCCGCCCGCACCCTGACCACGGAAACCGGCCGGGAATGCCACTGGGATACCCTGGTGCTGGCCACCGGCTCACGTTCTGCCCGCCCTGGTCTGGACGGAGAAACCCTGGACGGTGTGTACGGCTTCCGTGATCTGCGGGACACCCGCAAGCTGATCGAACTGAGTGAACGGCATTCCCGGGCAGTGGTCATCGGCGGCGGGTTCCTGGGGCTGGAAGCGGCCGATGGCCTGGCCAGGCGCGGCATGGCGGTAACCGTATTACACCGCAGCCCCTGGCTGCTCAACCGGCAACTGGATGAAACCGGCGGCCAGCTACTGCGCGAGGCCCTGGAGCAACGGGGACTTTCGATCCGCACCGGCACCTCGCCGGTGGCCATTCTGGGCCGGCATCAGGTCCGTGCGGTACAGCTCGACGACGAAACCCTGATCAGCACCGATCTGGTGGTGGTCGCCGCGGGCATCCGTCCCAACATCGAACTGGCCCGTGACGCGGGGCTCGACTGCGACCGGGCCATTCTGGTGGACGCACAATTGCGCACAAGCGACCCGGACATTTATGCACTGGGGGAATGCTGCCAGGTGGGTAGCGAAACCTTCGGCCTGGTGGAGCCTGGCTACCAGCAGGCAAAGGTGCTGGCCGACCGGCTGGGTTGCGGAAGCAGCACCGCGTTCGTCCCCGGTGTGATACCCACCCGCCTGAAAATCAGCGGCATACCGATTTTCTCCTGCGGCCAGACACAGACCGACGGAGACACCGAATCCGTGATCTGGCACGACTTTGAAACCAACCGCTACTGCCGGCTGCTGGTCCGGAATCAATGCCTGGCCGGTGCGGTGCTGTTCGGCGATACCGCCGACGGCCCCTGGTACAGCGAACGCATCCGTAACGCCGACGACATCAGCGCCTGCCGGCCCTGGCTGGCCTTCGGCAAGCAATACTGCGAAGCCGCCTGAGCACGCGGGCGGCAACGAAAGCGAGGACACACCATGAGCAAGAAACAACTGATCGTCATTGGCAATGGCATGGTCGGCCACCATTTCCTGGAGCAGTTCACGGCCACAGAAGCCGCGGCCGACACGGACATTACGGTTTTTGGCGAGGAACGACAGCTGGCCTATGACCGGGTACACCTGTCGGAGTACTTCAGCGGCTCCAGTCATGCGGATCTGGCCATGGGCACCGCCGACTGGTACAGCGAAAACCGCATTGACCTGCACCTCAACGAGGCGGTGACGGCCATCGACCGGAAGGCCAAAACCGTTACCACCCAGCGGGGCACCTACCACTACGATGACCTGGTGCTGGCCACCGGCTCCTACCCGTTCGTGCCCCCGATCAAAGGCAATGACAACCAGCACTGCTTTGTCTATCGCACCCTGGACGACCTGGATGCGATCCGCGCCGGTGCCGCCAGTGCCCGCACCGGGGTGGTGGTGGGCGGCGGCCTGCTGGGCCTGGAGGCAGCCAACGCCCTGAAGAGCCTCGGGCTGGAAGCCCACGTGGTGGAATTCGCGCCACGCCTGATGCCGGTGCAACTGGACAGCGACGGGGGTGCCCTGCTGAAGCGCAAGATCGAGGAACTGGGCGTTCAGGTGCATACCGAGAAAGCCACCTCCGCCATCGTAGACGGCGAGGACTGCCGGCTACGCATGGAATTCGGTGACGATTCCCACCTGGAAACCGACCTGATTGTCTTCTCGGCCGGTATCCGGCCCCAGGATGCCCTGGCCCGGTCCTGTGACCTGGCGATCGGCGAGCGCGGCGGCATCATCATCAACGACCAGTGCACCACCTCCGATCCGTTCATCCACGCCATTGGCGAGTGTGCCCTGTGGAGCGAGCGGATCTTCGGGCTGGTGGCACCGGGTTACACCATGGCCCGCACACTGGCTGCAGCACTCAACGGTGACCGGGAGGCTGCCTTTACCGGTGCTGATATGAGCACCAAACTGAAGTTACTGGGTGTGGATGTGGGCTCGATCGGCGATGCCCACGCCCAGACCCCGGGTGCCCGCAACATCCGCTTCAACGACGAACAGGCAGGTCACTATCGGCGCATGGTGATCAGCGAAGACGGCAAAAAGCTGCTGGGCGCGATTCTGGTAGGCGACAACAGTCACTACGACACCCTGCTGCAATACGCCCTGAACGGCATAGAGCTACCGGAACAACCGGAAACCCTGATCCTGCCGGAAAGCCAGGGCGGCGCCCCGACCCTGGGGCCGGACGCACTGCCGGAAACCGCCTCCATCTGTTCCTGCCACAACGTCTCCAAGGGCGATATCTGCGGCGTCATCGACGCCGGTTGCGAGGATCTTGGCTCGGTCAAGGCCGAAACCAAGGCCAGCACCGGTTGCGGTGGCTGTGCCGCGCTGCTGAAAAATGTGGTCGACAGCGAGCTGGAAAAACGCGGCGTGGAAGTCAGCAAGGACATCTGCGAGCACTTCCCGTACAGCCGCCAGGACCTGTTCAACATCGTCAAGGTCAACGGCATCCGCACCTTCCAGACCCTGATCCGCGAGCATGGCAAAGGTCACGGCTGCGACATCTGCAAGCCTGCGGTCGCCTCAATCCTCGCCACCTGCTGGAACGAACACATCCTGGCCACCGACCATGTGCCCCTGCAGGACACCAACGACACTTTCATGGCCAACATGCAGCGCAACGGCACCTACTCCATCGTGCCGAGGGTGCCCGGCGGCGAGATCACCCCGGAGAAACTGATTGTGCTGGGTGAAGTCGCCAAAGAGTACAACCTCTACACCAAGATCACCGGTGGTCAGCGCGTGGACCTGTTCGGGGCCACCCTGAGCCAGCTGCCGGAAATCTGGGAAAAACTCATCGCCGCCGGCTTCGAAACCGGCCACGCCTACGGCAAGTCCCTGCGCACCGTGAAATCCTGCGTGGGCAACACCTGGTGCCGCTACGGCGTGCAAGACAGCGTGGGCATGGCGATTTTCCTGGAGAACCGCTACAAGGGCCTGCGTTCCCCCCACAAGATCAAAATGGCGGTGTCAGGCTGCACGCGGGAGTGCGCCGAGGCCCAGAGCAAAGACATCGGCGTGATCGCCACCGAAAACGGCTGGAACCTTTACGTCTGCGGCAACGGCGGCATGCGCCCGCGCCATGCGGATCTGTTCGCCACCGACCTGAACGACGAGGAACTGATCCGCACCATCGACCGGGTGTTGATGTTCTACGTTCGCACCGCGGACCGGTTGCAGCGCACCAGCGTGTGGATGGAAAACCTTGAGGGCGGCCTGGAATATCTGAAGGAAGTGGTGCTGGAGGACAGCCTGGGTATCGGCGCAGAGCTGGATCAGCACATGGCGGATCTGGTGGACACCTACCAGTGCGAGTGGAAAACCGCTGTGGAGGATCCCGAGAAGCGCAAGCGGTTCCGGGAGTTCGTCAATGCGCCGGAGCGGTCTGACCCGGTTCAGCACTGGACTACCGAACGTGGGCAGCGGCGGCCAGCTATGGCTTCCGAGTCTGAGTCGGAGACTGAGCCGGCGTAGCCTTCTGGGTCCGGGGAGGGAGGTGCGCGGGGGTACCCTTTTCTTCCGGCAAAAAGAACTCGCTGCGCTCAGACACCTTTTTGCCTGCAGAAAAGGGTACCCCCACACACCTCCAGGGACTTCAGGGGGAACGCCGCGTTGTTTAACGATCAGGGCGACAAGTGCCCTGGAAGCCAGGAAGCGACCTGCAAGTCAGTCCATAACGGAGGGGTGGGGAGGGTTTCCCGCAGGGGAAAAGGTGTCTGAGCGCAGCGAGTTCTTTTCCCCGAAGGGAAACCCTCCCCACCCCTCCGCAGGCACCACACCAACAGTCCTACAAGAAGCCAAACAGAACACCAAAAGGAGAACCACCATGAACATGAAAACCACCAGCAACTGGGAGATCGTCTGCACCGTAGATGACCTGGTACCGGAATCCGGTATCGCCGTCTGGACCGAGGACGGTCCGGTGGCGGTGTTTTACCTGCCGCACCGTCTGCCGGCCTTGTTTGCCATCAGCCATACCGACCCGTTCAGCGGCTCGAATGTGCTGGCACGGGGAATTACCGGAGACATCAAGGGAGAACCCGTGGTGGCTTCGCCGTTGTACAAGCAGCATTTCAGCCTGGTGACCGGCCAGTGCCTGGAGGATGAGACCGTGCAGGTGAAAACCTATCCGGTGCTGCTGGACGGCGAGCAGATTCGTATCGGGATAGCAAAAGCTGCGGAAACAACCAAAGCGGCATAGGGACTGCGCAGAAAAGTCAATTGCATGGGGCAGCTTGTCGGTTAGTATCGTTCCACAACTCGATAATAAGGACTCTGACCCCGTGAAGCCGCTCAGCCCCACCGACCAGCTGTTTCTGTGGCTGGAGAAACGCCAGCAACCCATGCACGTGGGCGGTCTGCAGCTGTTCTCCTACCCCGAAGGTGCACCGGACGACTACCCGGCGCAACTGGCGGAACAACTGCGGGAATACACCCGCATCAGTACCCCGTTCGACCGTCGTCTGGTGACCCGTTTTGGCCAGATGGCCTGGGTGGAAGATCACCAGCTGGACCTGGAGCATCATTTCCGGTTTGAGGCACTGCCGACACCTGGCCGCATCCGGGAATTGCTGGCGTTTGTGTCCCGGGAACACAGTCATCTGATGGATCGGGAGCGTCCCCTTTGGGAGGTGCACCTGATCGAGGGGATTCAGGAACGGCAGTTTGCCCTGTACACCAAGGTGCATCATTCTCTGGTGGATGGTATCTCCGCCATGCGACTGGCCCAGCGGATGCTGAGTTCCGATCCGACCGAGCGGGATATGCCGCCGGTGTGGGCGTTGCCGCCCCGGGCTCCACGTGTGGGGGATGAACGGGGCTCCACAGTACGTCAGACGGTTAGCCGTCTGCTGGGTGAGTCCGGTCGCCAGTTGGGGACCATCCCCACGGTAGCCAGGGAGTTGTTGCGGACGGTCAACGAGGCGCGTAGCGATCCGGCCTATCGTTCCATTTTCCATGCGCCACGCTCCATTCTGAACGAGAAGATCACCGGTTCGCGCCGCTTTGCGGCCCAGTCCTATTGCCTGAAGCGTATCCGGGCGGTGTGTCATGCCTTCGATACCACGGTTAATGATGTGGTGATGGCGATGTGCTCGACTGCACTGCGGACCTATCTGATGAATCAGGATGCGCTTCCTGAAAAACCACTGATCGCCATGGTACCGGTGTCCCTGCGGCGGGATGACAGTGCCGAGGGTAATCAGGTGGGGATTATTCTGGCTTCGCTGCATACCGATGAGCCGGGGCCGGTGGACCGGTTGATGAAGATTCATATCGGGGTTCAGGAGGCCAAGCAGCGTTATGCGGCCATGTCGCCGGAGGAAATCGTCAACTATACGGCGCTGACGCTGGCTCCGGCGGCGTTTCATCTGCTGACGGGGCTGGCCCCGAAGTGGCAGACCTTCAATGTGGTGATTTCCAATGTGCCGGGGCCGGGGGAGCCGCAGTACTGGAACGGGGCGAAGCTGGAGGGGATGTATCCGGTTTCCATTGCGATGGATCGGCTGGCGTTGAATATGACGCTGACCAGTTACAACGACCAGATCGAATTCGGGTTGATTGGGTGTCGGCGGACTTTGCCCAGCCTGCAGCGGATGTTGGACTATCTGGAGGAAGGGCTCGTCGAATTGGAAGTCGCCGCAGGCCTCTCGTAGCCTGCTCGTTGTGTTGCCTGGCGGCGGTGGGGGGAAGGTCTTTCCGAAACACGCCCGTGAACCCATCCCTGGGGGGCTCGTATCGCGCCGTCCCTGGCGCTCCACGGTTTCGGAAAGACCTTCCCCCCACCACCGCCTGTCTGACTTCAGCGATATCGCCTTTTGAGACTCCATTCGGTTATGCGGCTTACGCCATTTCCCTGTTTTTCACTGACACCTGTTCGTTCAACGTCCAGAAATCGTAAAGAATCCCCAGCAGGAACAGGCCGCCCGTCAGCAGATAGATAATGCCGGTTATCCACTTGCCCATGTACATGCGGTGTACGCCGAAGACTCCCAGGAAGGTGAGCAGTACCCAGGCGATGTTGTAGCTGAACACGCCGCTTTTGAAGCGGTAGTCGGCTTCGGCATCCATGGCCGGGATGAGGAAGAGGTCGATGATCCAGCCGATGAACAGTAAACCCAGGGTGAAGAACCAGATGGTGCCGGTGATGGGTTTGCCGTAGTAGAAGCGGTGGGATCCAAGGAAGCCGAAGATCCAGAGTAAATAACCAAACAGTTTGCTATGGGTATCCGGTCGATTCATAACGACTCCTGTTTCACTGAATTATTCCAGATGTCCGGTGAGCCGGGGTGTGGGAGGTCTTTTCTGCAGGGAACGATTGTCTGAGCGCAGCGAGTTTTGAGTTCCCGGAAGAAAAGACCTCCCATGCGCCGGCTCCTCCCCAAGGTATCAGGCACTCCAGGCTCAGGGCCCAAGTTCGGGTGCCGGATCAGGTCCGCCTTCGCGGAATTCGGAGGCGGATTTGCCGGTCCATTTGCGAAAGGCGCGGCTGAAATTGGAGAGGTCAGCGTAGCCGAGTTCGTAGGCGATTTCGCTGACCGACTGGTTGGTGTAACGCAGCAACTGGATGGCGCGGTCCTTGAGGACGGTTTCAACGATTTCCCGGTAGGTGGTGTCCTTGTCCGCAAGCCGGCGCTTGAGGGTTCGGGAGGACACGCAGAAGCGTTCCGCCATGGCCTCGAGGCTGGGCAGGGGGCCGGGCATCATGTGCAGCATGTTGCGGATGGCGTAGACGATGTCGCCCTGTTCCCGGAGGGCTTTCTGCATCTCGAACTCGCACTGGTCCCGGGCCATCTGGGACGCATCGGCATCCGCCAGGCGCATTTTTGCCTGCAGCAGGGCTTTGGGGAAGATCATGGTTTCTTCTTCGGCCCCGTATTCGAATGCCACCGGTAGCTGGTCAGCGAATTTCCGGTAGTAGGGCGGTTCTGCGCGGCTCAGGCGCACTTTTACCCCCGGCAGCTTGCCATCCTGCAGGGTGAAGCCGCATTGTTGGGCACTTTCCCGGTCGATCAGCTGTTCCGCCAGCATGACCAGGGTGGCAGTCACGGTTTCCACCAGGAAGCTGTAGTGGCCACTGATGTCCAGGTCCATTTTCAGGCGCACCAGCATGTCATCGCCGGTGTCGGTCTGGCTCATGCTCAGGAAGGGTACCCGCAGTTGCAGGTAACGCTGAACCGAGTTCAGGGCATCTTCCAGGGTCGGGCTGGTCAGTGCCGCCAGGCCCAGGGTGCCGTGGATGGTGACCCGCAGTTCCCGGGCCAGCATGAAGCTAAGCCCCTGGTCTGCCGCCATTTCCTGGGCCCGCTGGGCCATGACGATGGCATCGGTGACGAATATGCGGCTGTCGTTGGCTTTCAGGTCGTCGGGGCCGAATGCCAGCCCCTCATACAGCGCCCGGTCGTTGTGTCCCATCTGGCGAACCGTATCGGCCATGACCCGGAGATACACGCCGGGCACCAGGAACAGGCCCAGCATTTGCCGTTCTTTTTCCGGGCTGGTATTCGCCATACGGTGTCCTTTTCCAGTAACAGGTGGTGAGCGTCAGTCCGATGCTAGCAGATGCCCGGAACCCCAACACTGGGGCCCGGGCCGTTGTGAACTACGTCATGATAGCCAATCCGGGCCATAACTTCAGCCTGTGTCCCATCCTCCACGATGCCCGTCCCTTTTTCGCCTACCCCTTTTTGCTTGCATCAACGACACTGGATTCATACAGCAAGCACAGCATCCCATCACGAGGAGTAGGATATGCTGAATACCAAATCCGCTGACAACAGCACACAGGTTTCCCAGTCCCAGACACCGGACAATGTAACCATCAAGCCGCAGCGTATGGGCTTCGAGTTTGGTGACAAGGTGCCCCGCTACTGGCTGGACAACAGCCCGTTCATCAGTCACACCATGAACGCGCTGTCGGTTCTGTTCCCCCAGGGCGAGCAGTTCTTCGTGGATTCTGTCCGCTACTACCGGGACCAGATCAACGATCCCAAGCTGAAGGAAGAAGTACGCGGCTTTATCGGTCAGGAAGCGATGCACTCCCTGGAGCACATCGCCATGAACCAGCACGTCCGTGATCAGGGTATGCCGGTGGAAGACATGGAAAAGCATCTGGAAATGCTGCTGACCGGTTTCGGCAAGCGTTTGCCCAAGCGTCACCAGCTGGCGATCACCTGCGCCCTGGAACACATGACTGCCATGATGGCCGACATGCTGCTGGAGCGGGACGATATCCGCGAGGATATGCACGAAACCATGCGCCCGCTGTGGGTATGGCACGCCATTGAGGAAACCGAGCACAAGGCGGTGACCTTTGACGTGTACCAGCAGGTAGGTGGCACCTACGCCGAACGCGCCTTCTACCAGGTATTCACTACTGCGCTACTGGGCATCATGGCCAGCTACTTCAGCGCCCGGATGATGTGGAACGACCGCAAGAACCTGAGTCTGAAGGACACGGCCAAAGGTCTGTGGCGTATGTGGGGCAAGAACGGTACCTTTTCCAGCCTGATTCCGAACTGGCTGGAATACTTCAAGCCCGACTTCCACCCCTGGGACCACGACAACAGCAAGCTGATTGCCAAGTACAAGGCAGAGATCGAAGCTTATATTGCCCCGCAATACCGCAAGGGCAACCGTCGTACCCTGAACTGATCGATTCAGATCACCCCGGCACTGCCGGGGCTTCTGTCCCGGCAAGAGGCAGGTCGCTTTCCGCTATGGTATTGCGACCTGCCTTTTTGCTTTTATAGAGACGACGATCCGCTACCCTGAAAAGCTGATGACTGTGCCGCCCGTCCCGGGGCCAGTAGGCAATGCCGAAACTGGCGGTAACGGTAATTCTTGCTTCACCGAACCAGACCTCACTGTCCGCAATGCGTCCGCGCAGCTCATCCATCAGGTGAAACGCATCCGGGCTTGAGGTGTTACGCAATATCAGCCCGAATTCCTCTCCGCCCAGGCGGCCGACCGAGTCGGTTTCCCGCAGTCGCTGCTCCAGCAGCTTGGCGATATGACACAACACCCAGTCACCCGCCTCGTGCCCCATGGTGTCGTTCACCACCTTGAAGTGGTCAATATCCATCACCACCAGGGCAAACTCCGACTGGCTGCGGGCGCTCTCACGCAGGGTGCGTTCCAGACTGCTCTGGAAACTGCTGCGGTTGGCCAGTCCGGTCAACGCATCGGTCTGGGCCAGATCCACCAGCCGCTGTTCCGCCTGTTCCCGCCGGCGTTCATACAGATGCATGAAGACCAGCATGAAAGCGCAGCTGAGCAACAGATTCAGCAGATCAATGACCGCCAGGGCTCCCTCTGCGGTATCCAGATACCGGTAGTAGATCGTGCATCCGACCGCCATGAATGGCACCGAAAGCACTGGACCTTCCCGCTTGCCAAGCAGCAGGTAGGCAGACACCGGCATGATCAAAACCCACACAAACGCCGCCATGGAGGCATTGGGCACCGCCATGATCATCAGGAAAAAACTGTAGAGAAGGGTCAGGTAACCGTAGATCCAGCCCTGCAGGTAAGGTGTTTCCCGCAGTCGTAGTACGCCGAACAGGAGAGCCAGGCTGGCACCGTATTCAATCCCCGCAAGCCACGCCTTGTTGTTGAGGAGTTGCAGGGTGCCAAACACCAGCAGGGAGCCGGCGGTAGTAAGAAACAACAGGCGCATCATGGAACGGCGGTCAGCATCCCGCAGGCCCGAACGGCTGTCGCGCATCGATTTATACAGGTCGCCCTGTGTTAACTGCTTCATTATTATTTCAATCCTTCGAAGAACGCGGATTATAAACCGATTGTCACTGTTCAGAAAACAATCAAAAAGGGCCGGACTTGGTTTGCCCGGCCCTTTCTATCCGCAGCACAGGCCAGATATTCCTTCTGGCCCGGGATTACTGCATTATCAAACGTACAGGTTCTTGCGGGAGAAGCGCTCTACCAGCGGCTGATACCGTGAGCCCAGCACCCGGTTGAGCACGTCGATACCCCAGGCATCCGGACCCACCAGGATGCGGGATTCGTCCCGGAGAATGCCTTTCACGATGATCTCGGCGGCCTTGTCCGGTGTGGTCATGGCAATCTTGTCAAAGCCTTCACGCTGGGCATCGGCGTTCTCGGATTTGCCCATGCGGGCGGACCGGGCGATGTTGGTACGGATACCACCCGGGTGCACACAACTCACTGCTACCGGCTGGTTCTCCAGCTTCATTTCCTGGCGCAGGGACTCGGTGAAACCCCGGACCGCGAACTTGGCCGCGTTGTAGGCGCTCTGCTTGGGCACACCGATCAGGCCAAATACGCTGGACACGTTCACCACGTGGCCATCGCCGGATTCGATCAGATGGGGCAGGAAAGCACGGGTACCGTGGGCCACGCCCCAGAAGTTGATGTCCATCAGCCAGCTGAAGTCCTCGTCGCTCATCTCCCGTACGCTGGCAGACAGGGCCACCCCTGCGTTGTTGATGATCAGGTTCACCTTGCCGAAATCAGCCACCACCTCTTTGGCGTGGGCGTAGATGGCATCGCGGTCCGCCACATCCAGGTGATAGGTCTTTACTTCCGCCTTCTTGACCAGCGCGGCGGTTTCCGCCAGGCCCTTGTCGTTGACATCGGACAGCGCCAGACGACAGCCCCGCTTTGCCAGGGACAGTGCCAGTGCCCGGCCGATACCGGAACCGGCACCCGTCACTACCGCGACTTTGTTGTTCAGATCTTTCATGGACCGCGACCTCGTGTTCTGCTGTTGGGTTCTGAAGTATTTACTCTAAACAGTGCGGTCCACCAGTGGTATGGCAGAAAATAGCGGGTCCATCAGACACCAGGGCCACCCGCAGGCGGGAATCAGCCCTGACCCAGCAGATTGTCCAGGGGCTGCTGATAGCCCGGCGCAAACACCTCCAGGAAATAGCTCACCTCCGGCAGGCTTTCTTCCTGCAACCGGGCCGCAATCTGGCGTTCCGCCGGCTCGAATTCCTTGTTGCCGGCGGCAATCTCCGCCCGGCACTTGAGCAGTGCAGAGAGCCGGTCACCGGCCTTGATCAGCTCCTTTTCCTCGGCCGCAAGGCGGGATTCCCGTATATAGGGAGCAAAGTCGTCCCGCAGGTCTGCCGGCAGCAGTGCCAGCAATTCCTCCTCCGCCTTGTGCTCGATATCGCCGAAGGCTTCCCGCATCACGCGGGAGTGATATTTCACCGGGGTGGGCATATCACCGGTGATCACCTCGGTGGCATCGTGGTAAAGGGCGGCGGCCGCTACCCGATCGGCATTCACCGCACCGCCGAAGTGACGGTTGCGGATAATCGCCAGGGCATGGGCCAGGGTGGCCACTTCCCAGGAATGGGTGGCTACATTCTCTTCAATCGCGTTGCGCATCAGCCCCCAGCGCTTGATCCAGCGCAGACGGGCGACATAGGCAAAAAAGTGACTCAGGGTCCGGTTCATCAGCGGGGTTCCAGGTTGAATTGCACCAGTACATCGCCGCTGTCAGACACCGCTGCCTGACGGTCCGGCTCTTTCAGGAACAGCTGCTCTGACGGCGCGGAATGCTCGTCTTCCAGGCTTGCGCGCACCGCCTCGGCGCGGGCACTGGCCAGCTGACCAAGCGCCTCGGGCGGCAGTTGCACGGTCGGTAATAATTGTTCCAGCAGGGCGGCTTCCCAGGCTTGCTCGCCATCCGGATTGACCTGCTGGCGCAGGGTTTCCAGAGGCGGCTCCGCCACCCGCTCCTGATAGGTGCGCTCCAGCATTGGCACACGCTGCCCCAGGGCCATGGAGGGCTCAATACCTGCGCGGCTGTAGAGGCGCTGGCGACGCAGTGCTGGCTCATCGGTATCCGGAGCGACTGCCCCGCGGATGCTCAGCATCAGCGCCGGCCGCTGTTCCAGGGCATCCGCCAGGGCGGCCAGCTTCTCGTTCTCCGTGTCACTGATAGCTGACCGGCCCGGCGCAAAGCTCAATTGCCCCAGTTCCTCGGCAGAGAAGCCGGCCAGATCCACCAGGGAACCCAGCATCGTAAACGGCGATGCAGCGGCCTTGCTGAGCAGATTGATAAACGCCTGACCGACAATCTGGGACACACTGAAACTGGGGTCCGACATATCACCACTGATCGGCAGCCGGATATCAATCACCCCCTGACGGTCCCGCAGCAGCGCCAGGCCAAGCTTGACCGGCACACTCACCGCATCCGGGCTGTCCACCGCCTCACCCAGTGCCAGCTGATCCATGATCACCTGGTTACTGGCATCAATCTGTGTGCCCTCCAGGCGATAGGACAGGTCCAGCCCCAGCTTGCCGCTGTCTACGCCGTAACCCAGGTAACGCCCGAAGTACGGAGACAGGGCCGGCGTGGCGTAGTTTTCCAGGGTCAGACGTATCTCGGTCACTTCATCGGAACCCAGGCTGCCCAGGGCTCCTTCAATCTTCAGCGGCGCGCCACCAGCCAGGGTGCCGGTAATGTTGACCTGCCCCTGCTGGGGCTTGACGTTACTGATACCGGTCACCGAACCCTGCAGGTCCACCAGCTCCGTGGCAAAGACCGGGTCCATGGAACGATCGGTATAGGCCAGCCGGCCCTTTTCCAGTAACAGTTGGCGGATACGGAAGATAAACGCAGGCTCGGCTTGCTCGCCGTTCTGGGCCTCCGCCTGTTCCGGAGCGGATTGCTCCGTTGGATCCTCCGCCGGGGCCGCCGTGCTATCGCCGGTAATCTGTTGCAGGTTATGCACACCCTCGGTGTTGCGGATCACCGACACGGCGGGCTCTGCAAGGGTTACCGTGCCAATCTCCAGACGGGCCGGTGCCAGGTTGTACTCGATGTCCTCCAGCCGCAAGGCCTGCCAGCTCACCATCGGTTCAGCGCCATCGGTGAGTCGCAGATCCAGATTGCGGATCTCGCTCTGACCACTGAACGTGCCGGTCATGGGGTCGTCCTGGCCGTCCAGGTCCAGATGACCATCCAGCCCCAGCCGACCGTCTGCCAGGGTCAGATTGGCGGATTCCTGCAGGTAAGGCTGGAACTGGGTCAGTGCCAGATCAGAGCCGGTAATGGCGGCTTCCAGGTTGAGCGGCTGCGGGGTCACCTGGCCGGTTGCGGACAACTGGCCACCACCGCCCAGAACGGACTGCAACCGGTATTGCACCGGCTCTGCCAGGTCGTCGCTCAAACGTCCCAGCTCCACCCGGATATCATCAAGTTGCAGATCCACCGGGGTAGCCGGCACCTGGTCCTGCCAGGCCACCTGACTGCCGCTCAGTTCGATACCCTCAACCGACCAGCGGAAGGGCGGCGCATCCGGAGATCCGGCATCCGCAGCCTCTGGCGAACCCTCTTCTGCCGGGCTTTCCTCTGCAGGCGGTTGCTGCAGCGCCGCCAGCAGCGGCAGTTCGCCATCCGCATTGCGGAGCAGGGACAGGGCAAGCCCCTCCACCATAAGCTTGCCGGTACTCAGTGAGCGTTGTTGCAGCGAGAACGCAATATCCTTCAGTGCAATGCTGTTGGTGGTCAGCTCCGGATCAGCTTCCTCGGTATCCGAGGCAACGGCCAGATTGTCCAGGGTAACTTCACCACCGGACGTGTCCAGCCGCAGGGTATCGCCACCCCGGAACCGGTAATCGGAACTCACCGTCACCAGGCCCTGGCGAAGATCCAGAGGTATCTGTTCCGCAAGGAAATGGGTCAGGGTACCGGCTTCCAGATCCGCCACCTTCAGAAACCCGTCGGACTCCAGAGGTACCAGACTCAGCCTGCCCTGCCACTCAATGGTCTGGCTGCCCACCGCAGCCAGCAGATAGTAGTTGGAAGATCCTTCCTCCCGCGGCCAGGTAGCGAGGTCATTCAGGTTCAGATCCAACGGTGCCACAGGAAAATTGCGAGGTTCATCACCGGTCAGGTCCCGCAGAACCACCTCGCCGCCATTGACGGTGAGCTGATCCAGATAGACCTTTGGCGGCTCACCGCTCTGCTGCGCTTCCGGCTGTTCCTCTGTAGCAGGGTTGTTATCCAGCCAGTCCTGAGCCACTTTCAGCTCGTAGCCGGGCAACAGATCCAGCCGCACGCCGGGCTGATCCAGGGTGATTTCCTGGATGCCGGCGATACCCCGGAACAGCGGCCAGAAGCCGAGATTCACGTACAACCGGTCAACATCCAGAACCGCTTGCGGCCCGCCATCGTCTGCCTTCAGCCCCGTGACCTCCAGGCTGAGGGCAAAGGGATTGATGGCGATGTTCTCCACCGAACCCTGCCAGCCGAGGTGCTGTGACAATCGTTCGGGCACCTGTTTCTCCAGCCACCAGGGCAGCACGACAAAACCCAGCACACCGTAGAGCGCCACAAGCACCAACAGTATGATGACAACGATACGCGGCCAGCGGGGTCTGCTTCGGGTCTGTGCCACCGGAATCTCCTGACTCGAGTGAATGGACAAACGCAGGATGCCACCTGCAGTATGGCAAAAAGAAGGGTTCAGAATACCTTTCCGGCAGCGGACTTGTCAGCCTTCCACTGCGCGGGAACGGCACAGTGAACCGGAAACGGTTTTTTACGGTATCCTCTCAGGTCATCAGAATCGCAAAAGCAGGGGAGCAGTATGGATTTAGGCAGCATGCGACGGGAATTTGAAACCGACGGACTGAGCCGGGAGGACCTGGCCAATCATCCGGTCGCGCAATTCCAGACCTGGTTCGAGGATGCCCGCACCGCCGGGCTACTGGAACCCAACGCCATGTCCCTGGCCACCGCAGGGGTCGATGGTATGCCGGACGTGCGCACCGTGCTGCTGAAATACTTCGACGACAACGGCTTTGTGTTCTACACCAACTACCAGAGCCGCAAGGCCGGGGAAATGGATGAAAACCCCCAGGCCGCGCTGCTGTTTCCCTGGATCGGCCTGAACCGCCAGGTGCGTATTCAGGGCCAGGTTACCCGGGTCAGCAAAACCGAATCCCTGCGCTACTTCATGTCCCGGCCCCGGGGCAGTCAGATCGGAGCCTGGGTATCGGAGCAGAGCAAGGCAATCCGCTCCCGGGGACTGTTGGAGCAAAAAGTAGCGGAAATGAAGAGGAAATTCGGCGAGGGCGAGATTCCCCTGCCGGATTTCTGGGGTGGCTACCGGGTCATCCCGGAGCGTATCGAGTTCTGGCAGGGCCGTCCGAGCCGGCTACACGACCGGTTTGAATACACCCGAAACGGCGACAACTGGCAGATAGAACGACTGCAGCCATAATTCCGGAAACCGGCAGCAAGGGAGATTTACCATGACGGAACAGGAAGGGCGCTGCCCCTGGTGCGGCACGGATCCGCTCTATGTGGAATACCATGACACGGTCTGGGGTCGCCCGGAGTACGACAGCCTGGCGCTTTTCGAAAAACTCTGCCTGGACGGCCAGCAGGCAGGGCTGAGCTGGATCACCATTTTGCGCAAACAGGAAAGCTACCGGGCCGCCTACGACCAGTTCCAGCCGGAAAAGATCGCCCGCTATACAGAGCAGGACATCCAGTCGATTCTCGCCAATCCGGGGGTTATCCGGAACCGGCTGAAAGTGGAGTCGATCATCAGAAATGCGCGAAGTTACCTTGAAATGCAGGAAAAAGGCGACAATTTCAGCGATTTTCTCTGGAGCTTTGTGGACGGTCGGCCCATCCAGAATCACTGGCGGGTCTTTGCCGATGTACCGGCCACCACCCCGGAATCCGAGGCCATGTCCCGGGCCCTGAAGAAAAAGGGCTTCAATTTTGTAGGCCCCACCATTGTCTATGCCTTCATGCAGGCCACCGGCATGGTTAACGATCACCTCACCGGCTGCCCCCAGCATCAGATCTGCAAGGACATGGCACAATGATCTCCCCTGCCGGATAGTTCGTATATCCGCTGCACAGTTCCCGACTTATTGATGCTGCAACAACAGGGGTAGCCGATTTGTGATTTCCGTCTCCAGACTAGCGTTATTGTTCGGCCTTGCCGGGCTGATCCCCTTTCTCGCGGGGGTGGCCGGCCTGTTGCTGATGCCCGAGCGCAGCGCCCTGATCACCGCCTGGCTCTATCTCTACAGCGGCGGCATTCTGGCATTCATGGGCGGTGTCTACTGGCCGTTGAGCATGCAACTGGAGAATCGCTGCTACCCACTATCTCCGCTGGTGACCCTGCTGCTGAGCCAGGCTTTTTTCCTGGTTGCCGCTGCCGGCATTCTGATCTCCCGCCCATGGCAGGGACTGCTGTTTATCGTGGCTTTCGCCGCGCTCTATCTGGTCGACCGGATACTGATGAAAAGCTATTGGCCCATCTGGTACCTGCGCCTGCGGGGGCTGTTGACCCTGGTGGTGATTGCCTGCCAGATCGGCGTAGCGGGCTGGCACATGATGTAATCAGGAAACGGGTCGCCGATTCGGAAGGGAATAAAAGGTGACCGGGCTGCGCTAACAGCCCGGTCGGGAGGCAAGACATCCTCCATTACCCGCAAGCGAAGCGACCGGTTCCGCCCGCGGGTAATTCTCAAGCGGTCGTGGTGGCCGCTACAATCGCGTATTCGTGGTTGTGAGGCTCGATCAGCGCGCCGTGCAGCGCAATGACCGTCTTCTCGTAGTTGTCCTCATCCACCACAAACTGGATGTCTACCTGGCGCATGCACTGGTGCAGGGCCAGCACACTGATTTCCTCATCAGCCAGCGCCTTGACGGAACGGGCGAGGATGCCCGGCACCTTCATGTCGCTGCCTATTGCAGATACCACTGCCACCTTGCGGGTATTCACTTCGGCGTTAGGGAATTCCTCCTGCAACGCCTTCACCACCCGCTTGATGTGCTTGAGGGTGCTGTCCACATAGTGGGTAATGGTGTTGGCATTGGTGTCCTTGGACATGAAGCGCACCTTGAAGCGGCTCAGCACATCCAGGATACGGCGGTCCGAACCGGGCTCACCCTGCATGTCCTGGTCAAACACCTCGATGGCGAACACACCCTTGGCACCGGCAATGATTTCCACCTGCGGGGTCTCGCTGATGTAATCACCGGTGATCAGGGTACCGGTATGCTCCGGCTCGAAGGTGTTCATCACCCGCAGCGGAATCTCGTTCTGACGCATGCCCTTGCCAGCGCGGGGATGGATTGCTTCCATACCCAGGTTCGCCAACTGGTCTGCCACGTCATAGTTGGTGCGCCCCAGCGGCACCACCTTTTCCGCACCCACGATATTGGGATCAGCGGAGCTCAGGTGATATTCCTTGTGGATAATCGCTTCCCGGGCGTTGGTAATCACCGCCACCCGGCTGAAGGTCATTTCGCTGTAGCCCCGGTCAAAGGTGCGCATCAGACCTTCCTTGCACTGGGCATAGCCGGTCACGATGGGCAACTCGCGGCTCAGATCCACCGCATCAAAGGCCTGCTTCAGCTTCTCGTCCAGCGGCAGCAGCTCATTGTCGCGCCAGCCGGTCAGATCCACGAAACGGGCATTGATGCCTTCCTGCTGCAGTTTCAGAGCAGTATTGAAAGCACTGTGGGCCTCACCGATACCTGCCAGCATTTCCCTGACGGTCAGCAGGTGCTCTTCCAGCTGGAACTGGCCATAGGAACACAGGCGCTGCAGATCGATCAGGCAGCCCCGGACACCTTCCACCCGGTCGGTGATGAACTGGTCCGCCTGCTGCTTGAGCATCGGGTCTTCGAACAGCTCGCCGTTGATGTCCGTGAGGAACTGCACCAGCTTGGTGAGGTCGTCACCCCAGGCCCAGTCCGACTCGGCATCGGCAAACAGGGCGTAGACACCCGGCTCGCCGGTTTTCTTGTGTTCCAGCAGTTCGTTGGTGACACCACCATAGGCTGAAACCACGAATATACGCTGGTAGAGGTCCTCTTCCGGCCGGCCGGCAACAATAATATTGTCGCGCACCGCCTCGTAATTACTCATCGAGGTGCCGCCGATTTTCTCTACCGTATGTTGTGCAGTTGTCATAGCGTTACCATGCCTTTCTTGCAGGATGTATGTCGTCGCAGACGGAGTCTGGCGGGCCTCTCAGGAGGCCGCGCTCATACCTTCCTGCATGATTTCGTCCACACTCTCTGCCAGAAGTTTAGCACCTTTACGCAGGTCGTCCTCGCTGGTGGTCAGCGGCATCAGGCACTTGATCACCTCGTCGTTGGGACCACTGGTCTCGATGATCAGACCCTTCTCGAAGGCACGCTTGGTGACCGGTCCGGTCAGCTCGGCATTCTTCGCCTCGATGCCCCGCATCAGGCCACGACCCTTGACATGGAACTCGCCCGGGTACTTGTCGCAGATCGCCTGCAACTCGTCGCCCAGCACCTTGGTCTTGGCTTTCACCTCGTTGGCAAAGGCATCGTCCTTCCAGTAGGTTTCCACGGCGGCACGGGCGGTGACAAACGCCATGTTGTTACCCCGGAAAGTACCGTTGTGCTCACCGGACTCCCAGATATCCAGTTCCGGCTTGAACAGCACCAGCGCCATCGGCAGACCGTAGCCACTCAGGGACTTGGAGACAGTCACGATGTCCGGCTTGATACCGGCAAACTCGAAGCTGAAGAACTCGCCGGTGCGGCCGTTGCCTGCCTGGATATCGTCCAGAATCAGCAGCATGTCGTGCTTCTTACACAGCTTTTCCAGACCCTGAAGCCACTCGGCGCGGGCCGCGTTCAGGCCACCTTCGCCCTGAACCGCCTCTACGATGACCGCAGCCGGGGTTTCAACACCGGAAGAACCGTCTGACAGCAGCTTGTCCATAATGGCCAGGGAATCCACGTCTTCACCCAGGTAGCCGTCGTAGAACATGAAGTCCACGTTGGCCAGCGGCATACCGACACCGCCACGATGGTGCTTGTTACCGGTTGCGGCAACGGCACCGGTAGTCACACCGTGGAAACCGTTGGTGAAGGAAATAATACCGGTGCGGCCTTTCACCTTGCGGGCCAGCTTCAGGGCCGCTTCCACACAGTTGGTACCGGTCGGGCCGGTGAACTGCATCTTGTAGTTCAGTCCGCGGGGCTCAAGGATGTGCTTCTTGTAGGATTCCATGAAGTCGTGCTTGGCGGTGGTGAACAGGTCCAGGCCCTGGCTCACGCCGTCCGCCTCGATGTACTCGAGCAGCGCTTTTTTCAGTACGTCGTTATTGTGGCCGTAGTTCAGGGAACCGGCACCGGCCAGAAAGTCCAGGTATTCCTTGCCGTCTTCGGTGTACAGGTGCGCGTTCTTGGCACGGTTGAAAATCACCGGAAAAGCACGGGAATAAACACGAACTTCGGATTCAGTAGACTTGAAAATTTCCATGGTCTTGCCTCTTAGCATGTCAGGTTCGAGGTAGATGCATGGGGCCTGTCGGTGTTTCGGTCGCGAGAGGCCGCCATACGTTTGTTTCAGCCTTGTGACGGACCTACCTCAGTAGTCCGCCGGCCGGTTCAAATCGCAGATCTTCCGGCTGCCACAGGGGCGGCATCAGGTGCCGCCAGTGGTCAGACCGGGCTCTCAGACAGGCTTCGTGAAGGGCCCGATGCGCAGCAGGAACTCGGAATCATGCTGCCCACCAAAATGGGTCTCTTTCTCGAAGTGCTCGTGATAGGTGAGCTCGGCTCCCATGTCACGGGCAAATGAACGGAACAACGCCCAGGAGGCCTCGTTGTCTTCGGTGATCGTGGTTTCCAGGTGCGTCACATTCTTGCACGCATCCCGACCGACGATTTCCTTGAGCATACGCTTGGCGAGGCCCTGTCCACGACCTTTCTCGTGAACCGCCACCTGCCAGACGAAGACCGTTTCGGGCTGTTGGGGAGGGATGTATCCGGAGATAAAGCCGACCAGATCGCCGTCCTTCTCCGCGGCCACGCCGGTTTCGGCAAAGTGGCTGCACTGCAACAGGTTGCAGTAAATGGAATTGGGGTCCAGCGGGGGGCATTCGGCCACCAGCTGGTGGAGCCTGTAGCCATCATCCTTGACCGGAACCCGGAGGGTGATGGCGGTGGTATTCGAACCTTCAGATGTCATGTCGTTATCAATTCGCTGCAATAGTTAGAGGAGAATTATATAGACCACAAAATATATTTCAACCGCAGCCCGGATACGCCACGCTTTCCGCAGCCGCCGGAATTTAATAATAGCTGCAATGCTGGCTGCCGCCAGTGACAATTTCGTTAACAGGTGTGGTGCAGAATCAGCTCCTCCGGCTGCAGCGGTGTGCCCTCCAGAATACGCTGCCGGTAGGAAACTGCCGCAGGAGTGGTTGCAGGCCAGAGCCGGTCAAACTCCGCCAGCCAGGCGGGCAGATCAAACGCCACCGGCAGCAGGTCCAGATACAGCCCCGCACCGGAAACGCCCGCCATCACGCCCGTAACCGCCGGTGAAGAGGCAACCCGGATGATCAGTCCGCGGGGGTCACCGGCAAGATTGCCCATACCTGCAGAACCGTTGTTGGCGAGCAGCCGGGGCCGGCCATCCACTTCTCCGGACCATAGCAGCGGCAGACAGGTATGGGTACAGAGAATCACATCCGCATCCGTCTTGCGGAACCACTCCTTCAACCGCTCACACCCTCCATCGGTCAGAGTCTCCCGTGAAAGACCCCAACCCGCCAGCGATTCCGGATCCCCGTGAAGCACCAAAACCTTTAGGCCTCCAAACATCAGGCATCGGAAGCGGGGCAATTCCGCCAACGTCCGACCAATCTCCCGATACTTTTCCGCCACCGCTTGCAGCTGCTCCATAATGCGGTTGGAACGCGCCACCACAGACTGATCCACAAACTCCGGATAGGCACAGCCGCACCCCGCCGTATCACTGGGGCTGGCCAGCTCATATTCCACGTTGCCCAGACTGACGGTATGGGAAAGCACCCGCTGGTTGATGCTCCGAAAAAGGTCATCATCGGCGTTGAACCAGTTGAAATCGCCGTTGAACACCAACTGCACACGGTTTCCGTGGCGCTGCTCCGCTGCTGCCATGGCTTCGATGGCATCCAGGGCATAGGGATTGCCATACAGCCCGCCGACCACATAGACAACCTGGCCCTCCGCCGGTTGCGGAGAACGGCACAGGTCTGGGGGGTTGTAACGGTAATGGAGCGGGCAACTACGGCCCTGAATGTCAGTCATGGCAACTCATACCCCGGAGGCAACAACGGAACGCCCGGCCAGGCGACGCAGCACCAGCGGCAGAAAGAAGCCCGCGGTACAGATCAGGAAGCCCCAGGCATTCACACCGAGCAACATGGCGTACTTGCCATCCCCGATGGCCCATCCGGAAGGAATCAAACCCATGGCCAACAAGACACCCAGACCAAGGCCGGTCCAGAAACTCAGGTGAAAACTCCAGGGTGACCAGTTGGTAAAGCCGTAGAACAGAAACACCGGTGCCAGACCCATCACCATGGTGCCGGAGATGGTCGTCGCCTTGAGGATATCCGTACCGGCAAACATCGGCAGGTTACCTGCAAAAGCGAATACCACCATCACCACGGCACCCACCCGCATACTCGGCAGGGTATCCGTGGCCCGCTTCGCCAGCCGTGGCAAATCCACCGCCAGCGACTTGGCCAGGGAGGTAAACGTGGAATCCAGGGTCGAGCCGGCGGATGTCATCATCACCACGCTCATGAAGAACAACGCCGCCAGCCCCAGGGACTGGCCCACCGCCGCCGGCGCATTACCCATTGTTTCAATGCCATTCAGCCGCGCATGCACCCCCACCAGACTGAAGATAAACACCGCCACAAAACCCAGCAAACCGGCCACCACGAAACTCTTCAGCATGGTCTTTTCCTTGTTCACAAACCCCCGGTCCGTCAGCACCGGATCATGGAAGGGGTAACTGAACATCTGCAACAACGCCACCAGCAACAGATCCACCCCCGCGTTCAGCCGGAAATCCCCGTCACTCAGAAGGGCACTGGTTTCGTTGGCTGGAATAATCAGAAACAGCACAGCCCCGACGAAAAACACGAACACAAACGCCTGAATCACATCGGTAAAAATCGACGAACGCAGGCCGCCTTTCAGGCTGTAGGCCAGAGTAAACACCGTGAACAGCATCGCCGCACTGTAGTACTCCCACTCACCGGGCAAACCGAAGTAACCGCCTACAACAGCGGTGTTACTCCACACCTCGTTATACAACCGGATCAGGATCGCCGCAGCAAACGCCAGACTGGCCAGTCGGCCAAAGCGGGATGTCAGGAAATCCTGCAGGCTGCGCGCTCCGGTCTGGGTACGAATCAGGTAGATGATATAACCGGCCACGGGGATCGACAGCCAGTAGCTGGCATAGGCCAGACCGCCGACCACGCCATAGGCGGCACCGAGGTTGGCGGCGTTGGTCACGGACTTGGCGAAGATCCAGCTGATGAAGATACTCGCCGTGAGTGACCACTGACCTACCGGATTGCCCTGGTCGTCTGAGCCTTTGTAGAACGACTGCGCGTTCCTGCTCCTGGGCGACAGAAGGTACATCACCGCGCCGTACACAATCAGGAACCCCCAGAACAGGGTGGCTTCGGTTATGGGCACTTCGTTTTCTCCTCGTTTGTTCTTTGTTCCGGGGCTTTTAAACGGTCTGAGATTACAGTACATGGAAGGGTCCACACAGGATGTGGGGGTGGGGTTTATTTTTTCTGGGAAAAGGTGTCTGAGCGCAGCGAGTTCTTTTCCCAGAAAAAATAAACCCCACCCCCGCAGCCAAGTCCCCAATCCATCAGTCCCGAAACAAAACAGGCTCAAGGCTCAAGAAGGAGCCGAACAACTAGCCCCAAACCGATAGCAGGAAAAACACCGGTGGTGCCGCAACATGATGCGTTCGTCCATGCTCTCGGCCAGGGTGCCCCCAAGGTCGTACTGGGGATCGTCGTCCACCAGGGTGCAGGCATACACCCGCACCTGATCGTTCTTTTTGACCAGCATGCGGGTATAGGTGCACATAAAGTGGGAACGAGCCTCCTTCGTTGGATACTTCTCCATGCAGGTCTCGGTAATCTCCGGGCTGCCGTCTTCCGAGCCCGGAGTACCCAGGTCCGGAAAGGCGGTAAACGCCAGGTTCTCCGGTATGCTCCATTCCCGGAAGATCTCCCGGAAGGCCGCCTCAACATCCGCCGGAATTTCCTCCGGATCCGTCTGGCGGGCGATGGACACCTTGAAGCCCTGGCCAATCAGCCATTGGATGCCTTCCAATGCCTGATCGAAGCTGCCGTCACCGCGATCCCTGTCGTGGCGGGCGCGGTCGGGGAAGTCGAGGCTGACGCGGAAGTGGATCGGGTAGGGGTTGTCCAGCAGCGGAGTTATCTGGTGGCGGCGCTTTAGCAGGGGTTCGGTGGCGTTGGTGAGTACGAAGCAGGGGCGGTGCTGGCTGGCATAATCCAGGATGTTGACGAAGTCGCGGATTACGAAGGGCTCACCGCCGGTGAAGGAAAACTGCTCCACGCCCATGTCGATGGCTTCGTGGATAAACGGCTTCACGTCACTGAGCTTCATGCCCGGGATGCGGCCATCGCCGGGGTGGGAGCCTTCCAGGCAGAAGGGGCAGGCCAGATTGCAGGCGGTGCCGGTGTGGATCCACAGTTCTTTGAGCTTGTCCGCGTCAATGTAACCCCGTGGGTCACCGTTGCGGGTGTGGGTCCAGCTATCGCGGGCCCGGGGTTCGAGAATTTCCGTGGCCGGGATGCGTTTTTCGGCTGTTCGGGTCTGACTCAGGGGCATGAGTGCTCCGTTTCGATGCGTGTCGTTCAATACAGACAAACAGGCGGCGCAGATGTTTCAGCTTTGCGCCGTTTTTTCATGTTTACGTGGCAGGCTTTTGTTCAGACCGCCCTTCCGGTTGCTTACCGCGCCGCCAGCCGTGCAGTTTCTCCAGCAGCTTCAGAATACCTTCCGGCGCATGGGCTTTCTTCCACTCACCGGCGGCAAACTTGGCGGACTCGTTCCAGGTCGGGTAGGGATGGATGGTGCCCAGGATCTTGTTCAGGCCCAGCCCGTGTTTCATGGCCAGGGTGAATTCCGCCAGGATTTCCCCGGCATGGCTGCCTACCACAACGGCACCCAGGATTTTGTCCTTGCCCGGCGGTGTGAGCACCTTGATAAAGCCGTAGGCCTCGCTTTCCGCGATGGCGCGATCAAGATCGTCCAATCCATAACGGGTGACTTCGTAAGCGACACCCTGCGCCTTCGCCTCCGCCTCACTCAACCCTACCCGCGCCACTTCCGGGGAGGTAAAGGTCACCCAGGGCATCACCCGGTAATCCACCTTGAAGCGCTTGAACTGACCGAACAGCCCGTTCACCGCCGCGTACCAGGCCTGGTGAGCCGCCGCGTGGGTGAACTGGTAAGGCCCCGCCACGTCGCCACAGGCGAACACGTTGGGGTAGCGCAGGCTCATGTCTTCCTCTACGGGAACCGTGCCGTTGGGCAGAGTTTCTATGCCGATTTTGTCCAGCGCAAGATTCTCTGTATTGGCGGCACGGCCCACGGCGACCAGCACCTGATCGAAGGGAATGCGCACCCGTTGTCCGTTGTGGTCGCAGTACGCCACCTTCTCGCCATCTTCATGGCAGAACTCTGTGACCCGGTGGCCAAGCCGCAGATCGATGCCGTCCCGGGCGAACTGGTGCTGCACCACTTCGGACACATCCGCATCCTCCCGGGCCAGCACCCGTTCTCCCTGTTCTACCTGCACGACATCCGTACCCAATCGGGCGAAGGCGTGGGCCAGCTCGCAACCGATCGGCCCGCCGCCCATCACCAGCAAGCGCTGCGGCTGGTCCTGCAGATCCCAGAGGTTATCGGAATGCAGCGGCTGCATGTCCGCCAGGCCGGGTACCGGTGGTATCGCCGGCTTGCCGCCGGTCGCCACCACAATGCTGCGGGCTGTCAGCCGTTCAGTACGGCCATCGTTGTGCCGCACTTCCAGCTCCCAGGGTGAAATGAAGCTGGCTTCACCGGCAATGCAGTCGACCCCGAGTTGCTGATAACGCTCGGGGGAATCATGGGGTTCCACCTGGGCGATGATGTCCTTCACCCGGCCCATGATGTTCTTGAAGGAGCCCTGCACAGGCACCGATTCAAGACCATAGCGGTTGGCGTGTCGCAGGGTGCCTGCAGCTTTGGCACTGCGAATCAGCGCCTTGGACGGCACGCAGCCGGTATTCAGGCAGTCGCCACCCATCTTGTGCTTTTCGATCAGCGCCACCTTGGCTTTCACTGCAGCAGCGATATAGGCGGAGACCAGGCCGGCAGAACCACCGCCGATCACCAGCAGGTTGTAATCAAAGTGATCCGGTTTCTTCCAGCCGGCATACACCCGGCGACGGCGGATAAAGCCCACCACAAACTTGGCAATCAGCGGGAACAGGCCCAACAGGGCAAAGGACAACAGCAGGTCAGCCGAGAGTATGTCCCCGGTGGATTCAATCTGGCCCAGCTGGGTGCCCGCGTTCACGAACACAAAGGTGCCCGGCAGCATGGCAACCCAGCTTACCAGGGCATAGGTCCGCAGCTTCATGGCGGTGAGGCCCATGGCCAGGTTGATGAGGAAGAAGGGGAATACCGGTACCAGTCGCAGGGTTGCCAGATAAAAGGCTCCATCTTTGCGGATACCGCGATCCATGCGAGCCACCGTATCCCGGTACCTCTTCCGCAGGGAATCCCGCAACAGGAAGCGGGCTGCGAGGAAAGCCAGGGAAGCGCCGATCGTGGAAGCCAGCGAGACAGCCAGCAGACCATACAGATTTCCGAACAGGGCACCACCGGCCAGGGTCATGATCGCAGCACCGGGCAGGGAGAGGGCCGTCACCACCACGTAGATCAATGCAAATCCCGCCAGGGCTGTGGCGAAGTTTCCTTCAATCCACTGGGCCAATGCATCCTGATGCTGGCGCAGGTTCTCCAGGGTCAGCAGGTTATGGCCACCAAAAGCGAAAAAGGTGCCCACGGTCACCGCGATGATCAATACCAGTATCAGCTTGCTCCGAGTCATATCCCTGCCTGTTCAGTGTATTGGTCCAATTGTACGTCGTTATCCCTCAGACGAGATCACCGGCCCGTTGACCGGGAAGCTGGGCACTATACAGAAGAAGAAAAACCGGCGGGATTACTTTCCGAAATGCTCCGGCATGTTGGCATAATGTTCGAACTGCGGAATCGAGAAACCCTGCATCCGCTTGCCATCAATCAGCAGAAACGGAGTTCCCCTGCCGCCTAGATTCTCGAAGGTTTCCCTCGCGGCCTCTGACGCAGAGATATCATATTCTCGATAGGGTATCTTTTGCTCCGCGAAATAATGTTTGGCAGCCTCACATCCCGGGCAATAAGGCTGGGAGAACAGCACAATGTCAGCAGATGCCTTGTCTGATGGCTGTTCCGGCCTGCGTAATTCCGGGAAATTCGACGGCTTGTTAAGGGACCAGTCGTAGTCAATAAAGTTCAGTTCACCGCTCCCATCAACCTGACGGGTCACCGGCTGCGCAGCCCATTGGCGGATAAACGCCCGCACCGAACCGGAAGCCTCACGGAAATCCTCTTCGTACCACTTGAACAGTTCCGAGACATAAAGTGACTCACCCTCAACCCTGACCTGCCGTTCGGTGCTGAGCGCCCGATGGGTGTTTTCAGTCAATAGGGATTCCAGATTATCCGCGGTGTAGATCATCCGTCGCAGTGGCGGACAGCCTACAGATGCGCAGTTCACTGCGAAGTGCACCCGGGCATCCTTCCAGCCTTTTTCCTCATATGCCTGCCCCAGCAGGATGCCTTTTTCAATGCCATCCAGGCTGTAGTCCCGGCCACCCACATCGAACAGCTCACGCTGAAAGATGTTGTCCCTGAATGGGTTATAGCGACCACCGTAATCCCAGACGGATTCCACCAGCTTCCCGTCCGGTTGCCGGGTCAGTATCTGGTCAATCATGAAAAAGTTATAGGCATTGATCCAGAAGGCGGTGGACTCCGCCTGTCCTTCCAGGCTGGCAGGATCAAACTGTGCAAGGCTCTCACGCTGAGATTTCAGGCGCGATGTCGTATCCCGCGCGTCCAGAGCCGCCCGGTAGTCAAAAGCAGTGACCAGACCACCCCCGTCGAGCATCTTCTCCTGTAAATAGTCCGAAAGCAGCTGCTGGTAGGGGTCAAACAGCGTGGACAGCTCCGCCCTGGCAGGATCGGAGGCGACAAGCAACATGAGCAGCAACGCCATGGACCGGAATCTGACGAATACCATAGAGTTTTCCTGATGTAATGATTCCCGTATACCGGGATACCCGGCAACGGGAACTGTTACACCGGCAGCATTACAAAGCAACCGCTTGCCCGGACAGGCAGTATGAGAAAGCCGCCATGCTGCGGCTGGGGAAAGACATGGGCCGGAATTCTGGACGTTTACCGGCGACAACACTGACTTGGGAACGCACGAAACTACCGCGCCAGGCGATTCACCTGCTCAATAAACGCCGCCGGTAACACATCAATGACGGGGCGCTGATCACTCTCCACCTCTGGTGCGGGCGCGTCCGGCTCTGTTGCCAGCACCACCGGGTTCTCCGTCCAGTGCAGAAGCTCCAGCCGGCCATCGGACTGCTCCACCAGCGCAGTACAGTGTTCCACCCAGTCGCCGTCATTGCAGTAAAGCCCTTCTGAACTGCGCAGAAAGCCGGCGGAGTGGATGTGGCCACAGATAAAACCGTCGTAGTGCCCACGCTCGGCTGCTGTCAGCGCCGCCAGCTCGAACCGGCGGATGAAGGTGCGGGCTTTGCCGATGCGGCTTTTAACCCAGGCGGCCAGTGACCAATAGGGCTTGCCCTGCATGCGACGCCAGGCATTGAACCAACGGTTGATGCGCAGCAGGAACCCATGGGCCCGGTCGCCGACCAGTAACATCAGCGGGCTGCAGCGCACTACCTGGTCAAACTGGTCACCGTGGCAGACCATGAACCGACGGCCATCAGCGGTGGTATGCACGGCTTTATACTCGATCTGGATACCGGCAATCGTCTGGCCACAAAACCGGCGCATGAACTCATCGTGGTTACCGGGTACGTAAATCACCCGGGTGGGGCCGGCAGCCAGTTCGATCAGCTTGTGAATGACCGCCTGGTGGGAAGCGGGCAGGTGTACCCGACGCTGCATGGCCATCAGGTCTATAACATCCCCCACCAGGTAGAGGGTGTCGCAACTGACGGTGTTGAGAAAATCCAGCAGGTAGCCGGCCTGACAGTCCGCGGTGCCGAGATGTATGTCCGACACGAACACGCTGCGATAGTGATTCACGGTGCCTCCATCCCTCAGCTGTCTGTCCGGTCATGGTGTCAGTGACCGGTGACCGTTCGGTGACAGCTCAGGGACAGTTCCGTGAAGGCACAGCCCTGTATATCAGAAAAGATCGGGATTCAGGGTATAGGTGCCCGTCACCCGGGCGCTGGCCAGCACATGTCCGGCCATGGCCTCACGCACCGCATTACCATCGAACTCGCCATCCAGACCCAGGCTTTCCACATCCAGTGCATGCACTTCATAGTGATAGCGATGCACAATTTCATCGTTCCAGGGCGGGCAAGGGCCATCGTAACCTGCATAGGTGCCAGCCATGTCCGGGTTACCGGCGAGGAACTGGGTGAAGTTATTTACCCCACGAATGCCAATCGGTGCTGGCGACTGCTCCTTACCCTTGGGAATCACCCCATCACTGTCCTCGCCCTCCGGAACACGGCTTATATCCGCCGGGATGTCGACCAACAGCCAGTGGAAAAAATCCACCCGCTCCAGATCCTTCGGTACGGTCTTGCCTTCCTGATTAACATCATCTGCCACGCTTGGCACATCGGGATCAAACATCATCACCACAAAACTCTTGGTGCCCTCCGGCGCATCGTCCCATGCCAGTTCCGGGTTGCGGTTGGGGCCAAAGTTCATATGGTCCTGCTCGTTGTATACCCCGAACGCAAACTTCTCGGGAACCGGCTGACCCTCTTCGATACCTGTAACCTCAAGTTTCATGAGGATGTCCTCCTGATGATTGGTGTACCCGGCTCCACCCTGTTGGCTAACAGCAGAACCGATGAGTGATCCCTGTTTTTAACAACAGATTCCGGTCACTGTCCAGCACAGCAGGGTTCGGGCACCGGATCAGCAGCGAAAGCTCTGCTCACTCAGATCCTGTTCATCCAGGTAACGGATGCGGGCCGTATTGAAGTTCAGGTCCACGAACAGATGGCAGTAGTAATCGCCGTGCCGCCAGGCCATGGCGACACTGGAGTCGTTGGAATAATTCAGTTCGAAGCGGCCATCAAAAGCCGGATAATGGCTGCGGAAGCGCATCAGTTTCAGCAGTCGTTGCACGACTGGCTGTTCCAGTGCCTGTTCGGCTTCCGCCACCTCATAGAAATGCCGGTTTATATCCCGCAACTCACCGGTCTCATCCATCAACTCGTGATCGTTACAACCTGCCAGCAGGCCCACGTAATAGACCTGGGGAATGCCGGGCGTGAAGAACTGGATGGCGCGGGCGGCGATGTAGGCATCGTCGTTCTGCATCAGCGCATCGTAGAAGGTGCAGGTGAGCTGGTAGATAGAGCCCACGCTGTGGATATTGGCGGCGGAGCGGCGCAGGATCGGGTCGGCACTGCGGGCATCGATATTGTCGATCAGGTTGCGGATTTCCTCTTCCGGCAACACACCTTCCACATCCGGGATGCAGATACCGTCGTGGGTATCCAGCACGGTGATCTGATTACGGGGGCACATGCGCAGCCAGTTTTTCAGGTAGACGCTGTTGGCCGCCAGCAATGAGTAGAGCATCAACGGTGGCAAGGCAAAACCATAGGGATGCATGTTGCGCCGGCCAATGGCGTACTGGTAGCTGGTGTGGTCGTGCACCTCCGGCAGGCATTCCGCACCGTGCTGGAGGGCCACCTCGTTAACCCATTCCAGCAGCCGGTAGACCTCCGGCTCCACCAGGAAACAGCTGGTGCCGATGCGTTTGGTGGTGTAGCCAAAGGCATCCAGCCGCAGCAGTTTGATGCCCTTGTCCGTCAAAAATCGGATGTAGTGCTCCATCAACTGGTAGGTCTTGTCCGACTCGTAGTTCAGGTCGATCTGCTTCTCCGTGAAGGTACACCACACCTGTCCCCGGGTCCCGTCTGCAAAGGTAATGGTGCGGAACGGTTCCTTCTCCTTGCGGATATGGATTTTCGCCAGGTCGTCGGGGGTGATCTCGTCGAACTTTTCCACGTGTACGAACAGCTCCGCATACTCGGAATCATGGCCGTTCTCGAGAAAATCCAGGAATTCTTCCGACTCATCAGAAATATGATTCACGGTCAGATCGGCACACAGGTCATAGCGACTGGCCAGCCGCTGGATGTCGTCCCAGGTACCGTAGGCCGGATCCACCTGTGTATGGGTCAGGGGCGAAAATCCCCCGTCCGCATTGGAGGGGTAGAACGGCAGTATGTGTATGCCGCCGATCGCCTCGTCGAGATGGGCTTCAACAAAATCCGCCAGATCCGACAACCCCCGGCCGATACGGTCCGGATAGCAGATCAGTTGAACAGCATTACGCAGTATCACGGGCAACTCCTTCTGGTGATCAGGCTACCGAGCCAATCTCACGACGGGCATCATCCAGTCGTTGTCGTTGAGCCTTGCGGCCTTCGTCCACCGCCTCCAGGAATTCCCGGCCCCACAAACCGATGTCGTAGTGGGTGACGGTCTCGAAGGCCTTCTGCAGCCGCTCCCGGGCTTCACTGCGCTGCATGGCCAGCGCCAGGTAGCAGGTGGTGGCCAGTTCCCGGGGATCATGGGGGTTGGTCAGCAACGCCCCCCGCAGTTCCGCCGCCGCGCCGGCAAACTCGGACAACACCAGCACGCCGCTACCATCGGTCAGACCCTGGGTGGCCACATACTCTTTGGCGACCAGATTCAGACCGTCCCGCAGCGGAGTAATCCACATCACATCCGCCATGGCGTAATAAGCCACCAGTTCCTCGAACGGAAAACCCCGGAAGAAGAACTGGATCGGCGACCAGCCAACTTCCGCATAGCGCCCATTAATGCGCCCCACCGCCTGCTCTATCTCATTCTGCAGGGTCCGGTAGATGGTCATTTCCCGGGCCGCCGGCACACACACCACCATCAGGGTCACCTTGCCGTGCAGTTCCGGATGCTGAAGCAGCAACTGCTCCCAGGCCTCCAGTTTTTCCAGGATACCCTTGGTGTAATCCAGCCTTTCCACGGACAGTACCAGGCGGGTCTTGCCCAGTTGCGCCCGCAATTCCGTCATGCGCTGCTGAACCGCATCCTCCGCCAGGGCCTGCTCCACACGGCTGATATCCAGGCCCACCGGATGGGCTCCCAGCCGGATGTGCCGGTCATTAACACGGATTTCCGTGGTCATCTCATCCAGCCCCACGGCACACCCATAGGTCAGGAAACGGGGTGCACAGCCCACCTTGCGGGTGACATCCAGCGGTGTCACGCCCCGGGCGACATCCACAAAATTCTCCGCCTGGCGGGGAATATGGAAACCGATGTAATCGCACTGCAACAGGCTACCGACAATCTCCCGCCGCCAGGGCAGCACGTTGAAAACATCCGCCGAGGGGAAATAGGTGTGGTGGAAGAAAGCGATGTTCAGATCCGGCCGCAGTTCCCGCAGGAAGGCAGGCACCATCCACAGGTTGTAATCATGGATCCAGACCACCGCGCCGCTGGCGGCCTCCGCTGCGGTACGTTCAGCGAACAGGCGATTCACCTTGAGGAAGACCTGCCAGTGGTCCTCCCGGAAACGGGCCCGCTCCCAGAAGGTGTGCAGGGTCGGCCAGAAGGCTTCCTTGGAGAACTTCTTGTAGAAGATATCCACATCGCTCTTGCTCAGGGGCACCCGCGCAGCCCGCAACCGGGCGTAGCGGCGGGTATCCACTTCGGTATGGGTCTCGAAGGTGCCCTGGCCGGGCTCGTGGACCGACCAGGCCACCCAGGAACCGGCCTTGCCGTCGGCAAAGAAACTCAGCAGTGTCGGAATGATTCCGTTCGGGGAGGTGGGCCTGCGACGGATCAACTGGCCATCTTCAATGATTTCCTCGTAGGGCAACCGATGGTAGACGATCACCAGGTCCGATTTGCCCGGTTTCAGGATATCCCGGGCCTCCGCTGCAAGGCCTTCCGGGCCGAGAAAACCGAAATGGGCGATGGCCTCGAGGATGCCGCCGCAACCACTGAGCGTGGCATGGTAGACCCGCGCGCGGCTCTGGGTCGCATCCAGCAGCGCCGGCTCTGACTCACCCACGCAGACACCGGTAAAACCCTGCTCGAACATGGACAGGTCATTGAGGGTGTCACCTGCCACCAGTACGTCCTCCGGATTCACCTCCAGATGTTCCACCAGATCCCGCAGGGTGCGGCCCTTGTTGATGCCCTCCGGCAACACATCCAGATACTCCCCGGCCGAGAACAGCAGATCGCAGGAAAGCCCGGCTACCACCTCGCGAATCTCCCCGGTCACCGCGTCCGGCTCGCACAGGAAGGAACAGCGGCGCTCCTGGGGAACCTCCTGCCGTTCCAGACCGGAAAACCGGGCCAGGGCATTTTCCACCGGGTGTTCACCCGGCCAGAGCTGCTCAATCCGCGATTGAATCGCCGCAACCGGCTGCTGGGTCTTACCCTCCACCACAGTGCAGCCCACGTCACAGATAATGTAATCCGGCTGCGGCAGGGTCGGATCCGACAACAAAGGCAGTACGGCTTCCAGGCCCCGTCCGGTGACAAACACCAGACACAGGTCCGGGTGGGTGGCAATCAACTGGTACAACTGCAGGCGGTTTTCGGGATCGCCGGCAAGTAAGGTTCCGTCAAGGTCCGTAGCAAGTATCACAACAGGCTCCCTGCGCTCTGGCAGTCAGTGCATGGCAACGGGTGCGAAGGCACCAGGGGAGTTGTTGCAGGTTTCGTGCCGCCGGTTGGCGAGCCTGCGCGGAAAGGGACGAGCGGTGGTTTTGCCGGACCGGCGGATATCCGGCCCCGCAGCTATTTTGCACTATATTGGTGCGATGCGCCGTATTGACGCGCCGGGGCCGGCCTGTGAGCACTCGCCATCAGCACCGGATAACGCTATGGTGCCTTCTTGCTGTCAAGTTATAAGGAACACTCGATGAGTCTGCAGGCCCGTATTGTCAAAGCGTTCTGCCGCAAAACGGTAAAGAAGGACGGTCTGGCCGGTGAAGATCTGGTCCGCCATCTGCGCAAGGTATTCGACAACACCCCCAACGTCACCCTGATGCCCCGGGGCACCCGCCGGCGGGCTGTGCACACCGAGAACTTCAACGGTGACCACATCTACACCGCTGACCCGCAGGTTACTATCCTGTACATCCATGGCGGTGCCTATATTGCCGGCGTGCCCCGCAGCTACCACAACCTGACGGCCCGGATGGCCAGGGCGCTGGATGGAGAGGCCTACCTGCCACGCTACCCGCTGGCTCCGGAGCATCCATTCCCTGCGGGCATTGATGCCTGTGCGGCGGCCTACCGCTTCCTGCTGGACCAGGGCAAGGACCCGAAACGCATTATCATGGCCGGGGATTCCGCCGGCGGCGGCCTGACTCTGGGTACCCTGCTGAAATTGCGGGATGAGGGGCTACCCATGCCCGCCTGCGCCGTTACCCTGTCCCCCGGGGCCAACTGTCATCCGGACCCCGACGAGACCGCGCTGCGGGACCCGACGGATGCCATGCTCTCTGCCGATATTATCCGCAATGTGGTGGATGTCTATGTGCCTGACCCGGAGGACCGCAAACACCCCTATGCCTCGCCGGTAGACGGCGACTACGCCGGTCTGCCGCCGCTGATGATTACCGTCAGCAATGAAGAGATCCTCTATGGGGATGCCCTGAAGGTGCGGGCCGCTGCACAGAAGGCCGGGGTTCCGGTGGAATGGCTGGAGCGCAAGGGCGTTTTCCACGTGTGGCCGGTGATGGTGCCGTTTTTGCCGGAAGCCCGGCAGGACCTGAAACGCATCCTTGCGTTTATTCGCCGCCAGCTCTGACGGTCAGGTGTCAGCGACCGCCCCGGCATCGTTGACACCCGCTTCCCAACTGGCTCGCAGCACGTCATTGCTGTAGGGGTTCACCAGGCGACCGGTCTCTGCGGCACGCACACCTACTTCGTAAGCCTCTTCCACGGAATCCTGCTCCGACACCTTATGACGGGTCGAGCGCAGGCGACGCACCAGACCCACCAGATCTTCCGCGGCCATCATCATGGCCGGCACCATGAAAATGGTAGTCAGACTCGCAAACAGCACCCCGAAGCCCAGGGAAACCGCCATCGGCACCAGGAAGGCGGCCTGCGGACTGGTCTCGAAAGCCAGCGGGGCAACCGCCAGGGAGGTAGTCAGCGTGGTCAGCATGATCGGACGGATACGCCCGGCCAGTGCCTCAAGCAAGGCACCACGAAGCGTATCGTGGCGACTGCGCAGGTTATTGATGTGATCAATCAGTACCAGGTTATCGTTCACCACCACCCCGCTGACGGCCACCACACCGACCACGGACCAGAGGGTGAGCTCCAGCCCCAGCAGGGCATGGCCCAGGAAGGCCCCGACCATGCCGAACGGAATGGCCAGCAGAATCAGCAATGGCTGCCAGTAACGACCGAACATCATGGTCAGCACAAAGAACATCGCCAGCAGGGCCGCTGCGTAACTGACCGTCAGATAATTCAGGAACTCGGCAATGCCCAGGGGCTTGCCCGCCACAGCCCAGCGTGCGCCCTGCCACTTCTCGTCCAGCTCCGCCAGCGGGCCGTTGCGCAGGTACTCCATCACCTTGCCCGGTGAGGTTTTCTGGGTGTCCACATAGGCCGTCAGGGACACACTGCGGTTCCGGTCATAGTGCTGGATCACCGCCGGCCGGTCGTCCCGCTCCGGGGAGGCCAGTACTTTCAGCGGGGCCACCGAGCCATCCGCCAGGCGGATCGGCAGTTGCTCCAGGTGCCCGATGCTGTTGGCCTGGTAGTCCGGCAACCGCAATACCACCGGAACGTCATGATCGCCCTGGGGTAACTGATCCACCACAATTCCCTGGAACGCAGACTGCACCTGATCCCCAAGGCCGGCCTCCGTCAGTCCGCTCTGGCGCGCGCCGGGTCGAAGCTCAAGGTTGATCTCGGAGAACCGGGAGCTCATGCCGTTGGCCACCTCGAAGGTGCCATCGATATCCCGCATCTGATGTTCCAGGTCGGCCGCCATATCTTCCAGCACATCCAGGTCCGGGTGATACAGGTTGATATGAATATCCGGCAGCACCCGGTTAATGGTGGAGTGGAAACGCATGGAAGCGACACCCGCCAGCTCTGGCTGGATCTGCCGCCAGCGATCCCGCACCTGGTCCGGGGTAACGGGCAGATCTTCATCCTCGCTCAATGCCACGGTCACCCGGGCGCGCAGGTAAGCGCTGGGATCATAGGCGGTGGAATGGTTATTACGCCGTCCCTGTTCCGAATAGATATCGGAGATTACCGGGCGCTCAAACTCTTCGGTCAGGGATGCCCGCAGTTCCTGGGCCGAGTTCTGCAGGCTCTCGGTGGCCCGCAGTACCCGCTCGCTGCTGGTGCCGGCGGGGAATTCCACATCCACCATCACCTTGTTACCAGCCACCTGGGATTGCAGGGTTACGCTCAGCCAGCCGCTGTGCAGCAGCGACAGGCAGACAGCAAACATGGCCAGGAAACTGACCAGCACAAAGCCCCGCCAGTTCAGGGCCTTCCCCATAAACGGCAGTACATGGCGCTGAATGGTTTCATCGAACCGTTCATTCACCCGCTTGCTGAACTCTCCGGACACCTTGCCGGAGCGCTGCATGGAGTGGGCCAGGTGGGAGGGCAGAATCCACAGGGACTCCACCAGGGACAACATCAACACGGTAATGGCCACGATTGGCACTACCCGCATCAGATCCCCTTCCGGTCCCGGCAGGAACATCATCGGCAGGAAGCTGATCGCCGTGGTGATGACCGCCACGGTAATGGGCAGGGCCACCTGGCGTACCCCGGTGAGCACTGCGTCGTGACCGGGCCCCATTTTACGGGCCTGGTCATCCACACTTTCCCCGACGATTACTGCGTCATCCACCACAATCCCCAACACCAGAATGAAGGCGAACAGGGAGATGGTGTTGAAGGAAAACCCGGTCAGCGGAAGGATTACGCAGGCACCGATCATGGCAACCGGAATGCCCAGCGCCACCCAGCCGGACAGCCGCAACCCGAAGAAGATACCCAACAGCAGCACCAGCATCAGCAGCCCCTGCAGGGCGTTTTCCCAGAGCAGGCTGGAGCGGTCCCGGTACTGCGCCGAGTCATCACTCCAGAGCACCAGATCGATGCCCTCGGGCAGATTTGCGGAGTCAACAAACTCGTGCACTGCCTCGGCGGTTTCCACCACATCCTGATTGCCGATACGGTACACATCCAGCGCCACCGCCGGACGGCCGTTCAACCAGGCAGCCATTGCATCGCGGCTGAAGCCGTCCCGCACGTAGGCGAAATCACCCAGGGTCAGACGTTCGCCATCGTTGGTGCGACGCACGGTCAGATCCCGGTAATCCTCCGCTTCCGTCAGGGTTTCACCGGACAGGATCAGGGAATTGGCGCTGTCACTGCGCAACAGACCGCCGGATGCCCGCCCCAGATTGTCACGGACTGACTGGGCGATACCCGCAAAGGTCAGATCGTACCGATGCAGATCCTCCCGGGTTACTTCCAGGGCAATTTCACGTTCCGGCAGGCCTTCCAGTTGCACTTCCGCTATCGCGGGATGGTCGAGCAGATGATCCCGCAACTGCCAGGCCACCTCGTGCAAGGCCCTGGGTCGGGCATCTGCCACCACCAGTACCCGCGCCACCCGGTTACGGAATACCGCCTCTTCCACTTCCGGCTCCGAAGCATCCGACGGCAGGTTATTGAGGTTTTCCACCCGCACGGCCATTTCATCCCGTACCTTTGCGGAGACATAGCCCTCCACCACATCCACGGTGATGGAACAGACCCCCTCCCGGGATTCGCTGCGGATATTACTGATGCCCTCGATGGTATAGAGCGCCGTCTCCAGCGGGGAACAAACGGTCTGCTCGACAATTTCCGGGGCCGCGCCGGAGAGCTTGGCCACCACCCCAATCCGGTCCAGAGGCAGATTGGGCAGGGTTTCCTGCCGGGTCTGGGGAATGGCGAGAAAGCCACCCACCAGCAACAGCAACGCCAGCAGGTTGGCTACTGCCGGGTTACGGGTAAACCAGTCGACACTGCGGAACATCAGTTGGCACCACCGGTACTGGCCACTACAGGCGGCGCGTCATCGTCGGGGCTCTCTTCCAGCACCCGGATCTGCGATCCTTCCAGCAGATGGGCAGTGCCTTCGGCCAGAATCTGCTCTCCCTGTTGCAGTCCGTCCCTCACGTAAACACTGTCATCATCCCGGTAGATCCAGCTGACCTCCCGGCGGTGGATGCGATTGGAGGAATCCAGCAGCCACACTTCGTTGTGACTGATCATTGCGGAACGGGGAATCTCGGCAATCGCGCTTAACTGCCGGCCCTGAATTTTTGCCTGCAGAAAGACCCGGGGTTCAAGAGGCACAGAGCCGGAGTCAGGATCCACTTCGGCAATCAGCCAGCTCATCTGGTTGCGGCTGATGCCGCTCTCACGGCGGGTGATGGTTCCCTGCCATTGCCGTTCCTTGCCACCGAACTGGCCGGTCAGTGTTACCGGCACATCCAGTCCCTGGCCGGGGCCTGTTCCGAACACCGCCAGCAGATCCAGCCATTCATCCGGTACCGGCAGGCGTACTTCCATACGGTCGGAGCTGAACAGCTGACCCAGGGGCTCCCCCGCCGCCACGGTCTGCCCTTCAGTGACCTGTACCTGCTCCAGCCGGCCAGAGAACGGAGCCACCATGGCCGACCGGGCCAGATCACTCTCTGCCTTGCGCAAGGCGGCTTCCGCCACCTCTACCCGGGCCTCGGCCTCTTTCAGCTGGGGCACCTGCAGGGCAAAATCCGTGGCATTACGGCTGGGGTTACGGCGCGCAATCTTGGCATTGGCCTGGGCCTGCTCCAGATGCAGCCGTGCGGCAGCAAGGTCATGGCGGCGCTGGGCCGCTTCCAGTTCAAAGGGCACCGGGTCGAGCCTGACCAGCAGTTCGCCCTGTTCCACCCAGGCCCCGTTGGCAAATGCGTCGGACACTTCCACCACCTCACCGGCGGCCCGGAAGGCCAGCCCCAGCCGGTCCCGGGCACGGGCGGTGCCCTGACTGTCCAGTTCCAGGGTCACCGGCGCGAGCTCCACTTCATGAACCCGGAACTCCGGTGCCGCCAGACTGGTGGCTCTGGTCACAGTCTCCGGAGCGGTGATATAGATCCCGACCAGCACCAACAGCAGAATCGCCAGAACCCAGGCGGAGGCGTAGCGGGGGTCACTCATCCAGCGACGTAGAAAGGCTTGGACCAGATTCATGTTGTTTCTCGACATCAATGTTACCGGTAAGCGGATGCGATTCGCTGACACACCCGTCATGATTTCTCTACAGGGTACCTTTGTTTCAGAATGTAACTTGCGACCTGTTTCAATTAATTCACCCGGGAAGGGTCGCCGCCGTCACAGATCTGCATTAAAAGCTGTCAAAACCGCCAGTTAGAAGCACACCACCCGGATGCGTGGCCTACAAACACCGGTCCGATCAGGCCATTACTTGCCCGGAATGCAACAAAATGTAAGCAATGGGATCAACGCCACAACATGTCACGTGGCGGCCGTGTAAAACTTCAGCATCCATGAAAGTCGCTGCGGAAACATTTCAAACGCAGCGCAGACACAACCTTCAACAATGACAAAAAAGGGAGAAACCATGGCGAATCTGCTCAGGGGCCTTGTTTCCCGAAGTTACTTCTACGTGTTTATGGGATTGGGGATTTTCGCCCTGATTACCCTGGACTTTGATGCCGGCAAGCTGTTCCTGTGGTTCCTGTTGCCCTACTACGCGCTGGGGCTGCTGTTGCAGTTCGTGATGCCCAAGGTGCAGGCACCCCTGGAAAAGGGCGAACTGGCCACGGATGTCGTGTCCAATGGCTTCATGTTCCTGATGGGCAGCGCCCAGAACCTGATGGTTACCCTGCTGTTCGGCCTCGTGTCCTCCAGCCTGCTGATCCACTTCGGCCTGCTCAGCCCGTCGTTCGGCCTGTCCAACCTGCCCCTGTGGGCACAGGTGGTCTGCGGCATGCTGGTCTATGACCTGGCTTTCTACACCACCCACCGACTGGCTCACACCGTGCCCTGGCTGTGGCGGCTGCATTCGGTTCATCACTGCGCCCATCGTGTCACCCTGATGAACGCCTACCGGGTGCACCCGCTGGATGTGGTGGTGCGCCGCTTCATTCCGGTATTTCTGGTGCTGCAGACCGGCATCAGCCAGGAGGGCTTCGTGGGCACCGCGGTGCTGATCAGCGTCATTGCCACCATCACCCACCTGAACGTGGACCTCAAGCATGGCTGGCTGAACTACTTTATCGGCACCAACGAAGTGCATCGCTGGCACCACTCCACCAAGATCGAGGAAGGCAAGAACTTCGGCAACATCATGATCTGGGATCACCTGTTCGGTACCTACTACGTGCCCCGTGACCGGGATATGCCGGAGAAGATCGGCCTGTCACACGAACAGAACTATCCGCTGCACAACTACTGGAAACAACTGTGGTTGCCGTTCCGCTGGTCGACCCTTAGCCGCCGGCGTCAGCCGGAGAAAACCCCCGCCAGGCCGGAAAGCCCGGTTGCCGAAACCGCCACAGCGGAATCCTGAGCCCACAAACACAAACCCCGCCAACCGGCGGGGTTTTGTTTTCCTACGCTTCGCCCGCGTCTTGCCCGAGCACCCTGGCAAACCGCTTCAACTCCCGACGGTTGAGCATCAGGTGCAGATCCAGCACGCCATCGCCTTTCGGGCCCGGCACCACTTTTACCATCCGGAAAGGTACCGCTTCGGGTGTGTACCAATCGGCGGGACCGGTGCCGAAATCCAGTCCGTACACCGGCATCGCACAATAGTTATTCTGCATGAAACCGCCATTCAGGCTCTCAATCACTGACTCCGGCAGCAGGCTGAGCGTGCTGCGAGCAGCCCGGTGTTGTTCCAGAAAGCCCAGCGCTCCCTGCCAGTCATCGGTGGTCCAGCTACGGCCCTGCTCCCGCAGACTCAGGGCCAGCTTCGCCACCGAGCCGGAACGAAGCAGATCACGGCTGAAATGGAACCCCTGCTGGGCCAGCGCCACGCCGAACAGATTCCGGGGAATACCGAGGGACTTTTTGAAGCGCAGGTCCATAACCGCTCCGATGCACAGATCATTGCGAAACCCGCGCTCCTCGGCAATCACCTTGAGCGCCAGGGCGGTCAGGAGATCCGCATCACTCACCGCCGGTCCGTCAGGAAATTCCTCCCGGTAACGGTCCTGCAGTCCCTGCAGAAAAGCCGGTTCAAGACGATGTATCGCCAGGCGGTTACTCATGGCATTCATTAACAGCCGACCGTACAGGCCCAGCCGGGTCATCAACGGAAGGGAACGCATCGCGCCCCGGGTGTAGGGCACATCCACCTGTTGGCGGCTGTAATCCAGCAACCAGTCACGATCCACCACCGGTTCAGCCTCACCCCCCTCACAAGCCACCTTCGACCACTGGGTCAGGAACCCCCACATGCTGCTGGCATCCACTACCGCGTGCACCGGTATCAGACTCAGCACCACGCCACCATCGGAGAAACGGAAAACATTCACCACCAGCAGGGCGGTTTCCGGTTTGTAGAGATGCCAGGGATATACCTTGCGAAAATACTTCTTCACATCCGGCTGCATGGGGTGATCCGGCCCGTAGGGAGGCAATGGCGCATCCACAACAAACTCCCGGAAGGTGACTCCCGCATCGTTGGGGTCAATCCAGGAATAACCCTGCTCATCCTTCCTGATTCGCCCCGCCAGCACCGGATACTGGCGCAGGGTAGTGGCCAGCGAATCGGTCATGCGCCGGGTGTCCACTCCCTGGGGATACACATAGAAAAGTGGCACTGACACCAGTCCGGCCGCCATATCCGGGCCAGTCAGATACTGGGGAGAGCCGGTACGTCCGCAACGGACCAGGGTTTCCGATTCTTTCCTTGGGTTGATACTTGCCATTGGGTGGGGCTCTGATTGTTCTTGTTGGAGCCACCAGTATAAAAAGCCCCTATGCGGCGGCAATCCAGGATTCACAGAATTGAGAGGCGGCGCAAACCCCACCGGTTTTTTTGCAACTATGGGATCCAGAACACTGACCCGATGCCCCTCAACTGGTGCAATAGATCCTCGGCCAGGCGCGGCAGTATGGCCCTGAAAACAACAAGAACTCCCACGCTTACAGGCAGGACAACGCCATGGACTCCGCATCCGTCATCAAACTGGTCGCCCCGGCCCTTCTGTTCATCATGACCCTTGGCATGGGAATGACGATGACCTGGCAGGATGTCCGGCGCATTGTGCAATACCCCCGCGCGGTGACCATTGGCACCATCAACCAGGCTCTGGTATTGCCGCTGGTGGGGTTTGCCATGGTGATTGCCTTCAACGTGCGACCCGAGATCGCCGTAGGCGTGCTGCTGCTCACCTTCTGCCCGGGCGGCGTGGGCTCCAACGTATCCACTTTGCTGGCTAAAGGGGATGTGGCACTGTCCGTGAGTCTTACCCTGATCAGCGGCTGCATGATCATCATCACCCTGCCGCTGCTGACCAACGCCGCCATGGTGTATTTCCTGGGCGAAGAACTGACCCGTACCCTGCCGGTGTGGAATACCGCCATGCAACTGGTGTTCATGGTGCTGGTGCCTGTGGCGCTGGGCATGTGGATCAAGCATCGCTGGCCCGCCATTGCTGAAGAATCAGAAGGCTACGTCAAGCTGGGCGGGTTTGTACTGCTGTCCGCGATGATTGTCCTGGTTCTGGTCAAGGAATATGAAACCGTGCTGGAGTACAGCCGCCAGGCCGGGAGTGTGGTCACTGCCCTGTGCGTCACCACCATGTCGATCGGTTTCGTCAGCGCCCGGCTGTTTCGCCTGAACCGGGCACAAAGCACCAGTATCTGCATCGAGGTAGGCATCCAGAATACCGTGCTGGCGCTGGTGATCGCCGGCCTGCTGGAAAAGCCCGCTTTCGCCATCCCCGCCATCATCTACGTGGTGGTCAGCTCCACCATGCTGATGCTGGTGATTGCCTGGGCCAACCTGCCACTGGGGCGGCTGGCCGGCTCACCCGCCCTGGAATCGGACCCCGGCTGACCCTTCCGACATCAGGAAAGGCTTGCATCGACAATTGTTTGCCGGTGCTGCACCGCGCTACCATTCTGTTTCCTTACACCAGTGAAGACAGCCAAGGGTTCTGATCCAGAGCCTTTGGCTCTCTTCACTTTAAAGGAACTCATCCATGTCAGATCTTCATCATATTGTGGTGGTTGGCGGCGGAGCCGGCGGCCTGGAACTGGTGACCAGCCTGGGCAACAAGCTGGGCAAGCACCACAAGGCGCGCATCACGCTGGTGGATGCCGGGCTGACCCATGTCTGGAAGCCCCTGTTGCACGAAGTGGCCTCCGGCTCCCTGGATGCCAGCGCCAACGAAATCAACTACCGCGCCCACGCCAGCAAACACCACTACGAGTTCCAGCTGGGCCGCATGTCCGGACTGGATCGTCAGAAGAAAAAGCTGGTGATTGCCCCGTTCCACGACGAGGAAGGCGAGGAAGTGGTACCGGAGCGGCATATCGCCTATGACACCCTGGTGATTGCCGTCGGCAGTACCGCCAACGATTTCGGCACCCCCGGGGCCCAGGACCACTGCCTGTTCCTGGACAGCCTGAAACAGGCCCGGCGATTCCATAACCTGATGCTCAATGCCTTCCTGCGCAAGAACCACGAAGCCCAGACAGGCCATGAGCACACCCTCAACATCACCATCATCGGGGCCGGTGCCACCGGCGTGGAGCTGGCCGCCGAGCTGCGCCTGGCCTCCCGGGAGCTGCCGGTTTACGGCATGAACCACCTGCAGTCTTCCGACGTATCCATCTCTGTGATCGAAGCCGCCGACCGGATTCTGCCGGCCCTGCCCGGACGGCTTTCCGCCGCCGCCACCAGAGAACTGGAACGGCAGAAGGTAAAGGTACTGACCGGACAACCGGTCAGTGAGGTGCGGAAAAACAGCATCGTCATGAAAGATGGCACCGAGCTGGCCTCGGAAATGACTATCTGGGCCGCCGGCATCAAGGCACCGGGATTCCTCGCCGACCTGGACGGACTGGAAGTAAACAAGGGCAACCAATTGGTGGTGCAACAGACGCTGCAAACCACCCAGGATGCCGATGTGTTTGCCTTCGGCGACTGCGCCGCCTGCCCGCAACCGGACTCGGATCACGCCGTTCCACCAAGGGCCCAGGCTGCCCACCAGCAGGCAGATGCCCTGTTCAAAACCCTGTGTCATCGCCTGGAAGGCAAGCCGGACGTACCGTTTATCTACAAGGACCACGGTTCCCTGATCAACTTCAGCCGCTATACCACGGTCGGTAACCTGATGGGCAACCTGTCCGGGCGCAGCATGTATATCGAAGGGAAAGTGGCGAGGCTGTTCTATGTGTCACTCTACCGGATGCATCAGGTTGCCCTGCACGGATTCCTCCGCACCGGCATTATCTGGCTGATGGACAAGATCAGCCGCGCCATGCATCCACGGCTCAAGCTTCACTGAGGGCTGGCTGAAGGGGGCTGCGGTGGGCTACCAGCAGCGCCAGGAATGCCACAAACACGAGGGCCGACAGGGCAAACACACTGGCTCGCAGGCCAGCCTCGCCCCCGCCATTCAGGCTCCAGCCCATGGCCGCCACGGCGGGGCCAATGGTGGAGCCCAGCATGCGTGTCACCCCCGCCAGACCACTGGCGGAGCCGGACTGGTCATCGGGAGCCGCATTCAGCAGGGTGGTCATGATGGGCGCGTTGAATACCGCCACACCACCGCCTGCGGCGGCGCAACAAAGCACCAGATCCAGAGTCGACGAGTTGGCATCAAGGGTCGCGAGGGTAAGCACCCCGGCGAGCGTCATGGCACTGCCGATCATCGCCACAAACAGCGCCCCGAAGCGGTCCGCCATAATGCCCGCCACCGGCGAGAGCAGGGCAGACACGCCCACAAAGCCGATAATCGCCCAGGCGAGCACATCCGCGGTCTCATGGAGTACTTCGGAAACATAGAAAGGCAGGGTAAAAGCGGACAAGCCGATGGTCGCGGCTACCAGGGTCAGCGCCAGGGCTGGCAGACCAAAACGTGGGTAACTGAGCAACCGCACGACGCTGGCCGCCGACTCCAGCCTGGCCCAGCGGTAGATCAACACCGCCGAGGCCAGCAGCAGACCCGCCGCCTGGACCGGCTGGTTCTCGATAATCTCTATGGCCAGCAACAGGGCGGCCATTGCCGTACCCAGCCACAGGCTCTCCCTGAAAAATCCACGGTCAGGCACCGGCAGGCGTGACACGCCGGTTTCCCGGGCCGGTCGCTGCCGGGGCACTACCCGGTATCCCATCCAGAACACCACCAGTAACAGCGGCATCTTCACCAGAAATACCGCCCGCCAGCCGACGGCTTCAGCCACCAGACCACCCACCGGAGCCAGGCCGATCGCCCCCAGCATCATGATGGTGCCAATCACACCAATCGCCTTGCCGCGCTGGGTGATACGCACCGTAGCGGAGATCAACGGCATGTAGAGCCCCATAAACAACGCCGCGGACATGCCCTGCAGGACACGGCTGAGAATCAGTACCTCAAAATTCGGTGCCACGGCAGAAATCACGCTGGCGATGGCAGCCACCACCAGCGTCAGCAGAAACACCAGTCCCGCATCCGCCCGGTCCATCCAGCGGCCTGCGGCGACACCCATCGCCACCAATGGCAGGGTATAGGCGGTCAGCACCCAGGCAGTGGCTGAGGACGACACACCCAGGTCCGAACTGATACTGGGCAACGCAAAGGCACTCATGGTCAGCTCACTGGCCACCACCAGAGTTGCCAGTGCCAGTGTCACCACTACAATCCACCGGGTGCGCTCAACGGGATCATGACTGGAGGAATCAGGGCTGACGGTGTCGGAGTCAGTCTCCGGGACAATGGACATAATCGGTTTCCGGAAGGGGTTCTTGTTATAGTTCCGAGCCTATGAAGTCACCGGTGGTCAGGCAACCCATTTGTCCCCAAGTTGAGACACGGTCACGGGAGCCGTATCAGTAATGCGATCCAATACCTGATTGTTGTGCTGATGAAACCGCCGAATTAACTGGTATCATCAATGACATACCCAGATCCGGAGTTTTGATGGACCCCACCTTTACCCTCGTCGGTGCCATGATGCTGGTGCTCAGCATCATCCTCAGCCCCCTGTCCAGCCGGGTGGGGATGCCGGTGCTGCTTATCTTCCTGGCGGTAGGCATGATGATGGGGGAGGACGGACCCGGTGGCATCCGTTTTGATGATTTCGAACTGGCGTTCGTGATCGCCAACCTGGCTCTGGCGGTGATTCTGCTTGATGGCGGCATGCGCACCCGCAAGGAAACCTTCCGGGTCGGCCTGCGCCCTGCTGTGGTGCTGGCGACCGTCGGGGTATTCATCACTGCCGCCGGGGCCGGCCTGGTCGCCTGGTGGGTGTTCGACCTGCACTGGATGACCTCACTGCTGATCGGGGCCATCATCTCTTCCACCGATGCTGCAGCGGTATTCTCCCTGTTACAGGGACGGGGGCTGCACCTGAACGAGCGGGTCAGCGCCACCCTGGAAATCGAATCCGGCAGCAACGACCCCATGGCGATTTTCCTGACCATGATGCTGGTCACCCTGATCGGAGCCTCCGGCGAATCACCGCTCTGGCAAAGCCTCGGCATGCTGCTCCAGCAGTTCCTGATCGGCGGCATGGCCGGCGTGGCCGGCGGTTACCTGATCGTCGCGCTGACCAACCGGATGCACCTCACGCCGGCGCTCTATCCTTTGCTGGTGGTGGCCTGCGGTCTGGCGCTGTTCTCCACCACCAACCTGCTGGGCGGCAGTGGTTTTCTGGCGATCTATCTCGCCGGCGTGGTGATCGGAAACCAGCCGGTGCGCATGATGCCAATGATTCTGCAGGTGCATGACGGCCTTGCCTGGCTGGCCCAACTCTGCCTGTTCCTGATGCTGGGGCTGCTGGTCTCACCGTCCCAGCTGATGCCGCTGGCCAGTGGTGCCCTGCTGCTGTCGTTTGCACTGATTTTTATTATCCGCCCGCTCACCATCCTGACCACTCTGTGGCCCTTCGGCTATAACCGCCGGGAACTGGGTTTCATTGGCTGGGTCGGTCTGCGTGGCGCAGTGCCGATTGTGCTGGCCCTGTTCCCGGTCATTGCCGACCTGCCGGATGCCCAGACCGTCTTCCACGTGGCATTCTTCGTGGTGCTGGTATCACTGCTGATCCAGGGCATGACCATGGCTCCTCTGGCCCGCTACCTGAACCTGGAAGTGCCCGCCGGCGAAGACCCGTACCGTCGCCTGCCACTGGACGTTCCCGCCGCCGGGGACCATGAACTGATGCTGTTCCCCCTGCGGGGCAAGAACTGGGAAACCGCCAGCCCCCTGGGGCAATTGAGGCTGCCGGACAACACGGCCATTGCCGGGGTTTTCCGGGACCGTACCTGCCTGCAGCCGGCCCCGGATCTGGAGGTCGGTAATGGCGACGTACTGGCCATGTTTGCCACGCCGTCAGCCCTGGGCGAACTGGGCAAATCCCTCAGCGGCCGCCGGGCACCCCGGCATCTGGCCGAGCGGGCCTTCTTCGGGGACTTCGTGCTTAACGGAGATGCCTTGCTGGGGGATGTGGAGCAGGTGTACGGCATTGAATTCGATCAGCTGGCACCGGAACTGACCCTCGCGGAATGCTTTGCCCGCAAGACCAAGGGGCATCCGGTGGTGGGTGACAAGGTGGTGCTCGGGCCGGTGACACTGGTGGCCCGCGCCACCGAAGCGGATCGCGTCACCAAGGTGGGCCTGAAGATGGATGGCGGCGGCAGAACCTGAACTGTTTAAAATTTTGCCAACAAACTTAACAAAAGGCCTTCACACAGGCCCGACGGCCTGTGCTATAAATGCACCGGTTGGATTAATAATTGGTAAGTTATGGGCATTTTTCGTCTCCGAACATTCCTGGCAGTACTGCTGAGCTGCCTGCTGATACCGGCTTCCGGTGCGGCAGAGGAGCTGCTTGCCCGTGCCGACACCCGCATGCCCCAGCCCCGCGCCCAACAGCAAACCGATGAGTCCATCACCCAGGTGCTGGTGCGTAAATCCGAGCGCCGCCTGTTACTGATGCAGGAAGACACTGTTCTGCGCAGCTACCGGGTATCCCTGGGCGACAACCCCGAAGGCCACAAACTCTACGAAGGCGACGAGCGCACCCCGGAAGGTGACTACACCCTGGACTGGCGCAATCCCCAAAGCGACTTCTACAAATCCATTCATGTGTCCTACCCGAACGAGCAGGACATTGAAGAGGCCCGCGCCTGGGGCCTGGACCCCGGCGGCAGCATCATGATTCACGGTCTGCCCAACGAGGCAGGCGATCTTGCTTTCGCTTTCGCAGGGCTGGACTGGACTGATGGCTGCATTGCCGTCACCAATGAAGCCATGGACGAGATCTGGAATCTGGTCCCCGACGGCACCCCGATCCGCATCCTTCCCTGAACGTATCCTGTCTCCAGAATTAAGTTACTGTCATAACGTAAGAAAATTTACGTATCCTCAGTTAACATTTTCGCACAATGTGAATTACACTGTTTCACGTATCCGGTAGCCGGGTTTTCCAGATCCGGTCATCGGGGCGAAGTCTGAAACAGTGAAGTGAAGAGTTTGATGAGGACTTAGCCTCAGGAAATAAAACCATCAAAAAGGGGAAACGAAATGCGTAAGCTGACAATCGCAGGTTTTGCACTGGCCACCATGGTAACCGCTGGCTGTGCCACTACTGACCAGGGCGCTGTTGAGGAAGCAAATGCGACCGCAACTTCCGCCGAGCAGACTGCTGAAAACGCACTGAACACCGCTAACAGCGCTGCCAGCGCTGCGCGTCGCGCCCAGTCCACCGCTGAAGAAGCGCTGGCTGCCGCACGTGAAGCACAGCGTGCTGCTGAAGAGTCCAACGAGCGCGCCAAGCGCATGCTGGAGCGTGCCAGCCAGAAGTAAGGCTGCATAACGCAACAGTGAAAAGGCCGGGTTTTACCCGGCCTTTTTTTATGGTCTGTGTCCCGTCCTTACAGGCACTCTACTCCCCGGGCTGTTTGTTGTCGCCGTCGTCCGACACGCCACCAAACCCGCCGTGGCCCCTGGGCTTACCACTATTCATGAAGGTGTTCATGATCTCCATGGGCAGCGGGAACACGATAGTGGACGAGTTGTTGTTACTCATATCCGCCAGGGTCTGCAGATAACGCAGCTGCATGGAGCCCGAGTTGGTCGACATGACCTCGGCCGCCTCCACCAGCTTTTTGGAAGCCTGCAGTTCACCCTCCGCGTGAATTACCTTGGCGCGCCGCTCACGTTCCGCTTCCGCCTGACGGGCAATCGCGCGGATCATGCTTTCGTTCAGATCCACGTGTTTGATTTCCACGTTGGCCACCTTGATACCCCATTCCTCCGTCTGGGCATCAATGATTTCCTGAATATCCGAGTTCAGCTTGTCCCGCTCGGACAGCATTTCATCCAGATCATGCTTGCCAAGTACCGAGCGCAGGGTCGTCTGGGCGAGCTGGCTGGTGGCAGAGCCAAAGTCCTCGACCCGGATGATGGCCCGCTCCGGATCAATCACCCGGAAATACAGCACCGCATTCACCCGGACCGTCACGTTATCCTTTGAGATCACATCCTGACTGGGCACGTCCAGGGTAATCACCCGCAGATCGACGCGAACGACCTGCTGGATGCCGGGAATCACAATGATCAGCCCCGGCCCTTTTACGCCTTGGAACCGGCCCAGAAAGAACACCACGCCCCGCTCATACTCCGGCAGGATCTTGATCGCCGAACCCAGAATCAGCAGCAGCACCACGGTGGGTGCAAGATAAGGAATCAAATCTCCGAGCATAATTTCTCCTCAGCCTTTACCTGGCTTGTTCTCCGGTGGTCAATCAGACTGTTCCGGCGCAACCTCTGCGGTCAGTCCCTCTACAGCGGTCACACGCAGGGCCTGCCCCTCATGCACCGGGCTGTCACTTACCGCGTTCCAGCGCTCTCCGGTGAGCCGCACATGGCCCCGGTAGCGGCCTTCCCGCTCGACAAAATCATCCAGCGCGACGGCGTGCTCGTGGGTCACCTGCTCGATACCTGACACCGGATGGTGCTTTCGCAGACCCACAAACCGCACCACGGTCCAGAGTATGAACCCGGCAGCCACTGCCGCGGTACCGCCAATGGTTGGCAGGGATATGTCCCGGTGGCTGCCGTCCATCAGAATCACCGAGCCGATCACAAAGGCCACGATGCCGCCGATCCCGAGCATTCCGAAGCTGGGCACAAACGCCTCCCCGACAATAAAGCCCAGCCCCAGCAGTATCAGTGCCAGACCGGCATAATTCACCGACAACACCTGGAACGCGAACAATGCCAGAATCAGGCAGATAGCGCCGATAACACCGGGCACCATGGCGCCGGGGTTGGAAAGCTCGAAAATGATGCCGTAGAAACCGATGATCATCAGGAAATAGGCCACGTTCGGGTCGGTGATCACCGATAACAGCCGTGTGCGCCAGTCCGGCTCGGAGCGCACCAGCTCCAGACCGGCGGTGGACAGGGTCTGGGTGCCGCTGGCCATGGTCACGGTGCGGCCATCCAGTTGGGTCAGCAGGTCACCCAGGTCCGTGGCGACCAGATCAATCACATTCTTCTCCAGGGCTTCGCTGGAGCCAAGATTCACCGCCTCACGCACCGCCTGCTCGGCCCAGTCCGCATTGCGCCCATGGCGCTCGGCCAGACCGCGGATATAGCTGACGGCATCCTCCAGCACCTTGCGCTCCATCGCCGTGTCGCCCCGGCGCTTGTCATCGCTCTGCGCGCCTTCGCCGGTGGATTCACCGGCATCCCCATCACCGGGCGATGCTTCACCAGGCGATTGTTCCGGGTTAGCCGGTTGCCGGGGATCAGAGCCGGGCAGGCCGCCCATCTGTACCGGCGTGGCCGAGCCCAGGTGCGTGGCCGGTGCCATGGCAGCCACATGACTGCCATAGAGAATATAGGTGCCGGCACTGGCGGCCCGCGCACCTTCCGGTGACACATAGGTCACCACCGGTACCGGCGATGCAAGAATTTCCTTGATGATGGTACGCATGGAATCCATCAGCCCGCCCGGCGTGTCCATGCGCAGGATCACCACTTCCGCTCCATCCTCGGCGGCCCGCTCGATGCCACGCACCACATAGTCCATGGTGGCCGGTCCTATGGCACCCTCCACGGTCAGCACCAGCGCAGTGCCCCGCTCCGACTGCTGGGCCACCACCTGGCTGGTCAGCGAGGCCATCAGCAGCACCACACCCAACCCCATACACGCCAGCCACCAGCGGGCGGCACCGGCGGTCATCAGGCGATTCCCTGGCTGCAATTCCATGCTTCCTCCGAAGATTCAGAACAGACGTGACAGTACCGAGACTGGCAACCTCTTCAGTACAAAACTGATCGGTGTCCAGGGCCAGCCCGGCACATACACCTCGGGCTTTTCCGATTCGATCGCCTTCACCATAGCACGGCAGCCGGTCTCCGTATCGACGATAAATGGCGCGTTTTCCACCTTTTCATTGATGGCCGTGCGGATATAGCCGGGATACAGGGTGGTAATGCGGATCGGCGAACGACTCTTTTTCAGTTCGACTCTCAACCCTTCTGCCAGCGCCGCCAGCCCTGCCTTGGTACCGGCATAGGTGGTGACATTCTTCGGCATTCCCCGCACCGCTGTTACAGATGATACGACCACCAGCTGGCCGCGGTTCTGCGACCGGAGAATCTCCATCGCCGCTTCCATCTGGGCCAGGGCAGAGACAAAGTTGGTTTCCGCGGTCTGGCGGTTGGCATCAAACCGGCCGGTGCCCAGGGGCTGCCCCTTGCCGATGCCGGCATTCACGACGATCCGGTCCAGGGAGCCAAACTCCTCATGGAAAGCGCGAAATACCTCGAAGACCTGTTCGTGATTGTTTACATCCAGGGAGCGGACGGAAATGGTGAGGGACGGATGCGCCTGCAACAGCTCCTCCCGAAGCTGGTCGAGACGCTCGGTGCGGCGGGCGCACAGGGCAAGGTTATTTCCCCGGGCTGCGAACTCCCGGGCCATTCCCTCACCCAGTCCGGAGCTGGCTCCGGTGATCAGGATATTACCTGGCATGTTATCTCCTTGTTCTTGCTCTGAATGCCGGGTAATGAGTGTGTCACAGACCGGTCAGAAAAGCAGTTGCCTGCTGGAGCCGCCGTTGTCATCCGGAGCCGGAGGGCCCATGGGTTGCTCCGAGGCGACCCGTGTCACCCGCTCGCCAATCATTCGGGGCAGGCCATCCGCCTGGTCCACCGCCAGCTCGATGGAACGGCGTTTCACTTCCACACCGGCATGGCGCTGCTGCAGCGCCTCGACTTTTTGCATGGTCTGCTGCCAGAGCGCCTCGCGTTCGGCGGCGGTGTACTCTTCCCGGGGCCGGTGCACCTCCAGCCATACCTCGCCCTCACTGAAGCCGACCTTTACCGGCTCCTTGATCACGCGCACGGGTGTGCCCTTGGGCACCATGTGCACAAAGCGGGAAATATCCTCGTTATACATACGGAAACAGCCGTGACTGACCTGCATGCCCACGCCAAACAGCTTGTTGGTGCCGTGTATGAGATAACCCTTCTCCGACAGCATCAGGGCGTGACTGCCCAGTGGATTGTCAGGGCCGGGGGGAATCATGCGGGGCAGGTAGTCGCCGTCCGCCTCGTACTCGGCACGAATGCTTTCCGGCGGATACCAGGCGGGTGACTCCAGCGGCATGGTGACCTCTGCATCGGTCAGTGGCGAGGGATTCTCATCGGTGCCGACCCCGACCGGATACACCTGCACACCCTCTTCGGAGAAGTAGTAGAGCCGGTATTCAGCCAGGTTGATAACGATGCCTTCCCGCTGGCCATCCGGTAACACGTAGCGCCGCGGCAGCACGATGCGGGTGCCATCCCCCGGCAACCAGGGATCCACCCCCGGATTAGCCTTGGCCAGTTCAAGGTAACCGAGGCTCAGGCGGTTACCGATACCGGCAAAGGTTTCCTCGTAGCGTGTGGTATAAACCGACAGCTCACCGGCCAGATCACCCCGGGGCTCAAACACGGGAACCCGGGGCTTGGCGGGGCTGTCTTCTGCGGCCTCTGCAGCGCTATCGGTGGCCGGCTTGCTGCCGGATTCGGCAGCAGCCACTGCCCCGGACATAATCAGACAAAGCCCCAGCAACAGGCCTGAAAAAAGTTGTTTGTGCGCGATTCGCGCTCCGGACATATCCATCATAAACATTCACTGGTTACCCGCGGTCTGGATACCGGGACCTGACAACAATCCATACACAGCCTCATGATAACCGCCGGACAAACCCGGGCCTAGTGCCACACCCTGCTTCTGACAGAATCGCAATGATTCCGTTCCGTACGGATCGTCAGCCATCGGTTTCCGCCTCCCGCATGCGCCACACCGGTACCGCTGCCAGGGCGACAAAAACAGCTACCAGCCACCAGGCACTGTGGAACGCGCCGATGGTCGGCACACCCTCCGCCTGTTCACCAAACTCCAGGGTAAGGGCCACCAGATTGACTCCGTAAGCCCCGCCCAGTTGCCGGGTGAAATTGATGGTGCTGGAACCGGCCCCCAGCTCGTGGGTGGCCAGCGGGTTCAGAGCCCCTGTCGACAATGCCGGCAGCATGAAGCCAAGCCCCACACGCCCCAATACCGTCCACAATGCCAGCCAGCCGAAGGCTGTCGCCAGCCCGGAAAGCGCAAACAGGATAGCGGAGGACGCAAACAGCGCCATACCGATGACCACCAGCTTGTAGGCGCGGTACTTGTCCGCCAGCCGACCGGCAAGGGGAAAGGTGATGCCCAGGGCGATACCCGCCGGCAACATCAGTAAACCCGCCTCCGTCGCGGTAAAGGACAGGGCTGTCTGGACAAAAAGCGGTACAAGATAGGTGGAGCCGAACAGCGCCAGCCCCAATGCCAGCGCACCGAGATTGGCATACAGGAATGACCGCCGACGCAGCAGCGAGACGTTCAGCAAGGGATGCTCGATGCGGCGCTGGCGACGCACAAACAACACCAGGCAGACCAGGGACAATGCCAGTTCCGCCGCAATCCGGGTGCCAGCCCCGGCATCCCCGTGCAACAGATTGAGCGCATCCAGACTCACGCCCACTGCGGTACCCAGCAACAACAGTCCGATCAGGTCAAACCGGTAGGGCGCGGGACGGTAGGGAGGCAGGGGCAGGAAACGCCAGGCCATGAACACGCCCAGCAGGGTAACCGGGGCGGGCGCGAACATCACATAGCGCCAATGCAGCTGATCCACCAGGAAACCACCCAGCACCGGACCCAGGGCGGGTGCCAGAATAACCCCCATGCCGTAGATACCCATGGCCTGACCGCGGCGTTCCCGGGGAAATACCCGGAATACCAGGTACATGGCCATCGGCTGCATCAACCCGGCCAAGGCGCCCTGGGCTACCCGGGCCGCAATCAGTTGCCCCGGAGTCGCCGCGAATCCGCCCACCACCGATACCACCGAAAACAGCAGCATCGCGGTGCCCAGTGTCTTGCGGATACCGAAATGATCCAGCAGCCAGCTGGAGGCCAGCATGGTGGTCGTCATGGCGGCGATGAAGCCGGTCGCGAGCCAGTGCACCTGGCCCTGACTGATACCGAACTCCAGCATGATGTCATGCAGCGCGACATTGACCACCGTGGCACTGAGCACCGTCGACATGGTGCCGAGCATCACCGTGGCCACTGCGAGCCAGCGCCACTTTTCACCGTAGCGGGCCCGGAGCGCTTCTACCGAGTTGTTAGCCAGAACCGACTCCCGGGGAGGCCCCTGCCTGCAATGTTTATTTCAGCTGCTGTTTCTGGGCATTTTCCAGGATGCGTTGGAATACCCCGAGGGCCATCTCGATATCCTTGTCGCTGATACCTTCCAGCATTTCTTCCCGCAACTGGTCTGCCCGGGCAGTCAGCTCATTCATGAAGCTGCGGCCGTTTTCGGTCAGGTGCAGACGACGCGCACGGCGATCACGGGGGCAGAGGCGGCGCTCAATCAGATTCTGTTCTTCCAGGCTGTCCAGCAGGCGCACCAGGGTAGGATTCTCGATAGCCATCAGGCCTGCCAGCTCCCGCTGGGTCAACCCTTCACCGCCCTGCTCCAGGTACACCATGGTGGTCCAGCGGGCCTGTGTGACCCCCAGATCCTTGAGACGCTCATCCAGAAGTTTTCGCCAGCGGCGGGTAACCCGCGCAACCGCAAAAGGAAACTCATCTCTCATATCCATTCTCTCCGGTTGGTAAACCACCCCTTTCGGGCTTTCTATGTGCAGAAAGCAACAATAGTATGCTAATGGTTCCTGAAAGGACAGTTACAGGAAAGAAATTGTTATGCGGATTTACCGAAATGCACTGCATTCTCGTCCGGATCGGAGTCCTCTTCAAACTCCTCGTTGCGGGGATCAATTTCAGCAATAACCGGCGAGGCCTCCGGCATCGCAGAAACGAAATGCTCCTGCTCCTCCACCGGCACATCCACGGTATGACTGATCCGGTAACGGGTTATCAACGCCAGCACCACCAGGAAACCGGCACTGCCGGTAAACAGACCCGACGGCCCCAACACAGCGATCATCTGGCCCATCACCACCGGGCCAATCACACTGCCCACTCCGTAGCTGAGCAGCAGGGTGGCACTGGCCGCCACAATCCGGTGGCTTTCCATCCGGTCGTTGGTGATTGCCACTGCAATCGGATACACGTTGGCAGACAGGCCGGTGAACAGCCCCACCAGCAGGGTTGCCAGCCACAGAGAGGCAATTCCGAGCGCGGCAATTGTTGCGGCGGCCGCCGCTGCCACCAGCGCTACCACAAACATTACCCGGCGACGGTCAAACCGGTCACAGATGATCCCCATCGGCCAGGCCAGCAACATGGCGGCCACAATCGCACTGGCCATAAAGGCCGAGGTGCGACCGAGATCCAGCCCTGAGAGGGTGGCATACACCGGACCCAGCGCGTAGAAAGCACCGATCAACACGCCACAGATCAGCGCTCCGGCAACACCGGTAAACGACTCACGGGCGAGGGTCAGCAGTGACAGATGACCGCTGTCTTCAATCACCGGTGCCTCCATGCGGGTCAGCGCCAGCGGAATCAACGCCAGGCTCAGCAGGATTGCCGCAAGAGAAAACAGCCGGAAGCCCCCGGGGTCCCCGAGGTTCACGAACAACTGCCCACCCGCAGCAGACAGGTAAAATACCGCCTGATACACCGCAAAGAGGGCACCACGGTTGGCGTTGGTGGCGCGGCTGCTGAACCAGCTTTCAATCACCACCAGCACACCGGCTATGCAAAAGCCCGAGAGAGCCCGCAACCCGGCCCAGAAGAACACATCCACCACAACCGGATAGAGCATGGCCGATACGGATGCCAGGGCGGCAAACGCCGCAAATGCACGGATATGTCCCACCCGCCGGATAATGCGGGGCACGAACAGGGTGCCAAAAACAAAACCGATGGAATAACAGACCAGAACCCAGCCAATAACCGCCGCCGACACAGACTCTATACTCAGCCGGATACCCAGCAGAGTCATCAGGAATGCGTTGCCGCTGACCAGCAACACGATGCTGAAAATCAGCGCCGACAGGGAAACGACCATTCGGGTCATGGGAACGCAACTCCGTAACCACCGTCTCGGGACGGAAAACAAGTCTATTCGGGAAGGGTAGCAGGCTTATAGCCGTTTGCAGCGCGCATTAGAGCAAGGTTCGCCGGGAGCCACCACTAGGCAATTACCGAAGCCGGAAAATTCCTCTTTAAACCGCGCCACAAAAGGGTTTAACATTATTTTACATTAAGGTGACGTAACACACGGCGCGCTCCGGACGGAGTAACATGGGAGCGATTGATTGCCACCAATCATCAGACCCGAGAGCCAAGGATTATGAAAAAGACGGACTGGCCCATCCGCTGGGACCTGCTGCTTCGCTACCGCCTGATCGAAATTGTTGCCCTCTGGGAAGGGCGATTGACCACCAACCACATCTGCCACAACTTCGGGATTGGTCGGCAGCAGGCCTCCAAGGATATCAACACCTACCTTCGCGAGCTGGCACCGGGCAATCTGGAGTACGACCGTCACCTCAAAGGCTACATTCCATCCGATTCATTCCGGCCGGTGGTCACCCGGGGTGAGCCGGAAGAATACGTCGATATGCTGGCGGTGCAGGACTCCCTGAGCAGCACCTTTGAAACCCTTGATATCGGCCTGCCCAGCAGCACCCTGCTGCAGGGCCCCACCCGCAAAGTGCGGCCGGCGGTTATGCGCGCCGCGGTGATGGCTACTCGGCAGAACCGCCAGCTCAACACCGAGTATGTCTCTCTGGGTGACGGCATTACCAAGCAACTGGCACTGGAACCCCACAGCCTTATCTGCAGTGACCGCTGCTGGTACCTGCGCGCCTGGTGTTATAACACTGGCCGGTTCCGCAACTACCCCCTCAGCCGGTTCCGGGGCACGCCGGTGGTCAGCCCCCATCGCAACCGCCACAGCCTGCACCAGGATGAAGAGTGGAACCGCATCATCAGCCTGACGGTGGTCCCGGACCAGCGCCTTTCCCCCGGTCAGCGGGCCGTTATTGCCCAGGATTACGGCATGAAGGATCAGCGCATGGAGCTGACCACCCGTGCCGCCCTGGCACCCCATGTGCTGACCCGGCTGGGCATTCGTCCCGGCAACCCGGACCCGGATCCGCTGGTCCAGCAACTGGAACTGGCCAGCTCCACCCCGGCCATGCAGACGTTCAGCGACCGGCAGAAACGGGCCGCGGTCGCCAACAGTGCCTGGTAAGCCACTGCGAAGAGTCTGCTAAACTGCCGGAAACCCACAACCCACGGCGTGGCATGGTCCGGCTACTTCTTGCTCTGTTTCTGCTCTTTCAGTCACCGCTGAGTCTGGCGCAGTCCGCCTGCGGCAAGCCGGCCACACCCATCGCATCGGTTCAGGGCCCGGGCGAACAGTCCCCCATGGCGGGCAAACAGGTGACAGTGGAAGGCATACTCACCCGCGATGCCCGGCAGGGCACCGGGCTGCAAGGCTTCTACCTGCAACAGGCCGATAGCGAAACCGACGACAACCCCGCCACATCGGAAGCCCTGTTTGTCTACACCCGCAAGAACGGAGGCCGGGAGGGCGACCGCCTCCGGGTCAGGGGCTATGTAAAGGAATACCACGGGCTGACCGAACTGGTCCGGATCAGTGAGCTACTCTCCTGCGGCCGGGGCGAACAACCGGCACCGGTGGAAGTCTCCCTGCCCTGGGATGACAAACAGCCACCGGAAGCCCTCGAGAACATGCGGATTAAACTCGCCGGACCGCTGACCGTTATCGACCAGTATTTCCTTTACCGCTATGGCCAGGTCACCCTCGCCACCAGCGACCAGTGGATTCCCACCCAACAGCAAAAGCCGGGCCGCGAGATCCTGCAGGTAATCGCGAACCAGCAAAAAGCACGGCTGATCCTGGACGACGGTCGCAGCCACACCAACCCGGACAAGATTAACTGGCTGGGCGCCAACCGTCCGCCCCGGGCCGGCGACCAGACCGGCACCATGACCGGCATTCTGGATTACCGGTTCAATGCCTGGCGTTTTCATCCCGACAGCCCGGTGAGCCTGCAACGGCGCAATCCCCGACCGGACGTGCCGGCACGCCCGGCAGATGCCAACCTGCGGGTCATGGCGATCAACCTGCAGAACTACTTCAACGGCAACGGCCAGGGCGGGGGCTTCGAGAGCAGCCGTGGTGCCCGGACACAGGCGGCGCTCGGGCATCAGACGGACAAACTGGTAGCCGCACTCACGGCTCCGGACCCGGATGTCATTGCGGTTATGGAACTGGAAGCCGACGGCTATGGTGAACACAGCAGCCTCGCCCAGCTTGCCGACGCACTGGGCGAGCCCTGGCGCTATATAAAAACGGACCCTGCCCGGAGCCGCAGGGCCATCCGTAACGGCCTGCTGTATCGCCCGGACCGTGCTGAACCCCAGGGAACACCCCGGTTACTGGAACTGGCACCGCAGCAGGGTCGGCCGGTACTGGCACAGACTTTCCGGCCGGTCGGAAGTGAACAGCAAGTGCGCATTGCGGTCGCCCACCTGAAATCTAAATCCTGCCGCAATGCCACGGGCATCAATCGCGACCAGGGCGACGGCCAGGGATGCTGGGCCCGGTCAAGAACAAGGGCAGCGGAACGTGTTGCGGACTGGCTGAATGAGCTACCGAATCCGCACAATGGCCGGGGCAACCTGCTGGTTGGCGATCTCAACAGCTATGCCATGGAAGATCCGTTAACCGCACTGGCCCGCGCCGGCTTTCGCAACCTGGCACCGGAGCACGCCTACAGCTTCCGTTACAAGGGCCGCCGGGGCACCCTGGATTATGCTCTGGCGGACCCCACACTGGCTCCGAGCGTGCTGAACAGCCTCTACTGGGCCATCAACAGCGACGAAGCACCGGGGCTGGCCTATGATGGCCCGGACCATACCCGCCAGGGTGGCCTCTGGCGCTCGTCCGACCATGACCCGGTGATTACCGATCTGCGACTGTGATTCTTGCCCACCCGCCAAAGACCCGGGGGCGGCCAGGCCAAAGCGCTGGCGAATGACACCATTACACTGGGCAAAAACCACCCGTACAGGATGCAACCGTGAAGCTGATAACTCCCGATCTCTGGCCCCTGGCCCGCACCGGCCAACGCCTGCTTACCCGTACCCGCAAACGGCAAACACAGGTACAGGGCCGCCGGCTGGTCTGGCTGGAGCGCGGTAAACCCGGCCCCGGCGGGCCCACCGTGGTATTACTACACGGTTTTGCCTCCATGAAAGAGAACTGGGGCCCCTGGCTTCCGCTGCTGCCGGAACACTGGCACTTGCTGGTTCCCGACCTGCCCGGCCTGGGCGAGAGTGACTACCACCCCGGCGAGAACTACACCTACGAAGCCCAGGCCCTGCGCCTGCGGGACTGGCTGATGGATCTGCCGGTAGGGCAGATCCATCTGGTGGGCAATTCCATGGGCAGCGGCATTGCCTCGATACTGGCCCGGCGGCTGGAACCGGGCCCTGCGTCCCTGACCCTGCTCAACAGCGCCGGCATTCCGGAGTCCGCCAATCCGCCGCCGGATGCCGGCAAGGCCGCCGAGAATCGGGGCACCCTGCTGATTCCCGGCAACTGGCAGGAGGTGTACCGGATGTTCAATTCCGTCGGCAATGGCCGGCCCACCGCCGCTGGGATTGCCATGACAGCGCTGCTGGGACCGGATCTGATCGCCCGCAAGGATGCACTACATCACATTTTCAACAATTTGTTGGCAGATCCACTGGCTCCGGCCCGCCATCTGAAACAGCTCAAAACCCCGCTTCAGGTGCAATGGGGGGAGCGCGACACCATCACTCCGATTGCCTGTCTGGACTGGCTGAGGGCCGCTCAACCGGACGCAGATTACCGGGTTTTCAAGGGGATAGGGCATCTGCCCATGCTGGAGACTCCCGGCAAATCTGCCCGGGCACTGGCCGAGTTTGTCCGACAACACGGCGATTGATTGGCCTTTATCTCTGACGGAACCGTCATTGCAGTCATGGGTGGCAGAGATTGCTCACGTCATAATCCGTTCAAAACTTACACAATAAAAACGGAACAAATGAGGAACATGCCATGTCCGCCTCAGCCTCTACATCCCCGGATCTTGGCCTGCCAGCCATCTATCTGCATACCCTGGCAGAGCTTCTTAGATCCATCGGCGTGGATGAGCAATCCCTGATGTTAAGGGTGGGACTGGACCCGTCACGGATGAAATCCACCGACCTGCGGGTCAGCCTCTCCCAGGCCAGCGAGTTCGTCACCCGGGCCATTATTGAAAGCGGCGAACCAGGCCTCGGTGTCATGCTGGCCCGGGAAATGAAGCTGCCACTGCACGGTGCCCTGGGTGTTGCGGTCATGAGCAGTCGTACCCTCCAGGACGCGCTGGAACTGATGACGCGCTACCTGCTGCTGCGGGCCCCCCATCTGGAAATCAGCCACCGCCACGAGGGCGACAACGAGATTTTCACCATTTTCTCCAGAGTGGATCTCGGCCCGCTGCACGGATTCATCATGGATGCCATGCTGTATGGCTGTGCGGTGATGGGCAGCCAGCTGACCGGCGGCGCGGTACCCGGTGGGGAGATCCGCCGGCGCGGCCCGGAACCCAACTACTTCCGGCGTTTTTCCGCTGATTTACCCTCCAGAGTCGTCTACGACTGCCCGGAGGATGCCTTTGTGATTCCTTCCCGGGATCTGGAACTGCCGATCCGCTTTACCGATGACCAACTGGCGGAAGTATCCCGCGCCCAGTGCGAGGAAGCCCTGCACCACATCACCGAAGACGCGGGGTTTGCCTGCCGGGTGCGCCGGGTGATTGAAACCAGCTACCCCTTCCCACCCAAACTGGCGCGGGTCGCCGGCACCCTGTTTGTGTCGGAACGCACGCTCAAGCGGCGCTTGCAGGAAGAGGAAGCGAGTTTCCAGAATCTGGTGGATCAGGTCCGGCTGGACCGGGCGGGGGAACTGCTGGCCAACACCAGCATGACCCTGAGCCAGATCGCCGATGCACTCGGTTATGCAGATGCGGCCAACTTCACCCGCGCTTTCAAACGCTGGACCGGCTCCAGCCCCAGCCATTTCCGGGCCCGCAGCCGCGAACCCAGGCCGGCACCCAAAGCCGAAGATCTGACGGTCACCGCCTGAACCGCAGATTCACTGGCTCAGTCGATACCTACCAGTTTGTGCATCTGCAGGGTTAACCGCCAACGGGGATGGGCCAGACAGTAATCGGTCGCCCGGGCGGTATTGCTCTGGCGCACCGGGTCCGGCATCCCCTCATCCGGCAGGGCGGGTGAAGCCATCGGCGAGAGAAAATAGTGGTCTGCCTGAATATCCACGAAGCGCTCCGGCGGCGCATCTTCCTGTGGATAGACCAGCTTCAGTTCATCACAGCGGCGAATCACCACTTCGGCAGTGGATTTCGGACTGACACACACCCAGTCCAGACCCTCCGGGGCCGGCAGGGTGCCATTGGTTTCCACCGCCACTTCGAAGCCCTGCCGGTGCAGCGCATCAATCAGGGGCTCATCCAGCTGCAGTAACGGCTCGCCGCCGGTGCACACCACATAGGGATGACTGCCTTCACTGCCAGCAGGCCACAGGGCCTTGAGATGTTCTGCCAGGGCCTGAGCTGTTTCAAAGCGTCCACCGTTCTGGCCATCGGTGCCGACAAAATCGGTATCGCAGAACCGGCACACGGCGCTGGCACGGTCCTTCTCCCGCCCCGTCCACAAATTACACTTGCTGAACCGGCAGAAAACCGCGGCGCGTCCGGCCCGGGCCCCTTCCCCCTGCAGGGTATAGAACGCTTCCTTGACCCGGTACATCAGGCCTGCACCTCGTAGGGCAACGGGTCGCTGGTACCCTGGCTGGCAAACGCTTCCAGCCGTTCCACACAGGAACCACAGCGGCCACAGGCCTGCTCCCGGCCGTTGTAGCAGGTCCAGGTCTGGCTGTAATCCAGGCCCAGACCCAGTCCCTCGGCCAGGATCTCACCCTTGTCCATGCCCATGAACGGAGCCTCGATACCCACCGGCTGGTAATTGGCCACCCGGCACACCGCGTCCATTTTCTCCACAAACTCAGGGCGGCAGTCCGGATAGATGGCATGGTCGCCGCCGTGGGCTCCGTACCAGACCTCATCGGCTTCCACGGTCACCGCATAACCGGTGGCCAGGGACAGCAGAATCATGTTGCGGTTGGGTACCACGGTGCTCTTCATGTTGTCTTCTTCGTAATGGCCTTCCGGCACCTCCTGCTCGCCGGTCAGGGCGGATCCGGCCATCACCTGGTTGAGGGCGCGGATGTCGATCACCTTGTGGGGCACCGACAGCTCCTCGCAAACGGCGCTGGCACAGTCCAGTTCCCGCACATGGCGCTGGCCATAATCGAAGGACAGGGCGTGCACCCGATGCCCGCGGCTCCTTGCCAGGTGCAGCAGGGTGAACGAATCCATGCCCCCGGAATAAATCACAACCACCGTTTTACTCATCAACTTTACTCTTCAGCCTTGCTCGCCAACTTTATTACATTGATCCGACATATTGTAACAGTCCCATGGCACTATGGGTTCGCGTCAGTGGCGGGGGGCAGGTAAACTTCATGGACAATACAGGATTGAATCACCGGAATGATGACCGACAACCCGCCTGCCTTTATCGACTTCGAGGCCTCCAGCCTTGACCTGATCGCCAGTTACCCGATCGAGGTGGGCGTGTGTCTGGCCAATGGCGAGGTTCGCAGCTGGCTGATTGAGCCCCATGTACTGTGGCAGGACTGGTCTGACAGCGCCGAGCAGATTCACGGCATTACCCGGTCGCAACTCGAGCAGGAAGGTGTTCCGGTGCAGACGGTCGCAAGGGAGCTGAACCGGCTGATAACTGGTCCGGTATACTGCGATGCCTGGACCTTCGACAGTTTCTGGCTGCACCGGCTGTATCGGGCGGCGGGGCAGAAAACAGGCTTTCAGCTGGACTCGGTATCAACGCTGCTGAACAGCGAGCAGGTGAGAATCTGGTCCGATGCGCGGCGCAGCATCATAGCCGAAGAACAACTGGTAGCCCACCGCGCCGCAACCGATGCACTGATTCTGCGCAAGACCTGGCAGAAAGTGATGGCCCTCAGCCCCTCGCGGGTCGATCAGGTCTGAACGGCTTCAGGAACGCCGCGCTCTGGAGGCCATCAGTTCCAGACCATCCTTGATGGTATTGAGGGTCCAGAAAGAGGCCGCGGCCATCAGTGCAGCCCCGATGACGGTAAAGACCAGGTCATCCCCCACTGACTGGTTACCGGCCAGCAGGAAGTAACCCGCCAGTACGGCGAGAAGGGCAATTTCAACTACCGCGTGAAGACGAAAAGTAACAGCTCTGGCTCCGGGTTCGTCGGGCATTTTATTCGGTTTCAACCTCTGTGTTTTGCTTGAAGAATGAGTTCGTTTACAACACCTGTAGTATGCCAACGAATCTGTGCAGATTCTGTACGAACTAGTGGCTACGGGATTACCGAAGGCCGCTATTGCGTATCGCTGAAATTCAATTTATGAGACCATCCCGCGCGTCGGGGACCGACCCTTTTTACTGCCAGACCACGCCCATTTTTCAGACCCGGTAAGCTACCCATGGAAATCAAAGTCAATTATCTCGATAACCTGCGCCTCGAGGCCCGCTTCGACGACTTCGCGGTGGTCTCGGATCAGCCCGTCCGCTACAAGGGTGACGGCTCGGCACCCGGCCCCTTTGACTATTTCCTGGCTTCCTCGGCGATGTGCGCGGCCTATTTCGTCAAGGTGTACTGCAACGCCCGGGACATCCCGACCGATAACATCCGCCTGTCCCAGAACAACATTGTCGACCCGGAAAACCGCTACAAGCAGATCTTCAAGATCCAGGTGGAATTGCCGGAGGACATTTCCGACAAGGACCGCCTGGGCATCATCCGCTCCATCGACCGCTGCACCGTGAAAAAAGTGGTGCAGACCGGACCGGATTTCCAGATTGAAGTGGTGGAAAACCTCGACGAGGATGCCCAGGCACTGCTGACTGCTGCCCCGGGCGGGGAAGGCAATACCTACATCGAGGGCAAGGACCTGCCCCTGGAGCAGACCATCGCCAATATCAGCGGCCTGCTGGCGGATCTTGGCATGAAGATCGAGATCGCCTCCTGGCGCAATATTGTGCCCCACGTATGGTCCCTGCACGTGCGCGACACCGCCGCCCACATGTGCTTTACCAACGGCAAGGGGGCGACCAAGGAAGCCGCCCTGTGTTCCGCGCTGGGCGAGTTTATCGAGCGCTTGAGCTGCAACTTCTTCTACAACGACCAGTACTTCGGCCAGGACATCGCCAACAGCGAATTCGTCCACTACCCGAATGAAAAATGGTTCCAGCCTGGCCCGGAGGGCGAGCTGCCCGAAGGCATCCTGGACGACCACTGCCTGGCCATCTACAACCCGGAAAATGAACTGCTCGGCACCCACCTTTTCGACACCAACTCAGGCACTCCGGAGCGGGGTATCTGCAGCATTCCCTACGTGCGCCACTCCGATGGGGAAACCGTGTATTTCCCCTCCAACCTGATAGAGAACCTGTACCTGAGCAACGGCATGAGCGCCGGCAACACCCTGCCTGAAGCCCAGGTACAGTGCCTGTCCGAGATTTTCGAGCGGGCAGTGAAGAAAGAGATCATCGAAAACGAAATCGCCCTGCCGGATGTGCCAGAGAGCGTGCTGGCCAAATACCCGGAAATCGCCGAGGGCATCAAGGCACTGGAAGATCAGGGCTTTCCGGTACTGGTGAAAGATGCCTCCCTGGGCGGCCAGTTTCCGGTGATGTGCGTCACCCTGATGAACCCGAAAACCGGCGGCGTGTTCGCCTCCTTCGGTGCCCACCCCAGCTTCCATGTGGCGCTGGAGCGCAGCCTGACGGAACTGCTGCAGGGCCGCAGCTTCGAGGGTCTGAACGACCTGCCGGCTCCCACCTTCAACTCCATGGCGGTGACCGAGCCCAACAACTACGTGGAGCACTTCATCGACTCCAGCGGCGTGGTGTCCTGGCGCTTCTTCAGCGCCAGATCCGACTACGACTTCGTGGAATGGGATTTCTCCGGCACCACCGAGCAAGAAGCCAGCACCCTGTTCGGCATCCTCGCGGACATGGGCAAGGAATGCTACATGGCGGTGTTTGACGACCTGGGCGCGCCGGTGTGCCGCATCCTGGTGCCGGGGTATTCCGAGGTATACCCGGTTGAGGATCTGGTGTGGGATAACACCAACACCGCCCTGGAATTCCGGGAAGACATCCTCAACCTGCATCGCCTGAGCGAAGAAGAACTGACCGATCTGGTGGAACGGCTGGAAGAAGCCGAGCTGGATGTCTACATGACCATCATCACCCTCACCGGCATCGAGTTCGATGAGAATACTGTCTGGGGCCAGCTCACCATTCTGGAACTGAAACTGCTGATCTACCTGGCCCTGGGCGAGCTGGAAGAAGCCCTGGAGCTGGTGGAAATGTTCCTGCAGTTCAACGACAACACGGTGGAGCGGGGGCTGTTCTACCAGGCCATGCAGGCAGCGCTGGAAGCCACTCTGGATGACGAGCTGGAGCTGGACGATTACCTGTATAACTTCCGCCGCATGTTCGGTAATGAAGTCATGGATGCCGTGGTGGGCTCCATCAACGGCACCGTCCGTTTCTGGGGACTGGAGGAAACCGGCACGGACCTGCGCGGCCTGGACCGCCACCTGAAGCTGATCGAAAGCTACCAGAAACTCCACGCAGCCCGGGCCAGAAAGGCCGGCCTGGCTCAGTAACCAAAAGCAGCCTCAGGCGGAGCGGCCGGTATGCACCACGCGCCGGCCAATCACTTTGAGGGCCGCCGGCCGGCAGCGGGCCTCAAAGGGTGTCTTGCCGGCCACGTCCCCGTCCACCGTCACGGTTTTCGGCTGGCTGGTTTCCAGCTGGCACCATGTGCCCTTGATCTGGATAACCGTACTGGTCCGGCGCGGAGTCTTGCCATTTAACCGCACCATCAAAAAGGCGAACAGCAACTGCAGCCAGGGCCTCGGCTTAACGGCGATCACATCCAGCAGGCCATCATCCGCCGAGGCCTCCGGAACCTCATGCCCCCCACCAAAATAGGCCCCCGTTGCCACGGCCACGGACAGCCAGCGGCCCTCCAGAGCAGACTGGTCGGTGCGGATGCGTCCGTGAAACCCCCTCTGTGCACCCAGTTGCCGCAGCAACGTCGCCACATAACTGAAGCGCCCGAAGGCTTTCTTGGTTGGTGAGCTGGCCTGCCGGGAAGGCAGGGTACCCAACCCGATATGTGCCACATTAAGGAAAATCCGCTCGCCCCAGCTGGCCACATCCACCGAGCGGGCCGTGCCTTCCGCGATTAATGCAGCGGCCTGGTCCGGCTCCGTGGGAATGCCCAGATTACGGGCAAAGTCATTTGCCGTGCCAGACGGCAATATCCCCAGCGTCGCCCCGGTTTCCAGGCAACACTGCGCCACGGCATTTACCGAGCCATCGCCCCCTGCGGCTATCAGGCAATCATCACCGGTCACTTCCGACAGCCAGCGATTGTCATCGTCCAGCTCACATACCTTCACATCCGCCAGCCCCTGCTGCGCCAGATGCTCCAGCCAGAAGTCTGCATCGCGGCGACCATCACCAGAACCGGGGCTGTCTACCAGCCAGTGCGTCATAGCTGTTCCCTCTGAAACAAACCCGTTATGCTCACTTCTTGATAGCACGGCGGAGCGCATTATTCATGCGTGAACCATTACCGTATCGCAACCCGGCAAGGACGACACCATGACCTCACCCAAACCCAGCACCATCCGCATCGGCCATCGCTACCGCGCCAACCGTCTGGACGGCCCCTACGATGCCATTGTGATCGGCTCGGGTATCGGCGGTCTCACCACCGCGGCCTGTCTGAGCAAGCTGGGCAAGAAGGTTGTGGTGTTCGAGCAGCATTACACCGCCGGGGGCTTTACCCACAGCTACGACCGCAACGGCTATGAATGGGACGTGGGCGTGCATTACATCGGCGATGTGGGGGCCGATCACACCCTGACCAAGCGGCTGTTCGACCACATTACCGACGGCAAGCTGAAATGGGCTCCCATGGATGATCACTTTGACCGGATTTTTCTGGGTGATCGCCATGTGGATCTGGTGGCCGGACCGAAAGCCTACCGGGGGGAACTGGTGAAGGCCTTCCCGGAGGAAGAACAGGCCATCGACACCTATCTGGATTACCTCAAGCAGGTGTCCAACGCCATGCCGGGGCTGGTGATCGGCAAGATACTGCCCGATCTGGCTGCCCGACCGCTCGGTAAACTGACCCGCCGCTTCATGCCGGAGTTCCTGAACAAGACCACCCGCCAGGTACTGGAAAGCCTCACCAGCAATCAGGAGCTGATCGCTGTGCTGACCGGCCAGTGGGGCGACAACGGTCTGCCACCGTCAGAATCCAGCTTCATCATCCACGCACTGATCGCCCGCCATTACCTGCACGGCGGTTACTACCCGATTGGTGGCGCGTCGGAGATGGCGAAGAACATCATCCCCATCATCCAGAGCAGCGGCGGAGAAGTGTTCACCTACGCGGATGTGCAGGAAATCCTGGTGGAGAATGGCCGGGCCACGGGCGTGCAGATGGCCGACGGCCAGGCGGTTCACGCCCCGCTGGTGATCAGCGATGCCGGCGTATTCAACACTTTTGGCAAACTGCTGCCGGATACCGCCCCGCACCACGATTATTACCAGCAGAAGCTCAACACCGTACAGCGCTCCATGGCCAGCAACTGCCTGTACATCGGTCTGCAGGACACCGCTGAAAATCTCGGCCTGCCGAAAACCAACTACTGGCTCTACCCGGGTCCGGACTATGAAAAGCAGGTACAGGCCTTCATGGACAACCCGGAGGAGCAGGAGATACCGCTGGTGTATATCTCCTTCCCCTCCGCCAAGGATCCCAGTTTTACGGAACGCTATCCTGGCCGGGCCACCATCGAGATCGTCGCCCCCGGTCCCTTTGAGTGGTATGAAGCCTGGGCCGACAAGCCCTGGGGCAAACGGGGCGAGGATTACGAGGCCGCCAAGGAAGCCTATGCCCAGCGCCTGCTCGCCCGGCTCTACGAGCACTTCCCGCAACTGAAGGGCAAGGTGGATTACTACGAACTCTCCACCCCGCTGTCCACGGATTACTTCTGCCGCTACAGCGAAGGGGAGATCTACGGCCTGAATCACACCCCGGAGCGTTTCGAGCAGGACTGGCTAAAACCGAAAACCCGCATCCCCGGCCTCTACCTGACCGGCCAGGACGTGATGACCTGCGGCGTGGCCGGTGCCATGATTGGCGGCCTGCTCACCACCATCGCGGTGAGCGGCTTTAAAGGCATGGGACTGGCGAAGCGGATGTTTGTGGGGTAGTCCGCCGGACTACCGCCACATGCGCGGCAGGACATCCCGATGCCGGGCACTGCGCCTGTGCCACACCACCATCACGATATGCCCGACAATCATCCCGAGCAGTGCCCAGCCCAGCCAGCTATGAAGCAGGTTGCCGGGCGCAATCATCCACTCAATCTTGTCCGCCTCAAAGCCGGAGAACAACGGAATACCGAAGGGTTCAAACGGTTTGCCGGAGCCATACTGGCGCACTAGCGCCAACGCCGGAACGATCCCCATCAGCGCATAGAGCGCAATATGGCCAAGCCGGGCACCCGGACTAATCGATGGAGGACGCTGGGAACGGTTGGCCAGCGCCCATACAATCCGCACAATAATCAGCAAAAACAGCAAAAAGCCCAACGGCTTGTGGGTAGACCAGAAAAACGCCTCCACCGCGGTGTCTTCCAGCAGAAGGTGGGAACCCGCACTGAGAAACTGCCAGAGCAGCAACACAGCCATTCCCCAATGCAGAATACGGCTGACTTTCCCGTAGCGCTCGCGGTTGTCTTTAACGGACATTGATCTTCTCCATGATTTTCAAAGGTTCCGGCACAAGCCACTGAATTTTAGTGGGTAGATTATGACTCTGCGACCGGGGCAACGCCAAATAACTATCGCCAGGGGGTCAGAATCGACATCTGACACTCACACCAAAACCCGAACAAGCGCTCGTATTATTGTCCGCCGGCAACCTCCCCAAAGCACAAACCCGCCAGCCCGCCGCACCCTGCACAGCCGCGGGTTCCGAATTGAACCCGAACATTCCGCGCCCTTAATCTTTGTCTGTAACTACCGGCCCTGAAGGGGCTATATGCAGTAACAACCCGGTATCAAAGGACACCAGCATGACAACCGCACCCCGGCCCGATGTGCCCATCCGGCACATGAAGTTCGATTTCGACGCAAAGGATGCAGACACCAATTTCTACATGAATACGGAACTGGCTTCGGCCTATTTCGAAGCCCTGTCCATTTTCCTGACTTACGGCGAAGACCTGGTTATCGAAACGGCCCGCCACCATCGTGATTTCCTGAAGGATCCGGTACTCAAGCAGCGGGTCACATCCCTCATCGGCCAGGAGGCACTCCACTCGAAAGTACACGAGGAGTGGAATGAGGTACTGAAGGAGCACCGGTTCCCCGTCACCTTCTACCGGTTCCTGGCGGAGAATGTCTTCAACTACGGCTTCCGGCGTTTTCCTCAGCCATTGCAGCTCTCCATGATGGCCGGCATCGAGCACTTCACGGCGGTACTGGCCGAGTTCATGATGAAGCACGAGGACAACTTCTTTCACAGCGAGGACGAAAAACAGCGTGCCCTGTGGATGTGGCACATGCTGGAGGAGTCCGAGCACAAGGACATTGCCTATGATGTCTTCCAGCAGTTGTCCGGCAACTACCCGCTGCGAATCAGCGGCTTTGCCCTGGCGCTGGTTACCATCTGGTTCCTGGTACCGCTTGGCGGTGTGGCCATTCCCTTTCTGCGCCGGCCGCGCAACCTGATCAGTCTGCGTTTCTGGAAAGATGCCAAGCGCAGCCTGGACCTGATCATCGGCCGCGGCGACGGGGTTTACGGCAGCACCCTGGGCCATGTGTTCGACTACCTGCGCCCGGGCTTCCACCCCAACGACCATGACACGTCCGAGTACCTTGCCTACTACAAGGAACGCCTGCTGCATCCGGAAACCGGCCTGCTGACACCCTATCTGGTCAAAGAAATGATACCGCCGGTGCGGGCCTAGAAAGGCCCGACTCCCGGGCGCACCACCCCTGATTCAACCACGGAAACACCCATGGCAGACCGCAAAAGCCGCGCCAACAGCGCGGAGCACATCTACGACACCTTTATTGTCGGGGCCGGCATATCCGGGCTGGCCACCGCCATCACCCTGAACCGGACCGGCTACCAGAATTTCAAAATCATCGAGAAAGCCGGCCGGGTCGGTGGCACCTGGCGGGAGAACACCTATCCCGGCTGTGGCTGCGACGTGCCGTCATCCCTTTATTCCTATTCCTTTGCCCCGAGCAGCGATTGGAGCCACCTGTTCGCCCGCCAGCCGGAAATACTGGCATACCTGGAAAAGGTCAGTGATGATTTCGGAATCACGCCACTCATCGAGTTCAACAACGAACTCAAGGAGGCACGGTGGGACGAAAAACACCACCTCTGGCAACTGGACACCCAACAAGGTCAGTATCTTTCGAGAACGGTGGTCTTCGCCACCGGCCCGATTACCGAATCCAGAATCCCGGACATTCCGGGGCTGGACACCTTCAAAGGGGAGATGTTCCACTCCGCCCGTTGGAACCACGATTACGACCTGACCGGGAAACGCATCGCGGTGATCGGCACCGGTGCCTCGGCCATCCAGTTCGTGCCGCGCATCCAGCCGCAGGCGAAAGAGCTCCATGTATTCCAGCGCACCGCGCCCTGGGTGCTGCCCAAGCCCGATATGCATCTGGGCAAAACCGGCAAACAACTGATTGGCCGCTATCCGGCCATCCAGAGCAGCTGGCGGAAGACGGTGGCCGGTTGCCTGAATGTGATCAACTTCGGCCTGCGGAATCCGGCTTTCCTGAAGCCCGTCAACACCGCCGCCCGGCAGTTGCTTAAGCTGCAGATCCGTGACCCGGAGCTGCGTAAGGCCGTCACACCCAATTTCGACATTGGCTGCAAACGCATCCTGTTTGCCAACGACTACTACGATGCCCTGCAGGCGGACAATACTTCGCTGATCCCGAGCGGTCTGGTGAAGGTGGAGGGCAATACCGTGATCGCCGCCAACGGCGAACGCCGGGAAGTGGATGTGATCATCTGGGGTACCGGCTTCGATGTCTCTCACCCGCCCATCGGCGACAAGGTCTTCAACGCCAAAGGCGAGAAATGGGCAGACCTGTGGAAAGACAGTTCACCGGAAGCCTACCTGGGCACCGCCCTGAAGGACTCGCCCAATGCCTTCCTGATCCTCGGCCCCAACGTGCTGGTATATGACTCCTTCATACGGCTGGCCGAGGCCCAGATCGATTACATTGTCGATGGCCTCTGGAAAATGAAGAACGAAGGCATCAGCCGACTCAGCATCAAACCCGGCGTGCTCAAACACCACAACCGGCAGGTTCAGAAACACCTGAAAACCACCGTGTTCAACGCCGGCGGTTGCAGCAGCTACTATCTGGACCAGAACGGGCGCAACTTCGCCGCCTGGCCCTGGTCACTCAGCAAGCTCAAGCGCAGGCTGAACACTTTCAGCCTGAGGGACTACGACAGCGTCGCCCTGTAACCACCAAGCTTATGACGGCTCATGGCGCAGCTGTTCCCACATCTGCGCCATCTGCTTCCTGGCAGCACCCCATCGATATCCACCCAGAGCACCACTTTGCTGAATAACCCGGTGGCATGGAATGAGCAGGGCCACGGGGTTGGCTCCCACCACATTACCCACGGCTCTTGAGGCCTTGGGGTAACCCAGCGCCCTGGCAATCTGCGAATAACTGGCCAGTCTTCCGGGGGGAATACTCAGCAGTGCCCGCCATACCGCTATCTGGAAGTTGGTGCCCTCCACCTGCAGAGACAAAGGCCCCTCTTGCCCGCCGGCATCACTGAATAATGTATTAATCACCTGCGCCGAGGCCTGGTCATTCCTTGCCAACTCCGCCTGCGGCCAGTTCTTCCGCAAGTCATCGAGCGCATAAGCCTCGTCATCGTCGTCCAGAAACACCATCCGGCATACGCCTCGCCGGGTCACCGCCACAAACATTCTGCCCAGAGGCGTGTCATGAATGCCGTACTGGACAACAACCCCCTCGCCCAGCTTCCGGAACTCTCCCGGGGTAACCGCCTCCAGCGTCACAAAGTGATCGTGCAGCCGCGAGCTGCCACTCAGGCCCAGGCTGTGGGAAACATCCATCAGGGAAAGTTCCCCCTGCAATAATCGCTTGCCCCGTTCGAGCGTCAAAGCCTGAAGGAAACGTTTGGGGGTGGTGCCCGCCCAGCGGCAGAACATCCGCTGGAAATGAAACGGGCTGAGGTGAACATGGGCAGCCACCTCTTCCAGTCCCGGTTGCCGGGCGGCATTTGCCGACAGGTAGGCCATGGCCTGCTCTATGCGCTGGTAATCCGACATTACCGGCCCCCCGGGAAGCGGTTAACTGATGTGTTGACCTGAACGTGCACTACCGATCATAAACCGTTGCTTACCGGCTGCCGACCCGAATCTTGCGCCAGCGGACCGGCGGCAAGCCTGTCCAGCGCCTGAAGGCACGGTAAAAGGTACTCACCTCAGCAAACCCCAGCGACTCGGAAATTTCCGGCAGGGTTGCGGTTGCGTCTGCCACGGCCCGGAGTGCCCGGTCACGTCGCACCTCGTCCAGCAGTTGATCAAACGTCCAGCCCTGCTCACGAAGCCGGCGTGCCAGAGTTCGTTCGCTGATGCCCAGCGCTTCCGCGGCCTCTGACCGGCGTGGCAGAACCGGCCCCAGCCGAGCAGCCAGCCAGCGTCGCAGTTCCGGCACCGAGGCACTGTTCATGGTCAGGGCCGCCAGCCGGGCCCGGGTATAGCGCTTATGCACCTGCGCCAACTGGGGATCCGCCTGGGGCAGGGGCTGGTCCAGCATCTCGTTGGCCATCAGTACACCGCTGAATGCCTGTTCGAATTCCACCGGGCAGTGGAAGGCAGCCTCATAGCCCTTCAGCGGGCCGATCTGGCGCTGGCTGAACTGCACCCGCTCCGGTTGCATACGGGTGCCCGTCACCCAACTGGCGAACCCGACCACCGCCGCCAGCACCGCTTCAATCTGATGGGGACTGAACGCCAGCCGGCCTTGCCGGGGGTGATAGACCAGCCAGGTGGCGGAATCGCCGGCCAGTACCTGAAAGCGACCGCCGTCAGAGATCAGCCGCTGAAAGCGCTGCACCATCGCCACCGCCTCCCGCAGGGTAGCCGCGGACTGCAACGCGAAGCCCACGCCGCTAATACTCATCGGAGTAAATTCCACCCCCACCTTGAGACCAAATCCCGGATCTCCGGTGCAGCGCTCTGCGGCATGCCAGAGTCGGGTGATGTCATCAATCGGCCAGCGTTCCAGCTGCCGGGCGGTCGCGGGAATATCCGCCGCTGCCAGCAGGGTGTCCGCATTCACTGACAGCCGCTCAGCCGCCGCAATCACGGTATTTACCCAGCCGATGGAAACGGTGGCTTCTAATGTCAATTTTTCTGGCCTCTAAAGTCAACTCAAAACCCATCATACCCGTCTATCTTTAACTCAGACAAACTCATTCCTACTGGTTCAGGCTCTGGTCATGGCAAATACAATAACGTCGGATGTTCTGGTCGTTGGCGGCGGGCTGGCCGGCATTGTCACTGCCCTGGAGTCCCTGCGCGCCGGCAAGCGCGTTACCCTGGCAGACCGGGATACCCCGGAACGCATGGGTGGCCTGGCACTGTGGGCCTTCGGCGGCATGATGCTGGTGGATACGCCCCTGCAGAAACGCATGAAAATTGCCGATTCACCGGACATCGCCCTGACAGACTGGCTCAGCTTCGGCGAGCTGGCCCCGGATGACGAACTGCCCCTGCAGTGGGCTCGCTACTACGTGGAGCATTCCCGTTCCGAGGTCTACGAGTGGCTGAGTAACGAAGGCATCAAGTTCCTGCCGGCGGTGAACTGGGTGGAGCGGGGCCGCTTTGGTGACGGCAACCGCCTGCCCCGCTACCACATCGTATGGGGCACGGCCCGGGAGCTGGTGCGTGTTCTGCTGGCCGCGCTCCACCGTGAAAACACCAGCGGCAGGCTCACCCTGCTGCACCGCCACCGCATTACCGGACTGGACCAGGCCGCCGGCCGGGTATGCGGCGCTGTCGCCATCAACGAAGAGAACGGGCAGGAGGTACGCTTATCCGCTTCGTCGGTGGTTATCGCCACCGGCGGCATCAACGGCGACCACAAACAATGCCGCGCCAACTGGCCAGCGGATCGTCCACAACCGGACACCATGCTTAACGGTGCCCACCCCTACGCCGACGGCCGCATGCATCACTGGGTAGCCGACGAGCTGGGCGGCCGCATCACCCACGCGGGGGAAATGTGGAACTACGCTGCGGGTTTCCCCCACCCGTACCCGCACTTCCCCGGCCACGGATTGTCCACCATTCCCTGCAAATCGGCCCTTTGGCTGAACCACCGGGGCGAACGTATCGGTCCGGAGCCGCTGGTGACCGGTTTCGATACCCACTGGCTGTGCCAGCGCGTGGCAGAACAGGAAAAACCCTGGACCTGGCACCTGCTCAACTGGCGCATCGCCGCAAAAGAATTCGCCATTTCCGGTGCCGAGCACAACGCGCGCATCCGGGACAAACAGTTCCCGCTGTTCGTGAAGGAACTGCTGCTGGGTAACCACCCGCTGGTACGCCAGATGCAGCGGGAAAGCCGCGACTTCCTGGTAGCCGACTCCCTGGCGGAACTGGCCGGCGAAATGAACCAGCTGACCTGCTCACACAATGTTGATCCCGCTACCCTGCAGGCCACCGCCGATGCCTTCGATGCCAACTTCACCAATGGCATGGCGCTGCACAACGACCCGCAGATCCGCATGATCCAGCATGCCCGGCAGTGGAAACCGGACCGCTTGCGCACCTGCAAACCGGCCCCCCTGCAAAAACCCGGTACCGGCCCCTACATTGCCATCCGCATGCAACTGATCACCCGCAAGAGCCTGGGTGGCCTGCAGACCGACCTGCAAAGCCGGGTACTGGATGCCCGGGGAGCACCTATTGAAGGCCTTTACAGCGTGGGCGAGGCGGCCGGTTTCGGTGGCGGCGGTGCCAACGGTAAACGCTCGCTGGAAGGCACTTTCTTGCCCGGCTGCATCATGACCTCCAAAGCCGCGGTACGCACGATCATCGCCGGGGGCTGAAGCCCCTTGAACAAGAATAACGGAGAACAACCATGACCAACGGCGCACAAGCCCTGATGAAAACCCTGGTGGATGCCGGCGTTGAAGTCTGCTTCAGCAACCCCGGCACCAGCGAAATGCACTTTGTGGCGGCACTGGACGACGAGCCGAAAATGCGTGCTGTGCTTGCTCTGTTTGAAGGAGTCGCCACCGGTGCCGCAGACGGCTACGCCCGCATGGCCGACAAACCCGCCGCCACCCTGCTGCACCTGGGCTGTGGCCTGGGCAACGGCCTGGCCAACCTGCACAACGCCCGCAAGGGCAAGGTGCCGGTGGTGAACATAGTTGGCGACCACGCCACCTATCATGTGAAATACGATGCCCAGCTGCAGTCGGATATCGAGACCGTGGCCCGCAACGTATCCCCCGGCTTTGTGCGCACCGCCCAGAGCACCGAAACCCTCTGTCAGGATACTGCGGAAGCCATTGCGGCGGCACGCAGCGCCCCCGGACAGGTGGCCACGCTGATACTGCCGGCGGATGTATCCTGGGGTGAGGGCGGACAGCCGGCTGCGCCGCTGGCCCCGCCTGCACCTCCGGTGGCCGAAGACAGCACCGTGGCCGCCATTGCCGAAGCCATCCGCTCCGGCAAGAAAACCGCCCTGCTGATGGGTGGCCGGGCACTGCGGGAACCGGCCATGCTGGAAGCCGCGAAACTGGCCGCCCATAACGGTGTCACGCTGCTGGCGGAAACCTTCCCGACCCGCATGGAGCGGGGGGCCGGCCTGCCCAAAGTAGAACGGCTGGCCTACCTCGCGGAACTCGCCACCGTGCAACTAACCGATGTGGACCACCTCGTACTGGTGGATGCCAAGGCTCCCGTCTCCTTCTTTGCCTACCCCGGCAAACAGAGCTATCTGGTACCGGACCACTGCACCGTGCACACCCTGGCCGCACCGGATCAGGACGTGCCCGGCAGCCTGGGCAAGCTGAACGAAGTGCTGGGAGCCAGCCAGGCAGAGCCGCAACTGCAACCGGCCAAAAGACCCGTCCGGCCCAGGGGCAAACTCACCGCAGAGAAAGTCTGCAAGGCCGTCGGCCACCTGCTGCCGGAAAACGCCATCATCGTGGACGAATCCATCACCTCGGGGTTGATGCTCTCGGTAATGACCGAAGGTGCCCCAACGCATGACCTGCTCACCCTCACCGGCGGTGCCATCGGCCAGGGCCTGCCCAACGCTGTCGGTGCCGCCGTGGCCTGCCCTGACCGGCCAGTACTGGCGCTGGTGGGGGATGGCTCGTCCATGTACACCATCCAGTCCCTGTGGACCATGGCGCGGGAACAGCTGGACGTGACCACCATCATCTTCAACAACGCCTCCTATTCGGTGCTCAACATCGAACTGGAACGGGTAGGGGCGGAAGAAGCCGGGGCCAAGGCCAAGAGCCAGCTGGATTTGCGCGGCCCGGTGCTCAACTTTGCGGAAATGGCCCAGGGCATGGGGGTACACGGCGTGCGGGTGGACACCGCCGAGGATATGAACAAGGCCCTGGAATACGCCCTAAGCATGCCGGGACCGCACCTGATAGAAGTGATGATTCCCGAGTCATTGAGCGGCGTGAAACGCAGGGTACTGCCGTGGATGCTGCGGGCACTGCCGAGTTTGCCGTTGTCGGTTACCCGGGCGTTGAAGAAAAAGCTGGCACCCTGACGGTGCCGGCAATTGCGCCGGTCATCGGGTTATTTTTCTGGGTGCTGGTGATTCAACAGCGGGCTGGCAGACCCTCGAACTCTGGCACATCCTCTAACCCCTCATCCCAGGCAGCCTTGCTGGATGAGAAGATATGCGCAGTTGGCAACATGGTGATTTCAGTGTCCAGACACCCTGCGGGAACGACAAGCAAGCCTTCAATCTGAGTGTTCGGCAATGCCGAACCACACAGCTTACAAAAGCTTTTATTATGCCGAGTGCCCGGAAGTGTAAAGGAAGTCACGGCATCTGCACCCGACTGCCAGACCAATCTGGCCGAGTGCGAGAACAGATTTGCCCCATGGGCCGAACCGGTATCTTTCTGGCAATGCCGACAATGGCACAGGTAAAAGCTGTCGAACTCACCCTTAACCTCAAAGCGCACGGTGCCGCACAGGCAGGAACCGAAATAATCAGTCATCAGAACCTCTTTCATTGGCTCGTGGGTGCCGCTTCAGGCTGCTCCGGCATTATTCATAGTGGCTCCAGAGCCTTAAAACTTTCACCACCCGCTCTTCATCAAGCACTTGATAGACCAGACGATGCTGAATGTTGATACGGCGTGAGTAGGCCCCTGCAAGATCACCAACGAGCTTCTCAAAGGGAGGCGGCTTACGGTAAGGATCTTCCGCAATTAGTGCCAACAACTCCTGGGCTTTTGGCTTAAGGCCGCTGGAGGCCAGTTTCTTCGCGTCCTTCTGTGCTTGCCTGGTATAAACCAACCTCCATGTCACCAGTCCAACTCCTCATCGCATTCATCCACGGGGGTATCCATCCCCTCACGGATCGACTCTCGCATACCCGGTACGGACAGCAGATAAAGTGTTTCCTGAATGGCCGACCAGTCTTCTTCGGAAACCAGGACGGCTTTGTTCCGCTTACCCATGATGACGATTGGTTGGTGGGACTCGGCAGTTTCATCAATCAACCGATAAAGGTTGCTGCGCGCCTCAGTTGCTGTGATTCCGGTCATGACGCACCTCTAATGTGTTCAACTTTTCACCAAGTGTACGTCCTGAGGTACGTACGTCAAGACGAACGTTTTGTGTAATGCCGCAGCAGGTCTCAGGATATAGACGCAACTACCACCACCCCCACCAGCTCCAAACCTTAGCTATACCGCGCCAGATGCCTCCAAGCATAGACGGAAACAATTTCGGCAACAGCAACGCCAACACAGCAAATACCGTGATGCAGGTGATGAGGTAGCGGCTACTGAGAAAGCCGTCCCAGTGCACGGCCAATTCCAGATTGATCCAGAGCCAAACGAATGCTGCCGTCGGGACAGAGAAAAACAACGAGGCAAAAAGGCTGATCAACCTTGATTCAATCGGCCCGCCTTGGCCACGATTTCTTGCCATAATCCGAACATTCCTTGTCTATAACTCCATGATTTTTCGCGCAACGGAGCGCAGGCGCGTCCGACAATCACTGGTCGCACCTCACTCTGGTCAGTGAAGCTGATTGAAAACTTCCGGGTGTTGCTCAGCAATGCGCAGAAGCGCAACCGCAGGCCCCTGCGGCTCGCGCCGGCCCTGTTCCCAATCCTGAAGGGTTCGCACACTCACGCCCATAAGACCGGCAAACGCAGATTGCGACATGTTCAACTTCAGCCTGATTACTTTAGGTGGTGAAGGCTCTGATAGCTCATGGGTTCGCAGAGCCAATTTGCCCTTCTTGAACTGCTTGATTTCATTGATGCCATCAAGAATCTCAGCCCCAAGGTTCCTGTCACCCATTATTGCCTCCACTCTTTCCCGAACCCGCTGGTGCCCATCGAACTTTACGAACGCCACCAGAGCCTTTGATTAGATCCCCGGCATCCGGCTTCTGCAGAAGGGAGGTGTGAAGCCCATGGTTAAATCTCTTACTCAAGCCTGGCCTCACGCAGACTGACGGATAGCTCATATTCGAACAGCTGCACTCCCTCCACTCCTGAGCAAGCAAGCAGCAAATCCTCCGAGATATGCCGAGCAACAATAATGCCCCGAACCGACTGCCCGGGTTCCGTCTGGTTTTTCCTTATCCACGACATGTAGCGCAGCAATTGACCGACAACCCTGTCGTACCCTTTGGACACTTTTAACTCTATGACAACGTAGTTGCCCTCCGAATCCGTAGCCAGAATATCGATAAACCTTCCGCCCACGGGAAACTCAAGGCCATTTATCTCCTCATCCTCGAACAGAGTGAGGCCCGACTCTATGAGGTGGAGATTCCGTGCGAGATAATTCTGCAGGTCTTTCTCATACGCAAATTCCGGGCTACCTTCCTCTGCTCGCCCCTGAACCTCTTCCTTTTCGACCTGTTCTACATCATCCCCTGGGTATATTGGTGCCGGGTCATTCTGTGGTCGATAGAGGCGGAAATGTTTGGGGTCAACTTGAAAGAAGAGGTCATCCTCTCCCGGTTTGGCACCGTAGTGAACCCGGCTTCTCGAGTTAACTGACATTCTAAGCAGGTGCGCGGCAATCGTTCCGTCTTTGATTTTTGGATAGTTTTCCCTGAACCAGGATCGGACTCGGTCTCGCGAGATCACAGTATCCGGTTTCAAGTCTATGTCACGCACCATGTCATGCATAAGTGCGCGGACGGGCTTGTCATATAGTGATGCCATGAAACCTCTTAGAATTTAAGCCGCTAAGCACGCGCGGCTGCGGAATGGAGGCGAAGCCACAATGCCCCTAACCGTCGCCGTAACTTGCATGGTCAGGTAAGCACCACGAGGATCTGAATGCTCATGATGAACATGCACACCACGCTGATTACATACGCCACCGTTCGCCAGGGCTGAATGCCAGCCAGGTAGAATAATGTATGCAGGTAGCGGGCTCCTGTGAATACCAGGAAGAGCCAAGCCGCCAAACCGGGAGATGCGCCGGCCCACACGTAAGCCACGCCTAAGCCCAGAAAAATGGGGATATTCTCGAGGTCGTTTAACCAAGCACGGGCCGCCCGCTGAACTTGAGGCAACTCTTCTTTGGCGGCCTCACGACCCACAAATGCTGCATCTTCGGGGGTCTTGAAGGTCAGCTTCCCGATACGATGGAACCCCTGATATGCGGAGATCGCAAACATTTTAAAGAACAGCAGCACTGCAGCTACCGCGTACCAATATTCTGCCTGATCCATGGTGGTTCCTTACTCCCAAACGCATAAACGGCGACCTTTAGGCCGGTAGGAGTTTGACGGTACTCCTAATGCTGTTTACTCAGGCTTGCCCGCTTTGAGAGGCCAGATGGTTACACCCAGCAACACCAAGCCACCTACAATGATCCCCTGGAAAGCTGCGATTACCGGAACCATCAGGGCACCAAACGCCATTTGTGGAGGGGCTTCAGGAGCAAACAGCGCTACCAACAACAGGATGGGAGTGAATAGCACCGATACACCGACAAACCAGCCTCTCCATACCTGCTTGAACAATATCCCTTTATCCATCCATAGGATCCTTTAAAATACTGAATGATAATCCGTTTTTAGCTCTGGCTAAAAACAGCAGCTTGTTTCACTTGCTACACATTGACTGAGTACGTGAGGTCCATGTGCAGCCGATTATCAAAGCCTGCCACGCCAGTACTGCGGATGTCACCGGTCATGGGCAAATAGTTCATTTGATCAGTGTTCTAGCCTTCCTCATGACTTCTTCACCGGACACGGCCTGAACAGAACCATTATCGAGCTCTTCGCCTCTACGGCGAGCCTCAAGCAACCAATCTGACCTGAGTTCTTCTTCTGACGGAGACTCCAGACTCAGTACCAGTCGCTGGATCAATTGAGCTCGCTCCTCTTTAGGGAGGTGTAGCGCTTCGTCTTCAATTCTCTGGAGATTCATGAAGAAACCTCTCGTTCGCGTATCACTCAACTTTGGCACGGATGAGTACCGGGTGGCACGTTTCGGTTTTTTCGCTTTAGACGATCCTACAGGCTTTTCCCGGCGCGGGGCGGGCGTGGGGCAGAAATGCGGAGCGGTTTGCAGATTGCGGGTATAAAAAAACGCAGCCCGAAGGCTGCGTTGCAAAAGGAGAGATCCATCAGGTGCCGGGCACGCCGGCACCGAGGATTGCACAACGTAAAACACGTGACGGTGAAATTTTGGCCAATCCGGCGGGGTGCGTCTGTAAGTGTTTGCCGAAGGCGGGGGGCTATTGCATTAAACACTGCAAGGACTACACTGAGCCTGTACCGAAGCCCTGATTTTTCAGGTTCACACAACGTCTGTGAGACACACGTTCACCATGCTGACCCGAGCACTGATTAAAACCGGACAACTGGCCGCAGGTCGCCCCGTGGGGCAGGCTATGCACGCCATGGTGAACGATAGTTAACGGCTTTCGGGCAGTCCCGGGAGCCATGCAGCGACCGGGGCAGGATTCTCCAGCGAAACCCCGGTAGCGATGCTTCCGGGGTTTTTGTTTTTGCAGCCGCAAAACGACAAGGAGAATGCCATGAGAAGACATCCATCACCCCGTGCAGCAAATTCATCGGGCCGCCCGCAGCAGGGTCCGATCCGTCGTCCGGACAAGCTGCCGCTGCTGGATGCGATTTGTAAAAAGCTTAACCAGCGCGTCAATCTGGACGATGAACAGCGCGTGCTTGGTGTTTACGAGCGCGGCTGGATTTTCAAGGGTGTGCTGGGCAACCTGAACGATGGCGAGGCACGCTATGTGCGCGCCCTGGCCACCCGCTACAACTCCTGGATTGCCCGGCAGGTAGCGTAAAACTGCGGTTGGCGGCGGCTCAGTGGGGCCGCCCGCCACCCGGCATGATGCCCGGATCGGGCGCGTGCATCATGGCGTAGTTGTTCACTACGTCGTGAATCTTTTCCTGGGAATAGGGCTTCACCACATAGCCGTTGGCCCCGGCACTGATTGCCTTCTGGATACTCTCGATCGAATCGTCTGCAGTCACCAGCACAATGTGCTGCTGGGGACGGATGGCCTTGAATTCTTCCATCAGGTCATGCCCGTCTGCATCCGGCAGGCCCAGGTCCAGCAGAATGATCTGGAACTCCTCATCGTCAAACGCTGCCCTGGCGGATGCGCCGTCTTCGGCCTCTTTCACCAGTGTGGCACCTGCCCGGTAGAGCATATCCCTGAGCAGATCCCGCATTGTCGGCTCGTCCTCTACTACAAGGACCCTGAGATCATTCATGCCTGTCTCCGTCTGTTTTGTCTGGTCTGGCTGATTCGTTGGTCACTGCGCCCGGTCACTTTACAGGTTCGAGCGTGGTGGTATGGATAAGGGTTCCGCCGTGCGCCCACGGGCTTCATGCAAACCGGAAGGAGGTTCGCTCTCGTCCGGTCGCAGCTCGCCACCGTCCGGCCCCCTGGTCAGCAGATTAGTGATACTGATAGCAGTGGTATACAGGGAAATGGCCACGATCAGCAATATCGGCTGTACAAAAGCGACAAATCCCGGCACGTCGCTGTCACCCAGAATGCTCAGCATCAGGATCAGCGATGGCCCCATGACTGCCAGCAGGGTGAGGGCGATAAAGAATACTATGCGTTCCTTGTAGCGCCCCAGTTCCTGCTCGGTCACCAGCCCCAGCACAAACTTGCCGATGGCCAGGCCCGCCAGGATAACCGAGGCAATGCTCAGGTCCGGGCGCAGCAATACGCTGTACAGGTCGCCATCCCAGAGGCGCTGCATGCAGATGACCAGGAACGGAAACAACACAAACAGCACGTCGGCGTAGGTTCCGTACATCATGCTCAGTGAACGGTTCTCTCCGGTATCAAGTTTATCTGCCATAGCCCTTATTCCTGTCGTCTGTTCCCCGTTCCGGGGCTGTATTCAGTAGCTGGTTGATGCCGGCCTCCAATGCCTGCCATTCCCGGGTGATCTCTTCCCAGTCCGGTGTCGATTGCCGCAACAGTCGGTTAACCCGCCCTGCCTGGGCCGTCATGTCCGGGTATCCCATGGCACCGGCGGTGCCTTTGATCTGGTGCGTTTCGTTTTCCAGGGTGGCGGCATCCCGTTCGTCCAGCGCAGTTCTCATGCGGGGAAGACGCTCCGCCAGCCCGGCCAGGAAACGTTCGCGCAGCTCTGTCATGCCTTCCTGCTCATGCGCCAGCTCATCCGGCTCCCAGTCTGCCCGGCTCAGTATCCGGTCCAGCAGGGCGATCAGGTGGGCCTGATCGATGGGCTTGGTCAATACGCCGTCACAACCACCGTTAACCAGTTCGTCCACTTCCTGCTGGTCGCCGGCGGTAAAGGCCATAATGGGCCGGCTGACCCCCGCCTGCCGCAGCATGGTGGTGGCCGCCACACCGTCCATGCCGGGCATGTGGCGGTCCATCAGGATCAGATCAAAGCCGGTCGACAACGCAGAACGCACGGCTTCATCCCCGGAGGTTACTTCGGTTACCTTCAGCCCCAGCCGCTGCAGCATACGGCTGACCAGGGCACGGTTATCCTGGTTATCTTCCGCAACCAGCACATGCCCGCGATAGCGGGGTGTCGACTCGGCTGCGGTGCCTTCCGCTGCGTGCAGGTAGCGGGACAGCACTTCATAGAACAGCCGCTTGTCGATCGGTTTGGCCAGGTGTTGATTACAGCCGGCTTCGCGGTAGTCCTCGATATCCTCGGCCATCACGTTGGCAGTCAGGGCCACCACGGGGGTGTTTTTGCCCGCCTCCCGCAACGCTTTGGTGGCATCGCGACCGTTCATGACTGGCATCTGGATATCCATCAGGATCAGGTCAAAATCTTCTTCCAGGGCCTTTTCCAGCGCTTCCGCGCCATTCGGCACGTGGACCAGTTCTGCCCCGGTGCGGGTTACCAGCATGGTGATCAGCCGACGGTTCACATCATTGTCTTCCGCACACAGGATACGACCACTGAGGGCCGGGGCGGATACCATCGGCAACTGCCGGCGGCTCTGGGCCAGTTCCGAGCTGTCACGCAGGAATCGTACATCGTCCAGTGCGCCAGTGCTGATGTACAGTTCAAACTCACTACCTTCACCGTAATCGCTGCGCACCTGGATGCTGCCACCCAGCAGTTCCGCCAGCCGGCGGGAAATACTCAGGCCCAGACCGGTACCGCCGTACTGGCGGGCAATGGCGGCGCTGCCCTGGGCAAAGGGATCAAACAGGCGCTGGAGCTGCTCCGGTTTCATGCCGATGCCGGTATCCACCACCCGCGCGTAGAGTCTTTCTGCCTCCTGATCACACCGGATCAACAGGGAGATAGAGCCTTTTTCGGTAAATTTAAGCGCATTTCCGCACAAATTGATGATAATTTGCCGGAAACGTGTGGGGTCTGTGTGGATCCGCTCGGGCAGCGGGTATTCACACTGTATGGCAAAATCCAGCCCTTTTTCCCGGGCCCTGGGGGCGAAGAAGGCGCGGATCTCGTCCAGCATCTCCGGCAGGTTAACGGACACCACATCCACGTCCAGCTTGTTGGCATCAATCTTCGAATGGTCGAGGATGTCATTGACCAGCTCCAGCAGGTGGCGGCCGCTGCGCACCACGGTTTCGGCGCTGGCGCGCTTCTGGTCGTCACCCAGGTCCGGCTCCAGCAGGCTTTCACCGTAACCGATAATGGCCGCCAGCGGAGTGCGGATTTCGTGGCTCATATTGGCCAGGAACTGGCTCTTGGCTTCAGCGGAGTTGCGGGCCAGCTCTTTTTCAAGCCGTTCGTGTTCCCGCTCTTTTTCAATCTGCTGGCGCTGGTGGCGCTCGGTGGCATCAATGCAGGTGCCTTCCAGGTGCAAGGGGTAGCCATCATTGTCGTACACGGTGTGCAGGGAAATGGTGGCCCAGCGTTCCCGGCCCTGCAGGTCATAGTACCGGGCCTCGATGCCTTTCACGGTACCCCGGGTTTCCAGTTGCTCCACTACCCAGCGGCGCACCCTGGGTTCGGCAAAGCAGGTTTCCAGCACATCCGGGGAGCGGCGGATCAGCTCCCGGCTGCCGGAGTAGCCCATCAGCTCTGCCATGGCCGGGTTCGCGGTGATGAACTGGCGGCTCAGGGACATCTGGAACACGCCCTCAATGGCATTATCGAACAGCGACTGGTAACGGCGCAGGTTGGACAGCGCCCGCTCACTCCAGTCCAGTGCCTCGCCCTGTACCTGCTTGATGCGGTCTGCCAGGGCGAAGGAGAACAGGATGATCTGGGCGGTCAGACCAAACTGCGGTGCGTAGGAGGTAAACAGGTTGAGCGGCAGGTAACCGATCACCGTCAGCGCGTAGATACCGAAGCCCAGCACCGCCATGGTCCAGGCGAAGAAGTAGGAACGGGCCGCCCGGTTGTAGTGGTACCAGGCCAGGTAACTGAGCAGGATCAGCACCAGCCCGAGCACCACCGAGCCAATGGTGATCCACTCCACCGACACGCGGGTGGGCAGGAAGAACACCAGAATAAAGGTGGTGGCCACGGCATACAGACAGATGCGCACCACCTTGTCCAGATCCGGTGCCCTGGTCTGGGTTTCCAGCAGCGAGCGGGCCATCAGCAGGCCGGCAAACCAGGATGCCAGTATCTGGTAGGGCAGGTATTTCTTGTGCAGGAACTCCGGCCGCTCGCCCAGCAACTGGATGCCGTGCACCTGTTCGGTGGAGATAAACACCGTGGCAAATACCAGGTACAGCACGTACCACAGGTTGCTCACCTGCCGCACGGATACCGCCACAAACAGGTTGTAGGCGAGAATGGCCAGAATGCTGCCCAGCAGTATGCCGCGCACCACTTCCTCCACCGACACCTTGTGCAGGTAGGCATCCGGGGTCCACAGGCTGACCGGCAGCCGGAAGCTGTGGGTACTGGCCATTTCCAGGTATATGCGGGCAGTGGTGCCCGGCTCCAGTTCCACCCGGAAGGCGGGGTTGGGCACCGGCAGGTCCCGGGACGAGAGGGAATCCTCGTAAAGTATCTGTTTCTGGTCGATGACCTCGTTGTTCTGGACCAGGTAGTAGTTCACCCGGTCGACCAGCGGCAGGGCCAGCTCCAGAATCCATTCGGAGGCGCTATCCAGCTCTCCGGTGCTGACATCAAAGCGAGCCCAGTAGGCGGATTCGGTATAGCCAAAGTTGAGCACACCGCCTTCATGGCGGTTAAAGGAGGGGGCATTGCCACCGAGAATCTCGTCGATTCCCAGTTCCCGGGAGGGGTCTTCCAGATACCAGATACAGTGGCCCAGCCCCCGGATACTGTCGGTATAGCGGGTCAGAGACACAGAGGTGTCCTGGCAGGCTTCTGCGGCCGCGGCCTGGGAGGGCAGCAAGCCCGGCAGGCACAGCAGCATCAGAACCAGCCAGAAGGCCGGGGCACACCGTTGCCGCAAAATGTGATCTCCAAGCAGACAGTGGTCGTGGTTTTGGTTTATCGTCGTGGCTTGCGCATACTCTAGCCTCTAATCTCCTTTTTCGCACCCGGGGGTCCACCGAAATGAGACACATCCGCCGATTCGCACTGATTCCGGCCACACTTACCCTGTTTTCCGGCTGCAATCTGTCTGATACCGGGGAAAGTGCTTTCAATCCGGCGCAGGATGTGGAGGCAGGTTTTTCCACGTTTGTCCTGAAAGATGAGGAAAACAAGGCACCCAACCTGCCTTACACCCGATTTTATGATTTCTATCGTGGCGTGCAGCCCGACACGGCAGATTCAGAACAGAACTTCCAGGAAGCACTGGACCTGGCCAACGCCCTTAGGGACCGCATTGATGTCGTCGCCGGCTCAACTCGGGATGAGGCCGCCAGCGAATACAAAAGCGTGCGTAATCCGCTGGACCTGATGGCCCAGGTGATCCGGTCCGATGAGATCCGCAACTTCCGCGAGGGAAGAACCTACATTGTCGAGCGAATTGAGGAGAACACCGCCGGCGCATTCAACACCCGCAGTGCCGGGGCGACGATCCGCTTCACCAGCCAACAGGCAATTCTGGAAGGCCGGGCCCTGGCGGACCGGGAGTGGGTCTACCCAACCCTGGACTGGCGCTACCAGCCTGAGGGCCCGGAAGACAGGGAAGGGCGCGACCAGAAGGTGTACCGCACCATTCAGTATGTTGCCCGCAGCGCCCCCGAAGGAGAAACCGCAACGCCGCCGGAACTGTTGGGGGTGATCGCAGGCAGCCGCTACGATGCCCGCGTGTTCTCAGCCACCGGGTATAACGCGCCCGAGTTCACCGAAGCCGACTTCAACACACGCACCTATGGCAGCCTGGAATTCCGCCAGGATTATGTGGTCGATCACTACGACGAGATCTACATTCGGGCGATCGTGGATGAGGACACGGGTGAGAGTAATCTGGACGAGGATAACTGGATCACCGTTAACGGAACCGAGGCGGATTGCGTCAAAGCCCGCCTGGATTACGACATGAACAAGCTGTACGTGTATTCATCCAGCGGGGAACCACTTTATAAAGCCGGAGAGGAAGAACGAAATACGGCTCACTGCTCAATGAAGGAGTCGGGTGAAGAAACCGTAACCTACTCGGTCACCGGCGTACCGGAGCGAGCTTAGTAACGCTCGCTGACCGGCATTTCCCAGTTGCGCATAAAGCCCTTCTTGCGGTCGATCATGCGCTCATAGGTGGAGATCATGATGGCTGCATGGGGGGCTTTGGTCAGGCGCAGGGTTTCAATGCGGCGTTCCAGACGGCGCACTTCGTTGCTCAGCTGACGGTTGATATGGGAGCGAACGCTTTCGTGCTGATCGAGGTTGACCAGCCGTGGGGAATGGTTTTCGCTGAAGAAACTTTCCTGTTGTCTTTCCATAGTATCTCTTCCGTTGAGTTTCCGATCTCCGCATTACCTGGCGGGGACGACTGCACCATACATCCTGGTTCGTGCAGTGCGGAATCCTGCTTCACAGGACTCTGCTATAGTCATCACTATAACAGGCTTCGCAGTAACCGCCACTGCCGGAAGGCATTTTGCAATGCTGTCTGACAAAAATCAATAGAAATGAACGAAGTTTCACTTGTTATTATGCGCCAGGTGACCCAATGAGACAAACCTCCGTCGCAGATACGCTACGCGAGTATCTTTCCCTGCTGGAATTGCTGGATGATGCCTACTGGGAAGCGGGCACCATGGAACACAAGGACATGCTGTATGACATCATCAGCATCCTCAATCAGGAAGTGGCGGAGATGAACAAGCTGAGCCTGGATGACCACCACTACCCGTACGAGGTGATCACCGAAGGCATGCGCCGGATAGTGCCGCGGCTTGAGCGACTGGATGAACAGCGGGAGAACATCATACTGCGCACCCAGACCCTGACGGACTTCCGGGATATCGTCTCGTCCGTGATGGGCATTCTGGAGGCCCAGCTCAACCCCTGATCAGGCCACCGCCAGGGGTCGGCTGGCTTCCGGCAGGCGCGGGAAGCGACGGCAAACGGTGTAAACGAACCGTGCCAGCGCCGGGATATGGTGCCCCACGATGGGGATACCGGTGTTCAGCAGACTGACGGAAATATCCCGGGCCGGATCGGCCCAGCACAATTTGTTGATCAACCCCACATGGCCGAATGCTTCCCGGCTGTTGGGCCCCCACATGCCCACCGGATCGCCGCCCAGCATGAAGCCGGCACTGAAACGCATGGGCACCATCATGGTCCGGTCAATCTGCATAGAACCGAACTGCTGCACGGCCCGGCGCACGGTCATTTCACTGCAGATGCGCTTGCCTTCCCACACGCCGCCATTGAGCATCATCTGGAAGAAACGATCGATTTCCTCAGCGGTGCCACACAAGTTACCGGCAGGGATTACCGCTTCCTGGAAACGCGGGTCATTGGACACCTCCGCTACCGTATTGATGTCACCGCCAAGTGCGCGGTTGACCACCCAGGACACCGGGAATACCGGAGTCGGGCCGGAGGCATAGTTGGTGGCCAACTCGTTGACAGACTCCTCGGCAATGCCATAGGTGAACCAGCGCATCCCCATGGGCTGGCGCAGGTGCTTGTCGAGGAACACTTCAATGGATTCGCCGGTGACTTTCTCCAGAACCCGCTGCAGAACATAACCGCCGGTAATGGCATGGTAGGCCACCTTGCCACCATCTACCGCAACAGGCCTGGCCCCGCACAGCAAACGCCAGATCTCGTCATTGTCCCACAGGGTGTCGATGGGCGTGTCCCGGGGCAGGGCCGGAATGCCGCCCCGATGGGACAGAATCTGGTGCAGGGTGATAGTGCGCTTGCCACTCTGGGCAAATTCCGGGCAGTAGTAGGACACCGGGTCCATCAGATTGATGCTGCCGTCTTCCGCCAGGATATGCATCAGCAGGGCAGTGACCGCCTTGGAGGCGGAGAAGTAGCAGATCGGTGTCTCGGTGGTCATGGGGGTCTTGACCGCGTTCGCCGGGTCCCGCGGGCCATTGCCATGGGAGTGGCCGATGGCACGGTTCAGCACCTGCTGGCCACGGTGGCGCACAGACAACTGCAGCCCGGGGTAGACACCCGTGCGATACAGTCGCTCCACGCTGCGCCAGACCGACTCCACCGCGCCTTCCGGCAGGTCCGGCGATGGCTGCTCCGCCTCCCGGTTGATGAAGGTAAGCGGTGCCAGGTCATCTGGTACCGGGATAACGTTGAATGCCCGTCTGGCCAGCCGATGGATCATTGTGTCTCTGACTCTCCTGCGCCCATTTCTACGCCCATTTCTATACGATTACGACCGGCCCGCTTGGCCCGGTACATTGCCTGGTCTGCCACCAGGCAAAGCTCTGCGGAGTTGCTGCCATGCTCCGGATAAACTGCCACACCGACGCTGATAGTGACTTCGACGCTCTCCTCGCCAACCCCCTCGCCATTAATCGGGCAGGTCGCCTCAGCGGCTTTGCGGCGCAGGCGTTCGGCAATTTCCTCCGCATCCTGCCGGCCCATCTCCGGGAGAATGACCACAAACTCTTCGCCCCCGAAGCGGCCCACCGTGTCGACGTTACGAACACTGTCCGCCAGCAGCCGGGACACACACTGCAAAACCCGGTCACCCGCGGCATGGCCAAAGCGATCATTGATGGACTTGAAGCGGTCCAGATCAATCCACAGCAAAGACAGACTACGCCGGTAGCGTGCCGCCCGGGAGACTTCCTCTTCCAGCAGTCTGGCCGTTTCCCTGCGATTGAACAGACCCGTCAGTACATCACGGGTGGCCATTTCCGACAGTTCCTCTTCCAGCGCCTTGCGCCCGGATACGTCCAGAATAATGCCTTCCAGCAGCAGACCATTGGCCTCCTCGACCGCCCGGCCCCGTTCCCAGACCCATATCTGTTCGCCGTCCCTGCGTTTTACCCGGTATTCCACGGAGAACGGCTCCGCACTGCCAATGGCGGATTCCACGGCATGAACCACTTCATCCGCATCGTCCGGGTGAATCAGGTCCGCAAAACTGGTGATCCGGTTATCCACCAGTTCATCCGGTTCGTAGCCCACCAGTTCCAGGCTGCCACAGGAGACAAACTTCATGGTCCAATTGGGGTCATACAAACAACGGTAGGCCATGCCGGGCAGGTTACCCATGAGGGTCGCGAGCTGCCGCTCGCTCTCAGCCAGTTGCTGCTGGGCCCCACGGATCTCGGTGATGTCCCGACCAATCATGATGGCCCCGGACGGCTTTCGTCCCTCCCGGAAACTGCGGGTGTTCCAGGACATCAGCCGCCGCTCGCCATTGCGACTGATAATGGTTGTCTCGTAACCAACCAGCTCCTCGCCACGGGCAAGAATGGTCCGGGCCCGCTCGGTAATGTCGGCGCGGTACTGCTCGTCGGGGTACAGCCAACGCCAGACTTCATCGTTACCCAGCACTTCATCGCTGTTGTAGCCGCTGAGCGACTCCGCCACCCGATTCCACACCACGATGCGGCCACTCGCATCGAGCACACTGATCCAGATATTGGCGTTGTCGATAACGCTTTCGCGGAATTGGTTCAGCTCGCGGATCTGCCGCTGCTGCTTGTCCTGGAGCTGCAGCAGATCACGATCCATATAGAACTGGCGGTAGAGGGTGAAAAAAAGCACCAGGCCGGTGACAACAACAAAAAGAAAACCTTTCCAGGTCTGGACCGAGCTGAGTTGCTCAGGGTCCGGAAACCAGAGGGCGGCCAGCTGGTCGGAGAATTTTATCCACAGCAGACCCGCGACCAGATACACCAGTACCGCAAAAATCGAGCGCCGGAACGGCATATGGCGGCTCTTGTTCATTGTCATCCGGGCTATCCCTGTTGATCTTCATCCATTACCTCCTTCCTGCTCTGAGAGCTTCCGGAAGGTCTCCACCCAAGTATGGCGTATGGCAAAACTATTACAGAAAAATAGACAGCGTAGGGCTTTCCGTCGAGCCGGAATTGCAATTCCCGGTAAAATCACTCACTATCGCAATACGTAACACACTATCACGTTTCGGGTAGGGTATGACTCCAGTATTTCCGCACAATCGCTGCCTGCAGGCACTGGTGCTGATTCTTGGCGTGCTTTCGTTGACCGCCTGCACGCCATCCTCAGACACATCTTCATTAATCGAAGAATACGCCCGGCAGGCCCGGCCGGATGACCAGCGGCTGGCAGATGTCTATGTCCGCTCCTGCCATACCTGCCACAGTGATCCGGCTTCCGGTGCACCGCTGACCGGTGATACACGGCGCTGGGAGCCGCTGCTGGATAAGGGCATGCAGGCACTGCTTGGCAATGTGGTCAACGGCATTGGCGGTATGCCTCCCTACGGACTGTGCATGGATTGCTCCGCCGCCGATTTTCGCAGCCTGATCCGCTTTATGGCCGAAGCACCGCAGGAGTAATGACCGTGACCAGCCGCAGACATTTTCTTCAGACACTGGTTGCTGCCGCGGTAGCAGGCAGCACGCACACCCGGACAAGCCTGGCATCTTCCCGGAACCCGTCGGGGCAGGCACCGGCCGCCGAATCCGACCTGCTGCCCTGGCGCAACTGGTCCGGCAGCCAGGTCTGTCATCCGCAACAGCGGCTGGCTCCGGAATCTGTGGAAGCATTGCAGGCGCATCTGCAGAGCAGCGGTGGAAAGATCCGGCTGGTCGGTGCCGGGCACTCCTTCAGCCCTCTGGCGACAACCGATCACACCATGATTTCACTGGACCGGCTGAACGGCATTCTCCACACCGATGACAATACTGTGCAGGCGACCATCGGAGCCGGGACAAGGCTGGGGCGCATCGGCGCAGAACTGGCCGAGCACAATCAGGCGATGATCAACATGCCGGATATCGATCATCAGACCCTGGCCGGCTGCGTGGCCACCGCCACCCACGGTACCGGCGCGGATCTGGGCTGCCTTTCGGACAATATCCGAGCCATGACCCTGGTCACTGCCCGGGGTGAGAAGCTGGTTTGTAGCGCCGAGGAGAACACCGATCTGTTGCGGGCCGCCCAGGTGAGTCTCGGCTCACTCGGGGCCGTCACCGACATTACCCTGCAGAATACCCGGCCCTACCGGCTGAAACGGGTCACCGACTGGCTGGCGATTGACGACATCCTGGAGCAGGCGGATGCGATGGCCGACCAGCACCGGAACTTTGAGTTCTATTATGTGCCCTTCTCCGGCATGGGCTTCACCGATACCCAGGACATCACCGAAGAACCCCTGTCATCCACGGAGATCCTGGACCAGAACGATGGTGCCCGGGATCTCAAGCAGGCCCGGGACCTTCTGAGCTGGTCACCCACCCTCCGGCGGCTGATTCTGGGCAGCTACATGCGCCTTCTGCAAAAAGAAGTGCGGGTGTCTCCCTCCTGGCAGAGCTACACCAGTGAACGGCGGGTACGCTTCAATGAAATGGAATACCACCTGCCCCGGGAAGACTGGCTGGCCGCCTTCCGGGAAATCCGCGACACCGTGGAAGGGAATTTCCCGGAGTGCTTCTTCCCGTTCGAGGTACGCTTTGTAAAGGGCGACGATATATGGCTCAGCCCCTTCTACCAGCGGGATTGTGTATCCATCGCCGTGCACCGCTTTTACGAGGAAGACTACCAGCCGATGTTCGCCGCCCTGGAACCGATTTTCCGCAAATACGGCGGCCGCCCCCACTGGGGCAAGCTGAACACCCTGACAACCGAAGAAGCCCGGCAGCTTTACCCTCGCTGGGACGATTTCCTGGCCCTGCGCCGGGAGCTGGACCCGGATAACCGTTTCCTGAATCCCTATCTGGCGCAGTTATTCGGCGTGGGGGACCGGTCATGAACCGTCGACAGCCATTTTCACCGGGTCGTCGCAAACTCCTGACCGCGCTGGCCGGGGCTGGCGCTGTTGCGGGGGTGGCCTGGCTGAGACCCGGCGAAATTGATGGCGGTCACAACGCCTATTTCCGCAACCTGCAGCAGGCGGTACGCTCCGCCGGACTGGCCCGGCCGACACTGGTGATTGACCGGGAGCGGCTGGACCACAACCTGCAGACTCTGTTGACCACACTTGATGGCCAGTACGCCTACCGGATTGTGGCCAAATCCCTGCCGTCGATTCCGTTGCTGGCCCACCTGATGGAGGCCGGCAATACCCGGCGGTTGATGGTTTTCCATCAGCCGTTCCTGAATCAGGTCGCCGAGCAGTTGCCGCAGAGCGATGTGCTGTTGGGCAAACCCATGCCGGTGGCCGGCGCAGAAAAATTCTACCGGGACTGGGCCGCCGGTAGCCGTGCGATGGATCCGGCACGGCAAATTCAGTGGCTGATCGACACCCCGGAGCGGCTGAGCCAGTACCATCAACTGGCAAGACAGACCGGCCAGCGCTTACGTATCAGCCTGGAAATCGACATTGGCCTGCACCGGGGTGGCTTCCCGAACCCCTCAGCGCTGGACCCCGTGCTGGCCGAGATTGAAAGCTCGGACCACCTGGAGCTGGCCGGGTTCATGGGCTATGAGCCCCATATTGCCAAGGCTCCCGGCCCGGCAAGCTGGCACCGGGATCGGGCCATGTCACAGTACCGGGCCTTCGTTGAACATGCAGAAGCACAGCTCGGCCGTTCCCTCAGGGATCTGACCCTGAATACCGGTGGCAGCTCCACTTACACGCTCTATCCTCACGCTACCAACGTCATTGCCAACGAAATTGCAGCCGGTTCCGCCCTGGTAAAACCCACGGACTTCGACCTGCCCAACCTTGCCCACCATCAGCCGGCGGCCTTCATCGCCACCCCGGTGCTCAAGGTGACGGATACTGAAATTCCCGCGGCACCGGGCCTTGCCGCACTCATGGCCCTGTGGAACCCCAACCGCAGCAAAGCCGTATTCATCTACGGCGGTTACTGGAAAGCCCGGCCGGTATCACCACCGGGGCTGAGCCCCAACCCGGTGTACGGGCGCTCCACCAATCAGGAAATGCTGAATGCCTCGTCCGGCAATACCCTGATCCCGGACGACCGGGTATTCCTGCGCCCCACCCAGAGTGAAAAAGTGCTGCTCAATTTCGGGTCGCTGGCGGTGTTTTCGACCCGCTCCGGAGCCGTCACCGGATTCTGGCCCGTTCTGACAAACGGATAGGTTTCCGTCCTCCCAAAACGTGACACGTTGTGCTTGTATATCTGCAAATACCTGTATGATGGGACAAAATCATAAGAAAAGCGGTCCGGATCCAAGAGGTACCCCCGTTGAACTCAGCCCATCTGCTTATTCTGGCTTCGCTGTTACTGCTGGTTGTAGCGTTCTTCCTGCTCGCCCTGTGGACGGCCAATCGCAGGGAAAAGGAGCGGCTTGACCGGCTGATTCGCGACCAGTACCTGACCATCGAAGCGGTGACCCGCAAAGACTCCCTGGGCGAGAAGCTCACTGAAATCTGCCAGCTGGTGGAAAACCAGATTCCCGGCACCCAATGCCTGGTGATGCTTGCCAACCAGACCAAAACCGCGCTGGAAGGTGCCGCTGCCCCATCCCTGCCGGACGGCTTTATCAGCGATCTGGGGCCGGTCTCCATTGCCGACGGTGCCGGCTCCTGCGGTACCGCCGCTTATCGCAAACGCCCGGTTATTGTGGATGATCTGACCGGCGACCAGCGCTTTGACAACTGCCGCCCGCTGATGGAAAAGCACGGTCTGAATGCCTGCTGGTCCTATCCGATCTTTACCAATCACCGGGAACTGGCGGGCACCTTCACCCTGTATCTGCCAGAGAAACGCAAACCCACCCGGGCGGAACTGCAGGTGCTGGAACGTACCCGGGACCTGGTGGGCCTGATCTACGAATATGCCCGGGAACGCCTGCGACGGGAACATAATGAACAGCACTACCGCTCCCTGTTTGTACACAACCCGGATGCGGTCTTCACCCTGGACCTGGAAGGCCGTTTCGTCCAACTGAACCGGGCCGGCTGCCAGATCATCCAGTACGAAGAACACGAAGTGGTTGGCCAGAACTATGAAATGGTGGTGCCGGAGGAGGAGCAAGCCGACACCCGCAAGCATTTCGAGGCTGCCCGCGCAGGCCAGCCCCAGCAGTACGAAATCACCATTCATAACCGTCAGGGCGACAAGATCTTCCTGGACATCACCAACATGCCGATCTACGTCAACGGCGAGATCACCGGGGTTCACGGCCAGGCCCGCAACCGCACCCTGGAGCGCCGCAACGAGGACTGGCTGAAAATCCTCGAGCGGGGCATCGAGGCCTCATCCAATGGCATCACCATTGCCGATGCCACCGCCTCCGGCTTTCCTCTGGTCTACGTCAACCCGGCGTTCCAGCGCATCACAGGCTACAGCCGTGACGACGTACTGGGGCAGAACTGCTGGCAGTTACGGGGCCCGGATACCAACGAAAAGGCTCTGGACACCATCCGCGAAGCCCTGGCCGATTTCCGCGAGGTACACACCTCCATTCTCAACTACCGCAAGGACGGCAAGGCCTTCTGGAATGACCTCTACATTGCCCCCGTCCGCAATCACCGGGACCAGGTCACCCACTTCATCGGGGTGCAGAACGACATCACCAACCGGGTTCACGAGGAAGAAGCCCTCGCTTTCCAGGCCAGTCATGACTCACTCACCGGACTTCCCAATCGGGTCTATCTGGAAGCCCATCTGGGGGGCATATGCCAGTCACAGATCGAGCAGGACCGGTTACTGTATGTGATGTTCATCGACCTGGATGGTTTCAAACCGGTGAATGACAGCCTGGGCCACCAGTTCGGTGACGAGATTCTGCGCCAGACCGCATCAAGACTTGAGTCCAGCATGCCGGAAGGTGCCATTCTGGCCCGCTTCGGCGGAGACGAGTTTGTGGCGCTGATTCCGGGGCCAGAGGACCGCAACCAGGTGGCCGGCATAGCCGATACCATTCTCGACCAGTTCGGTCAGCCATTCCTCAACGACGGGGTGGAAGTGACCCTGTCGGCCACCATCGGCATTACCCGCACCGGAGAGACCATTGGCCATCCGATGGTGCTAATCCAGCAGGCGGATATGGCGATGTACCGGGCCAAACAACTGGGTGGCAATACCACCCAATGGTTCACCAGCAGCCTGGACCGGCATGTGCAGAATGAGGTAGTGCTGCGCCAGGAGCTGCAGCAGGCCCTGAGCAACCGGGAGTTCGAGCTGTTCTACCAGCCGATTTTCGACGACCACCTGCATACCCTGGGTGCCGAGGCACTGATCCGCTGGAATCATCCCCGGCGCGGCTATATTTCCCCCGGCGAATTCATTCCCCTGGCCGAACGCACCGGCCAGGTCATCGCCATCAGCGAATGGGTGATGGAAGAAGCCTGCCGGCAGGCCACCCGTTTGCAGCAAGCGGGCCTGAAAAAACTCTCCATCAACCTGTCACCCCTGCAGTTTCACCGCCACCGGCTGGTGGACAACCTGACCCGCCTGACCAAAGAGTACCAGGTACCGGAAAACTTCCTGTGCGTGGAAATCACTGAAAACGTGTTCCTCAATGACCCCAGCGAGGTGATCAGCCAGCTACACCGGATCCGCGCTCTGGGCATTACCGTGGCCATTGATGACTTCGGTACGGGATTCTCCAGTCTCAGTTATATGCGCCAGATGCCGGTGGATGTGATCAAGATAGACCGTACCTTTGTGAACGGCATGTCGGAGAACCGGCGGGATGCCGCCATCACCAAAGGCACCCTGGCCATGTGCCATGAGCTTGGCATGACGGTGGTGGGCGAGGGCGTGGAAACCGAAGCGCAATTCAGGCTGCTGGTGAGCTACCATTGCACCCGTTTCCAGGGTTACTGGTATGCCCGGCCCATGGCCCGGGAAGATTTCCTGGCCTTTGCCAAAGAGCATGCCGAGGGGCGCAGCCCCGCGACTCCCCAGGCATAAAAAACCGGGTGCCCCATGGGGACACCCGGCTCTGTCAGCGCAACTGCACACCGGATCAGGTGTTTTCAGCTTCCTTGCGGGCTTCTTCCAGAATCCGGTTAAAGGTTTCGCTGGGCTGCATTACCTTGCAGACCATTTCCGCCGGCGGATGATAGTAACCACCGATGTCCGCAGGATGGCCCTGGATAACGCTCATCTCTTCAAGGATCTGGTCCTTGTGGTCTTCCAGCTTCTTCGACAGTTTTTCAAAGAAGGCCTTGAGGTTCTTGTCCTCGTCCTGCTTCGACATCTCTTCCGCCCAGTAGCGGGCCAGATGGAAGTGGGAGCCGCGGTTATCCAGTTCACCGGTCACCCGTGACGGCGACTGGTTGTTTTCCAGCAGACGACCGGTGGCCTTGTCCAGAGTCTCACCCAGAACCCGGGCGCGCAGGTTATCGGTCTTCTCGCCCAGCTCTTCCAGAGACACGGCAATGGCCAGGAACTCACCCAGGGAATCCCAGCGCAGGTGGTTTTCTTCCAGCAGCTGCTGCACGTGCTTCGGCGCGGAACCACCGGCACCGGTCTCGTACAGACCACCGCCGTTGAGCAGCGGCACTATGGACAGCATCTTGGCACTGGTACCCAGTTCCAGAATCGGGAACAGGTCGGTGAGGTAATCCCGCAGTACGTTACCGGTGACGGAGATGGTATCCAGGCCACGGATCAGACGCTCCATGGTCCAGCGGATGGCGCGTACCGGCGACATGATGCGGATATCCAGACCTTCAGTGTCGTGATCCTTCAGGTAGGTGTGTACCTTCTCGATCAGCTGGGCATCATGGGGACGCTCATCGTCCAGCCAGAACACCGCCGGCATGCCGGTTGCCCGGGCGCGGTTAACCGCCAGCTTGACCCAGTCGCGGATCGGCAGGTCCTTGGTCTGGCAGGCGCGCCAGATGTCGCCTTGCTCTACCTTGTGCTCGGTGAGCACGGTGCCATCTTCAGCCACCATGCGCACGATGCCGTCTTCCTTGATTTCGAAGGTCTTGTCGTGGGACCCGTATTCTTCGGCTTTCTGGGCCATCAGACCCACGTTGGGCACGGTGCCCATGGTGGTCGGGTCGAAGGCACCGTGGGTCTTACAGAAGTTGATGACTTCCTGATAGATGGTGGCGTAGGTGGACTCGGGCATGACCGCCTTGGTGTCCTTCAGCTTGCCATCCCGGGCCCACATCTTGCCGGAGTTGCGGATCATGGCCGGCATGGAAGCATCGACGATGACGTCACTGGGCACGTGCAGGTTGGTGATGCCCTTGACGGAATCCACCATGGCGATTTCCGGACGATGCTCATAGCAGGCGTGCAGGTCTTCCTGGATCTGCTCCTGCTTGGATTCCGGCAACTGCTTGATCTTCTCGGTGACCGAGGAGAGGCCGTTGTTGGGGTTAACCCCGATCTCGTCAAACAGCTCACCGTATTTCTCGAACAGTTCCTTATAGAAGACCTTTACCGCGTGACCGAACACGATCGGGTGGGAGATCTTCATCATGGTGGCTTTCACGTGCAGGGAGAACATTACGCCGGTGTTCTCGCAGTCGGCGATGGCATCCTCGAAGAACTTCACCAGTGCCTTCTTGCTCATGAACATGCCGTCGACGACTTCACCCTCCTGCAGGGGCAGGTCGTCTTTGAGGACGGTCTGTTCGCCTTTGGCGTTCTCGAACACGATGCGGGCATTAGTGGCCTTGTCGAGGGTGACGGACTGTTCGTTGGAGTAGAAGTCACCACCGCGCATGTGGGCCACGTGGGTGCGGGAGGCCGGGCTCCATTCGCCCATGGTGTGGGGGTATTTGCGGGCAAATGCTTTTACAGCGGCCGGGGCACGACGGTCGGAGTTACCTTCCCGCAGCACCGGGTTAACCGCGCTGCCGAGTACCTTGGAATAACGGGCGTGGGCTTCTTTCTCTTCGTCGGTTTCCGGGTGTTCCTTGTATTCCGGAACCTTGTAACCCTGTTCGTTCAGTTCCTTGATGGCCGCTCGCAGCTGGGGGATGGAAGCGCTGATGTTGGGCAGCTTGATGATGTTGGCTTCCGGGTCCTTGGTGTAGTCGCCCAGTTCCTGCAGGGCATTCGGTACCTGCTGATCTTCTTCCAGATAATCGGGAAACGCCGACAGAATGCGCGCCGCCAGTGAAATGTCGCTGGTTTCGAATTCAATACCAGCCGGCTTGGCGTAGGTTTCCAGAATGGGTAACAGTGAGCGGGTCGCCAGTGCAGGCGCTTCGTCGGTCAGCGTGTAGACAATCTTGGCTTTGGATGATGTCATTTTCGTCCTCAGGCTAGTGTGTGTATTCAGGACGGCCATGGCCGGGCCAGACATCTTGTGAACGTCCGCCCCTGGCAATGACTGATTCAGAACTTTTGATAGGCTTACTAAGATAGCATTTTTTGAGCACTTCTGGTTACGATCTTAGTATTAGTACCCGGTAAAGTTCCCCGAAATGTCATGACAGAGTGATGAAATGGCGCGATTTTTCGGAAACTCCGTATAGTTGACCATTTCTTCTTTTCGTGGGGTCCGCGTCGTTGCGGGGATTGCTTTTTTTTGGTGTTGGGAGCGGGGTGGGAAGGTCTTTCCAAAACACGCCCGTAAATACGTCCCTGTAGGGCTCGGGCGCAGCCATCCATGGCTGCTTACGGTTTTGGAAAGACCTTCCCGCCCCACTCCCTCTGACTCCCTGCTTAGCCTTCCGCGGCTATGTCGCAGCGTCTAGCGCTGATGGCCAGGCAAGTCATTCTTTTCTCTCATCGCTTTTCTTTTCCGTGTCCGTCCGTGGTTTCCGTGGCAAAAAAATCATTCAATCAAAAGGCCCTCTGCCACCAACCGCTCCCGAATAACATCCAGCGCCTCCGGATTGGCCAGCGCATCCCGGTTGTCGGCCTTCGCTGATCCGCTGAGTAACCGCGCCACGGCCAGTTCCACTTTTTTACCGCTGCGGGTGTAGGGGATGTCCGGCACTTCGATCATGTGCTTCGGGACGTGCCGGGGGCTGGCACCTTCGCGGATGCGGGTTTTCAGGTTTTTTTCCAGCTTGTCGTCCAGGGTGTGGCCGGCGGCCGGTACCAGCAGCAGGACGATTTCCACGTCGCCGTCGACCGGGCGGCCGACGACGAGGCTGTCGGTGATTTCCGGCAGGGTTTCCACCTGGCGGTAGATTTCGGCGGTGCCGATGCGTACGCCGCCGGGGTTGAGGGTGGCATCGGAGCGGCCGTAGATGATCGCGCCACCATGCTCGGTGAATTCGATGAAGTCGCCATGGGCCCAGACACCCGGGAAGGTTTCGAAGTAGGCGCTGCGGTAGCGGCTGCCGTCGGGGTCGTTCCAGAAGGCGACGGGCATGGAGGGCAGGGGCTGGCGGCAGACGAGTTCGCCCCGGCCCCGGCTGACTTCCCGGCCCTCATCGTCGTAGGCGGCGGCATCCACGCCCAGGAAGCGGCACTGGATTTCACCCCGGCGCACCGGAAGCAGCGGGCAGGAACCGACAAAGCAGCCGCAGATATCGGTGCCGCCGGCGATGGATCCGAGCAGGAGGTCGCGGGCTCCGTCGTTGTAGACCCAGTCATAGTCTTCCGGCAGTAACGGCGAACCGGTGGAGAATATGACCCGCAGGGGACTGTCGCTCAGGGTATCCGAGAGTTTCAGTCCGGCTTTGCGGCAGGCAGCCAGGTAGCGGGCGCTGGTGCCGAAGTGGGTGACGCTTTCCCGGGTGACGATGTCCCACAGGTGGTTCATGTCCGGGTAACCCGGTGAGCCGTCGACGGTGACCAGGGTGGCTCCGGTCATCAGGGCGGAGGCCTGCCAGTTCCACATCATCCAGCCACAGGTGGTGAAGTACAGCAGACGGTCGCTGGGGCCCAGGTCGCCGTGCAGCATGAGTTCCTTGGCGTGGTTGATCAGCAGGCCGGCGCTGCCGTGCACGATGCACTTGGGTTTGCCGGTGGTGCCGGAGGAATAGAGGATATACACCGGATGGTCCGGCGGCAGGGGCACGAAGCTCGGGGCATGGCCGCGCCCCTGGTTCAGCGACCGCTGCCAGTCGGTGACCAGTTCACCGGGTACCGGTTCCTGATCCGGTAACTGGGGTACGCTGACCACGCATTTCAGGGATGGCAGGCCGTCGATAACCTCGGCGAAGGCCTGTTGCCGGGGAAAGACTTTCCCGCCGTAACCGTAACCATTCACCACGATCAGGGCAGCCGGTTCGATCTGCCCAAAGCGGTCCAGTATCGCCCCCACACCGAAATCCGGTGACGCGGAACTCCAGACGGCCCCCATGCTGGTCGCTGCCAACATGCCCACCAGCGCTTCATAGCCGTTGGTGACGATGCCTGCCACCCGGTCACCCCGGGTTACGCCCTGCTGACGCAGGAAGGCTTCCAGGGCTCCCGCATCCTGCAGGAGATCCGCGCCGCTGTAGCGTTCTACCGGTCGGGTTTCGCTGTAACTGACCACCGCTTCCCGTTCACCATGGTCGATGTCGGCATAGCGCAACAGGTTGCGGGCGAAGTTGAGCCGCATACCGGGAAACCAGTCTGCTCCGGGCATGCGCCGGTTGGCCAGTACCCGCTCCGCCGGCGTGTCCCACAGCAGCCCGCAATAATCCCGGACCTCCGCCCAGAAGGACTCCAGATCCTGCACCGACCAGCGGTGCAGGGCGTGGTAATCCGCAAACGGCCCGTAGCCGCGATCCTCCAGAAAGCTGATAAACCCGGCCATACGGCTGTTGTCCATCTGTTCCCGGGTCGGTTGCCAGAGGATATCCGCGTCAGAAACGTTCCTGGTCATTGGTTACTCCAGTTCCTTAGGTGCTGCGCCGTGTCAGAGTCTGAGAAACGGCAGCAGACTGATTAATGCAATACCGATGATGGCAGCACTGGCTGCCAGGGTGGTGACCGGTTTCTGCCGGAGGCGGAACCAGAGCCCGCCGGTGCGGCCTTCGGCAAGATCCTGCTGGTAAAGCGCCCGCTGTTCCTGAACGCGTTTGAGCTGGTAGTCCTCCAGCAGGGCCTTGGCCCGTTCCGCTTCCTGTTCGTCGTGTACCCAGAAACCGCCCATGCTGATGCCCCAGCGGCTGGGGGGTGTTTCGTAGTATGACACGTTGTTTTCTTCGAACAGGGCGCGGATTTCGTCCGCCTCGTCGTCCGGTACATGTCGCAGGTTCATCAGGTGATGGGGCATTGGCGTTCTGGCATCTCTGGTTGTTTTACCCTTATGCTAGCCGCATATTCACCATACGTCAGGCCCGACAGGACAGTTCATGGCAGACAAAGCGCTCAACCTGCTGCTCGCGTTTGATGAGCAGGCCCGCAAAGACCGGCAGCAGGACCCGGCTTTTCTGCACCGCAGAGACCGCAAACTGGCGCTGGAGGCTGCCGACCGGAACCGTACCCTGTCACCCGCCGACTGGCTCTCAACTGTTCGGCGGTATCAGAGCACACAACCCGACACCCGCGGACCCTTGCGGCGATGGCATCACGTTAACAGGGGGTTTGCCCTGGCCGGAGCCCTGTCCGGCGTGGTGGCTATGGCGGGGGTGCTGGCCTGGGACGGAACCCAGCGCATCAATCTGACCCTGCTGCTGGCGCTGATCCTGCTGCAGCTATTGCTGGGACTGGCCACCGGCCTTCAGGGCCTGCTCAACTGGCAACCCTGGCGCTGGCTGACACGCCGCCTTTCTGGTCCGGAGCAGCCCCCGGCGCTTGGCGCGCTGGCACCACAGCTGATGGCGCGGGCCGCCCAGGGCGGCGGGCTGATGTTTTCCATCGCCGCACTGGCCACCCTGTTGGTGATGGTGGTGCTGCAGGATCTGGCCTTTGGCTGGAGCACCACGCTGAACACCGGTGCCGGCAGTTATCACCGGCTGGTCAGTCTTCTGGCCGCACCCTGGCAGGCCCTGGTTCCAACGGCAGTGCCGTCGCTGGAACTGGTGGAGGCGACCCGTTTTTTCCGCACCGAAGCGTTGGTCAGCGATACCGATCCCGTTCGCTGGGGCCAATGGTGGCCGTTTGTCGCCATGGCCTGGCTGGCGTATGCCATGGTGCCCCGTTTGCTGCTGTGGTTACTGGCACAACTGCATTTGCGGTGGCGCGCCGGCAGACTGTTGCAGGCCCACCCGGATATGACCGCCCTGAGTTATCGAATGGAGACTCCCTGCCTGGATTCCGGCAATACCCATAACGACAGCGAGGATCTGCCGGATACCGACACGGACATTCAGTTGCACCAACCGCCACCGGATACGCTGCTGATCCGCTGGGCAGGCGCGGGTCGGGCAAACTTGCCAGAGCAACTCCCCCGGCCGGAAACCCTCCCGGAAGCCGGGGGCACCGCCAGCCTGGCCCAGGACCGGTCACTGGTGGATCAGATCCGGGTACAGCTCGAGCGGCACACACCCCCTGCGGTTAGTCTTCTGGTCAATGCCTGGGAACCGCCGACCGGGGAGCTGGCGGATTTTCTCGAACTGGCCCTGTCCCGCTGGCCAGCCTCTGCGCAGGTTTATCTGTTTGCCCTGGCCCACGACCACAACCAACCACCGCCGTCCCGCTGGCTGGCTCAATGGTCCCGGTTTGTGCAGCGCATGGATGACCCACGAGTATTCCTCGCCGCAGTACCGGAGGTCGCCCGATGAGTCAGGCACCGGTATTCGCGGTGGTAGGGCATCCCAACAAGGGCAAATCCAGCGTGGTGGCCACCCTGTCCCAGAACGATGCCATCGCCATTGCCCTGGAGCCGGGCACTACCCGCCAGTGCCAGCGGTATACCATGACGGTGGACGACCAGGTGCTGTACACCCTGGCGGATACCCCCGGTTTCCAGCGGCCACGGGCGGTGCTGGAGTGGCTGCAGGCCCACAGCCTGTCCGCCTCGGACCGGGCCGAAACGGTTCGGGCCTTCCTGATTCAGCACCGGGATGACGAGCGCTACCGGGATGAATGCGAACTACTGGCCCCCATCATGGAAGGGGCCGGCATTATCTATGTGGTGGATGGCTCGGTGCCCTACAGCCCTGCCCACGAAGCGGAAATGACCATCCTGCGCTGGACCGGCCGGCCCAGCCTGGCTCTGATCAACAGCATCGGCCCGGATGATTACAGCGACACCTGGAAAGCCGCCCTGGGGCAGTTCTTCCAGGTGGTCAAACAGTTCAACGCCATGCAGGCTCCCTACGAGGAACATCTGAAACTTCTCAAGGCCTTCGGCCAGCTTGAGCCGGACTGGGAGCTGCCGCTGGAAACCGCCATCGAACATCTGCAGGCCCAGCGACAGGAACGGGAAGCCCGGGCCGCAGAGCTGATCAGCCGGGCGCTGGAAGAGATGATGGGGCACCAGCAACAGTCGGTGCTGCCGCCGGATATGACCGACGGCGAGCAGGCGGATGCCCGGTTGCGGCAACGCTGGTACGACCACCAGCGAAAGCGGGAACAGCAGCTGCGCAAGGATATCGAGACTCTCTACCAACACCACCGGATTGAACGTCAGGAGGCGGCACTGGAATGGCATAGTGATCACGACCTGTTCAGCGAACGGAACCGCCAGTTCTGGAGTGTCAGCCGGACGTATCTGGCGGGCGCGGGTTTTGGAGCCGGGGCCATGGGCGGGGCGGGTATTGATGCCCTGACGCTGGGCGGATCGCTGGGTGCCGGGGCGCTGATCGGCGGCGTGATCGGTGCTGCCGGCAGTTATTTTTACGGTGACCGGCTGGCCGCCCCCCTGCTGAAGACCACCCGAATGGCCAGTGGCGCAAGACAACGGGTATTTGGCCCGCCCCAGGACCCGCAGTTCGGTTATATTGTTCTGGGCCGGGCGGTCAATCACTGGTGGAGCATCAGCCGGCGCAACCATGCGGGGCGCTCGGTACTGGAACTTCCTCCCACCGATGCCCACTGGCTCGACACCCTGCCAACCGAGGCCCGGAAGGCGATTCACCGGGCGCTGGAACGACGCAGAAAACAGAAGCCACTGGAGACCCGGGACCGGCAACAACTGGTATCCGCCATTCAGCAGGCAATGGAGCATTACCACCATTGGCGGTTGAATCAGACCGAAGGGTAATGTTTATACTGTAAGGCTTTCCGACCTACAAATTGGGGAACGTGTATGAAAATTGTACGAGTGCAGGACATTATCGGTACCGAGCGGGAAGTCAGCGACAAGCAATGGACCAGTCGCCGCCTGCTGCTGAAGAAGGACGGTATGGGCTTTTCCTTCCACGAGACCATCATCAAGGCGGGTTCCGAGCACACCTTCTGGTACAAGCATCACCTGGAAGCGGTTTACTGCGTTGGCGGTAACGGCAAGATCAAGGATCTGGCCACTGGCGAAGTACACGAGATCACCGATGGCACTCTGTACTCCCTCGACAACCACGATCGTCATACCCTGTACGGCGGCACCGAGGATATGCGCCTGATCTGTGCGTTCAACCCGCCGGTAACTGGCCGGGAGATCCACGACGAAGACGGTGCCTACCTGCCGGACACCAGCGAAGACTGATTCGCGCTCCGTGGCTGAACAACAAGCCGCAACCACACCGCCACCGCCAGCCAGACTGCTGCCGGTGGCGGTGTTACTTTGGCTGGCCGGGGTTTATCTGCGCATTCCAGTGCTGGTTGCTCCGCCCCTCGCACCGTTTATCGGTGACGAGCTGGCCCTTTCCCAGGCGCTGACCGGTGCCCTGACGACCCTGCCTATCCTGATGCTGGCCATCGGCTCGATGCCGGGTTCCCTGGCGATTTCCCGGATTGGCCCCAGAAATACCCTGGCGCTGGCGATGGTGATCATGGTGATCGGCTCCGCCGGGCGCGGGCTGGTGCCGGATACCCTGACCCTGATGATTGCCAGTGCGGTAATGGGGCTGGGTGTGGCGATGATGCAACCGGCCCTGCCGGCTTTGCTGCCACGCTGGCTGGCTCCCCACCATCTGGCCATGGGCTCGGCCATCTATATGAACGGTATGCTGATGGGGGAGTTTATCGGGGCCGGGATTACCCTGCCGGTGTTGATGCCGCTGCTGGATAACAGCTGGCGCGCGACGCTGCTGGCCTGGTCGCTGCCCGCCCTGCTGGTGGCAGCAGCGCTGTTCCTGCCCAAACGGGACCTGGTGCGACCGGTGCGCAAAGCCGCCTGGCTGCCGGACTGGAAGAACCCCCTCACGTTGCGACTGGGTTTGCTGCTGGGGCTGTCCGGCTCGATGTTTTTCGGGCTCAATGCCTATATGGGCAACCTGCTGGAACAGCAGGGGCAGTTCGACAAGCTGTCTGAAGCGCTGTTCTGGTACAACATTGCCCAGGTGTTTGCCTCGCTGGTGATGCTGAAGATGGCCCGCGTTTGGGTAGGTCGTCGCTCCAGCATTGTGGTGACGGCGGCGCTCAGTATTCTCGGTACCACGGGGGCGATTGTTCTGGATGGCTGGTGGTCCATTGCCAGTGCCACGATGATGAGTTTTGTGGCGGGTATTCTGCTGATTCTGCTGGTGGCGTTGCCGCCGTTGCTGGTGCGCTCGGAGGAGACGGGGCGACTCTCCGCCGGAACCTTTCTTGTGGGTTATACCATGGCGTTTTCGGTGCCTATGCTGGGCGGGGTGCTGGCAGACTGGAGCGGGGATGCGCGGCACGCGATCATGGTGATGGTGGGGTATGCGCTGCTGGTGTTTCCGCTGGCGTTTACGCTGGATCTTCGGCGGCAGGGCCCGTCCTCTGACTGACTGTAAGCTCGTAGCCTGATAGCTCGGGGCGGCCGGGGCACGGGGTGGTCTTTCTCCGCCGCGTCGGAGGGGCATCCTGCCACCCCAACGCTTCCGGGGCATCCTTGCCCCTGCTGCGAAAGACCACCCCATACCCCGGCTATCCGGGTTGGGAGTTATCGCCCTGCAGGCTCTTTCCAGCCTATATGTTGCAGAATTAGATGTAGTAATCCTTCAGCGGAGGGAAACCGTTGAATTCTATGGCGCTGTAGGTGGTCGTGTAGGCACCGGTGGAGAGCCAGTACATGCGATCGCCGATGGCCAGATTCAGCGGCAGCGGGTACTTGTGGTGCTCGTACATGATATCGGCGCTGTCGCAGGTTGGGCCTGCAATAACACAGTCTTCACCCTCTCCGGATTTTTCGGTCCAGATCGGGAACTTGATGGCTTCGTCCAGGGTCTCGATCAGTCCGCTGAATTTGCCCACGTCGGTGAATACCCATCGATGCAGGGCGGTGCGGGATTTACGGGAAATCAGCACCACTTCGCTGACCAGCACACCGGCGTTGGAGATCAGCGAGCGGCCGGGTTCTATGATGATTTCCGGCAGTTCGTCACCAAAGTCTTCGTGCAGGAAACGGGCAATTTCCTCGGCATAGACACCCAGTTCGTTGGTGCGGGTGATGTAGTTGGCCGGGAAGCCACCGCCCATGTTGATCATCTTCAGCTCGATGTTGTCCTCTTCCTTCAGGCGCTCGAAAATTACCTTCACCTTGCTCAGAGCCGCATCCCAGGCACCGATTTCCCGTTGCTGGGAACCCACGTGGAATGACACGCCATAGGGCACCAGACCCAGATCACGGGCGAGGATCAGCAGATCCATGGCCATGTCGGTCTGGCAGCCGAACTTGCGGGACAGGGGCCAATCCGCGGTCAGGGTGCCTTCGGTGAGAATACGCACATACACTTTTGAGCCCGGTGCCGCCTTGGCAATATTGCGCAGATCCGCCTCGGAGTCCGTGGCGAACATGCGCACGCCCTTCTCGTAGAAGGTGCGGATGTCCTTCGCCTTCTTGATGGTATTGCCGTAACTGATCCGGTCGCCGGTTACACCCAATGCCATGACCTTTTCCAGCTCGTACACCGACGCGATATCAAAGTTCGCACCCTTGTCCCGCAGCATGGTGAGAATCTGCGGCGCGGGGTTGGCTTTTACGGCGTAGTAAACCTTTGCATAGGGGAAGCCTTCCACCAGTTCGTTGTACTGGCGGTCGATGGTGGCGGTGTCGATCACCACGAACGGGGTTTCCTTGCCGTCGGCAAAGTCCTTGATGCGCTTGAAGGTTTCGGTGCTGTAGTAGTCAGCGATGTTGGCGTTGGCAATCTCGGTCATGGGTGGTGTTTCCCTCCTTGGGCAAACAGGCATAAAAAAGGGCGCTTACAGCTCGCTGCAGCACCCGTTAATGGCGCGATCATCGGGTTATTTCCGGGTTTCGGATATGCGGATAAGTACCAACTTCCGGGTATCTTTCGGGTTGGTTTCCCAGCCTGTTGGTTTGGGTGTCTGGCAGCGGGGGTGGGGGCTTTTTCCGCCGCGTCGGAGGGGCGTCCTGCCACCCCAACGCTTCCGGGGCATCCTTGCCCCTGCTACAAAAGCCCCCACCCCCACTGCCGTACAGAAAACGCAGTTGTCCGAAAAGATTAATATTCGGGAGGATTCGCCATCTATGAAAACCGTAAACCAAGACTTAGTCATCTACTGATTTATGGCCGGCGCGCCTGAGAACCTGGAGAGTGGGGGTACCGGGGGGTCTTTCAGAGCAGGGACAGGGATGTCCCGGTAGCGTTGGGGTGGCAGGACGCCCCTCCGACGCGGCGGCGAAAGACCCCCCGGTACCCCCGCTCCACCCCCCGATGCCGTAGGCGAGCATTACCAGACATAGGCACCAAAGTCATACCGCAACAGGAAACCAGGGCACCGGCCCATCAGGATCCCGTGGCTCGGTCCCTGCGCGGAGATAGTCCAGAATCGCTTCTTTGAGATCAGGGCTGCCACTCAGGCCCTGGTTGCCAAATAACCGATTAAACTCCAGCACGTAAGGATAACCTTCCACCAGGGCGATATCGAAGCCCGCATGGTCTACTCCCAGATCCCGCGCAAGCCGTAAAGCCAGGTCTATGGCCACCTGTGGCACCGGGCTGTTGTCCACCTTCCCGCCACGTGCGACGTTGTTGTAGAAACCCTGTTCTGCCTGGGTACGCCAGTAGGCCCGGACCACCCGGTCGCCAACGATCACCACCCGCACATCCCGGTCGATGGGCAGATATTCCTGCACGTAGAGCACGCTGGTGCGCTCGCAATAACGCTGCCAGTCCTGCCTCGATTCAATCAACCAGACCCCCTCTCCCATGCTGGCTTTCGGCAGTTTGGCAACGAACGGCAGAGGCATGGTGCTCCAGATGGCATCCCGTTCGTGAGCACCATTGGGTTCGATCAGCGTCCAGGGGGCGTGTTCCGGTGCCACGGTCTGGAAGGCGCGGGTCATTTCGATCTTGTCGTGGCCGATGCGGTAGCTGGCCTCGCTGGGAAACACCTGGCATTTAAGGCCGTGTACCAGGGCATTCAACTGCCAGTACTCGGGGAACAGCACCCAGTCAGCCTGACGAAGAAGCTCCTTGTGTTGCAGGAACTGCTCGGGTTTGAGCACGGTGGTGTCCGGAAAGCCGAGGGTCCGGAAGATATCAAAGGATACTAGCTGCATTACGGGGGGCGACCTGATCGAAAAGTGATCGCATTTTATCCCTCCCCGGCGTGCAGGCAAGCATTTTATCCGGGAACTTGACTGATCTCATGGTTCCCAAAGATAATAACGATAATACTTCCCATTCCCAAAAACTTCCCGGAGTAAAACCATGACACTGACAGCAAAAGCCCTGATTGCCACCACAGCGCTGTTCTTCAGCCTTCCTCTGCTCGCAGACGATGAATACGATCATTATGAGGGCGAACCCGCAAAGTCCCTGGAGCAGGCCGTTGCCAACCTGTCGGAATACAATAACCGCCTGGAGAAGGTGCTGGCTGGTGAACTGACTCCGGAAGCGATGAATGAGGTGCACCAGCTCACCTACACGCTGGAGAATGCACTGGGCAAGATGGATGAGGAACTTGAAGATATCGCGGAGCGGCTGGAGAAAGTTCACAAGGCATCCGAGCACGCTGACCCGGACACCGTGAAAAATGAAGGCGCGGTGTACCTCGATAAGACCCGTACCATCGTCAAGTAACTGCACGGCATTTCCTGATAGGCTCTGTTATCCCATTTGCTGATAACCGGAGCCTGTCATGGGCATCCCCGAATCCGATTCCGATGCACGCAAGATTGTTGAAACGGTGCATGGCGACACGCAATCCGGTGCCGCGCAACTGGCTATCAGCGCCTTGCAGCTGGTACGGCAGTGGCTGTCGGCGAGTCCGGTAACCGCCCGTGCGCTGGATCAGCTACTCACAGAACTCACCGAGGCCCGGCCCAGCATGGTACCGCTGGCCAATGCGATTGGGCGCTGCAGGCGGGAACTCGGAACCCTGCCAGCGGATGGCCCGAGAGGCCGGCAGGTTGTTCCGGTCGTGGACTCCGTGCTGGATCAGCTGGCATCTGCCAACCGGCGGGTAGCGGAGGCGGCGGCTACCCTGGTCCCTGACAGGGCCACCTTGTTCACCCATAGCCGCAGTTCACAGGTGGTGGCCCTGTTCCGTCTGCTGGCGGAGCAAGGGCGAAGCTTTTCAGTGATCTGCACCCAGAGCAGTCCAGGCGACGAGGGTTTTATCCTTGCCCGGGAACTGGATGAGCTGGGGGTTCCCGTTACCGTGATTACCGATGCCCAAATGGGGCTGTTTGTGCCGAAAGCCGATCTGGTGTTGTGCGGCTGTGATACCTGGCTGGCGGATGACTATTTTCTCAACAAGACCGGCACCTATCCGCTGGCGCTGGTCGCGAAAGAGGCGGGCAAACCATTCTGGGTGCTGGCAGACAGTTTCAAGAACAGCCACGCCCGACACGATGAGGTCACTCTGGAGGAGATGGCCGGAGACGAACTGGGCGCTCCGGTGGGCGACAAGCTCACCGTCCGCAATATCTACTTCGAGCCGGTGCCGGTGCGCCTGATCAGCGGTCGGATCAGCGAGCAGGGCGTTTTTTCGTACCCTGCTGGGCCTGGGCAGTAAGCGGGTCTTCCGGCCAGGGGTGTTTGGGGTAGCGACCGCGCAGTTCCTTGCGGACTTGCGGGTAGGCGTTTACCCAGAAGCTGGCCAGGTCGGCGGTTACTGCCAGCGGTCGCTGGGCGGGTGAGAGCAGGTGAATCACCACCGGCACACGGCCACCGGCCACTTTCGGGGTTTCCGTCCAGCCAAACAGGGCCTGCAGTTTGGCCGCCAGCACCGGGCCGTTGTCGGCGGTGTAATCCAGCGTGACCTTCTGGCCGGTGGGGATGGTCAGAGCCCTGGGGACGAGGTCGTCCAGTTGTTGCTGTTGCGGGTAATCCAGCAGGCTGTTCAGGGCCTGCTGGAGATCCAGCCGGGCCAGGTCGGACCAGCGCTGCATGCCGGCCAGGAACGGACCCAGCCAGGTTTCCAGTTCCGATAACAGGTTGCCGTCACCGACCTCCGGCCAGTCACCGGGAAACTGTGCCGCCAATAACTGCACCCGCGCCTGCCACTGCCGGGCGGCATCGGACCAGGGCAGGCTTTCAAGGCCCTTGCGACGGACGGCATCCAGAAGGCCCTGCTGGATCAGCTCCGGGGCAACCTGTTGCAGCGGCTTTTCCGCCAGCACCAGAGCGCCCAGCTTACGGACATGGCGGGCCACGATAGTGCCCCGCTTGTCATCCCATTGGGCTTCGTCCCCTTCCTCGATATGGGAGGCCAGATCCTGTTCCAGGTCCGCCAGATCCACTGCTGCGGCCCGGTAGATGGTCGCCTCCCTTGCCTTGCCGTCCAGGTCCGCTGCCACCAGCCACTCCTGCCGGGCCAGCGCGTCATCTTCCCGCAATACTGCACCCTTGCCGTTGCTGAGCTGATAGCGGGGTGCTGTTGCTGACCGGCGGCGGGCAATCCGGTCCGGATAGGCCTGGGCGAGCACCCGACCCACCTCGACAGCGCCGGGTACTTCCTGCGACCAGGGCTCCCGGCAGAGGCGTTTGGCTGCCTGGTGCACGGCGTTCAATCGCGCCGGGTCCAATCCGCGAGGCGGCCGCTCACCCCGCAACAACCGGACCCGCTCATGCAGATCGGCTCCCGCGCCCGGCCCAAGCAGATCCCGTTCTTCCAGCAACGCAGCGAGCTCTGCGGCCAACTGTCCCATACCAAGGCCTCGGCCCCTGATCACCATATGAGCCAGCCGCGGGTGCAAACCCAGCTCCCGGGCAGCCTTGCCGTGGTTGGTAATGGCACCCTCGGCATCCAGCAGATCCAGCCACTGCAGCAAATCCACCGCCTGCTGCCAGTGGGCTTTTGGCGGCGCATCAATCCACGCCACCTGGTCCGGTGAGCGGGCACCCCACTGGGCCAGTTCCAGTACCAGCGGGGCCAGATCGGCCTCCTGTATTTCCGGGGGTGTGTAATCCGCCAGCCCGAACTGCTCGGACTCGCTCCACAGCCGGTAACACACACCCGGCTCTATCCGGCCGGCCCGCCCTTTACGCTGTTCTGCCGAGGCTTTTGATACCCGACCGGTGATCAGTCGCGTCATGCCACTGTTCGGATCGAAAACCGCCCGTCGCTGCTGTCCGGCATCGATGACCACCCGCACACCTTCAATGGTGAGGCTGGTTTCGGCTATAGCGGTGGCCAACACAATCTTTCGCTTGCCCTCCAGAGCCGGTGCGATGGCCCGGTCCTGTTCCTCGGATTTGAGGTTACCGTAGAGGGGTGCCAGCAAGACGGTATCCGGCAGTTGACCCGCCAGCTGCTGCGCCACCCGGCGGATTTCCCCGGCCCCGGGGAGGAACACCAGCAGCGAGCCGGTCTGCTCCCGCAGGGCTTCGCTGATGACCGCCACCACCTGATCGACCAGTCGGGCATTGCGAGGTAACGGTCGATAGAACACATCCACCGGAAAGGCCCGCCCTTCGCTGGTGATCACCGGCACGTCGCCCAGCACCCGGGCAATCGGCGCGGTATCCAGGGTGGCGGACATCACCAGCAACCGCAGATCATCCCGCAGTGCCTGCTGGCTTTCCCGCACCAGCGCCAGGCCCAGGTCTGCTTGCAGGGAGCGTTCGTGGAATTCATCGAAAAGGACGGCGGCGTAGTCTTCCAGCATGGGGTCGTGCTGGATCAGGCGGGTGAGGATACCTTCGGTGACCACCTCTATCCGCGTGCTACCCGATATCCTTGTATCCAGCCGGGTCCGGTAGCCTACGGTCTGCCCCGGTGCTTCTCCCAGCTGCTTTGCCATGAACCGGGCCGCCGATCTGGCGGCCAGCCGTCTTGGTTCCAGCATCAGGATTTTGCGGTTTTCCCGCCAGGGGGCATCCAGCAGGGCCAGCGGTACCCTGGTGGTTTTGCCGGCACCGGGTGGGGCCTGGAGCAGGGTTGTGGTGCTCTGGCTCAGGGTTTCTTTTAGCTCAGGCAGGATGGTTTCTATGGGGAGCATGTTGGGTTTGGGCTTTGGCTTGGGTTTCCGCTGTGGCTTGGGTTTAGCCTGGGTGGGTTGGTGGGGGCGCGGGGGCGGTCTGGATTTTCAGTCCGACAAAGAACTCGCTGCGCTCAGACACCTTTGTTCGGTCAGAAAATCCAGACCGCCCCCACACCTTGCATAACTCTGTGATATCGCCCCAGCTTACCACGGTCGGACATCGGTTAAGATTTGGCTCCCTCTCAGGATTTGCTATGCCATGCTTCCGGTTTGGGAACGAAGAAGGCGAACAGCAGGCCGAAGGCCAGGGCACCTACGCCGATTCCGAAGGCGGATACCAGGGTGCCGCCGCCGTCGAGCCATTGTTTGGTGAGCCAGGGGCCGACCATTTGGGTGAAGCCGTAGAGGGCGACCATGGCGGCAGAGAGTCTGGGGCCCTGGTGGGGGTGCAGGGCGCGGCCGATGCGTTGGGTGAGCAACACAGTGCCGAGGAAGGTGCCGCCCACCAGGGCCGCGCACAGGACCAGGCCGGTCGGGTTTTGCCAGAGGATGGCGGCCAGTACGCCGACCAGCTGGATGGCGAAGTTGATGCGCAGGGCCGGGAGGTCGCCGAGGGTGGCTCCGAGTCGGTTCCAGATCCAGGGAGCGGGGATGGTGGCCAGGGCGACGATCAGCCAGGTGCCGTCCAGCATCCAGTGTTCATCCGGCAGGCTGAGGTTGGCCAGCAGGGGCAGGAAGGTCATGGGCAGTATGTAGCCCAGTCCGGCACCGGCGTAGGAGAGGAACAGGGGGATACTGGCGCGGTCGAGCAGGGGCGAGGTGTCCGGTGCCTTGCCGGTGTCGTCGTCCATCCGCACGGGCACGTCGAGTCTGATTAGCTGTCGCACGCCCCACCAGGCCAGGGGTATGGAAACCAGGGCCGCCGGCCACCAGCGTTCAGCCCCGGCCAACCAATCGGCAGTGCCGGATACCAGGCCGCTGGAGAGCAGCAGGCCCACGCCCACGCCGATGTAGACCAGGCCGCTCATGGAGGCGCGGTTGCGCAGTACCAGCCACTCCAGGATCAGTGCCGGGGCCTGTACGAACACCACGCCATTGGCCACGCCGTTGAGCCAGCGGGTGAAGGTCATCAGGGTGGGGTGGTCGGTCTGGGTCATGACCAGGGTGGTGATGACATGCACGATCAGGAAGGCCGGCAGCAGGCGTTTGATCTGGTCGACCCGGTGCCATTTTATGGCCAGCAAGGCCCCCATCAGGTAGCCAAGGTAGTTCCAGGTAGCCAGCGCGGCACCAAAGCCGGCGGTGAACTGCTCGTCCGCCACCAGGTAGGGCAACAGGGGGGTGAAGATGAAGCGTCCCAGGGCGTGGACGACCAACAGCACAATGGCCCCGGCCAGGATTACCGGCAACAGGCTGGTCTCTCTGGCAGGCTGACTGGAATGACTCATAGTCCCGGACCCGTTGGAAAATGGGCGCACAGTTTAAGCCATACGCGCCCGCAAGTCAGTTGGACAAGGGTCGAAGGTGTGGTTATTCCCCGCTCAGGCCCCGACGGGCGGCACTCCACTGGTAGATTTCCCGGAAAGCCCGGGCCAGTTGCTCCGGTTTGTGGGGCGGTTGCATCAGGGCGATCATTTCCCCGTCCGGATTGAGCAGGGCGAGGTGGCCGCTATGGTCTACCAGCAGACGATCATCGACTTCCCGGTGCATGAACACCGCACCCAGGCTTTTCGCCAGTTCCCGCAGGGTGTCCAGGTCACCGGTCAGACCGTGGAAATCCTCGCCGAAGAAGGCCAGGTACTCGCGGAGTTTTTCCGGGGTATCGTGCTCCGGGTCGGCGGAGACCAGCAGGTACCAGGGCTGGGGCAGTTCGTCGCCCAGCATCTTGTCGGTCTGGCGCAGTTCCGCCAGGGTGGCGGGGCAGATATCCGGGCAGTTGGTATAGCCCACGAAGGCGAAGGTCCAGTGGCCCTTGAGGCTCTCCGCTGTGACCGGCTCGCCCTGCTCGTTAACCAGTTCGAAATCGGTGATCGGACGGCCTTTGTCATACACGTAAGTGTTGATCTCGGCGAGTTCCGGGGGGGCCGCGTTCTGCTCGTCGCTGCTGAGCATCTGACGACCAACCACCAGGCCAAACACCAGCACAACTACCAATAGCAGGATAAAGACGGTCAGGCGTACCGAGCCCCTCACGGAACCTCCTCAGAAAAATACGAAATGATCCACCAGCAGCACCACGAACAGGGCCATCAGGTAGGTAATTGAGTATTTGAACGTGTTGAGTGCCACCCGGCGGTCATCCCCCCGCAGCAGTCTCACGGCATATTGCAGGAACCGCAGGCCCAGCGCCAGGGCACCGATCAGGTAGATGCCGCCGGACATGCCGGTAACGAAGGGCAACAGGCTGACGGCCAGCAACATGAGGGTATACAGCAGAATGTGCAGTTCCGTGTACTTGTTGCCATGGGTCACCGGCAGCATCGGGATACCGGCCTTGGCGTATTCTTCCTTGCGATGGATGGCCAGGGCCCAGAAGTGGGGTGGTGTCCAGGCAAAGATGATCAACACCAGCAACAGGGCATGACCCTCGATCTGGCCAGTCACGGCAGTCCAGCCCAGCAGCGGGGGCATGGCACCGGCCAGGCCGCCGATCACGATATTCTGCGGGGTCGCCCGCTTGAGGAACAGGGTGTAGATGCCAGCATAGCCCACCAGTGATGCCAGGGTGAGCCAGGCGGTCAGCTCGTTGACCTGCCACACCAGCACCACCATACCGGCCACCGCCAGCACTGTGGCAAACAGCAATGCATCCAGCGGCGATACCCGGCCAGTAGCCACCGGCCGCTTGCGGGTGCGGGCCATGACGGTATCGATCTTCTGGTCCACCACGTGATTGACCACCGCCGCAGCGCCGGCCAGCAGGGCAATACCCAGGTTACCGAACAACAGAACCGCCAGCGACGGCACCCCCGGCTCGGCCAGCAGCATGCCGATCACCGAGGTCAGGATCATCAGGGCAACCACCCGGGGCTTGGTCAGCTCCAGGTAATCCCGCCAGGAAAGTTGTCCGGATGCGGCACCGGTGCGGGACAGGGTTCTTGCTTGTTCAGTCATGCCGTCACCTCATTTGTTGTTGTTAGGGGCGTGGCTTTGGCCATTGCCGTGGCAGGTGCCAAGTGTAAACGCCAGAGTACATTGATGACCGCCAGCAATAAAGCAGCACCCATGGCGTTATGGGCGACCGCGACCGCCAGCGGAAACTGCCAGTAGACGTTCGCCAGGCCCAGTGCCAGCTGGGCTACCAGTACGCCGCCCAGTAACAGCACCGGGCGCGAATGACCGGTGTGTCCCAGGTGCCGCCATAGCAGATAGAGCAAAAATACAAAGTAACTCGCTACGACCAGGGCACCCACCCGATGGGTCATGTGGATGGCCACGCGACCATCCGCCGTCAGCTGACCACCAAGATAATTGGGCCCGACATGCTGAAACACATCAAAGCCATGCAGGAAATCCATGTCGGCAGGCCACCATTGCCCCTGGCAGGTGGGCAGATCAGGACAGGCGACGGCCGCGTAATTGGCCGCTGTCCAGGCCCCGAGGGCGATCTGCAGTATCACCAGCATCAACCCACCATAGACCCAGCGACGCAAGGGGCCGGTCGCTTCCGGTGAAATCCGGGCCTCCTCGCCCCCTGCCCCGCTGCGACGCAATCGCAGGGTCAGCAGTACCAGCATACTCAGGGTGGTAAAGCCCCCCAGCAGGTGCAGGGCCACCACCTGGGGCCAGAGTTTCAGGGTAACCGTCCACATGCCGAAGGCCCCCTGCAGCACCACAAATCCGGCAATAAACAACGGCAATTTCACCGGCACATCCTTACGACGATGCCGCACTGCCATTGCTGCCAGTCCAAACACCACCAGCCCCAGGGTACCCGCCGCGTAGCGGTGGATCATTTCCGGCCAGCCCTTGGCCACGTCTACCGGGGTTTCCGGGAAGCGGGCGTTGGCAATGGCAATGTGCTGTTCACTCTGGGGCACCGACAGGAAGCCATAACAGCCTGGCCAGTCCGGGCAGCCCAGGCCGGCATCCACCAGCCGGGTCCAGGCACCGAGCATGATTACCACCACCGCCAGCAGGGAGGCGAACAGGGACCAGCGGGCCATGCGCCGGCGGATTTGCGGGGTTATGTCTGTCTGCTGCAAATGACGGCTCCCTGGTGTCTAGCCGATGGTGGAAAGTTTCAACAGATGCTTCAGGTCTTTCAGCATCTGTTTGCCGGTGTGTTCACTGGTGTACTTCATCATCACGTTGCCCAGCGGATCCACGAGGAAGATGGCCGGCTCGCTGCGGCTGCCAAGCGCTTCTGGCCAGCTACTGTTTGCCGAGCTCTGCTGCAAGCGCTCCATCAACCGGTATTCGTCATTCCAGCGATTATCCAGCTCTGCCGGAACCGAACCGACCAGTGCGGCGCGATTCACCCGGCTGGCATTCTTGCCAAGTGCAATGTTCACCTGGCGGGCCAGGTAAAGCAGCTCCTCGCAGGACTGGTTGCACTGATCAGCGGTGACCATCAGCAACCAGTTGCGGTCGTCCTGTTCTACCGCAAACCGTTGTTCCAACGGCTCGCCATCCGCACCTGTCAGACCAAGATCCTGGATCGCCACCGGTGGTGTAATCAGTTGCCCCTGGTTGCTGTATCCATCGGGGTTCAGCCAGCCGGTGTAAAACATCACGGTGGCGAGGATCATCGGCCCGAATCCCAGTGCAAACAGCAGCAGGGCCGTACGACGACCCCGGCGGACCTGTGCCGGTGTGGGGGCATCGTCCCGGGTAGAGTGTTCAGCCGTTGTGCTTGTCATTATTGGCTCCTGTTCGGCGGTAGCTCGCGAAGACTGTCAATATAACCAGAGCAACAGCCAGTGAAAACCATTGCAATGCATAACCGTAATGGGTCTGGGGCCCCATCAGCTCCAGCGCCCAGTCGGCACGGTAGGCACCGGGCTGTTCGCTGTTCAGCAGGCGGATCATTACCGGAGGAAGGCCTACGCCAGCAGCGGTGGATGCCGCCTCCCTGGGCAACGCCTGAACCCGGCGCGGCCACTGGCTGCCGGCCTCGCCGTCCTGCGCGGTCAGCACCGGCGGGTCCGGGTAATCTGAAACCCGGCCCAGCAACTGTTGATCCCCTTCAGGCACCGCAACCTCCGGCAACTGGTCCCGTAATCTCGGTGCGGGAATCCAGCCACGATTGACCAGCAACCGGTCCCCGCCAGTGGTCACGAAGAGGTTCAGCACTTCGTAGCCCGGCCGGCCATCCCGGGTGCGGTTATCCAGCAACCAGCGCTTCTGGTCATAGCGCCCGGACAATGCCACCGGCTGCCCGGTAACCAGCTGGTCGACCTTGCTGTCGGACCATTCCACAGCCGCCGAGGCATCCTGCCAGCCTTCCATCAGGTCGGCCTTTTCCCCCGCCCGCTGTAGCTGCCAGATACCCAGCGCCAGTAACAGAGGCAGGAAAAGCCCTGCAAAAACCAGTATTCGCCCGTTTGGCTGCCAACGCCGGGGATGATTTGAACCGGTGGGGGACATGCTTTGCTATAGTGACCTCAGACTGAAACCTCAACCACGGAGATCCGCATGCTCAAGGCGGTCATTGTCATTCTCATGCTGGCCGTCATGGTCAGCCTTTTCAGCGGCCTGTTTTTCCTGATCCGGGACGGAGGAAAGACCCGCCGGGTGGTTAATTCCCTGGCGGTGCGGGTAGCGTTGAGCGTACTGCTTCTGGCGGTAATACTGATTGCCCTCTGGCAAGGGGGCCTGACGCTGAATCCGACCCCCTGACTGCGTTTAGAGTACGTACACGAACACAAACAGTCCCAGCCAGACCACATCCACAAAGTGCCAGTACCAGGCAGCCGCTTCGAACCCGAAGTGGTTATCCTCCGTGAAATGCCCCTTGATGATGCGGATCAGCATGATGGTCAGCATCAGCGTACCCAGCATTACGTGGGCCCCGTGGAACCCGGTCAGCATGAAGAAGGTGCTGCCGTAGATGCCGGATTGCAGGGTGAGGTCCAGATCCTGGTAGGCATGGGCATACTCGTAAGCCTGCACGAACATGAACACCACCGCCAGCGCGATGGTCGCCCCAAGCCACAGCTTCAGCTTGGCCCGGTTCCCGGCCTTGATAGCGTGGTGTGCCACGGTAACGGTGAATGAGGATGTCACCAGCAAGATGGTGTTGATCAGTGGCAACCCCCAGGGACCGATCACTTCTTTCGGGCTCGGATAGGCCTCCGGGTCTGGATTGTTGATCAGGGGCCAGCTGGCCTGGAAACCTTCCCAGAGCATGTTGGTGCTGCCCTTGTCGCCTTCACCGCCCAGCCAGGGCACCACGAAAACCCGTACATAAAACAGGGCCCCGAAGAAGGCTGCGAAGAACATCACCTCCGAGAAGATGAACCAGCTCATCCCCCAACGGAAGGAGCGGTCCATCTGGTCACTGTAAAGGCCTGCCCGACTTTCCCGGATAACCGCACCGAACCAGCCAAACAGCATGTAGGCCATGATCAGCGCGCCGATCCAGAATGTCACCCAGCTCCCGGTGGTGGACTGGCCCTGATTGCCGTTGACCATGATGGCAGCGGCCCCGTAGAGGGTCACCCCCAGGCCGACCGTCGCCACGATCGGCCATTTGCTCTGCTCCGGAACGTAATAGGTCTGGTTTTCCGCCATGACACTCTCCGATGGCTTGTTCGTTATTGTTGGTTATCCTGCCCCGATTACTTCACCTCGGGTGGGGTAGAGAAGGTGTGGTAAGGAGCCGGTGAAGGCACCGTCCACTCCAGACCTTCCGCCCCATCCCAGGGTTTGGCCGGGGCTTTCTCGCCACCACGCACACACTTGACCACGATGAACAGGAACAGCAGCTGGGTGGCACCGAACATGAAGGCCCCGATGCTGGATACCATATTGAAGTCGGCAAACTGCAGGGCATAATCCGGAATGCGCCGTGGCATGCCCGCCAGCCCCAGGAAGTGCATGGGGAAGAAGGCCAGGTTCATACCGATGAACGACAGCCAGAAGTGGGTCTTGGCCAGGGTCTCGTCGTACATGTGGCCGGTCCATTTGGGCAGCCAGAAGTAGGCTGAGGCGAAAATGCCAAAGATGGCACCCGGTACCAGGACGTAGTGGAAGTGAGCCACCACGAAGTAAGTGTCGTGGTACTGGAAGTCCGCCGGAGCGATGGCCAGCATCAGGCCGGAGAAGCCGCCGATGGTGAACAGGATGACAAAGGCCACCGCAAACAGCATGGGAGCCTCAAAGGTGAGGGAGCCCCGGAACATCGTAGCGACCCAGTTGAACACCTTCACCCCGGTGGGGACGGCGATCAGCATGGTGGCGTACATGAAGAACAGCTGGCCAACGATGGGAATACCCACGGTGAACATGTGGTGGGCCCAGACGATGAACGACAGCAGGGCGATGGCACCCACCGCGTACACCATGGAGGCATACCCGAACAACGGCTTGCGTGAGAAGGCCGGGATAATATGGGAGACAGCCCCGAAGGCCGGCAGGATCATGATGTAGACCTCCGGATGCCCGAAGAACCAGAACACATGCTGGAACAGCACCGGGTCACCGCCACCGGAAGCATCAAAGAAAGACGTGCCGAAGTTGATGTCCATCAGCATCATGGTCACCACACCCGCCAGTACCGGCATAACCGCAATCAGCAGGAAGGCGGTGATCAGCCAGGTCCAGACAAACAGGGGCATCTTCATCAGGGTCATGCCCGGTGCCCGCAGGTTAAGAATGGTGGCAATCACGTTGATGGCCCCCATGATCGAGGACACACCCATGATGTGGATGGCAAAGATAAAGAAGGTGGTACTCGGCGGCCCGTAGGTGGTGGACAGGGGCGCGTAGAAGGTCCAGCCGAAGTTGGGGGCACCGCCCTGCATGAACAGGGTAGAAACGAGAATCAGGAAGGCACAGGGCAGCAGCCAGAAACTCCAGTTATTCATGCGGGGCAGTGCCATGTCGGGCGCACCGATCATCAGCGGCAACATCCAGTTGGCCAGGCCGACAAAGGCCGGCATCACCGCCCCGAAGACCATGATCAGGCCATGCATGGTGGTCATCTGGTTGAAGAACTCCGGCTCGACGATCTGCAAACCGGGCTGGAACAGTTCCGCGCGGATCACCATGGCCATGGCACCACCGAGCAGGAACATACAGAAACTGAATATCAGGTACATGGACCCGATATCTTTATGGTTGGTGGTCAGCAACCACCGACTGAAACCTTTGGCCGGACCGTGATGGCCGTGGTCCTGGGTGTGGGTATCTGCAACCGCACTCATTGAAAACCCCCGTTACCGCCTTGTTGTTCTGGCTGGTTATTCTGTCTGGCGAAAATCCGGTGGCAAGCGGGGCAGCGTTAATGCCGGCCTGCCCCACCCCGGTTCGTCATTCCTGGTTCTTGTAGTCGAAGACTTCCTTCGGCGTAATCATCTCGCCGGTGTCGTTACCCCAGGCATTCCGCTCGTAGGTAATCACCGCCGCCAGATCCACTTCGCTGAGCTGCTCGCCGAATGCCTGCATCGCGGTACCCGATACACCGTTCACCACGATATCCAGATGAGCCTGCATGTCTTCGAGCACTACAGAACTGCCCTTGAGTGCCGGGAAAGCCGGCGGCGCACCGCTGCCGTCCGCCTGGTGACAGGAAGCACAGGCACTGGCGTAGGCCTTCTCGCCCCGCTCCATCAGCTCATCCAGGGTCCAGTCTTTCTCGGTCAGCTGGCGTTCACGCTCGGCTGCTGCAACCTGTTCTTCGACCCAGGCATCGTATTCCTCCTGGGGCACCGCCTTGACCACCACCGGCATGAAGCCGTGGTCCTTGCCGCACAGCTCGGTACACTGGCCGCGGTAGATGCCCGGCTCGTCGACACGGGTCCAGCTCTCGTTGATAAAACCGGGAATGGCATCTTTCTTAACGCCCAGAGCAGGCACCCACCAGGAGTGGATGACATCATTGGCGGTAAGCAACAGACGAACCTTCTTGCCCACCGGAACAATCATCGGATTGTCCACATCCAGCAGATAGTTCTCGCTCTTGCCGGTGCGGTTGTAGATTTCGTCCTTGCTGGTGCTGAGATTGGAGAAGTAGCCAAACTCTTCATCCAGATAATCGTACTTCCAGCGCCACTGGTAGCCGGTCACCTTGATGTCGATGTCCGCCTCGGAGGTGTCGTACATATCCATCAGGGTGGCGGTGGCCGGCACGGCCATGGCGACCAGAATAACCAGTGGAATGATGGTCCAGAGGATTTCCACCAGGGTGTTCTCGTGGAAATTGGCGGGTTTGCGGTCATCGGACTTGCGATGCGCAAATATGGACCAGAACATCACCCCGAACACCACAAGGCCGATGGCCACGCAGATCCAGAGGATGGTCATATGCAGACTGAAAATTTCGTTACTGGTGCTGGTTACCCCCGGCGACATGTTGACCGTCCAGTCCGCCATGGACACGGCCGGTAACATAAGTCCGCTCACAAGGGCACCTGCCCGCTTCGCGTGCACGCGCATGCTGTGTCTCCACAGAGTGTTATTCTTGTCGGATTTGCTGCAATCCCTTTACAGTCGTGGCGCTCGCACACACCCCGCCAGTAAAGTGGAAGCCTGTCTACGGATAACTACAGAAACCAGTATAGACACAGGTCAAAGAAAAACGAAAATTCTGGATAAATGTTAACGTGATAAGAATCAATTCGTTATAACTTAAGTGAATTTGATGTTCCGATTGCGCACCACCGACCGCCGGCTCTGGGCCCTTGCCTGGCCGCTGATGCTGACCAATCTCACCGTGCCTTTGCTGGGCCTGGTGGACACAGCCGTGCTGGGTCATCTGGAGAATCCGGAATACCTCGGCGCGGTGGCGGTTGGTGCCAATCTGTTCACCCTGCTGTACTGGACCTTCGGTTTCATGCGCATGGGCACCACCGGACTGGCCGCCCAGGCCTGGGGAAAAAGGGACCGCTTCCGGCAAACCGCATTGCTGGTGCGTTCACTGCTGCTGGCAATGGCCATCGGGCTGCTACTGATCCTGTTTCATCAGCCGCTGATTGCCCTCGGACTCCATCTGATGAACCCCAGTGCGGAGGTTCGGCAGCTGGCGGCGGAGTACGCCAGCATCCGCATCTGGAGCGCGCCGGCGGTGCTGTGCCAGTACACCCTGGTGGGCTGGCTGATCGGCTGCCAGCGGCCACGGGGGCCGATGATCATGCTGATTGCCGCGAACGGACTGAATATTATTCTGGACGTGCTGTTTGTGACGGTTTTCGGCTGGAACAGCCGGGGTGTTGCCATAGCGACAGTAATGGCCGAATACGGTTCGGCAGCCATCGGCCTGCTGTTGGTGCTGCAACAGGTGCCCAAAGGCCAGCGTTTCAGCCTCGCGCTGCTGGGGCAACTGGCGGACTATCTAGCCATTCTGCAGGTCAATCGCTACATCATGGTGCGCACCGTCACTCTGCTGCTGGTGCTGGCCTTCTTTACCGCCCAGGGGGCCCGCCAGGGCGATGTCATACTCGCCGCCAATGCCGTACTGATTACCTTTCTGATGGTTATCTCCAACGGACTGGACGGCTTTGCCAACGCGGCAGAAGCACTGATCGGCGAAGCCACGGGTCAGCATAGCCGCCGGCGATTCCAGACGGTGTTCCGCTCCGCCCTGCGCTGGTCGGTCTGGGGCACGGTACTGTTCACTGTCGTGTTTGTGCTGGGCGGCGCACAACTGATCGGGCTGCTGACCAGTATCGATGAGGTCCGCTCCACCGCCTGGCGCTACCTACCCTGGCTGTGGTGCCTGCCCCTTGCGGCTGGAGGCGGGTTTCTGCTGGACGGCGTGTTTATCGGGGCCACCCGCACCCGGGATATGCAAAACACCATGCTGTTTTCCGCACTGGGAGTCTTTCTGCCCGTCTGGTGGCTGACCACCGGCTGGGGCAATCACGGTCTCTGGTTCTCGCTGATTACTCTGATGCTGGCCAGGGCGGCATCCATGGGCTGGTTATTCGTTCGTCACACCCGAAGTGACCGCTGGTTCACACCCTGAACAGGACACCACGATTTGAGCAGCAAGCCGGGAAATCTCGTCTACACTGAAATTCAGAGGCGGGCGTCATGCGGTTTCCGGCCCTCTGTGCCCAGCCATTCCTGAATTCAGCGCGAATCCCGGGAGGCGCCTTGCGACCCCAATCCGTACAGACATCGGCATCTCCTGAAATGACACCACAGGCGGTACTCAAACTCATTGATCAGGCGCGACGGCAGGAAGCCAGGTCCGGAACCTTTCTCCGGCAGATGGAACAGAAGGCAGCCTGTCTCCCGGCCAGTATCAGCATTGATAGTGGTCACCCCGCCGTCTGCCTGTTCCAGTTTACCGTCGAGTATATTGAGCTGGCACCCAGGCTGATCGAGAGTGTCGAAGCCTGTGCCCGCGAGGCAGGTGATGAAGCCCTGTTCCGACCCCTGATTGACGCGGCAACCCGCTTCTTCACGCGACCTTCCGTATTACTGGTGCAGTACGATGGCCTGGACGGACTGCTGATCCGCGCCTATCTCTGTCATCGGCTGATGGAGGAAATGAGTGAAAACAACCACTCCACCCGCACCAGTGACCTGGTTGACCTGGGTGCCATCCGGGCCAACCTGCTGGCTCACCAGCTAATCGGTGAGCCCTTTGCCAACGAGCTGGACCAGGCGGTGACGATTACCGCATTGCAGATAGCAGGCAGCCCGGATTACTATGAGCTGGATCTCGACCCCTTTGTCGCCCAGGCCAACCATGCGGCCTGGCACTGGATGCGCGACTACTGGGAAAATTTGCTGGTAAGGAACCACATTCGTTTTGCCCTCGGGGAGTGCTGATTCCTGTCCAGGTCTATGAAACTCTATCTCGCCCTTCCATCCCTTGTTTTATTGCTCTTCGCTGCCACAGGTCAGGCAGAGGAACATACTTTCAGGGTGATTGACCAGAACACAGGCCAGGCTCTCAGCAATGCAGTCCTTGCAGTGGAATCGCCGGCTGCTGAGCCTCTGGAAACCGAAATTGTTCAAAAAAACCGGGCCTTTCATCCCCATATCCTGGTTATCCCCACAGGCTCGATGGTGCATTTTCCCAACCGGGACAATACCCAACATCATGTCTATTCATTCTCGGCCGCGAAAACCTTCGATATTGAACTGTACGCTGGCCAGCCCGAAGCCCCCATCACGTTCGACAAAGCCGGCATCGTCGAGCTGGGGTGTAACATTCATGATCACATGCAGGGGTTTATCCTGGTTACCGGGTATGGTGTCCATGGACGTACCGATGATAGCGGCAGGGTGAGCCTGGCCCTTCCTGCCGCGCCCCGGAATGAGCCGATCTCCGTCAGCGCCTGGCATCCCCGGCTTGCCGACAATACCCGGATGGTGGACCTCAGGGTGGAAATGGCCCCGGGCGGAGTGACACCAATCTCTCTGGAACTGGTGCCTGAAGAACCGGCGACCAGCTCGATGGACATGTTGCAGCGGCGGTTCGAGGAACTCTGATGGCGATCGGTTTCCGCGGGCGACTGATTACCGCAATGGTGACCCTGGTAGGTGTCGTCAGCCTCACTATCGGTGCCATGCTGATGGTCTATCTGTTCGAGGACGAACAGACCCGGGCCAGAGAGCAGCTGCAGCTGGCAGAACAGGTAAGCCAGGATTTGCTGGAGCGCCAGTCCCGGGTGCACAACTCCCGTCTCGAGGTGGTCACGCGGGATTTCGGGCTCCGTTCTGCGATTGCCAGCGGCGATCAGGCCACTATTCGCAGCGCCCTTGGCAATCATCTTTCCCGCATCGGTGCACGCTTCGGGGCCATTGTCGGCAGCGACGGCCAGTTCCTGGGTACTGTCGGTCTGAACAAACAAAACATTTCCGGTCTTCCGCTGCAACGGGGGAACCTGCCTGACCAGCAACTGATGCTGTATCAGGGGCAGGGCTTCGAGGTGCAATCGGTTCCCATAGAAGCTGCAGGTTTACGTGCCAGGCTGGTGGCCGGCTTTTCTCTGGATCGGGATTTTGCATCTCTTGTGGCGCGTCTGAGCGGTGTGGATGTGGTGTTAAGGGGGATCAGTCCCGATTCGGCACCCGAAGTCTTTGCCGTTTCAGACACCCTGCCACCAGAAACCATCAGGGCACTGGAACAGCCTCCGGTTGCCGGTGAACTGAAGCTCGATGGCAACGGGCACCCGTATTTCAGCCGGATCGTCGGTCTCAAAACCGGGCCGGGCGGGGCCATCGAGATTGTGCTGTTGCTTGATCGTGCCGCCAGCCTGCAACGGTACTATGACCGGGCGCTCGAGATTGCCCTGCTGGTGGCCGCCATTCTGGTGATTGCTGCCCTGCTGGCCCTGTTCATCGCCCGCAACCTGGGGCAACCGGTACTGCAACTGGCAGCCTGGGCCCGGGCCATCGGCCAGGGGCATGCCGGTGCCAGCCCCCGCATCCGGTCCGGTGGCGAGTTGCAGGAACTGGCGAGCGCCATGACCAGCATGCGGGAAAACCTTCACCAGCGGGAGGCAGAGATTTCCTGGAACGCCAGTCATGACGATGTGACCGGCCTGTTCAACCGCAGCGCACTGCTGCATAGAATTGAAGAATCCCTCTGCCGGGCGCATCCGTGCAGTCTTATCGGTATCCGCCTGAGCGATCTGTCGGATATCAATGACACCCTGGGGCTGGACTTCGGCGACAAGGTCCTGAACGAGGTAAGCCACCGGCTCCAGCAGGCAGTACCTGACGGGGCCATGCTGGCGCGCACCGGCGGCAACGAATTTCTGGTACTCGAGGAGAAATTGTCTCCCCGGGCGCTTGCCGAACGCGCCCATACACTGAAGCAGGCCACCGAACAGTCCCTGCAGATTGATGATGTACCCTTCACCCTGCGCTGCCATGTGGTGACCCTGCAACTGCCGGACGATGCCGAGGACAACAACCAGATGCGCCGCCGGCTGAATCTCACCTTTGAGCAGGCGGAACGCAGCAATCTGGCGGTGGTGCATTATCAGCCGGGCGATGATGAGTCCCATCTGCGGGAACTGCAGATCATCCGGGATCTTCCTGAAGCCATTGCGGAAGGAAAGCTGTACATGAACTACCAGCCCAAGCTGGATATGCAATCCGGTGAGATGGTGCAGGTCGAGGCCCTGGTGCGCTGGGTGCACCCGGAGCTGGGTTTCATCCCCCCGGACGAGTTCATTGCCCTGGCAGAAAGTTCCGGCCAGGTGAACACCCTGACCCGACATATACTGCAACAGATCGCCCGGGACGCAGCCGCCTGGGAAGAGGCAGGCCTGAATATCGGCATCGCAGCAAACCTCTCAGCCCTGGACCTCGCCCGGGAAGAGCTGGTCGATGAGGTATCCACCGTATTTGCCGGGTGGCGTGACCGCATGGACCGGATCACTCTGGAAGTCACCGAGAGTGCCGTTATGGAAGAACCGGAAACCGCCATGCGGACCTTGCGGCAACTACGGGATCTTGGTGTCACCCTGGCGGTGGATGATTTCGGCACGGGGTACTCATCACTCTCCCAGCTGCGGGGCATGCCGGTACAGGAACTGAAAATCGACAAATCCTTTGTGCTGAAGCTTGCCAGCGAGGACCAGGATCAGCTCATCGTCCGTTCGACACTCGAGATGGCCCACGGCCTGGGACTGAAGGTCGTGGCCGAGGGTATTGAAGATCTGGAAAGCTGGCAGATTTTGCGCCAATGGGGCTGCAACCTCGGCCAGGGGTTCTTTATGAGCCGGCCGGTCGCGCCTGAGCAACTGCCAGCAGTGGCCCTGGATATCAGCAATCGCCGGCAGGAACTGACTGGCCGGTAACCCGGCAGCATGCAGCAATAACAGGAAAGTGACAGGAGCATCACATTGAAGATGAAATCTCTGACCGGCATCAGCCTGCTGTTACTGATGTGCATTTCGTCCCTGGCCCACGCCGGTGCCGGCAGCCGCATATGGGCAACCGGCGGCGTGACCACCATCGAAGGCAGCGCCGGCGGCGGACTGGTGCCATGGGCACTGCTGGGCAGCTACGCCAGTGACGAGGAATGGGGCGGCACACTGACCCTGTCCCGGGCGAAGACTGACGATTACAGCCTGTCGGTGGAAGGAGCCGGTTTTAACTGGCGCAACCGCATCGAGGTGACCATTGCCCGCCAGACCCTGGACCTGGACAGTCTGGTTTTCGTGCTGAAGAACGGTTTCGGACTGGAGCAGGATGAGCAGGTGCAGGACATCTTCGGCATCAAGGCCCGGCTCGCGGGGGACGTGCTTTACAGCCCCTGGGGCCAGTGGTCCGTCGGCATCCAGCACAAACGCACCCGGGAATTTCAGGTACCGGATGCCATCGGGGCCAGGGACGACCAGGGTACCGATGTGTACGTGAGCGGCAGCAAACTGTTTTTCGCCGCTGTGATGGATCGCAACCTGCTGGTGAACGGCACGGTGCGGGCCACCCGCGCCAATCAGGGCGGGCTGCTGGGTTTTGGCGGTGACCGCAACGATGATTACGAGCTGATGGCAGAAGCGGGCATCGGGCTGTTTCTCAACCGGCAATGGCTGCTGGGGGCGGAATACCGGCAGAAGCCGGATAATCTGGGCTTTGCCCGGGAGGATGACTGGTGGGATATCTACCTGGCCTGGGTGCCGGAACGCCGGCTTGCGGTAACCGCCGCTTTCGTTAACCTCGGGGATGTCGCCCGGCTTGAAGACCAGCAGGGGTACTATCTCTCCCTGCAGGCGAGTTTCTGAATCAGGGGGTGTTGCAGATGAAAACCTTATCCCGTTGCTTGCTGGTGGTCATGTCAATCTGGCTGACTGCCTGCCAGCAGGCTCCTGTTGCCGGAAACAACGGCGATCTCTACCAGGCCCTTGGCGAGAGAAGCGGCATCGCAGATGTGGTTCAGGACCTGCTTTACCGGATCGTGGATGACGAGCGCATCAACCACCAGTACAAAGGGGTCAACGTGGCGGATTTCCACCGGCACCTCACCGACCAGCTTTGTCAGATCAGCGGCGGGCCCTGCGCCTACACAGGACGGGATATGCGGGAACTGCACGAAGCCATGGACATCACCGATACGCAGTTTAATGCCCTGGTGGAAAACCTGGTGCTGGCGATGGAGGCCAACGGCATAGCCACAACGGCACAGAACCGCCTGCTGGGCCGCCTGGTGCCGCTGTATCCGGATGTCCGCAATCTTTGATCCGGCAACACAGCCGTTATAATCTGGCGATCGTTCAATTCATCCGATGATATCTGGAGACCACTTTGCTCGATAATGCTGACCTGGGAAAACTGATTATCCGCATCACCCTGGGTGCCCTGTTACTCTTTCACGGCATTTCCAAACTGATTAACGGGGTCGGATTCATCGAAGGGGAGCTGGCCAGCCACGGGTTGCCCACCTTCCTCGCCTATGGTGTTTATATCGGAGAGGTGGTGGCACCACTGATGGTGTTACTGGGCTACCAGACTCGCATCGGTGCCTTGCTGATTGTCTTCAACATGCTGGTGGCGATCGCCCTGGTACACAGCCATCAGTTGATGGCGCTGAAAAGCAATGGCGGCTGGTCGCTGGAGCTGCAGGGCTTCTTCCTGCTCAGTGCCCTGGCGGTCATTTTCCTGGGTCCCGGCAAATACAAGATGAAAAACTGAGGCCGCAGACGGGACCTTAGACAGCAACCACCACCCGGTTACGACCACTGTTCTTGGCGGCGTACAGGGCCTTGTCGGCGCGGGCAAGCATATCTTCAGCGCCGGCATTGCCCGTTGCCTGCTCCGCCACCACACCGATGCTTACGGAAATCCGGATCGGCTCGCTCTGGCCGGTCACCTTCAGATCCTTCTCCGCCAGGGTCTTGCGGATGCGCTCGGCAACCGCGCGGGCACCGTCGTGATCGGTAGCAGGCAATAACAGGGCAAATTCCTCACCCCCGTAGCGGGCCACCATATCCGTGGAACGGTGAATCTGACCCATCACCAGATCCGCCAGCGCCTTGAGACAATCATCCCCGGCCTGGTGCCCGTAGGTATCGTTCACGTCCTTGAAATGATCAATGTCCATTAACAGCAGGCCCAACGGATGCTGGTGCCGGGAGGAAGCGCGCCACTCCTCCGCCAGCCGGTCATCAAAATGCCGGCGGTTGGCGATGCCGGTCAGTCCATCCGTGAAGGACATGGCCTTGAGCTGGGCATTGGCGCTGGCCAGTTCCCGGGTGCGCTCGTGTACCCGTTCTTCGAGCATCTGGTTGGCCTCCCGCTGGGCATGCAGGACTTCATCCTGAGCCTGTAACCGGCGGCGGCGTTCGATGTTGATCCGGTAAGCCAGGGCAAAAGACAACAGAATCACTTCCAGGGTCGCGCCAACCTGGGGGGCATAGTCGAACACCGGGTGGCTGGGCAGTATTCCCGCCTTGCTGCTGGAAATGACCACATGCCCCAGCAACAGCGGTGTCCAGGCAAACACATAGAACCGGGCCAGCACCTCGCCCCGCCGCCACAGCACCAGACCGATAACCCAGGCAGAAAAGGTCGCGATATAGGTCAGCAACATCACCACCAACACCCCGGTGTGATAGGGCATAAACACACCGGCAATGATCATGAGGCCCGCCAGCGCTGCGAGCGTGCGCAGCAAACGCGAAGCAAAGCGGCTGTGCTCGTATACCCGGAGAAACACATCGGTAAACACCACAGAGCCGACGATGTTGAGGGCAATCAGTATCACCATGGCCACTTCGTTAAGGGCCGGGAATCCCCGCCACAGGAACTGGAAATTCAGACCGTGGAAATTGATCTGCACCAGCGCGGTGGCGACCACCGAGATCACATACCAGAAATAGGCCCACTGACGTACCAGCAGGAACAGGAAGGTATTGTACAAAGCCAGCGCCACCATGATGCCGGTGAACACCAGCAGCCAGGCAAATACCCACTGGTCCTTGTCGAGAAATGCCTCTGCGGAATGAACTTCTACGGGCACCTGCAGGGCACCCGTGGTCTGGACACGGATCAGCGCAGTGACCGTTGCATGATCATCCGGCACCGGAAACACAAAATAGCGATGGGGCACCGGTCGACTGTCAAACGCCCGCAAGTCGCCGGTGTGGTGCTCACTGATGACCCGGCCGTCCTTTACCCAGTAGAAATCCACGGTATTCAGCAACGCATAGGGAATCACCAGCACCGCAGGGGTATTGCCGCGGGAAACGGTGTATTTCAGCCAGACCGGATGCTCCACAATGCCCAGGTTGAGCTGCTCGTCCGCTGCCAGGGCCTGCCAGTCATCCCCCTGCAAATCCGGCAGCCCGCCCTCTCCGGCGGCCACCTGCCAGCCGGCCTGCTGCACCTCAACCGGTGCGGCCAGGGCAGCCAGCGGTGTCATCAGCATCAGCAGCAAACAGACAATAGGCATGGCAACTCTTGTTATTGTGGGCATATAGCGCTTTCGGATGTCATAGTCAGTATAGGTAATCCGGGTACATCTATTTGTAAGGAATGATCAAATCGCCGAAAGTGTCTCATCTTCACCACACAGCATGACCCGGTTCCGACCTGCTCCCTTGGCACCATAAAGTGCCTGGTCTGCCCGCCGCACCAGCAGGAGAGGATCCGCCGCCTGCTCCGGCTTCAAAGAGGCCACGCCGATGCTGACCGACAGCTTCACCGGCCGGCCCTGCTCATCCCGGAGATCATCAATCCCCTCCACTGCCTGGCGCAGGACTTCCGCCAGGTGACTGGCTCCGTCAATATCGGTTTCCGGCAGCAACACCACAAACTCCTCACCACCGTAACGGGCCAGCAGATCCCCCGGCCGGCGCACCAGCTGCCGGCAGCAATCCGCCAGCCGGACCAGGCAGTCATCACCCACCAGGTGACCCGATTCATCGTTCACCTTTTTGAAATGGTCTATATCCAGCAGCAACAGACTCAGGGGCTCGCCGCTGCGCACACCACGCCGCCACTCCTCACGGAACACCTCATCAAAACGACGGCGGTTGGCCACACCGGTCAGGCCGTCGGTCAGGGACACCGCCTCAAGCTGGCGGTTGGCTGCCTCCAGATCCAGGGTTCGCTCCCGCACCCGGTCCTCCAGGGTATGCTTGGCTTCCCGCTCCACCCGCAGGGCTTCCTCCTGGGCCTGCTGCCGGGCATGACGCTCCATATTGATCCGGTAGGCCAGGGCAAAGGACAGCAGAATGACCTCGATGGCCACCCCTGCCTGGGGTGCCATCTCCACCAGCAGGTTGCTGGGCAGGTAACCGGCGCGACTGATGGCAAGTGTCATATGGCCCGCCAGCAGGGGAGTCCATGCCAGCACGTAGAACCCCGCCAGCACGTGACCCCTCCGCCACATCATCACCCCGATCAGCCAGGCGGCAGGGGTCACCACCGGCACAATCACTACCGCCCAGGTCACACTCAGGTTGTAGAAGCCGGACAGGCCGATCACAACACCGATGATGGCGAGCAAACAGACAATACGGAAAAACTGGAAAGAACGCGGACTGTAGCGCTGCAACGACAACAGGCTGACCGTGAAAATAGACGCGAAAATGATGCCGAAACCCACCATCGGACCGGTAAAATAGGCATTGATCCAGGGTGCCTGGGGCCACAGCCACTGGAACAGCAGACCCTGGAAATTCAGCAGATTGAGACCGGCGGCAACAACTGTCAGAACATACCAGAGATAGGTAACCTGCCTGACCGCAAAGAAAATAAACAGGTTATACAACGCCATGGCAATGATGATCCCGGCATAGGCGGCCTGGGCACCGAAAGCAATCTGGTCCTCCCGCAGGAATACATCGGTTTCCTTGAGCGCCATCGGCACCAGAATCGACCCGCTGGTTTCAAGGCGGAGATACATAGTTGCCTGGCGGTCAGTGGCCGGTACCGGGAACAGGAAATTCCGATGGTGCACCGGACGGGCGCTGAAAGGCCTGAGATCCCCGGTACGGTAACTGGCAATTACCTCGCCATCCGTCAGATGCCATGCATCCACATAATCCAGCATGGGGTAACCCAGCTCGAGCACCCGGCGCTCCGGGGAGGCTGGAATATCCGCCCGGATCCACACCGCCCCCTCCGAGAACCCGAGATTCAGGGGCTGTTCCGCCGAGAAAGATTGCCAGCGACTATCCTCCGCGGACATGGCCTTATCCAGTGACAGGTTCCCGGATTTATCCGCCAGCCAGGCAAAGCCAACCGGATTCCCGCTCGCATGGGCAGGTACCAGCAGCCACACCAGAAAAGCCAGCGCAGGCAGGAGCGAATGTATTGTCCGTAGCGAGGCGATGCCCATAAAAACGCTTCGTTATAACCCGACTGACGAATGGCGGCCGCTGGCTGCCCCCTGCGCTGCCGGGAAAGGTGAAACACGAATACCGTTATTCTAGATGCAACAACCTGCCCCGTCCTTACATGGCTACAAAAAGGTACCGAAAATTACCGGAGGGTGGGTTACAGAAATGCCTTTGACTGCGGAATCCGATTCCTGCACATTAGCGCGCCGTTACCAACCCGAAACCGACATGACATAGCCCGGAGTCTGCCATGAACGCCGTTGTTGCCGCTGTTGCCATCATGCTGGTACTCAGCCTTTGCCGAATCCACGTGGTGGTTGCCCTTATAACCGGAGCCGTCGCTGGCGGCCTGATCAGCGGCATGAGCATCGAAGCCACCATTGAAGCCTTCAACAACGGCCTGGGAGGCGGTGCCACGGTTGCCCTGTCCTATGCCACTCTGGGAGCCTTCGCTGTAGCCATCGGCAAATCCGGCCTGGCCCACGCCCTGGCAGACCGGGCCCTGGCGCTGGTGGGTCGCCATGAAGGCGGAGCCGCATCGGGCATCCGCTTCCTGATCATCGGCGTGCTGGTGGCCATCGCCATCTCCTCCCAGAACATCCTGCCGATCCACATTGCGTTTATCCCGCTGGTGGTGCCGCCGCTGCTGTACGTCATGGCCAAACTGAACATGGACCGCCGGCTGGTGGCCTGTGTACTCACCTTCGGCCTGATCACCCCGTACATGTTCCTGCCGGTGGGCTTTGGCGGTATCTATCTCAATGAGATCCTGCTGGCCAACGTGGCCGACAACGGCGTGGATGCCTCCGACCTGAACGTCATGTCTGCCATGGCCCTGCCGGCCGTCGGCATGCTGGTGGGGCTGTTGGTGGCGGTGTTCATCAGCTACCGCAAACCCCGCGAGTACAACCTGGCGCAGATCGAAAAGGCCGAGCAGGCGACCACCGAATACGACGGCAAGACCCTGTTCATGGCCGGTGCGGCCATCGTTGTGGCCTTCGTGGTTCAGCTCTGGCTGGGTTCCATGATCCTGGGTGCACTGGCGGGCTTTGTGCTGTTCAACCTGTCCGGCGTGGTGAAGTGGAAGGAAGCGGATGACCTGTTCACCGAGGGCATGAAAATGCTGGCCATGATCGGCTTCATCATGATCGCCGCCAGCGGCTTTGCGGAGGTGATGCGCACCACCGGTGAAATCGACACCCTGGTGCAAAGCTCCGTCGCTACCATCGGCGACAACCAGGCCCTGGCGGCCTTGCTGATGCTGCTGGTGGGCCTGCTGATCACCATGGGTATCGGTTCGTCCTTCTCCACCATTCCCATCATCGCCGCGCTGTATGTTCCGCTGGCGCTGCAACTTGGCTTCAGCCCCCTGGCCATCCTGGCCCTGGTCGGCACCGCCGGTGCCCTGGGCGACGCGGGCTCCCCCGCCTCCGACTCCACCCTCGGCCCAACCGCCGGCCTCAACGTCGACGGCCAGCACAACCACATCTGGGATACGGTGGTACCCACCTTCCTGCACTACAACCTGCCGCTGCTGGCCTTTGGCTGGTTGGCTGCCATGGTTCTCTAGGTGTCTTTCGGGCTTGGGAGTTCGCTTCGGTAGCCTGAAAGTATCGGTGGGCAGGAGGTGCCGGGAGGGCTTTTCAAAACACGCCCGTGAACCCATCCCTGGGGGGCTCGTATCGCGCCGTCCCTGGCGCTCCACGGTTTTGAAAAGCCCTCCCGGCACCCCCTGTTGATACTTCAGAGATATCGCAGGAGAAAAGCGATCGATTAATCGGAAAACTGCCAGAACTCACAGGAACAAAACCCGGTGTATCTGCCAGAGCGACCAGCACGGAGTTTCCAGGCGTGGGGTGGGTGGCCCTTCTCAGGACCGTGGAGCGCCAGGGATGGCGCGATACGAGCCCTACAGGGACGTATTTACGGGCGTGTCCTGAGAAGGGCCACCGACCCCGCGCCCACCCCCGATCTGGCCGTCTTGGGTGATATGCAGCCAAACTCGCAGGCCAATAAGGAAGACAACTCAGTCGTCGGAAGAGGACTTGAAGAACACCACCTGTTTGACGGTGTGGTCGTCCTTGTTGCCCCGCTGGTTAACCCGTGTCTCCAGCTCCGGATTGGCAGGCGGCTCCTGCTCGGAGAGGGCATCGGTGTAACCGCAGGCAACGCACTCGCGAACCTGGTCGCCGTCGTCGGTGGTGTGCATGGTGATCTTGTCCATCTCCGCGCAGCGGGGACAGATGGCACCGGCGATGAAACGTTTGATACTGGACATAACTCACTCCCGGACCGGCCGCTCACTGGCAGCCGGTCCTGACGGGTTCAGGCAGCGTCTTCCGTGATGCCGGTTTGTTTAAGCAGGGCATCCACTTCCGGTTCCCGGCCGCGGAAGGCCTTGAACAGTTCCATGGGCTCCCGGGAACCGCCTTTCTCCAGGATGTTGTGCAGGAAGGCCTTGCCGGTGTCTTCGTCGAAGATGCCCTTCTCCTCGAACAGTGAGAAGGCATCGGCAGCCAGCACTTCCGCCCACTTGTAGCTGTAGTAGCCCGCCGCATAGCCGCCGGCAAAGATGTGGGAGAAGGTGTTGGGGAAGCGGTTGAACTTCGGCGCTTCGATCACGGCAATCTCCTTGCGCACCTCACGGTACATGTCCAGCGGATTGGTCGGGGCCTCTTCGGTGAAATCCGCATGCAGGCGGAAGTCGAAGAGGGAGAACTCCAGCTGACGAACCATGGCCATGCCGGACTGGAAGTTTTTCGCAGCCAGCAGTTTCTCCAGCAGGTCGTCCGGCAGCGGCTCACCGGTTTCGTGGTGGGCGGCGATCAGGCCCAGGGACTCCTTGTCCCAGCACCAGTTTTCCAGGAACTGGCTGGGCAGCTCCACCGCGTCCCAGGCGACACCGTTGATGCCGGACACGTCCAGCACGTCCACCTGGGTGAGCATGTGGTGCAGCCCGTGGCCGAATTCGTGGAACAGGGTGGTGACTTCATCATGGGTCAGCAGTGACGGTTTGCCATCCACCGGCGGGGTGAAGTTACACGTGAGGAAGGCCACCGGTAGCTGGAGCTGACCGCGCTGGTTGCGCCAGCGTACCCGGCAGTCCGCCATCCAGGCACCGCCGCGCTTGCCCTGACGGGCAAAGGGGTCAAGATAGAACCAGGCCACCGGCTCGCCGTTACGGTTGATGCAGTAGGCGGTAGCATCCTTGTGCCAGGTTTCCACCTCGGGTTTTTCCTCGATCTGCACGTCAAACAGCTTCTCTGCCACCCGGAACAGACCGGGGATGACCCGGTTCACCGGGAACCAGGGACGCAGGGTTTCCGGGGAAATGTCATAGCGCTTCTGGCGCAGCTTCTCGCTGTAGTAGCCGATGTCCCAGGCTTCCAGCTCCTTCACGCCATGCTCGTTGCGGGCGAAGGCCTTCAGTTCCTCAACTTCCTTCTTTGCCACCGGACGGGATTTCTCCGCCAGCTGGTTCAGGAAGCCCAGCACCTCGTCCACACTGCGCGCCATCTTGGTGGCCAGGGAACGCTCGGCGTAGTTATTGAAGCCCAGCAGCTTCGATTGCTGGTGGCGGCGCTTGAGAATCTCCGCCATCACCGGGGTGTTGTCCCAGGTGCCGGCATCCGGGCCCATGTCCGAGGCGCGGGTCACGAACGCTTCATAGACTTCCCGGCGCAGATCCCGGTTATCGCAGTAGGTCATTACGGGGAAAAAGCTGGGGAAATCCAGGGTAATTACATAGCCATCGAGATCTTTCTGGCGAGCCGCCTGCTTTGCGCCGTCGATAGCCGTTTCCGGCAGCCCGGCCAGTTGTTCGATATCGGTGATGTGCTTGTACCAGTGCTGGGTGGCATCCAGCACATTGTCACTGTACTTATTGGACAGCTCCGCCAGTTCCCGGGAAAGCTCGGCATACTGCTTCTTCTGGGCCTCCGGCAAATCCACACCGCCGAGGTGGAAATCACGCAGGATGTTTTCCACCGACTTGCGCTGGGCTTCCGAAAGCTCATTAAAGTCCGGACGCTCCGCCAGCTTCTTGTAGGCAGCGCAGAGGGTCTCGTTCTGACTCAGCTCAGTGCTGTATTCGGTGAGCTTTTCCAGGCAGTTCTTATACACCTTACGCAGCTCGTCGGTGTTCATTACCCCGTTGAGGTGGGAAATCACCGACCAGGCATTGCTGAGCCGGTCATCCAGTGCCTGCATTGGCTGGGCCAGGGTGTCCCAGGTGGGGTCCTCCTGGCCGGCCAGATCGGCGATCTGCACCCGGTTATCACTCAGGATCTGGTCGATCGCCTCTTCCATGTGTTCCACCCGGATATGGTCGAACTTCGGCAAAAGATCATCACTCAACAATGGATTGTTCATAAAACCCCTTTTACAGTGTCTGTTAAACGGCATCCCGCCCGACAATCCCGAGGCCGCTGTTCTGACCAATAGCGGATGGCGGCCATGCCCGGACTGTGCAATAGATACTCTTAAACATACGCACAGCCAATGGTAATTGCTAATAGGTGTAGATAATGACGAACATACGCTCTCACAAGGGGTACAACCCGAAATTCGGCGCACGAACCTGGATCGACCCCGCCGGTGTCGTTATCGGCGACGTGGAAATGGGCGATGATTGCTCCGTCTGGCCCATGACCGTCATCCGCGGCGACATGCACCGCATCCGCATCGGCAACCGCTGCAGCATTCAGGACGGCACCGTCATCCACATCACCCACGCCTCCGACTACAACCCCGGCGGCTGGCCCACCACCCTGGGCGACGATGTCACCGTCGGCCACAAAGCCCTCATCCACGGTGCCACCATCGGCAACCGCGTCCTCGTCGGCATGGGCAGTATCATCATGGACGGAGCCGTAGTGGAAGACGAAGTCATCATCGCCGCCGGCTGCCTCGTCCCCCCCGGCAAAACCCTCGAATCCGGCCACCTCTACGTCGGCTCCCCCTGCAAACAGGCCCGCCCGTTAACCGAGAAAGAAAAAACCTTCTTCAAATACACCGCAGCCAACTACGTGAAGCTGAAGGATGAATACCTGAACGACCAGTAGCCAACATGCTTCCCGTAGTACCGGCCAAAACCAATTGGTGCGCAAACCAACAGCCAGGGCCTGAAACACCAAAGGCTCTAACTGCCAAATTTGGCAAGGTCCGCTCGGGGATGGCTTTGCAAAACCGTGGAGCGCCATGGATGGCGCGACCCGAGCCCTACAGGGACGTATTCACGGGCGTGTTTTGCAAAGCCATCCCCGAGCGGGCCAATCCCCAAAGCCAGAAGGCTACAAGGCCAAAACCAAACCCTGACCCAGATCAATTCCCGATGCAGGCCCTCTTGAAAACCCCACAACCGCTCCTACATTCGAAAATAGCAGATGTTCACGGATAACCATCCGGCAAGGGCCCACCGGCATGGAGCTGTTCCGCGAGCGAAGCTGATGACAATCTCAGATTCGTAAAAAGGAGGAGTTCCCTATGAGCAACATCACACGCTGGAATCCCGTCAGCGAGTTCGAAGACATGATGAACCGCTACAACCGCATGTTCGGCCTCACCCGCACCAACGGCGAGCGGGAAGGCAAGGATCTGTTCAGCCGCAGCGACTGGGCACCCGCCGTCGACATAAAGGAAACCGGTGATGCTTTCACCATCGAGGCGGAATTGCCAGGCATGAAAAAGGACGATGTGAAAGTCACCGTCCATGACGGCGTGCTCAGCATTCAGGGCGAGCGCAAACACGAGGAAGAAACCGGCGACAAGAAGCATCACCGTATCGAACGCGTCTATGGCAGCTTCCTGCGCCGCTTCACCCTGCCTGAAAACATCGACGAAAACAGCATCAAGGCCAACTTCCAGGATGGGGTGCTCACCCTCAACCTGAAAAAAGCCGAGCCCAAAGAACCCAAGGCCATCGAAGTCAACGTGGAATAAACGGCCTCAGTCACAGCCGGCCAGGTGCCTCAGGCACCTGCGCTGGCTGATTTTTTTGCCCCGGCCTCTTCCAGGGCACGGGCATAATCCACACTCCGACGGTGCTCCGACACCCGGTCCAGAATGGTTTCTCCATCCTCATTCACCGCATTCAGGTTCCGTCCGGCCTCCACAAAGAAGTTGATAAAGCGCTGGAAGTCCCCGGCCCGCATCGACTCATAGGCCCGGATCAGCACAAAATAGTCTGCGTCCAGATCCTCCCGGTAGGGCTTCAGATCCAGAAAACTCCGGACCCGCTCGTCGCTCCATTCCTCGCCGATTACTTTCGGTTTTTCCGGTCCGCTCATGGTCTCTCACCTCGATCATTATTCGAAAAGGGGCACAGTATAACCATCTGAAGGGCTTCAGGTTATATGAATCCTGCATGAGCACCTGTGTAAGGGGAATATGGCCGGTCAGGGGAGGATTTCCACGGGCAGATCGCCAGTGGGTACAGAATCATCACACTCGGGATTGCGGATCGCCAGTTCCACCCGCCGGTTACGGGCGCGGTTCTCCGGCGTGTCGTTGGGCACCAGCGGGTGGGTTTCGGCCCGGCCGGCGGCGATGACCCGCTCCGCCGGCACCTGCCGGTTCAGCACCAGTTGATGCACCACCGAAACAGCCCGGGCCGCGGAAAGATCCCAGTTGGAACGATAGCGATCACTGGCAATGGGTCGGTCATCGGTGTAACCGGCCACCACCACGTCGCCCATACAGCCCGCCAGCACGTCCACCACCCGATCGATTATCGGGATCATCTCCGGTTTGATGGCGGCTTCACCGGAGCGGAAGGTGGCTTCCTCGGAAAAACGGATAATCACCTCGTCCGGCTCATAATTGATGGTCAGCCGGTCCGAGGCCACTTCGGCTTCCAGTTCCTCAACCAGGCGGGCGGTCAGTTCCACCACGCCGGGCTCCACCTTCGTGGCAGCATCCTCACTGGCCCGATCATCAATAAATTCCGGCTCATCCTGCTCGCTTTCCGTCGGCTCCGGCAGGGACACGCTGTCGGATTCCACCAGCGTGATGGGGGAGCCTCCCACGTCGTCGGCCACCACATTACTGCTGCCAAAAGCCACCGCCATGGAGTTGGCCATGGCCCGGTACTTTTCCACGTCCATCTCGGCAAACGACAGCAGCAGAATGAAAAAGGTCAGCAGCAGCGTGGCCAGATCAGCGAAGGTGACGATCCAGGCCGGTGTCTGGTTACCCCGGCTGCGGCGGGCCTGGCGCATACCCATCATGGGATCAGGCCTCCCGTTCCGGCTCCGGTTGCGGCTGCGGGTCCAGGCCCTGGCGGCGCTCCGGTGTGACAAAGGCGGATAGCAGCTCGGTCATTACCCGGGGGTTCTCGCCCCGCATGATGTTGCGGATGGAGGTGGCAATCAGCAGCTGGTTGCGGCGTTCGTCTTCGGCCTTGAGCTGCAGCTTGTCCGCCAGGGGCAGGGCAATCAACTGGGCGATAAAGGCCCCATACAGGGTGGTCAGCAGGGCAATGGCCATGGCCGGGCCGATGGAGGAGGGGTCGTCCAGGGTGTTGAGCATCTGCACCAGCCCCACCAGGGTACCCAGCATGCCAATGGCCGGCGCGGATTCACCGATGCCCCGGAAGACCCGTTCCGCGACATCATAGCGTTCACCGATCTGTTCAATTTCCTGGGCCAGGGCTTCCTCCACCAGTTCCGGGGGATGACCATCCACGCAGAGGTTGATCGCCTTGGCCAGAAAGGGATTGTCGGTTTCGTGGTTTTCCAGTCCCAGGATGCCTTCCTTGCGGACCACCCGGGCCAGTTCGCCCACCTCCCTGATCAGGGATTCCGGCCGTTCGACCCGATCGGTAAAGGCGGTGGCAAAAGCCAGGCGGAAGGCACTGGTTACCGAGGCCATGCGGAATTTCACCAGAGTCACCGCAAAGGTGCCACCCAGCACAATGGCCAGCCCCGGCAGATTCAGGAAGGTCAGCACCGAGGCATTGGCCAGCATGGCCGCAATCACAATGATAACCCCGGCCAGCAGGCCTACCAGCGTCAGAATATCCATCAACCACTCATCCTGTGCAGCATGTCATTCAGAGCATAGACCATTAGCAGGCAAACCGGCTTATTCGTTACGCAGTACGTCTATCACCGGCGCGGTCTGCGGGCGCACACCGCGCCACACAAAAAAGGATTCCGCCGCCTGCTCCACCAACATACCGAGACCATCGTGGACATGCCGTGCGCCCTGGTCGATGGCCCACTGGTTGAAGGTGGTTGTGGTAAGGGAGTACATCATGTCGTAAACCAGCGTATCGGCTCCGATGATCGAGGGAGGCACGGGCGGCAGATCACCCTGCAGGCTGGCGCTGGTGCCGTTGATAATGACATCGAAGGGGCCGGTGGCCTGTTCGAAGCCGCAGGCACCCAGGGATGTATCACCGGACTCGTCGCCGAACAGATCGACCAGCGCTTCGGCTTTTGCAACCGTGCGGTTGGCAATGGTCAGTTCGGCCGGAGATTCCCTGAGCAGAGGACCAAGCACACCCCGCACCGCACCGCCGGCACCCAGTACCAGCACCCGCTGACCGGCCAGTTCCTTGCCGATGTTCACGGTGATGTCTGTCACCAACCCCCTTCCATCGGTGTTGTCTGCGGTAAGTGAACCCTCACTGTCAATAAACAGCGTATTGGCGGCACCGGCTTTTTCCGCCCGCTCCGTTCGCCGGGAGGCGAGCTGCCAGGCCTGTTCCTTGAAGGGCACCGTTACGTTCAACCCCTTGCCGCCACGCTCGAAGAATTTGCGCACAGTGCCGGCAAAGTCCTCCAGTGGAGCCTGGATCGCCGTGTACTCCACCGGCTCCCCGGTCTGGCTGGCAAACAGGCTGTGAATTCTCGGCGATTTGCTATGGCTGATGGGATTACCCACCACCGCGTAGAGGTCGTTGTGCATGGCTCCCTCCTTCAGTCTTTTGTTTCCGCCAGCCAGTCACGGCCGGTGAGAAAATATTCCTTCAGACGGGCCTCCTCGCTGCCGGGGGCTTCTTCACGGCTGTACTCCCAGCTTACCAACGGCGGCAGGGACATCAGGATCGATTCGGTACGGCCGCCAGACTGCAGTCCGAACAGCGTGCCCCGGTCGTACACCAGGTTAAACTCCACATAGCGGCCCCGGCGATAAAGCTGGAACTCGCGCTCCCGCTCGCCGTAGGGGGTGTCCTTGCGCCGGCGCACGATCGGATCGTAAGCCTCAAGGAAGCTGTCACCCACCGACTGCATCAGGGCAAAGTCCTGGTCGAAATCACCGGTATTGTGATCATCGAAGAACAGACCACCGATACCCCGGGGCTCATCCCGGTGTTTCAGGTAGAAATACTCGTCACACCACTGTTTGTAGCGGGAATACACATCCTCCCCGAAGGGCACGCAGGCATCCCGGGCCACCCGGTGCCAGTGCACACAGTCTTCCTCAATACCGTAATAGGGGGTCAGGTCATAGCCGCCGCCAAACCAGTAGACCGGCTCCGCGTCCTCCGGCGTGGCGACAAAGAACCGGACATTGGCGTGGGAGGTGGGCACGTAAGGATTGTGGGGATGCAGTACCAGGGACACACCCATTGCCTGCCAGGGGGCACCGGCCAGATGGGGACGATGGGCCGTGGCGGAAGGGGGCATCTGCTCACCCATGACGTGGGAGAAATTCACCCCGCCCTTTTCAAACACGCCACCGCCGCTGATCACCCGGCTGATACCGCCGCCACCTTCCGGCCGGTCCCACTGGTCCTTTTCGAAGTCTTTTACTCCGTCGGTTTCCGCCAGTTGCCGGCAGATACGCTCCTGTAATCCCAGCAGGTATTGCCGAACCGCTTCACTGTCGGGTCTGTTTGTCATGACTACCTCTATCTGAGCCAGGTTCCGGAAGAAATGTCGAGTATACGGCTGGGCTGTCGATTGCCCCCCAGCTCGCCGGGCACCAGCCAGTCCAGCCGGTTGTTGAAATAGCGTCGTACCTGCCAGGAAGCCCGGGCCGGCGGCCGGCCTGCGGGATTGCAGGAGGTGGAGACCAGCGGGTATCCCGCTGCCTCGCAAAGGGAACGGACCACCGGGTGATCGCTGACCCGCACCGCAATGGTGCTGTGTTTGCCGCGCACCCATTCCGGCACCTGGCCGTCGGGGTCCGGAATCAGGCAGGTCACAGGCCCGGGCCAGTGTTGCAAAGCCTGGTCCCGCAGCGACGCAGGGATCCGGTCCAGCAGGAACGCCACCTGATCCACGGAGGAGGCCACCAGAATCATACCCTTGGCTTCGGGACGTTGCTTCAGATCCAGGATACGCTCCACCGCCTGCTGATCCCAGGGATCACAGCCCAGGCCCCACACCGCTTCAGTGGGGTAGGCAATCACACCGCCGGCACCGATTACCCGGCGCGCCATGTGTTGTTGCCATGCATTGAGGGAGTGTCTGTCGTCTGCCATTGATTACCCGGCTGTTCACATCATCGGTTCAGACGATCTTCTGATAGCCTCCGGGGGTCGCCTCCACCAGATTCTCCAGCTCCAGCAGCAACAGCGACTGCATCAGCTGATCGGCGGGCAGGCCGGTGGCCTCACAGAGCTCGTCCGTTGACCGGGGATCATACCCTAAAGCCTCCAGCACCGCGATTTCACGCTGTGCCAGATGATCGGGAAGACCCGGGTCCGGCGGCTCCGGCATGGAATCCGCCAGATCCGGGACAGGGGTTAACGGGGCAGGAGCCGGTTTCGGCTTCGCTGGTGCTGCAGCCTCCGGCGGCCGGGACCACCAGGCACCCAGTTCCTCGCGAATATCTTCCATGGTTTCCACCAGCCTGGCTCCCTGGCGGATCAGGTCATGGCAACCCCGGGCCAGGGGGTTGTGTACCGAGCCGGGGATGGCAAACACTTCACGACCCTGCTCCATGGCCAGCCGGGCGGTAATCAGGGAACCACTGCGGCGACTCGCCTCCACCACCAGCACACCACGACTGAGACCGCTGATAATGCGATTGCGCTTGGGAAAGTGTCCGGCCCGCGGCGGCGTGCCCGGCGGGTATTCAGACACCAGCAACCCCTGTGCTGCAATGCGGCTGGCCAGTGCCTTGTGCTGGCTGGGGTAGGGAATATCCAGCCCGGTACCAATCACCGCTATGGTGGGATTCCCCGCCTCCAGAACGCCGGCATGGGCTGCGCCGTCCACACCCAGGGCCAGACCGCTGGTGACCACATATCCCGCCTCGCCGATGGCGGCGGCAAAATCACGGGCGTGGGCCAGTCCCGCCCGGGTGGCATTGCGACTGCCGACAATCGCTACCTGCTCCCGGTCCAGCAGCTCCCTCTGGCCCCGCAGATAAAGCAGCAACGGCGCATCGTGGATATGGCGCAACGGCTCCGGATAGTCAGGATCGGACCAGCACATCAGGTCCAGCCCCAGCGAATCCACCTGGTGCCAGAGATCGGCCACTTCCTGAATCACCGGATGTTTTCGGTCCCGGCACTGCCAGGCCAGCACCGCCTCCCTTGCCTCGCGGCGGATACCCAGGGAACGCAACGGACCCTCACTCATGGCGAGCAGGCTGGCTGCATCCTGAACCTGATCCATGAATACCTGGCGGGTCTGCAGGCCGAATCCGGGCAACCGGGTCAGCATCAGCCAGGCGGCCGCGGGGTGGTCAAATAGCGACAGGGTGTTACGGGGAGGGGAAAGGGTTACATCAGACATAAGATCCATCCTTGGAATAAAAAGGGGCCATCCTGTTGGCCCCTGCTTTTCAATTGTTACTGCTGCCTGATCAGGTCACGGATTGCGGACCTTGTCGCCGATCGACAGCGGTCGGCTGGCCTGCAGCACCAGACCGTAGCTCAGCTTTTCATAAGCCTGGAAAACCATCAGCAGACCGGCACGCTCGGAGGGCAGCTCGATGGTTTCGTTGGTGACCGGGTCACGCACCAGGTTGCCGGACTTGAATACCGCCAGCACATTGCCGGCTGCCAGTCCTTCCCGGGTACCACGGTTAATCGCCACCACGTCAAACTGGCCGATCTGGTTCACCCCGCCTTCCACGGAGATCATCTGGCCCTCCACCTGCTGATCCGGCGCGCTGGGCTGGAACTGGGTGTTGATACGGCGGTCTTCCTGCACCAGCAGGCGGTCGCCGATGCGTACCTCTTCGCTGGAGCGGGTGATACCCACCGTAAGCACATCGCCGTTCTCCGCGTTCACATTGCCACGGGCGATGCTGCGGGCTTCCAGGCCAAGAAACTCACCGGTTTCCGGATCATTGAACACCTTGCCCCGGCGGTAGATGCCCACCTTGTCAGCCGGCTTCTCGCCGCGCACATAGACCCGGTCACCGGCACCGGTAATGATGCGGCCATCCTCGCCCTCAAGCACATACGGTGCCTGCTCCAGGGTTTCCGGATCCACAATGCGGGTGTCGCTCAGGAAACTGCTGATCGCATCCAGCGGGATGGCGGGAATTGGCGTATCCAGCGGCTCGGAGCGTACCTGGGGTGACAGCTTTTCCACGCCACGGCTGGTCACCTTGGTGACCCGTGCTTCGCCATCAATATAAACCAGCGCCAGCACATCGCCCGGGTAGATCAGGTGCGGGTTGTTGACCTGGGGGTTGGCATGCCAGATTTCCGGCCAGTACCAGGGGTTGTTGAGAAACCGGCCTGAGATATCCCAGAGGGTATCACCCTTGACCACGGTGTAACGCTCAGGATGGTCGGACCTGAACTCCGGGGCCGCCTGGGCCGTAAAGGTGATCAGCAGCAGACTGGCTGCCAGAGCGTACAGCAGTTTCCTCATTGTATAAGTCCTTGATCGCGTGCCTTTTATCGGATTCTTATCGGTTTACCTGCTACGGGTATGCCGCCCGGACCCAGGGTTTTATCCTCTTACTATAGAAGATGTCACGCCGATTGTGATGTTATCTTTTGTTCTTCGAGTAAATTCTATGCTCTGTGCAAGAGTTTCTGACTATCGACTGGTCAGTTTGTACTCAATGATGAACTTGAGAGATAATATTAGCAAAGCGGCCCGTCACAAACTGTGACACTGGCAACCAGTTTTCACCGAGCAAAAGACCGAGTGACATGATACTGAATATACTCGAATACCCGGATCCGCGTCTGCGCACCATCGCCAAGCCCGTGGAGGAAGTCACCGACGAGATCCGCAAGCTGATCGACGACATGTTCGAGACCATGTACGATGCGCCGGGCATCGGGCTTGCGGCCACCCAGGTGAACGTGCACAAGCAGATCATCGTGATGGATCTGTCCGAGGACAAGAGCGAGCCGCGGGTGTTTATCAATCCGCGCGTAGAAGTGCTGGACGGTGACCTGCAACCAATGCAGGAAGGCTGCCTCTCGGTTCCCGGCTTCTTCGAGGATGTGGACCGCATCGAGCACTGCCTTATCCGCGCCCTGGACCGGGACGGCAATCCCTTCGAGCTGGAGGCGGAAGGCCTGCTGGCGGTGTGCATCCAGCACGAGATGGATCACCTCAACGGCAAGCTGTTTGTGGACTACCTGAGCAGCCTCAAGCGCACCCGGATCCGGAAAAAACTGGAGAAGCTGCACAAGAAAAGTGCCTGAGCTGCCAGTAATCACTGACTGATATTTTGACAGACCGGGTCGCAGACCCGGTTTTTTCGTATTCACTGCACACCCGATTGGTGTCCGAGAGAGCGTCCTCCGTGAGAATAGTCTTTGCCGGAACCCCGGATTTTGCCGCCACCGCCCTGCAGGCCCTGCTGGATAACCAGTATCCAGTCAGCGCCGTTTATACCCAGCCGGACCGGCCCGCAGGCCGCGGCCGCAAACTGGTACCCGGTCCGGTCAAACAGGTGGCGCTGGACCATCAGCTACCGGTGTTCCAGCCGGAATCCCTGAAAACCGCCGAGGCACAGGACGAGCTGCGGGCGCTGGTGCCGGACGTAATGATCGTGGCGGCCTACGGGCTGATTCTGCCACCGGAAGTACTGGCCATTCCCACCCACGGCTGCCTGAACATCCATGCTTCACTTCTTCCTCGCTGGCGCGGTGCCGCGCCCATCCAACGGGCCATTGCCGCCGGTGACCGGGAAACCGGCATCACCATCATGCAGATGGATAAAGGGCTGGATACCGGCGACATGTTGCTGACACGCACCACCCCGATTGCCGATGACGACACCGGCGGCAGCCTCCATGACCGGCTCGCAGCGCTGGGCGGCGAGGCCATTGTAGACGCACTGCAGGCCCTGCAGGCGGGAGAGCTCAAGGCGGAACCGCAGGACGACAGCCAGGCCTGCTATGCCCACAAACTCAGCAAGCAGGACGGGCATATCAACTGGCAGGCCCCGGCCCGGGAGATTCACAACCTGGTAAGGGCCTTCAATCCGTGGCCCGGCACCTACACCGACCTGGACGACCAGCGGATCCGCATCCACCAGAGCGAAGTGCTGCAGGAAGATGGTGCTGAAGCACCGGGCACGATCCTGCGCCGCAGCCGGGATGGGGTGGATGTTAGCTGTGGCGAGCAGACCCTGCGTATCCTGCGCCTGCAACTGCCCGGCAGCCGTGCCCAGTCGGTCAACGACCTGATCAACGGTGGCCGCGAGATACTGCTGCCCGGCCAGGAGCTGCACTGATGGCCAAGCCGCGCCTGCCGCTGCGGGCCCTGGCAGCCCAGACTCTGCTGGCAGTGGAGCAGGGCCAGTCCCTGTCCCAGGCGCTTCCGGATGCCCAGGCACGGCTGGATATCAATGAACGACCGGCCTTGCAGGCTCTGTGCTATGGCTGCTGCCGCTGGTTTCACCGGCTGGATGCGGAGATCCAGCAGCGTCTGAACAAACCCCTGCGCAGGAACGACCGAAGCATCCATCTGCTGATTCTCGTGGGGCTTTTCCAGCTACGGTTCAGCCAGCACCCGGCCTATGCTGTGATCAATGAGTCGGTGGAAGCCTGCAAGGCTCTTGGCAAACCGCAGCTTGGCGGGCTGGTCAACGGCGTACTCCGGGCCGCCGAAAGAGAAGGGGAGCCGGCCAATGAGGCACCCTCGGCCCGCTACAGCCATCCGGACTGGATGATCGAAAAGCTGCGCCATAACTGGCCGGAACACTGGCAGGCCATACTGGAAGCCAACAATGCCCAGGCTCCCATGACCTTGCGGGTCAATGCCCGCCGCATGAGCCGTGAAACCTACCTGGACGAGCTGGCAAAGGCGGGCTTGCAGGGCAGCCCCACCCGTTTTGCGCCCTATGGTATCCAGCTCGCAACACCGGTGCCGGTGGATCAGCTACCCTGGTTTGCCGACGGTGTGGTGAGCGTTCAGGACGAAGCCGCCCAACTTTGCACCACACTGCTGGATCTGGCCCCGGAACAACGGGTGCTGGATGCCTGCGCTGCGCCTGGCGGGAAAACCTGCGCCATCCTGGAAAGTGAAGCCGGACTGACCGAAGTGGTTGCGATTGATGAATCCGCCGAGCGGCTGCCCCGCATCCAGGAGAACCTCGACCGGCTGGATCTGAACGCCACGCTGCTGGAAGCAGATGCCGGTGCCATCGATCAGTGGTGGGACGGACAACCTTTCGACCGGATTTTGCTGGACGTGCCCTGCAGCGCCACCGGCGTGATCCGTCGCCATCCGGATATCAAGCTGTTGCGCCGGGAGACCGATATTACCCCGCTGGCGGGCATCCAGCTTGGCCTGCTGGAGCAATGCTGGCAGACCCTGAAGCCGGGTGGCCGGCTGGTTTATGCCACCTGTTCGGTGTTCCCCCAGGAGAATCACCGTATAATCCGGAGATTCCTCAAGGCACAGGAGGATGCCCGGCTGGTGGAGCCGGACGTGTCCTGGGGTGTGGACACCGGCGCAGGGCGGCAGCTGTTTCCCGATGCCGCCAGCCACGACGGTTTCTTCTACGCGGTACTGGAGCGAGCCAAACCATGAAGATCATCATCCTGGGGGCCGGTCAGGTCGGCGGTACACTGGCGGAAAACCTGGCCAACGAAGCCAACGACATCACCGTGATCGACAGCAACGGTGCCCGACTGCGGGAACTGCAGGACCGGCTGGATATCCGTACGGTACAGGGCCGCGGCTCCTATCCCACCGTGCTGCGCCAGGCCGGCGGTGAAGATGCCGACATGCTGATTGCCGTCACCAACAGTGACGAGACCAACATGGTGGCTTGCCAGATCGCCAGCGTGCTGTTCAAGACCCCCACCAAGATCAGCCGGGTCAGGGCCGGAGCCTATCTGGCCCGCAAGGAACTGTTCGGTGAGAACGGTTTTCCCATCGACGTGCTGATCAGCCCGGAACACCTGGTCACCAAACACATCACCCGGCTGATCCAGTACCCCGGTGCCCTGCAGGTACTGGAATTTTCCAAGGGGCTGGCAAGGCTGGTGGCGATCCAGGCCACCAAGGGTGGACCGCTGGTGGGCCATGAACTGTCCTACCTGCGCACCCACATGCCCCGCATTGATACCCGTGTAGCCGCGATTTTCCGCAAGGACCGGGCCATCATGCCCCAGGGGGACACCGTCATCGAGGATGGTGACGAGGTGTTCTTCATCGCCGACAGTGACCACATCCGCTCGGTGATGAGCGAGCTGCAGCCGCTGGAAAAGCCCTACAAGCGCATCTTTATCTGCGGCGGCGGCAACATCGGCCACCGGCTGGCCCACAGCCTGGAGAACCGATACCAGGTGAAACTGCTGGAGCGGGATCATGAGCGCTGCGTGATGCTCTCGGAAAACCTGCGCAAGACCGTGGTACTGGAAGGCGATGCCGCCAACAAGGACATACTGCTGGAAGAGAACATCGAGAACACCGACGTGTTCTGTGCAGTGACCAACGATGACGAGGCCAATATCATGGCCTCGCTGCTGGCCAAACGCCTCGGTGCCCGCAAGGTACTGACCCTGATCAACAACCCGGATTACGTAGACCTGATCCAGGGCGGCGATATCGATGTGGCCATCTCGCCCCAGCAAACCACCATCGGCAGTCTGCTGACCCACGTTCGACGAGGGGATGTAGTAAACGTTCACTCACTGCGCCGGGGCGCTGCCGAGGCGATCGAGGCCATTGCCCACGGGGATCACAAATCATCCCGGGTGGTGGGCCGCCGGCTGGATGAAATCCCGCTGCCGGAAGGGACCACCATCGGGGCCATCGTGCGCCATAACGAGGTTCTGATCGCCCACGACCACCTGCGTATCCAGCCCGATGACCACGTGATTCTGTTCCTGGTGGACAAGTCCCGGGTGCGGGATGTGGAGAAGCTGTTCCAGGTGGGGCTCACCTTCTTCTGACCGTCCGTTCAGGCCCCGTAAACAAGGATGTAAAGGCCGTTTAGAAATACCGTTCACAGCAGCGTATAATGCGCGTTTTTCCCAGTGCCCGGAGCTCTTCGCCGGGTGCCACTCACAGATCGAGCAAGGCAATCGTCGTGACAGACAAGGCAACGAACAACAGCATCGGGGATGTGAAAACTTTTCAGGGCCTGATCCTGGCCCTGCAGAAATTCTGGGCCGATCACGGCTGCGTGGTTCTCCAGCCGATCGATATGGAAGTGGGGGCCGGTACCTTCCACACCGCCACCTTCCTGCGCTCCATCGGACCGGAAACCTGGAACGCCGCCTATGTGCAGCCCAGCCGCCGTCCTACTGACGGCCGTTACGGCGAAAACCCCAACCGGCTGCAGCATTACTACCAGTTCCAGGTGGTACTGAAGCCGTCGCCGGACAATATCCAGGAGCTGTACCTGGATTCCCTGCGCGCCCTGGGTCTGGACCCACTGGTGCACGACATCCGCTTTGTGGAAGACAACTGGGAATCGCCCACCCTCGGGGCCTGGGGCCTGGGCTGGGAAATCTGGCTGAACGGTATGGAAGTCACCCAGTTCACCTACTTCCAGCAGGTGGGCGGTCTGGAATGCTTCCCGGTCACCGGCGAACTGACCTATGGCCTTGAGCGCATCGCCATGTACCTGCAGGGCGTGGACAGCGTCTACGATCTGGTATGGACGGAAGGCCCGGACGGTGTGGTCACCTACGGGGACGTGTTCCACCAGAATGAAGTGGAGATGTCCACCTACAACTTCGAGTACGCCGATACCGAGTTCCTGTTTCACAGCTTCGATGTCCACGAGCGCGAGAGCCAGCGCCTGATTGAAGCCGGCCTGGCTTTGCCCGCCTATGAACAGGTACTCAAGGCCTCCCACACATTCAACCTGCTGGATGCCCGTCACGCCATCTCGGTCACCGAACGTCAGCGCTTTATTCTGCGGGTGCGCACCCTGGCCCGGGCCGTCGCCCAGGCCTATTTCAACAGCCGCCTGGAACTGGGCTTCCCGCTGGCACCGGAAGCTCTGCGCCAGGAAGTGATTGCCGCCGCCAGACAGGAAGCGGAAAAGAAGAACGGCAAAGGCAAGAAGAAGGGTAACAAAGCGCAGCAGGCACAGGGGAACGCATAATCATGGCAACACAGGATTTTCTCGTTGAAATCGGCACCGAAGAGCTGCCACCCAAGGCCCTGAAGCCCCTCTCCGATGCCTTTACCCGGGGCATCGCCCAGGGACTGGAAGAAGCCGGCGTGGCTTTCGGCAAGGTGGAATCCTTCGCCGCGCCCCGTCGCCTGGCGGTGCGTGTACGGGATCTGGCCGATGCCCAGCCGGACAAGCCGGTAGAAAAGCGCGGCCCGGCGGTCAAGGCCGCCTTTGACGATGCAGGCAACCCGACCCGGGCACTGACCGGTTTCTCCACCTCACTGGGTGTGACCCCGGACCAGCTGGATACCCTGGAAACCGACAAGGGTGCCTGGGTGGTCTACCGCACCGTGGAGAAGGGCAAGCCCACCGTGGAGCTGATGCCGGAACTGGTGGACAAGTCCCTGGCAGCCCTGCCGATTCCCAAGCGCATGCGCTGGGGTGCCCACCGCACCGAATTTGTCCGGCCGGTACACTGGATCATCCTGATGTACGGCAACAAGGTGCTGAATGCCCCGATCATGGGCCTCACTCCGGGCAACACTACCCGTGGTCACCGCTTCCATTGCCCGAAGGAACTGATTGTTCCCACGCCCAACGACTATGAGCTGGTGCTCAAGGAAGAGGGCAAGGTACTGGCGGACTTTGCCGAGCGCCGGGAGAAAATCCGCGCCGGTGTAACCACCATTGCCGGTCAGCAAAGCAACGGCCAGGCAGTGATCGACGAAGAGCTGCTGGACGAAGTAACCGCCCTCAACGAGTGGCCGGTCCCGCTGCTGGGCAACTTCGAGGAACGCTTCCTGGAAGTACCTGCGGAGGCGCTGATTTCCTCCATGAAGGAGCACCAGAAGTACTTCCACGTGGTGGACAAGAACGGCCGCATGCTGCCGCACTTCATCACCATCGCCAACCTGGAAAGCAAGGACCCGGCGCAGGTGATTTCCGGCAACGAGAAGGTCATCCGTCCGCGCCTGTCGGATGCCGCTTTCTTCTATGAGACCGACCGCAAGACCCGTCTGGAAGACCGCATCGATGCCCTGAAACCGATCGTGTTCCAGGAAAAGCTGGGCAGCATCCACGACAAATCCGTGCGGGTGGCCGCCCTGGCGAAAAAGATCGCCGAAGCCATCAACAGCGACCCGGCCCTGGCCGAACGGGCTGCCATGCTGGCGAAAACCGATCTGGTCACCGAGATGGTGCTGGAGTTCACCGACCTGCAGGGCATCATGGGCGAATACTACGCCCGTCACGACGGCGAGCCGGAAGATGTCGCCAAGGCCCTGAACGAACAGTACATGCCCCGTTTCGCCGGCGACGACCTGCCCGCCACCCTGACCGGCTGTGCCGTGGCCATCGCCGACCGGATCGACTCCCTGGTGGGCCTGTTCGGCATCAACCAGCCGCCCTCGGGCACCCGGGACCCGTTCGGCCTGCGCCGTGCCTCCCTGGGTGTACTGCGGATCATCATCGAGCGGGAACTGCCGCTGGACCTGCAGACCCTGTGCGAATGGGCGGAAGAAAACTTCACGGTACTGACCGAGCAGAACACCGCCAGCACCGTGGTGGACTATATGCTGGAGCGCTTCCGCGCCCATTACGACGAGCAGGGTATCGGTGCCGAGGTGTACCTGGCCGTGCACGCCCGCCGTCCCACCCGGCCGCTGGATTTCGACCGCCGGGTCAAGGCGGTGGAAGCCTTCCGCCAACTGCCGGAAGCCCAGGCCCTGGCCGGTGCCAACAAGCGGGTATCCAACATCCTCACCAAGCAGGGCGGGGACAACATCGGCGAAGCCGTGGATACCAGCCTGCTGCAGGATGCCGAGGAGAAAACCCTGGCCGAGCAGGTGGAACAGCAGGCACAGGCCGTTCTGCCTCTGTTCGAGCAGGGGGACTACAGCAGCGCACTGCGTTCCCTGGCGCAACTGCGGGAGCCGGTAGACAGCTTCTTCGACGAAGTCATGGTCATGGCGGACGACGAAGCCGTCCGCAATAACCGCCTGGCCCTGCTCAACCGCCTGCGCAACCTGTTCCTGCGGGTTGCCGACATCTCCCTGTTACCCACCGCCGGGTAACGGGGCGACGACCGGCCGGTATGCGGATGATACGGATGCTTTTTCCCTGACGGGGGTAGCAAAATAGCCGGCAATCCGTATAATACCGGCCGTTGATCGGCGTGTGGCGCAGCTTGGTAGCGCACTTCGTTCGGGACGAAGGGGTCGCAGGTTCGAATCCTGCCACGCCGACCATTTTCCCGCCTTGTTTTTCTGATCCTTCTCTCTTTTTTCAGGCTAAACAGCCCCATCGACTGTGTACGACCCCGCAATACTACCGCACCATGGGTAATGGCTATTATTCCGGATCGGATTTTATCGAGCTTGGAGTAAAGTCCGGGCTTGTCGAAAAAGCCGTCAGGAAACGGATCGAAACCATGATCAAAAAGGTCAGCAAAACAGCGCCGGCCCTTATCAACAGCTCATTCATGCCGGATGCGATGAAAGCGAAGTATCAGGCGTTGCTTTCGGACCGGTTGAGATTCCTGTCGGTGTTGTAGTTGCTGCCTTCGAACACACAACCGAATTCCAGTGCGGAATGCTTGATCAAACTATGTTTACGGCATCGACACTGACCTGATTTGCATCTGGTAATCTTGAACAAATCATACACAAGCATTCTTGCCTACGGCCGCCAATACAGTAACAATCTTTCGTATGATATTATCCTTATCTTAATACACAAAGAACTTTCTGTATGGTAGATTCGACACAAATGGATTTGCATATTGAATAACGGATAATTTCCTACAAAAGGATGCTTGCCACGTGGGACCATACATCCCTGACACTCTGCCACTCAAAGATCTGGATTACGCCCAGCTCATCACACTGGTCGGGGAAGCCAACTCCAAGCTGGCCGAATACAGTGGCCTCCTGCAAGGCATTGTTAACCCAGCTGTCATGCTCTCGCCCCTGACCCAGCAAGAAGCCGTACTCTCTTCAAAAATTGAGGGGACTCAGGCAACCGTTGAAGAGGTATTAGAGCGGGAAGCTGGCCAAAAATTTGATGATCAGAAGAACGAAGACATCAACGAAATACTCAATTATCGCAAAGCGTTACGTCTGTCTCAGGACTACCTGAAAGACGGCCGACCGATAACACTGAGCCTGCTGTTGCAACTTCATCAAATTCTGATGGACAGCGTCCGGGGCCAACACAAATCTCCGGGCCAGTTCAGAAAAGAGCAGAACTGGATTGGACGTGCCGGCTGCGCAATTGAGCAGGCGAGCTTTGTGCCGCCCAACCCGTTGCAGCTACCCAATTATCTGGAACATTGGGAACACTACCTGCGAGTGAGCGATTTTGATGTGCTGGCACAGACTGCTATTGTCCACGCTCAGTTCGAATTACTGCATCCATTCAAAGACGGGAATGGCCGGATTGGCAGACTGCTGATTCCTCTTTTCCTTTACTCGAAACAGCGGCTATCAAGCCCAATGTTCTACCTCTCCGACTATCTCGAATCCCATAGGGCAGAGTATTACGAGCGCTTGGCCGCTATTTCTCAGGAGGGAGACTGGACCGGATGGATCAAGTTTTTCCTCGGTGCCATCGTTCAACAAGCCGAGGTTAACCTTCGTCGAGTTCGGCAAATCATGGCACTCTATGAGGACACCAAGACCTGGATCCGGGAGGCCACCCACTCCCAGCACACCCCACTGCTTCTGGACGGAATCTTCGACCGGCCCATCTTCAGCACCAGTGATTTTGCCAAATGGACGGGTATCCATCGTCAAACACTGCACGGTTTATTGCGCCAACTGGTAAAAGAGGATGGACCGCTGGTCATTCTGCAGGAAGGACAGGGCCGTAGAGCCGCTATTTATGCATTTCCAGCACTTCTCAATATCTGTGAAGGACGAGAGATCTTCCCCACGACCAACAACAACTGAGTCTAACCATGACCAAAAACGACATCGTCCGGAAACTCCGCAACCTCTGAGACATTCGGCGGGACGACGGCAGATTCAATCTTTAGCATTTTGAACCAGTGACGATTACCGATCAAACTCCCCATGCCGCCCAGCCCCCTTGCTGAAACGCTCCGCCCCGGCCAGTGATTCTTCCTGTACCACCGCATAGCCGTGCCTGCCTTCGTTCTGCAAAGCATCCGCCATCGGCAACTCCCACTGGCGGTATGCCGCGGCCCGGTCGGCCTTCATGCATTGCTGGGGGAAGCGGGCAATGTCCGCCGCCAGGGCTTCGGCCTGTTGCCGGGCGCAGCCGTCGGGTACCAGGCGGTTGGCGAGGCCCATCTGGTGGGCTTCCTGGGCATCCACCGCCCGTCCGGTGAGGATCATATCCATCGCCCGGGACTGGCCGACGATTCTGGGCAGGCGCACGGTGCCGCCGTCGATCAGCGGCACGCCCCAGCGGCGGCAAAATACTCCGAATACAGCCGATACCTCCGCGACTCTCAGGTCGCACCAGAGCGCCAGTTCCAGGCCACCGGCAACGGCATGGCCGGAAATGGCCGCAATCACCGGTTTGCTCAACATCATCCGGGTCGGTCCCATGGGGCCAAAGCCCTTGCCGTCCGGGTGCACGACATTGCGGGTCTGGGGATCTGCCATGGCCGTCAGATCCGCGCCGGAACAGAAGGTGCCGTTGGCACCCCACAGCACCGCAACGCGAAGCCGGTCGTTCTGTTCAAACTGCTCGAACGCCTGCTGCAGGGCTTCGGCGGTCTGCCGGTCCACGGCGTTACGTTTCGCCGGCCGGTCCAGGATGATGGTGCAAACGTGACCGTTCTCTTCTATCCGCACTGCGGGGTTAGTCATAGTGAATGCTTTCCGTGTCGTTTTGGTTATAACGCTAAACGGACAAATGCCTCCGGAACAAGCCCACCGCCAGCACCAGAAACACACAGCCGATACCCAGCAGTGACAACAACTGTGGCCACACCACGATAAACTCCGCGCCCCGGTAGAGCACTGCTTCAGAGAGGCTGACGAAGTGCGTGGTCGGGGCCGCCAGCATGATGTCCTGCACCAGCTGGGGCATGCTTTCTCTCGGTGTACCGCCACCGGAGAGCATCTGCAGGGGCAGAATGGTGAGGATCAGCAACAGACCGAACTGAGGCATGGTGCGGGCGATGGTGCCGATCAGGATGCCGATGGCGGAGGTGGAGAACAGGTGCAGCAGGGTGCCCAAAAGGAACAGGAGGATGGAGCCACGGATCGGCACCTGCAGCCAGAGCTGGATCACCAGGGTGACCGACACGGCGGTGGCCGCCAGTACCACCAGGCTGTTGGCCCAGACCTTGGCGAACATGATTTCGAAAGGCCGCAATGGCATCACCATCAGGTGTTCCACCGTGCCGTGTTCCCGCTCGCGGATCAGCGCCGCGCCGGTGAGGATGATGCTGATCAGGGTAACCTGGCTGACCAGCTCCATCACGCCGCCAAACCAGGAACCGTCCAGGTTGGGATTGAAGGCGGCCCGGCTGACCAGCTTTACCGGTAATTCCGTGGTAGCACTGCCCGGCTCCACGAATTCTGCCGTTTCAGTGGCGGCAAACTGCTGGATGTAACCCGCCCCGATAAACGCCTGGCTCATGCGGGTGGCATCAATGTTCAGTTGCAGACTGCCCGGTTTGCCCTGGCGGATGCTCCGTTCGAAGCCTTCCGGAATCACCAGGGCAAAGGTGTGGGTGCCCCGGTCCAGCAATTCATCGATCTGATCAAAATCCACCAGATCCGGCTGCTGGAACCACGGTTGTTGCAGGGAATTGATGATACGGGTGGAGAGTACCGAGCGGTCTTCATCCACCACGGCGACCGGGGCATTGTTCAGTTCCATGGAGCCGGCCGAGCCCGCCGTATAGATCATGAAGGTAAAGGCCATAACCACAAAAATGAGCAGGATCTTGTCCTGCCACAGGCTGCGCAGCTCTTTGATACCCAAGTGCCAGATGTTGTGGATAGGCTCCATGCTCAGCGCCCCTGTTTTTTCAGCAGCGACACAGAGATCAGTGTCAGTACCGGTATGAACGCCGCCAGGGCCGCCAGCGACCACTTCAACTCATCCAGGGTCAGGCCCTTGGTGAACACGCCCCGACTGATCTGCAGGAACCAGCTGGCCGGCCAGAGCTGGCCAATCACTTCAGCGGTACCTCCCAGCGAAGACACCGGCTCGGTCATGCCGGAAAACTGCACCGTGGGCAACATGGTGATAATCGCCGTGGCGGCCAGGGCGGCAATCTGGGTGCGGGCGAAAGCCGACATCACCTGTCCCAGTCCAGTGGTGGCGGACACATAGAGCAGGGCACCCAGGGTCAGGGTCCAGAAGCCGCCGGTCAGGGGCACCTTGAACACCCAGACCGCCAGTGCCACCAGGCTCAGATAACTGACCATACTGAACGCAATATAGGGCAGCTGCTTGCCTACCAGGAACTCCAGCCGGCTCACCGGTGTGACATAAAGATTGGTGATGGAGCCCAGTTCCTTCTCCCGCACGATACCCAGTGCCATCAGAATGGCCGGGATAAAGATCAGCAGAATCGGGATCACCGCCGGCACCATGGCATCCAGGCTGCGGAAATCCTGATTATAGCGATAACGCTCTTCCACATTGACCAGGCTTAGCGGCGGAATCTCCCCATAGGTCCGTTGCGCCAGTTGCTGCAAGTAGTGGAAATGCACCCCCTGCACATATCCCAGCATGGTTTCACCGCGGAACGGCATGGCCCCATCCACCCACACGGCCACCTCGGTGGGCCGGCCCCGCTTCAGGTCCCGGCCAAAGCCGGAAGGAATCTGCACCGCAAGGCTCAGCCGTCCGGAACGCATGCGCTGTTCCAACTCCCTGACACTGGCCAGTGGCGGTTGTTCGACGAAGTAACCGGAACCGGAAAGGGCGGCGATGTAGTCCCGGCTCTGGGGTGTGCGATCCTGATCCAGTACGGCGAAGGGCAGGTCTTCCACATCCATGGTGATGCCGTAGCCCAGAATCAGCATCAACAGTGCCGAACCGATAAAGGCAAACGCCAACCGGATGGGGTCCCGTAACAGCTCCCGGGATTCCCGCAGCGCGTAGGCCCAGAGGCGCTGCATGCTGAAACCCTTGCCCCTGGCAGTTCCACCTGGCTGGTTCATGGTCCCGGTCAGCGCGCCGTCTGTCTGTCCCTCCGGCTCCCGATCCACCGCCTCCAGGGTTTCCATAAAGGCCGCTTCCAGGCTCTCTCCCTGTGCCTGGTCAATCAGTGCCTGAGGGCTGTCGCAAGCCAGCACCTCACCGGCGTGCATCAGGGAAATACGATCACAGCGCTCCCCTTCGTTCATAAAGTGGGTGGAGATGAAGATGGTCACCCCTTGCTCCCGGGAGAGCCGCATCAGCAATGCCCAGAAATGATTACGGGCGGCCGGGTCTACCCCGGACGTGGGTTCGTCCAGGATCAGCAACTCCGGGGAGTGCACCACCGCCACCGCAAGGGACAACCGCTGGCGCACCCCGAGGGGCAACTCTCCGGCCAGGCGGTCCAGTACATCCTCCAGCCCGAAGTCGCCACTGAGCTGTTCTATCCGGGCCCGGATGTCGTTCTCCGGCATATGGAACAGCCGGGCATGGAGTGCCAGGTTCTGCCGCACGGTCAGCTCGGCGTAGAGGGAGAAGGACTGGGACATGTAACCGACCCGCCGACGGGTGGTCAGATCCCTGGCATCCAGCTTCCTGCCAAACAGGTAAGCTTCGCCCTCCGTGGGGGTAAGCAGTCCGGTGAGCATTTTCATGGTGGTGGTCTTGCCACAACCATTGGAGCCCAGAAAGCCGAAAATCTCCCCTTTGCGGATAGAAAAGCTGACATCCTTTACCGCGGTAAACTGGCCAAACCGGAGTGTCAGGTGGTGAGCCTCGATTGCCGGAGTGCCGTTATCGGCATCCGCGGGGCCGGTCAGCCCGGTAGCCTCCGGAGCTTCTTCCTCGCGGCGGCTGCCGGGGAGCAGAGCAATAAAGGCATCGTCCAGATTGTCGGTTCCGGTCTGTCGGTGCAGATCCTCCGGCTTGCCTGCTGCCAGTACCTTGCCCGCATCCATGGCTACCAGCCAGTCGAAGCGCTCGGCTTCTTCCATGTAGGCGGTGGCAACCAGAACGCTCATGCCCGGTCGTTGGGTACGGATGGTGTCAATCAGGTGCCAGAAACGCTTGCGGGACAGGGGATCCACCCCGGTGGTGGGCTCATCCAGAATCAGCAGATCCGGATGATGGATCAGGGCACAGCAAAGTCCCAGTTTTTGCTTCATACCACCGGACAGTTTTCCCGCGGGCCGGTCCCGAAAAGGTTCAAGGCCGGTGGCCTCCAGCAACTTGTTAATCTGGATCTTCCTGGCCTCGCCCGTCAGGCCGAACAGGTCGGCAAAAAAGGCAATGTTCTCATCCACCGTCAGGGACGGATACAGGTTGCCCCCCAGCCCCTGGGGCATGTAGGCGATGCGCGGTGCCACCCGGTCGCGGAAACGGGCACTGCGCATATCACCCCCCAGCACAGTCAGCTCACCCTGTTGCAGTTTGCGGGCCCCGGCCACCAGACCCAGCAGGGTGGACTTGCCCACACCATCCGGGCCGATCAGGCCCACCATGCAGCCGGCAGGCAGGTTCAGGCGGATGTCCTCAAGGGCAGGGCGACCGCCATAGTCATGACGGATCCCCTGCAGACAGGCGACGGATTCAGTCATCGGTCCGGGTCAACTGCAGGAAATCCGGCCACTCGATACTTTCGTCCAGACGCACATAGGCTTCTCCCGGGAGGCCAGTTTTCACCTGATTGCGGTAATCCCTGAGCAACTGCGGATCAATGCGAATCCGCACCCGGAACATCAATTTCTCCCGCTCGCTGCGGGTTTCCACCGACTTGGGGGTGAACTGGGCTTCGGCGGCGACAAAGCTCACTTTCGCCGGCACCACATAATCCGGTACAGCATCCAGCACTATGCGGGCCTCTGAGCCCACCCGCACCCGGCCAGCGGCAGAGGTGGGCAGAAAGATGGTCATATACACATCCGTCACATCCAGTACCGTGGCCACCTTGCCGCCGGGGGCCAGTACCTCGCCGGGTTCCGCCAGGCGGTACAATACCCTGCCCCCCACCGGGCTGTTCAGGTGGGTATCCTCTATAGCGGATTCAATCTGGCGCAGGTTGGCCCGCGCCGCCGCAATACCGGCTTCGGCGGAGGATACCTGGACCACAGCCGCCTGCAAGGCCGCCTGGGCGGTTTCCGCGGCGGTGCGGGCCTGGTCTATCTGCTCCTGTGAGATGTGGCCCTTGTCCAGCAGCGACTGGTAGCGGGCCAGCTCCGCCCGCCTCAGGCGCAGTTCACTCTCGCGCTGGGCGACAACGGCGTTTGCCAGACGCTTGCCTTCCATGGCCTGGTTGAGATTGGCTTGTGCCGCGGCATGGCGTGCGTCCAGTTCGTCGGTATCCATTTCCGCAATCGGAGAGCCGGCATCAATCAGGTCCCCTTCCTGAACAAAAAACTGCTCCAACCGGCCAGCCGCACGGGTAGCAATATCGACTTCCGTGGCTTCAATGCGGCCATTGCCGGAGGCAATATGTTCCGGCAGCGACTCGGGGCGCGGTGCCATCCACCAGAACAGCCCGATAATCAAAAGACTCACAAGCACAATGACGATGGCTTTGAGATGGCGGGTACGGGCGGATGATGAAGACATGGCCTTCCTCTGGTCGTTGTCGATGAACGGATTCAGCCATTCTACGCCCATCGGCGGACCAGTGGGTGACGGACATCAATCGGCTGATATACCCGGGGCCTCCGGAAACCACCAGGCAGGGAGCATGCTCCTGACCACCGGTTGCAGGAAGCGGTCGTCAATCAGCCAGATCACCCCCCGGTCTTCGGGGGTGCGAATCACCCGCCCTGCGGCCTGGGCCACCTTCTGCATACCCGGAATCCGGTAGGTGTAATCGTAGCCCTGGCCGAAACGCCTCTCCAGGCGCTGCCTGAGCACTTCATGCCAGGGGTCAAAGGGAGGTAAACCCAGGGTCGCCACAAAGGCCCCGATCAACTGCTCACCCGGCAGGTCAATGCCCTCGCTGAACACACCGCCAAGTACCGCAAACGCAACCGCGCCTTGCTCCTCCCGGAAGCCCGCCAGAAATGCGGAGCGTTGCTCTGCGGACATGGAGCGCTGCTGGTCCCGCCGGGGAATGTCCGGATGGCGGCAACCCAGGGCATCGCTGACCTGCTGCAGGTAATCAAAACTGCTGAAAAACGCCAGATAATGACCCGGCCTTGCCCGGTACTGGTCCGCAATCAGATCCGCGATCGGCTCCAGGCTCTGTTGCCGGTCCGGTTTGCGGGTGCTGATCCGGGGGGTGAAATGCACCTGTAACTGCTCCGGCCGGAAGGGTCCCGGCAATGAGCGGAAGCGACTGTCCTCTGGCATGCCGAGCAGGTCCCGGTAATAGATTCCGGGGCTCAGGGTGGCGGAGAACAGTACCGCGGAACTAGCAGCTTCGAAGCGGGGAGCCAGGAAATCCGCCGGCACCAGATTCTGGATAGTAAGCCTGGCGCGACCACGACCGGGTTTGTGGAATTCGCAAAGGGAATGCTCGGCAAAGCTCTCCGCCAGTTTCATGAAGGCGACGGACTCGAACAACAGTTCCTGCAGTGCCAGATCCGGCGGGTTGTCAGCCAGGTAATCGGTCAGCGCTGACACCAGCCGTTGCAAAGCTGGCAGTATGGCCGGGGGCAGCCCCTCCAGAAAAACCGGTTCACTGCCCGCCTCCGCCTGGTCCCGCGCCAGGGTCTGCCAGGCTTTGCTGACTGAGCCGATGGGTGACTGCAAGGCTTTAGGAGCCGTCTTGCGCAGCTTCAGCAGTCGCTGTTGTTCCAGGGACACGGAATACATGCCCCTGGCCCGGTCCACCAGATTGTGGGCCTCATCCACCAGCAGGGCCGCTTGCCAGTCATTCTGCTGAATCATGGCATGGAGCAGGGCGTTCTGGTCAAACATGCGGTTTACATCCGCTATCACCAGATCGCACCAGCGGGCCATTTCCTGGGCCAGGAAATAGGGGCAGATGCCGTGGCCGGCGGCAATCCGGGCCAGGGTGTCACGGTCCAGCAGGCCACCGGTCTGCACTGCCTCTGCCCGGGCATCCGGCAGGCGGTCAAAGAAGCCCTTCGCCAGGGGACAGGATTCCCCGTGGCAGGCCTTGTCAGGATGCTCGCAGGCATGGTCCTTTGCCACCAGTTCCAGCACCCGCAAGGGCGGCCTGTCCCGCTCTACACCCAGTTGGCGCAGTGCGTCCAGGGCCAGTTGGCGGGCGGTATTGCGGCAGGTCAGGTAGAACAGCCGGTCCTGCCCGGCGCGGGGCATGGCTCGCAGGGAAGGGAACAATGTGCCCAGAGTCTTGCCCAGTCCGGTGGGCGCTTCCAGCAGCAACTGCTGGCCTTGAATGGCGTTGCGGTAACAGGTTTCCGCCAGGGTGCGCTGCCCGGTTCGGAAATCGTCGTAAGGGAAGGGCAGGTTTTCCAGCCACTGATCCCGTTGTTCCCGGTGGTGTTCCTCCTGTTCCGCCCAGAGCTTGTAGTGCCGGCAAAGCTCCTCCAGTTCCTGCCATAACTGGTCGGCGCTGGCCGTTTCCCGCACCGGGGTTTCCTTGCTGCGACCGATGTCGTAATAGACCAATACCAGCTCCAGCCGGTCGAGCTTTTCCTGCCGGCACAGAAGCGCCCCGTAGGCACGCAACTGGGCCCGGTGTAACGCCCGTTGATGCTCGCGGATGCGGGACACATCGCCCCGGTGGGTCTTGATTTCCTCAAGCCGTTTTCGCCGGGGATGAAACCCATCCGCCCTTCCTGAAAGGTCTATACCAATGCATTGACCGGTAAGCAAGTACTCACTCTTGTAGTCGGAAGGTCGGGTGGATACCACCGCTTGATGGCCCCGTATACCTTCCCGGGCGGCTGGCGCAGGGGTGTAACGGAAATCCAGATCCCCAGCCCGGGCGGCAAACTCACAGAGGGTGCGTACCGCGACTTTCATGGGTCGGTTGCTCCGGATATCCAGGTGACATGGCAGACCTCCGCTTCAACCCCGAGATCCAGAAAACACGAGAGCCAGCGTTGCTGGTGATCCTGCAGCCGGTCGCCCGGCCCCTTCACCTCGATCAGGCGATAACGGTGAAGCGGGTCCCGGGCCCGGGGCCGGAAACCGATCAGGTCCGGGAACCCGGAGCGGTGTTCCTTCACATCCAACAGCAGTCGCCGGAACACCGCATCCAGGTGTGACGGCGGGATATAGTCCATGGCCATTTCCAGCAGGGATTCGGTGATCACCGGCCAGATTACAAAGGGATTGCTGATGCCCTGTTTACTGCGCCAATTGTCCTGGATGATGTGCCGGTAATCGCCGCTGTGCAGGGTGGCAAAGTATCGGTCGAACAGGGCGCTGCGCCGCTGGTAAAAGTCCTCCCGGGTCAGATCCACCGGCCCGGTATGAAACGGGTGGAAGAAAGCCCCCGGCACCGGGTGGAAGATCACCTCCCAGAACAGCAACCCAAACAACGCATTGAACAGGGTGTTCTCCACATAGAACACCGGCTCGTGATCCTGCCAGAGATGCTCTGCCACCACATGTTCCACGGGCAGCCAGTCCGGGTTGGCAAGTTCCAGATGCGACTCGGGAACGGGGCTGTCTGGCTGCTGCTGAATATCCAGAGACAGCTTGCGGGCCAGTCGTTTCTGCAATCGGGCCAATCCCACCTGCTCCCGGTCCGAGCGGAGTTCCTGCAGGGCCGGCTGAAGAATCTGCCAGGCCTCCTGGTAGTGTTTCATCCGCTCCAGGAAGCGTAGTTGCCGGAGTCGGGCATCCCGGTGGTGGCTGGCAGCCCAGGCTTCCAGTGCCAGGGTCCGGTCTCCCTGCCGTTCGGCCAGCCGGCCCAGTTCCAGCAATAACCGGTCATACCGGGCAGCCAGCCATGGATTGACGGGAGCCAGCGGCAGTTGCTGCCAGATCACGGCCGGCTCTTCGCCTTCATCCAGCCGCTCACGGCAGCGGTGCATGAGCAGATAGGTGTCCACTTCCTGCCGGGTATGGAAAGCTCTGGATTCCGGCCCGAAAGGCACCGGTTCATAGGACTGCAGGCCCAGCTCCACCAGCACAAAATCGGACCAGCTCTGGCGCAGGTTGCCAAAAAACATCAGGCGCAGGCGATCAAACAGGGGCATGCAGGTCAACCGAACCACCGGCGGAGCTGATGGGCCCAACCATGCCTGGACGGGTGCCGGTTCCCGGCCGGTCTTGTTCAGAGTTTCCAGCATGACGGCCTTGCCGGGTCTGCCGGTCAGGCCGGATTGCTCAAGCAGGGCTCCAAGGGGCCCACGCAGCTCCGCAAGGGTGAACAGGCGGAACAGGGTGTCCGGATCCAGCATCGGCTCGCTCTCCACCCATTGCTGGTCCTGCAAGGGTCGGAGAGCCTGTGCTTCGTCTTCCGGGATCTCCGGGTAATGCAGCCGGTCAGGCCGGAAAAACTCTCCGGTGCGCATGATCATGCGGGTCAGCAGGGCCCGGGAGGCCTCCGGCAGTGCCAGAAAATCCGCCACCCGCGCTGTCTCCTCACCGGTCAGCAGGTCCCGGTGATGATCACGGACCCAGCGCACCACCATTTCCATGTTATCCAGGTAGTAGAGGGGGTTATCCAGGCTGGCAGTCCGGGGCAGCTGCACGGGCGTATCATGAACCATGGAGGCGGTCGCCACTAAGGGGTAGAACAACCCGGCTACTCTACGACGGGCCTCCGGACAGCTCAAGTGTCGGGCAGACAACGAGGCGGTTTGTTTCCCTGACCGGTAGCACTTACACTGAATGGGACATTCTTCTCAAAACTGATACCAGGGGGAACGCCAAGGTGAGCAACAAAGAATTGCAGGCACTCAAGGAAAAGTACGTGGCAGCGGGCGCAGCCAGCCCGAATACGCAGTTCGCCGATCACGCGCGTAACGCCGAACTCTGGGATGCCGACGGCAAACGAATGATCGACTTTGCCGGCGGTATCGGTGTACTGAACATCGGCCACCGTCACCCGAAAGTGGTGGAAGCGGTCAAGGCCCAGCTCGACAAGCTGATGCATACCTGCCAGACGGTGATGCCCTATGAGGGCTACGTGAAACTGGCAGAAAAACTGAGCGGTGTGGCACCGGTGCGCGGACACGCCAAGGTGATGCTGGCCAACTCCGGTGCCGAAGCGCTGGAAAACGCGCTCAAGATTGCCCGTGCAGCCACTGGCAAGACCAACGTGATCTGCTTTGACGGCGGTTATCACGGCCGTACCTTCATGACCATGGCCATGAACGGCAAGGTAAACCCTTACGCCACCGACTTTGGTCCCATGCCGGGCACCGTGTTTCGCGCCCCCTACCCGGTGCCCTATCACGGTGTCAGTGAAGATGAAGCCATCCGTGGCCTGAAGATGGTGCTGAAGACCGATGCCAACCCCAAGGACACCGCAGCCATCGTTATCGAGCCGGTACTGGGTGAGGGCGGCTTCTATCCGGCCCCGGCCAGCTTCCTGAAGAAGATCCGCGAGATCTGCGACGAGCACGGCATGCTGATGATTGTCGATGAGGTACAGAGCGGCTTCGGACGTACCGGCAAGCTGTTCGCCATTGAGCACAGCGGTGTGGAGCCGGACATGATGACCATGGCCAAGAGTATGGCGGATGGTATGCCGATTTCCGCCATTGTCGGCACCGACAAGCACATGGACGCGTCCGGCCCCAACTCCCTGGGCGGCACCTACACCGGCAGCCCGACCGCCTGTGCGGCCGCTCTGGCGGTGTTCGATGTGTTCAAGGAGGAAGACATTCTCGGCAAGAGCCAGAAACTGGGTGAGAAACTGCGGGCACGCTTTGACAAGTGGCAGGAGCAGTTCACCCATGTGGATAACGTGCGCAACCTGGGTCCCATGGCAGCCTTCGAGCTGGTGGACAGCAAGGACAACCGCACGCCCAAGCCGGAGCTGGCTGCAGCGGTGACTGCCAAGGCGAAAGAGAAGGGACTGATTCTGCTGAGCTGCGGTATGTACGGCAACACACTCCGCTTCCTGATGCCTGTCACCATTGAGGATGATGTGCTCGAGGAAGGCCTTGCCATTGTGGAGGAATGCCTGAAAGAAGCCGGGGCCTGATTTCCCCGGTATCCCGGTCCGGAACCCCTTAAAACCGGGGTTCCGGGTCGTTTCGACTGCCCCCCGTTTCAGCGTATACTGCCTGATAAGTTTCCCGGCTGAACCTGGTTTTTCAGCCGTTCGTTGGTCACCACAGGCAAATCATGATGTCATCTCCCCAATCCCGTACCCCGGACCACAAGCCCAGACCCTGGGTGGATCTGTTGGTCAGTATCATTATTCCCTCGGTTATTCTGATGAAATTCAGCGGCGACGAAGACCTGGGCCGGGTCAATGCGCTGGTGATCGGCCTGGCATTCCCGCTGGGGTGGGGGCTGTTCGAGCTGGTCCGGTATCACAAGAAGAACTTTATCGCTTTGCTGGGCCTGATCAGTGTCGGGCTGACCGGCGGAATCGGGCTGCTGGAACTGAACTCCCAGTGGCTGGCGATCAAAGAGGCTGCCATCCCCAGCATCATTGGTCTGGCTGTGCTGGTTTCCACCCGCACAAAATATCCGCTGGTGCGTACCCTGCTGTATAACCCGAAAGTGCTGGATGTGGACAAGATTCATCGGGTGCTGAAAGAGAACGGACGGGTGGGCGAATTTGAAGCCCGCTTAATGAAAGCCACCTATTTTCTCGCGGGCACCTTCCTGTTTTCCGCGATCATGAATTACCTGCTAGCCAAGTGGATTGTCACCAGCCCCTCCGGCACCCAGGCGTTCAACGAGGAACTGGGCCGCATGACCCTGGTGAGCTATCCGATGATTGCGATTCCGTCCATGGTGATGATGATCGCCATCTTCTACTACCTCTGGCGGTCCATCCGAAAACTCACCGGGTTCACCCTGGAGGAGGCCATGGCTCCCCATCTCCATGAGGAACATGGCACTGGCAAGTCGCCTTCCAACGACCGCTGACGCTGACAACACAAGTTCCAGACCGCAAACACAAAAAAGGCACCCGCAGGTGCCTTTTTTATTGACCGCTACCCCAGACGATTACACGTCGAGGTTGGTCACTTCCAGTGCGTTGGTCTGGATGAACTTGCGACGCGGTTCCACATCGTCACCCATGAGGGTGGTGAAGATCTGGTCGGCGGCAATGGCATCCTCCACGGTCACCTTCATCATGCGACGGGTTTCCGGATCCATGGTGGTTTCCCACAACTGGTCCGGGTTCATCTCACCCAGCCCCTTGTAGCGCTGGATGCTCAGGCCGCGCTGGGCTTCCTTCATCAGCCATGCCAGTGCGCCCTCAAAGGACAGCACAGCCTGCTTGCGCTCGCCACGCTGCACGTAGGCACCGTCTTCGATCAGGCCGTCCAGGGTCTCCCCAAGGCGGGCAATCGCCTTGTAGGAACCGGATTCGAAGAAATCCTTGTCGAACACGTGGGTGTGGGGAATGCCGTGTACGTGGATTACCACTTTCGGCAGGTACAGGTTCCGCTCGGTATCTTTCTCAACGGAGAAGGTGTACTTGGTGCCGGTGCGGGTATCCAGCTGCAGCCCATCACCGAGACGGGCCACCCAGCGGGCTACCGGTTCCTCGGTTTTCAGGTCTTCCGGCGTGAGAGTGACATTATCAATCATCTGGGTAAGAACTTTCGCCGGGTAGGCCCGGGACAGACGATCGATCATGGCCATCACCGCCTGATAGTCCTTCACCATGGTTTCCAGGGCGGAATCCTTGATGGCCGGGGCTTCCGGATTCACGTACAGCTGGGCACCTTCCAGGGCGGTCTGGGTCAGGTAGGCTTCCTTGGCCCGCTCATCCTTCAGGTATTGCTCCTGCTTGCCACGCTTTACCTTGTACAGGGGCGGCATGGCAATGAATACATGACCACGCTCGATGATTTCCCGCATCTGGCGGAACAGGAAGGTGAGCAGCAGGGTGCGGATGTGGGAGCCATCCACGTCCGCATCGGTCATGATGATAATGGAGTGATAACGCAGCTTGTCGGGATCAAATTCTTCCCGGCCGATACCGCAACCCAGCGCGGTGATCAGCGTGCCCACTTCCGCTGAGGACAGCATCTTGTCGAAACGGGCTTTTTCCACGTTCAGGATCTTACCCTTGAGGGGCAGGATAGCCTGGGTCTTGCGGTCACGACCCTGCTTGGCGCTGCCACCGGCAGAATCACCCTCCACAATGTACAGTTCGGAAAGGGCCGGGTCTTTTTCCTGACAATCCGCCAGTTTGCCCGGCAGGCCGGCAATATCCAGCGCGCCTTTACGGCGGGTCATATCCCGCGCCTTACGGGCCGCTTCCCGTGCCCGTGCCGCTTCAACCATCTTGTTAACAATCAGCTTGGCTTCGTTCGGCTGCTCCTGGAGGTAATCGGCAAAGCTCTGGTACAGCTCCTGCTCAACCGCGGTTTTAACCTCCGAAGAGACCAGTTTGTCCTTGGTCTGGGAGGAGAACTTCGGGTCCGGCACCTTCACACTGATAATGGCAGTGAGACCTTCCCGGGCATCGTCACCGGTGGTGGCTACCTTGGTTTTCTTGCCCAGGCCTTCGTGCTCGATGTAGTTGTTCAGGGAACGGGTGAGGGCGGCGCGGAAGCCGGCCAGGTGAGTACCGCCATCCCGCTGGGGGATGTTGTTGGTGAAGCAGTAGATGTTTTCCTGGAAGGCATCGTTCCACTGCATGGCCACTTCCACGGCGATACCGTCATCACGCTGGGTATCAAAATGGAATACACGGTTGAGCGGGGTCTTGTTGGTGTTCAGATGCTCCACAAACGCCTGCAGACCACCCTCGTACTCAAAGATTTCTTCCTTGCCGGAGCGCTCGTCCTGCAGACGGATACGCACACCACGGTTCAGGAACGCCAGTTCCCGCAGGCGCTTGGCCAGAATGTCGTAGTGGAACGCGATATTGGTGAAGGTCTCGCCTGACGGCACAAAGTGCACTTCGGTTCCGCTGCGGTCGGTATCACCGACTGCACCCAGGGGTGCGTCCGGCACACCGTTCTGGTAGGTCTGCTCATAGACCTTGCCTTCGCGGCGAATGGTCAGTTTCAGGCGCTCTGAAAGGGCGTTAACCACTGAAACGCCCACGCCATGCAAACCACCGGAGACCTTGTAGGAGTTATCATCGAACTTACCACCAGCGTGCAGTACGGTCATGATGACCTCAGCCGCGGAGACACCTTCCTCCTCATGGAGATCCACCGGAATGCCACGGCCGTTGTCCCGCACGGTGATGGATTCATCCGGGTGGATAACGATGCCGATTTCCGAGCAATGACCCGCCAGCGCCTCGTCGATGGAGTTATCCACCAGCTCAAACACCATATGGTGCAGGCCGGTGCCATCGTCCGTGTCGCCAATGTACATGCCCGGACGTTTCCGCACCGCATCCAGGCCTTTCAAGACTTTGATGCTGGAGGAATTGTAGTTCGATTCACTCATTAAGGTGCTCCTGAAGGATTCTTTTACCAGTGCCCATGCACCGGTGATTGTTCAGTACTCTGCCTGCTTCCAGGCCGGCTACTGAACCTCCGTTAAGTGACCATGTTCCACGTGGAACATCTTATATTCCGGTATCTGTTGACCCCACAACTCTGCAGGATCCGGTTTCTCAATCGACGTGAGAAACACCTGGGATTCCATCGCACTCAATCGTGATGCAAGCATTGCCCGATGGGGCACATCCAGCTCGGCATTGATATCGTCAAGCAGGAACGTGACCTGTTTGCCGATATCCCGGAGCAAAGCGCCCTGGGCAATCTTCATCAGTATCACCAGAGTCTTCTGCTGCCCCCGTGAAAACGTTTCCGCCACCGGTCGGCCCCGGTACTTCAAACGGATATCCGCCCGGTTTGGTCCGTACAGCGTATGGCCTGCCTTGAACTCCTGCTCCCTGTGGCTGAGCAGCAACTCCTGCAACGGCGTGGTCTCGTCCCAGCCGCCAAAAAACCGCACGGTAAGACCGTCTGCCCAAGGCGGAGCCACTTCTTCGATCAGCGCTTCAAAGCATGCGGAAAACCGTTCGAAGGTTGCCTTCCTGTGCCGCGTCACACGCTCTGCAAGGTCACTGTACTGCTGGTCCCAGACTTTCAGTAACGATTCGTCCAGTCTACCATTTCTGAGCATCTGATTCCGCTGTGACGTGGCTTTTTGGCATTGTTGCCAAAGTGGACCAAAAGAAGGTTCCACGTGGAACACTAACCAGTCCAGGAATTGCCGGCGTTTGCCCGGACCACCCGACGCAATATCGAATACCCCGGGATCGATCACGGAAACTGGCAAATGAACCGCAAGCCGGGAGAGGCTCCGAACGGTTTCACCGTCGATTCTCAGACGTGTTTCATCCGTGCCCAGATCCCGACTGATACCCAGTCGATGGCCTTCACCGGTTTGGTCGCCTGTTTCCTGCAGGCCCCCGAACACCGTAAAGCGATCAGCACCATGACGGACCACCGCCTTGTGCCTGTTTACCCGGAACGAACGACCAAGACCCAGATAACCGATTGCTTCGAGAAGGCTGGATTTACCGCTGCCGTTCTCGCCATAGATCAGGTTGAAAGAGGAAGAGAAATTCAGGGAATCTGACGCAAGATTACGAAAATGTTCCGTCTGGAATCTCACTAGCGCCATAGGGGATGCGAACCAATAGGGATGCAAAAGATACAAAAAAGGCAGTACCAACCGGTACTGCCTAGTGTACAAAACCCTGCAAAAATTAGCGATCAGTGAAGCATGGTCAGCCGCTCATCCATGAACACATCCATTTCCGGTGCCAGGATGTGCACGTACCGGTCGAAATACAGGAACTGCTTCAGCAACAACGCAAACTCCCGGGGAAAGTGCAGGCCGTGACTTTCGCCGATCTTCACCATATCCATAAGGATGTTGTTCACATCATCATCCGCCTGATCCGGCTGGTAGGGGATCTCGTCCGGAACCATGGTATCCATCTGCTTGTACAAACGGCGTAAGTCGTCCGCCAGTTTGTTCACATCGATGTTTTCCCGCGTAATCCCGATGCGCACCATGGCATCCGCCATGCCTTCAAAATTACCCACCATAATCGCAGAAATGAAATCACTCACCGCCTGCCAGGTATCCGGCTTGATGCGCCCGACAATTCCAAAATCGATAAACCCGACCCGGCCGTCCTTCAATACCATCAGGTTGCCCGCGTGGACATCCGCATGGAAGAACTCGCACTGGGTAAGACTGGCAAACCAGGTGTTCATGGCAGTAATCAATGTCCGCTCCGGGTCTTTCGCGTAACCGCGGATACTTTCCAGATCCGTGAGAGGTACACCGTGGAAACGTTCCATGGTAAGAATACGGCGGGTGCTGGACTGTTCATAAACCAGCGGCACCGTGGCTTCCTCATTATGGGTGTCGTGGAGGAAATTGCGGAACACCTTGAGGTTGTTGGCCTCCTTGATGAAATCGCATTCCTCCATCATGGTGCGCTGGATTTCCTCAACGATGCCGGACATGGATGTCCAGGACAGTTTCGGTGCCAGTGTCTCGATAACCTTCGCCGACAGATACAGGAAGTTCAGATCCGTCAGCAGGATGTTTTCCACCCCCGGCTTCTGCACCTTGATCACCACTTCCTCGCCGGTCAGCAGCCTCGCGGCATGTACCTGGGCAATGGAAGCAGAGGCGAGGGCGACCGGATCAATCTCCGAGAACACCTCATCGACCGGCCGGCCCAGTTCCTCGCGAATAATCTTGCGGATCACCGGGAAGGGCAGGCTCGGGGTACGGTCCAGACAATACTGGAACTCTTCCACGTATTCTTTCGGGAAAAAGGTCGGGGAACTGGCAATGAACTGGCCCAGCTTGATGTAGGTTGCCCCCAGGGATTCGAACGTCTCGCGCAGCAACCGCGGCGCAGGAGGACGCTCCCCCCGCAGCCAGTTTACCCCGGTGCGACCCAGTACGGTCAGTGTCTGACCGATTCGCAGGGCACCCTTAACACTGTTGGTCACTGTCGACATGATTGCCTTCCTGCTCCAGACCATGGATTCTGCGTTTCCCTTCTATCACTGTCTGCTTGCTGACCGGCCCGCGGTTACAGCCGCATGGGCATGACCACATACAGGCAACGGTCGTCCTGGGATGATTCAATCAATGCACTGGCGTTGGGATTCGACAGGGTGATCTTCACCTGTTCATCGTCCAGTGCATTCATCACATCCACCAGGTAGCCTACATTAAAGCCGATCTGCAGTGATTCGCCCTGATACTCCACCGGCAGTGCATCTTCGGCCTGTTCCTGATCCGGGTTGTTGGCAAATACCTCCAGCTGGTTGGGAGACAGGTTGAGCCGCACACCGCGGATATTCTCATGGGACAGGATACCCGCCCGCTGCAGGGTATTTTTCAATGTGGTGCGATCCGCCATTACCACCTTGTCGCCACCGCGGGGAATCACCCGGTTGTAGTCCGGGAACTTGCCTTCGATCAGCTTGGAGGTAAAGGTGTAGGCACCAATGGTCGCCCGCAGATGGTTTTCGCCGATCACCAGGGTCACCGGTGTCTCAACGTCTTCCAGCAGTCGCGCCAGCTCCAGCACGCCCTTGCGGGGTACGATGACCTGCATGGGACTGGCACAACCGGTTTCCATGGCCAGATGCGCCATCGCCAGGCGGTGACCATCGGTCGCAACCGTGCGCACGTGGGTGTTGTCCACTTCTAGCAGCAGGCCGTTCAGGTAATAGCGGACATCCTGCTGTGCCATGGCAAACGCTGTGGCATCCAGCATCCGTTCCAGTTCGTTCTGGGGCAGTTCCAGCCGGAAGCTTTCCGCTTCGTCTTCCACATTCGGAAAATGCTCCGCCGGCAGCGTCGACAGCGTGAAATGACTGGCTCCGCAACGCAGGTGCAACCGGTCCCCCTCCAGGGACAACTCGATCGGCGCTTCATCCCCCAGGGCACGGCTGATATCCGACAACTTGCGGGCCGGAACCGTGATGCGACCGGGCTGGTCCACATGCACCGGGGTGACCCGGGCCACCAGCTCCACTTCCATATTGGTTCCGGTCAGGGTCAGGGTATTGTCCTCGGCTTCCAGCAGCACGTTGGAAAGCACCGGCATGGTCTGTTTACGTTCTACCACCCCGGAAATGGACTGGAGCGGTGTCAGCAGGGATTCACGGCTTATCGTCAGTTTCATGGCACTCAGGGTTCTTTGATTGATTGAAAGTTATCGGTCCCCACGGGGAGTTATCCACATCAGCTTGTCAGCAGTCGCATAAAGTTCTGATAATCTTCCCGTATTCCGGGATCGGTTTCCTGCAGTTCAACAATCTTCTTGCAGGCATGCAACACGGTTGTATGGTCCCGGCCGCCGAAAGCATCGCCGATTTCCGGCAGACTGTGATTGGTCAGTTCTTTTGCCAGCGACATGGCCATCTGCCGTGGCCGGGTCACAGTGCGGGTGCGCCGCTTGGACAGCAGATCCGCCACCTTGATCTTGTAATACTCCGCTACAGTACGCTGGATATTATCAATACTGACCTGTTTTTCATGCAGGGCCAGCAGATCCTTCAGGCTTTCCCGGATAAACGGCGGGGTGATTTCAGACCCGGTGAAGTGAGCATTCGCTATCACCAGACGCAGCGCCCCTTCTAGCTCCCGCACATTTGAACGTATTTTCTGGGCAATAAAAAAAGCCGCTTCGCTGCTGAGCCGCACATTGGCCTGCTCAGCCTTCTTCATCAGGATCGCCACCCGGGTTTCCAGCTCCGGCGGCTCGACCATAACCGTCAGCCCCCAACCAAACCGGGATTTGAGTCGCTCCTCCATATCCACGATTTCCTTGGGGAAACGGTCACAGGTCACGATGACCTGCTGTCCGCCTTCCAGCAAGGCGTTAAAGGTATGGAAGAACTCCTCCTGGGAACGTTCCTTGCGGGCAAAGAACTGGATATCATCAATCAGCAGAGCATCAACAGAACGGTAGTAACGCTTGAATTCGTTGATGGCGTTGAGTTGCAGCGCCTTGACCATATCCGCCACAAAGCGCTCGGATCGCAGGTAAGCCACCCTGGCCCTCGGATTCCGACGCACAATCTCATTGCCGATGGCGTGCATCAGGTGGGTTTTACCAAGACCCACACCGCCATACAGAAACAACGGGTTGTAGGCCCCACCGGGGTTTTCTGCCACCTGCATGGATGCGGCGCGGGCAAGCTGGTTCGACTTACCCTCCACGAACGTATCAAAGGTAAAACCGTCGTTCAGAAAACTCTGGTGCTTGATATCACCTTCTACCTGAACCTTGCGGGATCCGGCACTACTGTTCGCGGCGGCAACCCTGGACGGCTCGGAAACGGTCGCAGCCACACCTTTTTCTTCTTCCGTCACCCGGCTGTTGCTTTCTTCTTCCGCCACCCCGGTCGGGGCCGGATCCGCCGAACGCTTGACCGGCTCTTCTGTTTTGGGGGCCGAGCCCACTTTCATTCCCACTGACGGTGCCTGGCCCCCCAGCAGATCCTTTAATACTTCTTCTATACGGCGCAGGTATTTCTCATTCACCCAGTCCATCACGAACCGGTTGGGCGCAAACAGCACCAGCTGTCCCTCCCGCTGATCCGACTGGAGGGGTCTGAGCCAGGTGTTGAACTGTTGCGCAGGAAACTCTTCCCGGAGCACTTCCAGGCACTGATGCCAGACTGTATTCGGCACGACTTGCTCGCCTCCAAGGCCACACATCTGAGTGTTCCCGACCACTCCATCGGGAACCGGGCTGAACACCGGATTCTAACCTGAGCAAGACCATCGTTGAAAGCACAGAAACAGGGTAATGAACAGGCTGTGGAAATCTTTCAATATATAAATCAAACAATTACGAACTTACCTACAGCCTTGTGTACAGAAAATTCCCGTTAAAAACTTATGCACAGGATCCTGTGGGCCAGGCACCCTCAACCCTGTTGGTAACCTGGGCACCCATCCATGAACAAGTCGCAGTTTTCCGATAAGGCCCTCTTGTTCACATTCCGTCATCGCTTCATCAACAGAGCCCAGGCCCGTTTACCAACAACCCCGTCACAGGCTTAATATATTGATATTAGAGCCTAAATTTTGGTTATCCACAGAAAAGCGCCTGCCTAATAACAGTAATAAATAATCCTTAAAAGATTAAAAGACTTCTTACTGAATTGATTACTGACTGCACCCGTTCCTGATCTCGATCATGCTTGCCACAGGAACGTTGATATTCCCCCGGAATTTGCATAGAATGCCGCTCCTGTTTTGGCTGTATATTTTCCAGCCAGTACCGAATTCAACACTCGCAATGTGAGAGCATTCCCATGAAAAGAACGTTTCAACCCAGCGTCCTGAAGCGTAAGCGCGTTCACGGTTTCCGTGCCCGTATGGCCACTGCCAACGGTCGTAAGGTTATTGCCCGTCGTCGTGCCAAGGGCCGCGCCCGTCTGTCCGCATAAGACATTTACGGATGAAACCTCTGGCGTTTCCCAAGTCAGCCCGCTTGCTGACTCCCGGTGATTACGGCAAGGTTTTCGACAATGTGCAGGTACGGGTCCCGCACCGCAATTTCCTGATCCTGGCTACACCCAATTCACTGGGTCATGCCAGGGTCGGTCTGGTGTTCGCCAAGCGAAACCTGAAGCATGCGGTGCAACGTAACCGGATCAAACGACAGGTCCGGGAAACGTTCAGGCTCCGTACCGACATTCCTGCTCTGGATATTATTGTTCTTGGCCGACAGGGCCTTGCCCAGCTCGACAACCGGGAAGTCCGTCAGTTGCTCGAAGATCTCTGGGGACGGCTGAAAAGAAAATCCCGGGCCATATCAGCAAATCCGGACCCCTCCGGAAACTCCGGAGAAGGACAAGCCTGATGCGCCAGTTGCTGCTACTGCTTATCCGTTTCTACCAGTACGCCATCAGTCCGATGATGGTCAGTCATTGCCGGTTTACACCTACCTGTTCCCAGTACGCCATCGAAGCCATCCAGACCCATGGATCCCTGAAAGGTTCGGGGCTCGCATTACGGCGGATTTTACGGTGTCATCCATGGGGTAAACACGGGTATGATCCGGTACCGGGTACAGTAACCCCGTCCTGTTGTGGTTCGCACCATCACCACAAACGCGCAGACCAAACACAAAACCTGAACCAAAAAGTACAGTAGCCCTATGGATATTCCACGCATCGTATTATTTGCCGGGCTGGCGATTGTCAGTTATCTGATGGTTCTTGCCTGGAACGAAGATTACAACCAGCCAGCGGTTGCCACTGAAACCACACAACAGGCAGCACCTGCAGGAACAACGGGTTCAGAAGCAGCAGAAGGCGAATTTTCCGTTCCGGCTACAGGTTCAGAGAACAGTGATGGTGAATTCGCCACTCCGGAAACCGGCACTGAAGCCAGCAATGATCCGGCTGCCTCCAATGCCAACCTGATTACCGTTACGACCGACGTGCTGGAGCTGAATATCAATCCGGTGGGCGGTAATCTGGTTGAGAGCTCACTGCTCACCTACGACAAGTCCCTGGACAGCGAAGAACCACTCAAACTGCTGACCAACAGTGGCAACCGCACCTACATCCTGGAAAGCGGCTTGATCGGCAAGGATGGAATAGACAGTCGCCGTAACGGTGGAGCCCCGGTATTCCAGGCCGGCCAGACTGATTACCGGCTGCAGGAAGGCCAGGATGAGCTGACCGTCGACCTGTCTTACACCACGGACACCGGTGTAAACGTCACCAAGCGCTTCACCTTCCAACGCGACAGCTATGAACTGGATGTCCGCTACCTGATTGATAACAACTCCGATCAGCCGTTCCAGGCGAACATGACCGGCAAGATTGTGCGTGACCAGTCCGGCGACCCGACAACCAACAATTCTTTTGGTATCCAGGCCTATCTCGGCATGGTGGTCAGTACCCCGGAAGATCCCTATGAGAAGTACGACTTCTCGGACCTGAGCGAAAACCCGATTAACCAGACCGTCACCAACGGCTGGCTGGCGTTCCTGCAGCATTACTTCCTGACCGCCTGGGTACCGGACCGGGATACCCCAGCCCAGTTCCAGACTACCCGTCGCGGTAACCTTTATGTGATGGGCTTTGTCTATCCCGCCACCTCGGTGGCTCCGGGCGAGACTGCTGAAGTAGGTGCCCGTGCCTATCTGGGGCCCAAGGTAATTGACCGTCTTGAGGCGGTAGCCCCTAACCTGGACCGCACGGTCGATTTCGGCTTTCTGTTCTTTATTGCCCTGCCCCTGTTCATCATTCTGGAATGGTTCCATGGTCTGGTGGGCAACTGGGGTGTGGCCATCATCCTGCTGACGGTGCTGGTGAAGGCGGTGTTCTTCCACCTGTCCGCCACCAGTTATCGCTCCATGGCCAAAATGCGGGCAGTGGCTCCGCAGCTTAACCGGCTCAAGGAATTGTACGGGGACGATCGCCAGCGCATGTCCCAGGAAATGATGGCCCTGTACAAGCGGGAGAAAATCAATCCGCTGGGTGGCTGTCTGCCGATCCTGGTACAGATGCCGGTCTTCATCTCCCTGTACTGGGTACTGTTCGAGAGCGTGCAGCTGAGACACGCTCCCTTCTTCCTGTGGATCCATGATCTGTCGGTGATGGACCCCTACTTCATCCTGCCGATCCTGATGGGTGCCAGCATGATGATCCAGATGAGTCTTAACCCGACTCCGCCGGATCCCATGCAGGCCAAGATCATGAAGCTGATGCCGCTGATCTTCACGGTGTTCTTCCTGTGGTTCCCGGCGGGTCTGGTGCTGTACTGGCTGACCAACAATATTCTGTCCATTGCCCAGCAGTGGTACATTACCCGCCAGATTGAAGCGGAAACCGCCAACAAGAAGTACTGACCGGCCTGAAGGTCTGACTCGCGACAAAGGCTCCCCGGTGGAGCCTTTGTTGTTTCTGATCCGGGGAATATCATGACGCACAGCACTGACACCATCGCCGCCATTGCCACCGCACCGGGACAGGCCGGGGTTGGTATTGTGCGGGTATCCGGACCAGCCGCAGGCACTATTGCCCGGCAGATGCTGGGGTTCGAGCCACGGCCCCGTTATGCCCACTACGGTGCCTTCCTGGACAACCGGGGTGGCCTGATTGACGAGGGCATTGCCCTGTTTTTCCCCAACCCCCACTCCTTCACCGGGGAAGATGTACTGGAGCTCCAGGGCCACGGTGGTACCGTGATCCTCGATCTGCTGCTGCGGGAAGTGTGCACCCTGGGAGCCCGGCTGGCCCGCCCCGGCGAGTTTTCCGAGCGGGCCTTCCTGAACGATAAACTGGACCTGGCCCAGGCAGAAGCCATCGCGGATCTGATTGAAAGCAGCTCCGAACAGGCGGCCCGGTGTGCCGTGCGTTCCATGCAGGGGGTCTTCTCCGAACGGATAGATGCGCTGGTGGATGCGGTTACCCACCTGCGCATCTATGTGGAAGCGGCCATCGACTTTCCGGAGGAGGAAATCGATTTTCTCGCCGACGGCAAGGTGGCCGCGGATCTGGCAGGACTGCTGGAACAGGTGGAAACCATTCTGGCCGAGGCGCAACAGGGCAGTATCCTGCGGGATGGCATGAAAGTGGTCATCGCCGGCAGGCCCAATGCCGGCAAATCCAGCCTGCTCAATGCCCTGGCCGGCCGGGAAGCGGCGATCGTTACCGCCATTGAAGGCACGACCCGGGACGTACTGCGGGAACATATCCACATCGACGGCATGCCCCTGCATATTATTGACACTGCCGGGCTGCGGGAAAGCCCGGACGAGGTAGAACAGATCGGCATAGCCCGGGCCTGGGATGAAATAAGCCAGGCGGACCGCATTCTGCTGATGGTGGATGCCACCACCACGGACAAGACCGAGCCCCACGATATCTGGCCGGATTTCATTGACCGGCTCCCGGCCAATGCGCCCCTCACGGTCATCCGCAACAAGGTGGATCTGACCGGCGAACAGGTCGGCCTTGAGCAGCCGGACAGATTGCAGGCACCAGTACTCCGTATTGCCGCAAAAGGCGCGGAAGGTATCGACCTGCTCCGGGATCACCTGAAGCAATGCATGGGCTTTGTCACCACCACCGAAGGCGGCTTCCTGGCCCGCCGCCGGCACCTGGATGCACTGGAACGAGCCAGGGACCTGCTGGTGCAGGGGCAGGGTCAGCTGGAAGGTTACGGGGCCGGCGAATTGCTGGCCGAAGACCTGCGGGCGGCCCAGGATGCCTTGGGTGAAATCACCGGTCACCTGACCCCGGATGAGCTGCTGGGCAAGATTTTCAGCAGCTTTTGTATCGGTAAATAACAAAGAGAAGCCTGATTGGCTTCTCTCTTTTGCCAGCCGGCCATCTGTTTTTACCCTGTGCGACGGATATCGGTCCCGCTGACCGGCTGCAATGCCTCCGTGTTGGAGCGGTTGCCAAGAAAGTCCGGCCGCGGCTTGTTGCCACAGAACGGCTGCTCCAGCTGGTTTTCCACGCTGTTGTAGACAAAGAACAGGTTACTGCGTGGCCAGGGTGACATGTTGGCGTTGGACGCGTGCAGGGTATTGCACTCGAAAATAATCAGCGAGCCGGCCGGACCGGTGGGTGCCTTGATGCCACCCTGCTCGATCATCCGGTCCAGGTCCTTGTCGCTGGGCACCCCCAGCTCCTGCTTTTTCAGTGACGACTGGTAGTTATCCTCCGGGGTGCGGCCCACGCAGGGAATAAAGGTCTTGTGGGAGCCCGGCACCAGCATCAGCGGGCCGTTGAACGGGGTGTTGTCCGTCAGGGCGATGGAGAAACTGACCGACCGCATACGGGGCATGCCGTCTTCCGCGTGCCAGGTCTCGAAATCCGAATGCCAGTCAAAGCCCTTGCCGTGGAAACCGGGTTTGAAGTTGATGCGGGACTGGTGGATATACACATTACTGCCCAGAAGCTGGTGCACCATATCCAGAATCCGCGGATCCCGGGTCAGACGGTCAAACCGATCAGACAGTTCATGGATCCCGAAGATGGAGCGGATCTCCTGTTTGCCAGGCTCGGTAATGGTGCCTTCGGACTGCAGGATGGATTCGTCATCCTCGTAGGCGCGCAGATCCTCGCGGAATTTCCGTACCGTGGTCTGATCGAGGAAATTATTGAACACCAGGAAGCCATCCCGCTCGTAACTGGCCAGTTCGGTTTCGCTCAGCGGCCCGTTGTGACGGTCGTCTCCGGTACTGTGGACCACAGGGTCGATCCGCTCGATGTTCTCTACAGGGCGTTCCAGACGGGTTGGATAGAAGTCGCCAGAACGAGTTTCCATATTCGAACCTCCTTCTTCATACAACTACTGGATACCGACAGGGATTGTCTTGCGGACATGGGTGTATGGGCGGGTCTGTGGGTTTTCAAGGGGGCAAGAATGAAGATTCAGGTTACTGAAAAGAAATAAAAAAACCCGGAGCGAAGCTCCGGGTTGAAGGGGTGAACACTGAAAGTGTGATCAGTCGATAAAGGCCAGATTCTCAGGATCAGTCTGCAACAGGTTCTTCGGCGAGCTGAGCATGCTGGTGACATGGGCCTGGGCCCGCGGCAGCATACGCTCGTAGTAGAACTCTGCGGTCTCGATCTTGGTCCGGTAGAAATCTTCGGAATCCTCGCCACCGTTATCCAGCTTGTCTGCAGCCGTGACAGCCTGACGCAACCACATATAGGCCATGGTCACGTAACCGCTGAACATCAGGAAGTCGTTGGCAGCGGAGCTCACCACGTCCCGGTCCTTGCGGGCGGCCAGCATCACCTTGACGGTGAGGATGTTCCACTGGGCGGTCAGCTTCAGCAGTTCGATGGCAAACGGCCGGATCCGTCGGTCGGTCAGATGTTTGCGGGCATAGTTGGCGACTTTCAGGCTGAATTCACGCACCGCCCCGCCCTGGGTCATCAACAGCACCTTGCGTCCCAGCAGATCCAGCGCCTGGATACCGGTGGTACCCTCGTACAGGGTGGCAATGCGGGTATCCCGGGCGATCTGCTCCATGCCGTGCTCGCGGATGTAGCCGTGGCCACCGAACACCTGCATACCCAGGTAAGCAGCCTCATTGCCCAGCTCGGTCAGGAAGCCCTTGAGGATGGGTGTCAGGAAGCCGAGCTTGTCGTCGTAGGCATCGGCCTTCTTCTGGTCATCATCCATATGGGCTTCCACCATATGGTCCGCCAGGCGGGCTGCGTAGTAGAGCATGGCCCGGCCACCCTCCGCGACAGCCTTCTGGGTCAGCAGCATGCGGCGTACATCGGCATGGTGGATCAATGAATCCGCCACCTGGTCCGGTTCTTTCTTGCCGGACAGGGCACGCATGGAACGACGCTCCTTGGCATAGGCCAGGGCACCCTGGTAGGAAAGTTCCGCCGGACCCACACCCTGGATGGCGGTACCGATACGGGCGGTGTTCATGAAGGTGAACATGCAGTTCAGGCCTTCGTGCTCGGGACCGATCAGGTAACCGGTGGCTTCATCAAAGTTCATCACGCAGGTGGCGGAGGCCTTGATGCCCATTTTCTTTTCCAGGCTGCCGCAGCTGACGTTGTTGCGCTCGCCGATGCCACCATTGCCGTCCGGCAGGAACTTGGGCACGATGAACAGGCTGATGCCGCGGGTACCCTTGGGGGCATCCGGCAGACGGGCCAGTACGATGTGGACAATGTTCTCGGTCAGGTCGTGTTCACCGGAGGAGATAAAAATCTTGGTGCCGGTGATCTTGTAGCCACCCTTGCCGTCCGGCTCGGCCTTGGTTTTCACCTGGCCCAGGTCGGTACCGCACTGGGGTTCGGTCAGACACATGGTGCCGCCCCAGCGACCTTCGGTCAGGGGAACCAGGTAGTCCTGCTTCTGCTGTTCGTCACCGTGCAGGTAGATGGTGTTCATGGCACCCAGGGACAGACCCGGATACATGGCAAACGGCCAGTTGGCGGTGCCCATCATTTCCTGTTTGAACAGGCCCATGGAGGCCGGCAGCCCTTGTCCGCCATACTCTTCCGGAGCCGACAGACCCTGCCAGCCGCCCATCATGTACTGCTGATAGGCTTCCTTGTAGCCCTTCGGGGTGGTGACCTCGCCGTTCTCCAGCTTGCAGCCTTCCTCGTCGCCACTCTGGTAAAGCGGACTCAGGACTTCCTCGCAGAATTTGCCGCACTCGGTCAGGATGGCATCCACGATGTCCGGAGTGGCATTTTCGCCGTACTTGAGGTTTTCGTAGTGCTTCGGGTAATCGAACACTTCGTTGAGCAGGAACTTCATATCCCGCAAAGGCGCTTTATAGGCTGGCATAGATCTTCACCTCTGTATTGAATCCGTTGGCCGGAAAAGGACATGTCCTTTCGTTGCCTGACGTTTTACGGTATTCAAACAGACGTTTCATTGACACTAACCGCCCGGGGGCCTGTCAGCATGGACAATTGGCTCAAATGACGGATTGCGTCACAGAATCACCGGTTGATCGTTTGGGTCCGGAGCTCCGTAAGTAGTACCCAGTGTGAGCGTATTCTTATTGGGGAGTGTAAAAGTCATGCAAAGCCGAAGGGGTATCTACGCCGGGCGGGGAATTGTCCGGTGGTTACTGGTTACAATGTCCGTGGTTCTGTTGGCCGGGTGCGCCGGGCCGTCGCTGGAAGATTACCGGGACCGCTCGCCCGAACTGGTACCGGAGCAATTCTTCCAGGGCGAACTTTCTGCCCGGGGCGTGGTCAAGGATATTTCCGGAGAAGTGATCCGCACCTTTGATGCGGACATCACGGCCAGCTGGGATGAAAATGGCACGGGCACCCTGGATGAGGTGTTCCGGTTTGATGATGGCGAGGTGCAGACCCGGGTCTGGACCCTGACACCGGAGGGCGAGGGTTATCACGCCACCGCCGGTGATGTGGTTGAGCCCGGCACCATGCGCTGGTCCGGTAACGCCATACATATGGACTATGTTCTGAGTATTGCCCGGGATTCGGGCACCATTGATGTGCGTATGGATGACTGGATGTATCTGGTCACTCCGGACACACTGATCAATGAAACCACCATGAGCAAATGGGGTGTGGATGTTGGCGAAGTGGTTCTGGTGATCCAGAAGCAACGCCGGAATTCGGCCCCCTGAGAGGCATAACCGATGGCCAGACAATGGATGATCGGCCTGGTCGTACTGGTTGTGGGTGCGGCGGGTATCGCGGGCTACCACTTTCTGTCACAACCGACGGAACAGGCTGATTCCCAAGCAGCGTCACCGGCGTTGGTGAACGTGATTGCTCCGGAAATACGCGAGGTCGAGGACCGGGTGCGGGCCGTGGGGAATCTCTCCGCCGTGGATGCGGTGCAACTGACCACCGAAGTGAGTGGCCGTATCGTGGAGCTGAACCTGCCCGCCGGCGAACGGGTGGCGCAAGGCGACCTGCTGGTTCGCTTGGATGACCGCCAGGCTCGCTCGGATGTGGCCATTGCCCGGGCTGAACTGGCGGATGCCGAACGCCAGCTAGAGCGTACCCGCCGGCTGCAATCCAACAACAGTATTTCCCGCTCCGAAGTGGATGCCCTGCAAACCACGGTGGATGTGGCCCGTGCTTCGCTGGAGTCGGCCATTACCCGATTGGACAATCACCGCATCGAAGCCCCCTTTGCCGGTGTACTGGGACTGAATAACCTGAGCGTGGGCACCTTTCTGGGGGCAGGCAGCGAGCTGACTACACTGGATGCTACCGATGCCATGGAGCTGGATTTCTCCGTGCCGGAGCGCTACCTGGGCAAGATTCGTATCGGGCTTGCGGTGCAGGGTGTCACTCCGGCGTTTCCTGAAGAAACCTTTACCGGCGAGCTGACCGAACTGGGCACCCGCATCAGTGAACTGAGCCGCACCCTGCCGGTCAAGGCTGTGATTCCCAACAGCGACCGGCGCTTGCGCCCCGGTCAGTTTATGGCGGTGCAGCTGGTACTGGCCACCCGTGAAGCGCTGGTGATTCCGGAGCAGGCGGTGATTCTGCGGGGGGATAACAAGTACGTTTTTCTGGCCGAGGACGGCTCGGCCAGCCGCGCCACGGTGGAGCTGGGCAGCCGCATTCCCGGTTATGTTGAAGTCGTGGCTGGACTGTCCGAGCAGGACCGGGTGATTATCACCGGTCAGGATCGCCTCAGTGATGGCGACCGGATTGATGCGCGGGAAGACGACAGCGCCATACCCCCCAACCGTTTTGCCGGGAGCCAGGAGGGCTAGGCCATGGTGCTGTCGGATATCTCCATCAAACGGCCGGTGTTTGCCACGGTTGTCAGCCTGCTGATTCTGGTATTCGGCATCGCCTCCCTGATGGAATTGCCGGTGCGGGAGTATCCGGACATTGACCCGCCGGTGGTATCGATTTCCACCGATTACACCGGGGCTGCCGCCGAGGTGGTCGACACCCAGATTACCCAGGTCATCGAGGGGGCCATCAGTGGTGTCGAGGGGATCCGTACCATCGAGTCCAGTACCGAGCAGGGTGAATCCCGCACCAGCATTGAATTCAATACCTCCCGGGATGTGGATATTGCCGCCAACGATGTGCGTGACGCGGTTTCCCGGGTGGCTAACCAGTTGCCGGAAGAAGCGGATGCCCCGGTAATCCGCAAGGCGGATTCCGATGCCCGGCCGATGATGTGGGTCACTCTACGCAGCGACACCTGGGACAGTGCCGAGTTGAGTGACTATGCCGACCGGGTGCTGACCGACCGGCTTGCGGTGGTGGATGGCGTGGCGGATGTGCGGATCGGTGGTGAGCGCCGCTATGCCATCCGGGTCTGGCTGGACCGGGAGCGACTGGCGGCGCGGGATATTACCGTAGCGGAAGTGGAGCAGGCGCTCAGGGCCAATAACGTGGAACTGCCCGCGGGTTCTGTGGAATCGGCCACCCGGGATTTCACCGTGCGCACCGAAGGACGGCTGGCCCGTGTGGAGGAATTCCGCAATCTGGTGATTCGCCGGGATGGCAACGACCTGTTGCGGCTGGGTGAAGTGGCCAATGTGCAAATGGGGGTGGAATCGGATACCAGTCGCCTGCGGGCCAATGGTGAGACCGCCATCGGCCTGGGCATTATCCGCCAGTCCAAGGCCAATACCGTGGCGGTTTCCGACCGGGTCCGGGCGGAGCTGGAGCAGATCCGGGAAACCCTGCCGGGTGGTGTGTCCATTACCGAAAGCTATGACGAGTCGATCTTTATCCGCGCTTCCATTGAGGAAGTGATGACCACCCTTGCCATCGCCGTGTCGCTGGTGATTCTGGTGATTTTCCTGTTTCTCCGCTCCTGGCGCGCCACCCTGATTCCGGCGGTGACCATACCGGTTGCCGTGATCGGTGCCTTCATCGGTCTTGGGGCACTGGGTTTCTCCATCAACGTACTCACCCTGCTGGCGATCATTCTGGCTATCGGCCTGGTGGTGGATGATGCCATCGTAATGCTGGAGAACATCCAGCGTCGTATCGACGAGGGGGAACCTCCCCTGCTGGCCGCCTTCCGGGGTGCGCGGCAGGTGGCTTTTGCGGTGATCGCCACCACCCTGACGCTGGTGGCGGTCTTCGTGCCGATTTCCTTTATGGGGGGCAATATTGGCCGGCTGTTTGCCGAGTTTGGCTTTACCCTGGCAGCCGCGGTGGTGTTCTCCAGCCTGGTGGCACTGACCCTGGCACCCATGCTGTGTTCCAAATGGCTCAAGCACAGTCCGGAATCCGCCGAAGGCCACCGCCTGTGGGCGATGAGTGAAAAAGTACTCAATGGCCTGACCCGCGGTTATGAGCGGGCCCTGCGATTTTCCCTGCGCCAGCCGGGACTGGTGCTGAGTCTTGGGATTGTCGGGCTGCTGGTGGCTCTGGTGATTTTCCCCCGGTTGCCCCAGGAGCTGGCCCCCACGGAAGATCGCGGGGTCATCATCATGCCCGGCAATGCGCCCCGGGGTTCCACGGTGGTATACACCGATCACCACATCAAGAAAGCGGAAGAACTGCTGTTGCCGTACCTGGACGAGGGGGTGGCCAGTCGCCTGCTGTCCATCGTCGGTTTCCGCAATGAAGCGGATAACGCCTTCATGATTATGGGGCTGGTGCCATGGGAGGAACGGACCGTGCGCCAGCAACAGGTGACCAGTGAAATCCGCGAGAAGCTGAAGCAGGTGCCGGGAGTACGTCTGGTGGCCATTAATCCCCCCGGGCTTGGCCAGCGGGGCTTTGATCAGGCAATGGAAATGGTCATCGGCGGACCGGATTACGACACGGTCCAGCAATGGAGTGAGGAGCTGGTGGCCCGTATCCGCCAGGACAATCCGCAACTGCAGAATGTGGAAACTGATTTCGAGCTGACCCGCCCGGAACTGATTGTGGATATCGACCGTGAACGGGCGGCGGATCTGGATATTACCGTGGAAGACGTGGGGCTGACCCTGCAGACCATGCTGGCATCCCGGCAGGTAACCACCTACGTGGACCGGGGCCGGGAATACGATGTGATTATCCAGGCCCGGGATGCCGACCGGGCAACACCGGAAGACCTGGGGCAGGTATTCCTGAGACCCAGGGCCGGCGGCGATCTGATTTCGTTGCAGTCACTGGTGTCCGTTGAAGAGATCGGTGCCAACCCCGACCTGCGGCGCATCGACCGGCTGCCGGCGGTGGTGGTCAGCGCCTCACTGGCGGAGGATTACGACCTGGGCAGTGCGATCAGTTATCTGAACAATCTCACCACCGAGGTGCTGCCTTCCGAGGCACGTATTACCTACCAGGGGCTGAGCCGGGAATTCCAGGAGTCCTCCGCTGCGGTGTATTTCACCTTTGGTCTGGCATTTGTGATCGTATTTCTGGTGCTGGCAGCCCAGTTTGAAAGCTGGATCCACCCGCTGATCATCATGTTGTCCGTGCCACTGGCAGTAACCGGTGCCCTGCTGGCCTTATTGTGGTCCGGCAACAGCCTGAATATCTACAGCCAGATCGGCATTATCATGTTGCTGGGGCTGATGGCCAAGAACGGTATTTTGATCGTGGAGTTTGCCAACCAGATGCGGGACAAGGGGCATTCGGTGACGGAATCCATCCTGGAGGGTTCGATCCTGCGTTTCCGGCCGGTGCTGATGACTACCATATCCACCGTTTTCGGTGCTGTGCCACTGGTGATCGCCACCGGTGCCGGTGCGGAGAGCCGGGCGGCCATTGGTGTGGTCATCATGGGTGGCCTGATATTCGCCACTACCCTGACGCTGTTCATTATCCCGGTGCTGTATAACCTGCTGGCCCGGTTTACCGGCGCATCCAATGCCGTGGCGAGGGAGCTGGAACGCCAGGCGGAGGGTCCCGTCGCAGGCAGCGGGCCGGCTACAGCCCTCCAGTCACGCCGGCCGGAGGATTTCTGAGCGCTTGGCCGGTAGTGGCTGAATTGTGGATAACTTATGGTATAAATTCGGGAATACTTCGGGATTAAATTTAATAAGTATAGATTTATCAGTGAGTTAAAGTTATTTTCATGGTGTTTTTTTGACCGATCAATCTGTGGATAAGTTTCTTGAAAACACTTCTGAGAAGGCGGTCACAAACGACTGATAAATCGACGATTTCGGTTTTTACCTACCCCTGATACCGGGCTTGTGGGGCGGCCTGATCGGACATATTCCCGTTGCCGGTTTCAATATCCCCTTCCTCTGGTTAAAATTTGCACATTCTGACTGCATCCGATTGCATTAGGCGTTATACTCGCCGCCCTGTTTTTTCCCGACGCTAGAGGTTTATCGTGGAGTTTCCTGATCGTTTCGATGTGATTGTCATTGGTGGTGGCCATGCCGGCACCGAGGCGGCACTGGCAGCAGCCCGCATGGGGTCCAGCACCCTGTTGCTGACGCACAACATTGAAACCCTGGGGCAGATGTCCTGCAACCCGGCCATCGGCGGTATCGGCAAGAGCCACCTGGTGAAGGAAATCGATGCCCTGGGTGGTGCCATGGCCCGGGCCACCGACCGTGCCGGTATCCAGTTCCGGGTACTGAACAGCCGCAAGGGGCCTGCGGTGCGGGCCACCCGTGCCCAGGCAGACCGGGTGCTGTACAAGGCGGCGATCCGGGAAATGCTGGAAAACCAGCCCAACCTGACCCTGTTCCAGCAGGCGGCGGACGACCTGATTGTGGAAAACGATCAGGTGGTGGGCGTAGTGACCCAGACCGGTATCCGCTTCAGTGCGAAGACCGTGGTTCTGACCACCGGCACCTTCCTGGGCGGGGTTATCCACATCGGTATGCAGCATCACTCCGGTGGCCGTGCCGGGGATGCACCGGCCAATGCGCTGGCCAAACGTCTGCGGGAATTGCCTTTCAATGTCGGCCGTCTGAAAACCGGTACCCCGCCGCGCATCGATGCGCGCACCGTGGATTTCTCGGTGATGGACGAGCAGTGGGGCGATAACCCGGCTCCGGTGATGTCGTTCATGGGTTCCCGGGACGAGCATCCGGACCAGGTGTGCTGTTATGTCACCCGCACCACCGAACAGACCCACGATATTATCCGCAGCGGTTTTGACCGCTCGCCGATGTTTGCCGGCAGCATTGAGGGTGTGGGGCCCCGCTACTGCCCCTCTATCGAGGACAAGGTGAATCGGTTTGCGGACAAGGATTCCCATCAGATCTTTGTGGAGCCGGAGGGTCTGAACACTCACGAGCTCTATCCCAATGGCATCTCCACCAGTCTGCCGTTCGATATCCAGCTGGCGGCGGTACGTTCGATCCCCGGTTTCGAGAAGGCTCATATCACCCGGCCGGGTTATGCCATCGAATACGATTACCTGAATCCCCAGGATCTGCGCCACACCCTGGAGACCAAGTTTATCGGCGGCCTGTATTTTGCCGGCCAGATCAACGGCACCACCGGGTATGAAGAAGCCGGTGCCCAGGGCCTGCTGGCGGGTCTGAACGCGGCCTTGCGTGCCCAGGAAAAAGAGGCCTGGTACCCACGCCGGGATGAGGCCTACCTGGGTGTGCTGGTGGATGATCTGATCACCATGGGCACCAAGGAGCCCTACCGCATGTTCACCAGCCGTGCCGAATACCGGCTGATCCTGCGGGAAGACAACGCCGACCTGCGCCTGACCGAGACCGGCCGCAAGCTGGGCCTGGTGGATGAGCAGCGCTGGCAGCGGTTCAATGACAAGCGTGAGGCCATTACCACCGAGCGCCAGCGCCTGGAAACAACCCGTATCCACCCCGGCAGTGATGCCGGCGAGCGGGCCAACGGTTTCCTGCGCCAGCCCATGGGGCGTGATCAGACACTGGCCGAGCTGTTGCGCCGCCCGGAAATTGTTTACGACCACATTGCCGACATCGGTGGCGAGCGCGCGCCGGCAGAGGATGTTTCCGCCCAGGTGGAAATCGAGATCAAGTACGAGGGCTACATCTCCCGTCAGGAAGACGAGATCGAGCGCCTGCGCCGCAACGAGAACACCGCCCTGCCACTGGACCTGGATTATTCCGGCATTGGCGGGCTGTCCAACGAGATTATCCAGAAGCTGCAGGACGTGCGGCCGGAAACCGTCGCCCAGGCCTCCCGTATCCAGGGTGTGACCCCGGCCGCGGTCAGCCAGATCCTGGTATACCTGAAAAAGCGCGACCTGCTGCGCAAGCAGAGCGCCTGAGCGGGATGAGCGAAGCGCAATGGCAGCGCCAGCTTTCACAGGGGCTGGCCGGGATGGGTATTGCCCTGGATGAGCAGCAGCAACAACGCCTGCTGGATTTCCTGGCGCTGCTCAACAAATGGAACCGGGCCTATAACCTGACCGCCGTGCGTGAGCCGGCGGAGATGGTGTCCCGCCAGTTGCTGGACAGCCTGAGTATTGCCCCGTTTATCCACACCGACCACCTGCTGGATGTGGGAGCCGGTGGTGGCCTGCCGGGGATTCCCCTGGCCATTGCCTTTCCGGAGCGTCGGTTCACCCTGCTGGACAGCAACAGCAAGAAAACCCGTTTCCTGACCCAGAGCGTGCTGGAACTGGGACTGGATAATGTGGAGGTGTTCCACGGCCGGGCGGAACAGTACCAGCCGGGCAAACAGTTTTCTCAGATCAGCAGCCGCGCCTTTACCGCCCTGGAAAACCTGGTCAACTGGTGCGGGCACCTGCTGGCAGAGGATGGACAGTTCCTTGCCATGAAAGGCCAGTTTCCGGATGATGAAGTGGCTGCCCTTCCCGCACCCTGGCAGGTACAATCCAGTATTCCGTTGCAGGTTCCCGGTACCACCGGCGACCGGCACCTGTTGCTGGTAGGGCGAAACCGGTAATCCAGTTCCCGAAGGAGGCTATTGATGGCACGCGTGATTGCAGTCACCAACCAGAAAGGCGGTGTGGGCAAAACCACCACCTGCGTCAATCTGGCGGCCTCCCTGTCGGCCATCAAGCGCCGTGTACTGCTGGTGGATATGGATCCCCAGGGCAACGCCACCATGGGCAGCGGTGTGGAAAAGAATGATCTGGAGCTGTCCGGCTACGATGTGCTCACCAAGCGCCAGCCCACCGACCGGGTCATCATCCACGCAGAAGCCTCCGGTTATGACCTCCTACCCGGCAACGGGGACCTGACCGCCGCCGAAGTGGAACTGATGAACGAAATTGGCCGTGAGCATCGTCTGCGCCTGGCCCTGAATACCGTGCGGGAAAATTACGACTACATCCTGATCGACTGTCCGCCTTCACTGAGCCTGTTGACCGTGAACGCCCTGTCCGCGGCGGACACGGTGCTGATTCCCATGCAGTGCGAGTATTACGCACTGGAAGGACTGGCGGCGTTGATGAACACAGTGGAGCAGATCCAGGAAACGGTGAATCCCAACCTGCAGATCGAAGGCATACTGCGCACCATGTACGACCCGCGCAACAGCCTGACCCTGGATGTTTCGGGCCAGCTCAGCGAATACTTCGGTGACAAGGTGTACCGGGCCGTGGTGCCCCGCAATGTTCGCCTGGCGGAAGCGCCCTCCTATGGCATGCCGGCCCTGAAATACGACAAATCCTCCAAGGGAGCCATTGCCTACCTGGCCCTGGCGGGGGAAATGGTGCGCCGGCACGGATCAAAAAAGACATCCGCGGCGGTTGCGGTGTAACATAGCCCGCCAGTAATCACCGATCACCACTGATTTTCATCCGGACGAACGATAACGACCATGGCGGCAAAAAGACGAGGCATTGGCAACCGGGGGCTGAACAGCCTGCTGCAGGGGGCTGGTGCAAAACTCGAGGATGACGTTACCTCCCACGACGGCGAGCTGCGGGACATTCCCGTTGACCTGATCCAGCGGGGCCGGTATCAGCCGCGCCGTGATATGGATCCGGCCGCCCTGCAGGAACTGGCCGATTCCATCCGTCGCCAGGGTGTCATGCAGCCGGTGGTGGTCCGCCCTATAGAAGAAGGCCGCTACGAACTGATTGCCGGCGAGCGTCGCTGGCGTGCCACCCAGATGGCAGAACTGGACAGCATTCCCGCGATTATCCGGGAAGTGCCGGACGAAACCGCCATTGCCCTCGCCCTGATCGAGAATATCCAGCGGGAAAACCTCAATCCCATCGAGGAAGCCTTCGCCCTGCAGCGCCTGCAGGAGGAGTTTGGCCTGACCCAGAATGAGGTAGCCGATGCGGTCGGCAAGTCCCGCACCACCATTACCAACCTGTTGCGCCTGATCAGCCTCACCGAGGAAGTGCGTACCATGCTGGAACACGGTGATCTGGAAATGGGTCATGGCCGGGCCATGCTGACCCTGCCACCGGAACAACAGGTGCAGGCCGCCCGGCAGGTGGTCTCCCGTTCCCTGTCCGTGCGTCAGACCGAAGCACTGGTGCGCAAACTGCAGGCAGAAGCGGAGCAGGGGCCGAAAAAATCACGCAATACTGTGGATCCGAACATCCGGGCCCTGCAGGATGATCTGGCGGATCGCCTGGGTGCCCGGGTATCCATTGCCCATGGCAACCGGGGCAAGGGCAAGCTGGTGATCGAGTACTCATCACTGGATGAACTGGACGGTATCCTCGGCCATATCAAATAGTTCTGAGCAACCCGTCAAAAACTGCAAATTCCCTGAAACACCAGATGTGGTAATGCTTTTGTTCACCCGGCACAACCTGTGTAAAAGTTGCGGATCTGACACAGTGTGCTGGCCATAAAACCGCCAGATTTAACGGCGGCCCGTGTTGAACCGCTATCGGTTAACACATATAATTTCGCGCGCTTGGAATGACACTGCCCGAAGATCCGGCAAGTTCTGGAAAAGGAAAGCACCGGTAACGGGTTTCTGACATCGAATGAGGCAGGCTTCCATGGCCAGTGCGCGAAAACCGCAGATGCAGATACCGATCGGGTACTGGTTACTGCTGGAACTGATTGCGGTTGGTGTGCTGGCAGCGTGTTGGACCATTGAAAGTCGTTTGGCCGGTTATTCCGCTTTGGTCGGCGGTCTTATTTTTGTCATACCAAACGCCTATTTTGCCCACCGGGCATACCGTTTTCAGGGTGCCAGACAGATGCACCAGGCGGTGGGTAACTTGTTCAGGGCCGAGTCCATCAAACTCGCCCTTACCGCAGTGTTTTTTGCGGCCGTTTTCATCTTAATGGAGCCAGTCCACGTACCGGCTCTGTTATTCACTTTTGCTGTGATGGTTGTGATTGGTGGCGTGCTGCGCTGGCTGATCCGGCCACAACCACGGCGATGACTGGACGAGAGCAGTATGGCAGCTGATACCCCAGTAGAATATATAAAGCACCACCTGACTAACCTCACCTACGGCAAGCTCCCTGCCGGCTATGAACGTGCTGACGGCACGGTTCTGCAGGAAGCCCAGTGGACCATGGCCCATACCGGCCAGGAAGCCGCTGATATGGGCTTCATGGCTGTGCATGTGGACACCATGGGCTGGTCCCTGGCCATGGGTATTCTGTTCCTGTTTCTGTTCCGCATGGTGGCCAAAAAAGCGACTACCGGCGTGCCCGGCGGCCTGCAGAACATGGTGGAAATGACCGTCGAGTTTATCCAGAACCTGGTCAACGACGTATTCCACGCACGCAATCCGCTGATTGCACCGCTGGCACTGACCATGTTCGTGTGGATCCTGCTGATGAACACCCTGAAGCTGATCCCCGTGGACTACATTCCGACCGTGGCCCATGCCATGGGTCTGGAGTACTTCAAGATTGTACCCACCACCGATCCCAACGGTACCTTCGGTATCTCCATCGGTGTGTTCCTGCTGGTGCTGTTCTACAGCTTCAAGGTCAAGGGTATCGGCGGCTTCTCCAAAGAGCTGTCCATGAACCCGTTCAACCACTGGTCGATGATTCCGTTCAACCTGCTGCTGGAAGTACTGGCACTGATCATCAAGCCGGTGAGCCTGGCGTTGCGACTGTTCGGTAACATGTACGCCGGTGAGGTTGTCTTTATCCTGATCGCGTTGCTGCCCCTGTGGATCCAGTGGACCCTGAATGTTCCCTGGGCTATCTTCCACATCCTGGTGGTGACCCTGCAGGCCTTTATCTTTACAACGCTGGCTGTGGTGTACCTCAGCGCGGCACATGAAGATCACTGATTTACTGAAAAACACTAAACCCTTAACCATCTGAGAAAAACTGAGGAGTCTTCAATGGAAATGGTATTTGTTGCAGCTGCACTGATCATCGGCCTGGGTGCCCTGGGCGCTGGTATCGGTTTCGGCCTGCTGGGCGGCAAGCTGCTCGAGTCCACTGCACGTCAGCCTGAGCTGGCCAACTCCCTGCAAACCAAAGCCTTCATCATGGCTGGTCTGCTGGATGCCGTACCCATGATCGGTGTCGGTATCGCGATGTACCTGATCTTCGTTGTAGCTGGTTAATCAGCCGGAAATTACGGGCGCCTGTGTAAACCGGCGCCCTTCTTTACGGACACCGGGACGCAACGAATAGCAAGAGGTATATTGCCGTGAATATAAACCTTACGTTGATAGGGCAATCCATCGCCTTCGCTATTTTCGTCTGGTTCTGCGTCAAGTATGTATGGCCGCCGATTACGGCCGCCATGGATGCGCGCCAGAAGAAAATTGCAGATGGCCTTTCTGCCGCAGATCGTGCATCCCTCGATCTGGAACTCGCGCAGGAAAAAGCCGCCAAGGAAATGCAGAAGGCCAAAGAAGAGTCTGCTGCCCTTGTCGACCAGGCAAACAAGCGTGCCGCCCAGATTGTAGAGGCCGCCAAGGACGATGCTCGCAAGGAAGGCGAGAAACTGATCGAACAGGCCCGGGCGGAAATTCAACAGGAGCGTGTACAGGCTCGTGACGCACTGCGTGCAGAAGTGGCATCTCTTGCCATTGCCGGTGCCGAGAAGATCCTGGAAACCTCTGTCGATGCCAAAGCTCACAGCGAGATGCTGGAAAAGCTGGCCGCAGAACTCTAAAAGAGGGTCATCATGGCAGAACTGACAACGTTAGCCCGACCCTATGCGAAAGCCGTTTTTGATGCTGCGCAGGACCAGAACGCCGTTGATCCGTGGGATCAGGCGCTGGCTTTCGTGGCCCAGGTTGCGGCTGACCAAGAGGTAAAGAAGATCCTGGCCAACCCGGGCCTGACTGAGCAACGCAAGGCAGAGCTCTTCGTGGAAACCCTCGAAGGCGAATCCCTGCCCGAAGGTCTCAGAAATTTCCTGTTGATTCTTGCTGAAAACAAGCGCCTGGCGCTGTTGCCCGCGATTTCCGAGCTGTTCAGCCTGCACCGTGCCGATCTGGAGCGCACGGTCAAACTGCAGGTCAGCACAGCCTTCGAGATGGGTGCAGACGAGCAGCAGAAGCTGATCGACGCTCTGTCCAGAAAGCTGGAGCGCAAGGTCGAGCTGGAAGCCACCGAAGACAAATCACTGATCGGTGGTGTGGTTGTTCGTACCGGCGACCTGGTTATAGACGCTTCCGTCCGTGGCAAGCTGGCCAGAATGGCCAAGGCTCTGGGCTCCTGATTTCAGCACAAGGTTTGAGGATAAAGGCATGCAGCAACTGAATCCATCCGAGATCAGTGACATCATCAAGAAGAGAATCGAGAAGCTCGATATCTCTTCTGAAGCAAAGAACGAAGGTACTATCCTGTCGGTTTCCGACGGTATCGTACTGATCCACGGTCTGGCCGACGTTATGTACGGCGAGATGATCGAATTTGCCAACGGCACCTACGGCATGGCTCTGAACCTGGAGCGTGATTCCGTGGGTGCGGTTGTTCTGGGTGACTACGAAGATCTGGCGGAAGGCCAGAAGGTACGTTGTACCGGTCGTATCCTGGAAGTTCCTGTTGGTAACGAACTGCTGGGCCGTGTAGTAGACGGTCTGGGCAACCCGATCGATGGCAAGGGCGAGCTGGGCAACTCCCAGACTTCCCCGGTCGAGAAGGTGGCACCGGGCGTTATTGCACGTCAGTCCGTTGATGAGCCGGTTCAGACCGGTCTGAAAGCCATCGACACCATGGTTCCGGTAGGTCGCGGTCAGCGTGAGCTGATCATCGGTGACCGTCAGATCGGTAAGACCGCGGTGGCGATTGACGCGATCATCAACCAGAAGAACACCGGCATCAAGTGTATCTACGTGGCCGTTGGCCAGAAGCAGTCTTCCATTGCTGCCGTAGTACGCAAGCTGGAAGAGCACGGTGCCATGGACCACACCATCGTGGTTGCCGCTGGTGCTGCCGACCCGGCCGCCATGCAGTTCCTGGCGCCGTATGCCGGTACCTCCATGGGTGAATTCTTCCGTGACCGCGGCGAAGACGCTCTGATCGTATACGATGACCTGTCCAAGCAGGCCGTTGCCTATCGTCAGATCTCCCTGCTGCTGCGTCGTCCGCCGGGCCGTGAAGCCTTCCCGGGTGACGTATTCTACCTGCACTCCCGTCTGCTGGAGCGTGCTTCCCGGATCAACGCCGAGGAAGTCGAGAAGCTGACCAACGGCGAAGTGAAAGGCAAGACCGGTTCCCTGACCGCCCTGCCGATCATCGAGACCCAGGCCGGTGACGTTTCCGCGTTCGTACCGACCAACGTGATCTCCATTACCGACGGTCAGATCTTCCTGGAAACCAACCTGTTCAACTCCGGTATCCGTCCGGCGATGAACGCCGGTATCTCCGTATCCCGGGTTGGTGGTTCCGCCCAGACCAAGATCATGAAAAAGCTCGGCGGTAACATCCGTCTGGCCCTGGCCCAGTACCGGGAACTGGCGGCATTCGCCCAGTTCGCTTCCGATCTCGACGAAGCAACCCGTAAGCAGCTGGAGCACGGTCAGCGCGTCACCGAGCTGATGAAGCAGAATCAGTACAGCCCGATGTCCGTGCCGGAAATGGGTACCGTACTGTTCGCAGCAAACGAAGGCTTCCTGGACGATGTTGAAGTCGACAAGGTTGTGAAGTTCGAAGCACAACTGCTCGACTGGATGCGTTCCGAGCAGAAAGAACTGCTCGACCAGATCGGCGACGAAGGCAAATTCAATGACGAAATTGCCGCTGGCCTGAAAGCTGCTCTGGAGAAATTCAAGACCACTCAGAGCTGGTAAGCCTCACGGCCCGCCCAGGCGGGCCGATGGGTCCACCGAGTGTCTAACTTGAAAAGGCAGTGACTTATGGCCGTCGGAAAAGAAATACGTAACCAGATCGGAAGCATCAAGAGCACGCAGAAGATCACCTCCGCCATGGAAATGGTGGCGGCGAGCAAGA